>Ga0209550_10006098_pt1 | contig 11274 bp, 14 predicted proteins | sample LauGreSuBDMM15SN_2_FD_187567 | JGI IMG/M metagenome (GOLD analysis project Ga0209550, IMG submission 187567) | Freshwater lake microbial communities from Lake Michigan, USA - Su13.BD.MM15.SN (SPAdes) (version 5) | ecosystem: Environmental > Aquatic > Freshwater > Lake | place: Lake Michigan... | reverse complement strand
GGAAATTTCAACAAAACCGGAGCGGGCGAACTCGATGTCCAAAGCACGCTGTCGGTTAATGGCACGGCGTCGATCGATGCAGGGCTGCTTTCCGTGAATGGAAATCTGACATTTAGCGGAGGTTCTGGAAACATTACTGTGGGTGGTAATGGAACACTTGGCGGCAATGGATCGATTGAAGGTAATGTGTTGTTTGCAGGCGGTAATCTCGCTCCTGGTAACTCGCCCGGTAACCTAACAATCGGCGGTAATCTGGTGCTAACCGGAGCCAATTCCACAATTATTGAAATCGCAAGCCCGACGGACTTCGACAGGATTACCGTGACGGGTCAGGCAACGCTGGCTGGAAATATGAGCGTTGTGCAATTCGGCGGATACCAACTCGCCTACGGTCAGCGATACGACATTCTCACGGCGGTCGGCGGAATAACCGGAGAATTCGCAAATATCAATATGCCTGTTGAATTTGAAAATAGCCGCGGCCGTTTCCTCATCAGCGGCACCACCGGCACGCTCTTGATCGCACCGTTGAGCTATGTGCCGCTGGCCCTCAATCAAAACCAGCGCCATGTCGCCGCCGCGCTGGATACCTTCATTGCCGCAACATCGGGCGACCAGCAGACCGTGAGCATCGCGCTCGATTCAATGACCGCAGGGGAATACCCGTCGGCATTCAATCAAATCATGCCTGGATTTTACGAGAGTCTCGCTAGCGTCTCGATCGAGCAGGCGTTCAACCAAACCCAAATGCTCAATCAGCGCATCGGTTCTGTGCGACTAGGGGCATCAGGCTTCCAAGCCATGGGCGGCATCACGCAACCGCTCCTTTATGACAAGGACGGCAAAAGCGCGGCGGAGGCGAAAGACGCCAGCCCGATCGTGGAATCGGCCATGGCGACAAACTGGAACACTTGGGCGCTGGGCAACGGACAGTTCTCACGCACAACCAATCTCTCCAATCTGCAGAACTCGAGTACAGAGGCGGGCGGCTTCCTTGTAGGAGCAGATTATCGCTGGAGCGAAAACCTGGTGAGCGGTCTATATGCGGGCTACGAATACACCTACTCAAAATACGGCAGTGACAGCAATATGCGGGGTAATGGCGTGAACTTCGGAGGCTACGCCAGCTACGCAACGGAGGAAGGCTACTACGCGGATGCCGTGATCGGCGGCGGCTACACAGGTTACCAGACACGGCGCTCAATCAAATTCAGCACGATTGACCGCACCGCAAAGGCGAATCCAAATAGCACCCACTTCAGCGCCGCGCTGAACCTCGGTAAGGACTTCGAGGTCGGCAAGTTCACGCTCGGCCCGATCGTCGGAGCGCAATACACCTACGCCGGCATTGGTAGCTTCACGGAAAGCGGAGCCGACAGCCTTGATTTGTCACTCGATCAGCAAAATGCCAACAGCCTGCGCAGCACACTGGGAGGTCGCATCGCCTACACCTGGGACCTGAGCCAGAAAATCGCCATTATCCCCGAGGTTCGGATGTTCTGGCAGCATGAGTTCATGAACAACGCGCGGAACATCAATGCGAGCTTGGATGGAGGCAATGGAGCGGCCTTCGACTTCAAAACCACGGATCCGTATCGCGACAGCGTCTTCGCCGGAGCCGGCGTCACCGCGCAATTCGGCAAAAACCTGAGCGGCTCGGTATTCTACAACGTGAACTTCGGTAGTCAGACCTACCAAAGCGGCATGGTGAGCGTCGGCCTGAATGTGGCGTTCTAGTGGTAAAGGAACTGAGGTAGCAAAAAACTAGCAACCATCCACCATCTGAAAAACGCAGGCCTTCGTCTGGGGGTGACCGTTCCCAGTGCCTGCATGTGGTACAAATCTGATTCGAACCAAGGTCTATTTTCCCGCCAGTAGTTCCTTGACGATTTCGAAGCCTGCGCGGCAATTTTCTTGCCAATCGGACCCGTCGCCATTGTCGGAAACCCATTTGTAGGATTGGTAGGGCACGCCCAAGTTCCGGCATACCTTTGCCTGAGCGTAACATTCCATATCGAAGACAGTGGAGGATTGAATCGATTTCAAATAGCTCGGCGAATACTTGGACTCCTGCTGGGCATCATAAAAATAATCCGTAGAAAAACAGGTCGCGTCCAAGGAGTGGTCGATAATGATCTGATGGCTGTCAGCCTCGAACGGCGTTTCGCCATAGCCGCACAACGGGGTGGCATCGATGTCCTGGAGCGCGCGTCCGATTGGAACAACTTGACCTACAGCAATAGAAAGGGATCCGCAGGATCCGATATTCACAATCTTACGGAATCCCTGTGCGACGGCGTGATGGGCCGCGATGGTCGCATTGATTTTTCCAACACCTGTGAAAATCACAGGGCTGCCAAGAATTTCCTGGACGCCTCCAACCTCGAGTGGCACGGCCACCAAAAACACCCGGTCTTTCATGCTTATTCGTATTGGATCAGGCTTTTCACGTCGATGGGAGCGTGGAGAAATTTCAAGTCGATGAGAACCACGCGATCAATAACGTGGTATCCCGCTTTGATACACAGACGTTCAACGGCATTCATCGTCCCGCCAGTAGCATAGACATCATCCACAATGACCACTTTTCCGCTCCCTGGCTGGATTTCTAGGGTGTCCGAGCCGTATTCCAATGCATACTCTTCACGGACGACTGGTGGCGGAAGTTTCCCTTTTTTGCGGCAGAGGATGAGACCGCCTCCTTCAATGGCAAAAGCGGAAGCAAATAGGAAACCCCTAGAATCAATGCCAACCCAATAATCGGGCGCCTCAACCAAATCTCTCATCTCTCGCACCGCCGCTGGGAAATGCCCTGAACGCAAAAGCGGGGAGATGTCCTTAAACGAGACCCCGGACTTGGGAAAATCCGGCACTTCTTGAATCCATGGTTTCCAGTTCATTTTCGACTCCATAATGGGATTGTGACTTTGTTTACTCAGCTTGGGAAGAAGAGAAAGCCAAAGGAAGCCGCCTCTTCGCTCAAGGGCGGGCAGAATCGCCTTTATGACTTGGAAAAAGTCAGATGCTTAGTTCCTCAATGCGTTTTTCCTGTGGATGATCGAGGCGATCACGGTGATGGCCAGAATTCCGGTTATAACGCCGAGGGAAACCATGCCATCTATTTTCCAAGCACTATGAGCTAGGCCCATTTTGACACCAACAAAACACAGAATCACGCCAAGTCCATATTTGAGAAAGTGGAAATAGGGCAGGATTCCTGAAAGCGCAAAATAGAGGGAACGCAATCCTAGGATGGCAAAGACGTTGGAGGTATAAACAATAAAGGTGTCTTGGGTGATGGCAAAAATGGCTGGGATCGAATCGACGGCAAAAATGAGGTCGGTGAATTCCACGCAAATCAATACCGCAAACATCGGCGTGGCTGCCCACTTCACTCCTTGCCGAACAAAGAATTTATCGCCATGAAATTCCTTCGTGAGGGGCATCACTTTTCGAAGTAATCGGAGGGTGATATTTTTCTCAAAATCGACAGCTTCATCCGTTCCAATGAACATTTTTACCCCAGTAAAACAGAGGATGGCCGCAAAAACATAGGTGATCCACGCGAAATTCGTCAACAGTGCTGCGCCAGCAGCGATCATGAACGCTCGCATCACTAAAGCACCAAAAATCCCCCAGAACAAAATTTTGTGCTGATAGATCACAGGGACACGGAAAAAGGTGAAGAGAACGGCAATGATGAACAAATTGTCCACCGAGAGGGATTTCTCCACGACGTAGCCGGTAAAGAATTCCGTGGCCTTCTGTCCGCCCAGTTCAAAATAAATCCAAGCATTGAAAACCAACGCCAAACTGATCCATACACCGGACCACAGCAGTGCCTCTTTAATGGAAACACTATGAGCCTTGCGGTGAAATACCCCGAGATCCAGGGCGAGCATCACCAAGATAAACGCATTGAATGCGACCCACCAATAAACTGGGGTATCATTCACTGCTGTTTGCATTTCGAAGACTGGGATTTCTGGCAAAAACCCTCGCCACTAGGCGGGCATCATCTGTGAGGCCAATTTCTGGAATAAAATCAGGAATGATATCGATGCTTTTCAGCAAATACGAGGCCGCGACGCCAGCCTCGGCCAAGTCGAGGGGCAACGGATCACGACAATTCCGAGCCCGCAGGGAATGAAGGATGCTAACAAGGAACTCGGTGTTTTGTTGGAGGTCAAAATGCTGTTGGGCCTGTTCGGTTTTCATCTTTTCCCGCAACTGCGGAGTGAATTTCGCCAGATTGCGGATTTGAGCGGCTGACATCTTGGGGGCTTCGTTTTCGATGTATTCATCGATAGAAACCGCCTCCTCGGGAGATTCGGGATTTCTCACAATGTCACTTCGGTGGATGATGGGACGATATGTCATTAATCATCTCTCCTTCCCGTGAGGAGTGGCAGAAGATGCCAGATAAAGTAAGCCAACGAGGTGATGAAGGCAGCCACATAGGTCAAGGCAGCAGCATTTAAGACCTTATCCACGCCGTTGGATTCCGTGAAGGACGTCACAACGCCGCTAGAACGAAGTGCCAATTTCGCGCGATGCGAGGCATCAAACTCCACGGGCAATGTCACCAAGTTGAATAACATGATGACGCCCCACCCGCAGGCCATGAAATACATCGCGGTCGATGTGGTCACGAAACCCGTGAAAAGCCCGACCAGCGGAAGCCACATGACGACTTGATTGGCGATATTAGTGACTCCCACCGCCGCCATGCGAAGGTGCAGGGGCATGTAGGCCCTTGAGTGCTGGATGGCATGACCTGCCTCATGGGCCGAAACAGCCAATGCCGAAATGGAGCGGCCATGGTAGTTGGCCTCACTCAATACCAAGCGCCGATGCGTCGGGTCGTAGTGATCCGTCAGTTCGCCAGGCTGAGACTCGATGGCCACACCTGTGACGCCCTCTTCATCCAGAATGCGCCGAGCAGCTTCGGATCCCGTGAGTCCCGAAAGCGACGTTTCCTCAGCGTAGCGTCGATAAATACGCTTCACTCGAAAGGAAGCCCAGAGTGAGAGAATCAATGTGCCTGCGAATAGAAGGAGAGCTGATGTTTGCATGGGAGTAAATATGAGGGAATTTCCTTGTGTGGAAATAACGAAGATACAAACATGATGTTCGTATTTTACTTATGAACTTGCAACTCAACTACCATCACCTTCGGTATTTCCTAGCCGTTGCAACCCACGGCGGAATCAAGGCTGCGACCGAAGCATTGCATGTTTCGGCGCCGACGCTCAGCGCGCAGGTCAGGGAGTTAGAGGGCTTCTTGGAAGTGGAGCTTTTTCGGCGCGAGGGAAAAAGTCTGATTCTGAGTGATGCTGGTCGAGTGGTGAAACGTTATGCCGAACGCATTTTTGCTTTTGGTGATGAAATGGTGGAAGTCGTCCAACGCGGGGGAGCGGGCGGCCCAGAAACGGTTTATCTCGGAATCGGGGATGCTGTGCCGAAGCTTCTGGCCTCCCATATTCTCGTTCGTTGTTGGGAGGAAGCCCCCAGCCTCCGGATTGTGGTGAGAGAAGGTTTGCCGAGTGAACTTTTTCCGGCACTGGCTACACATCAACTGGACATCGTCATCGCGAATGAACCTGCCCCCCCGTTGCTGAAAACGGTTTTGTTCAGCACCAAAGTGGGGCGATACGGGGTGCACTTCGTAGCCACAGCCAAACTCAAAAAGACCTACAATCCGCGACGCGGACTTTCAGGATTTCCTGTTTTGGTACCAACTCGGGAATCGGCTCTCCGAAGGGAACTGGATCGCTGGTGGGCGGAAAATGGGATCCTTCCTCAAATTCGAGCGGAATTTGACGACGCTGCGGCGATGTGCGAGTTGGCGGCTTCGGGGATCGGGGCGGCGCCTGTGCTTGATCCGGTTCTTAACGACGTTCTGAAACGCTACGGTCTCCACAAACTCCCCATAAAAATGGGAATCCATGAGGAACTTTTTGTCGTCACCGCAGAGCGACAGTTTTCGCAAGAGGGGCCAAGGATGATTGCGCGCATCGCTTCGAGCTTCAGTAAGGGGATCCGGTAAATAGAGTCAGGAAGAGTGTTGTTAACTCCATCCCTCACGGGGCGATCGAGACGAGATCATGTGGGGATATAAGTGTCGGGGATATAAGTTTATCAAACCATCAAGCTTGAGATTTTCGCCGATGGATACTATCGATGCTGTCATAGCCTCCAGACTACGGCAGATCCAGTGTCTACATCAGTTGGTGCCCGCGCAACGCTTGCATTCGACCTAAGTCGGCATCAGCGTGCCGACGAGCCCCTTATTTTCGGACGCGTTCTTGACAGTGTCCCCCAAGTGTCGGACATTGCTTTCATGAGTTCGATTCTTTTGAATACCCGCGAGCTTTCGAAGGACACGGCGAAGGTTCTTCGTAATCTCCCAAAATCCGGACCGCGCGTGATCACAAGAGGCAGCGAACCGGTTGGTATTCTCATTCCTCCGAGTCCGGGTGGTATCGAGGCCGATATTGAGTTGTTGGGCAGACTCCGACTTGGCCAAGCGCTTGCAGCCACCCAGCGGGAGGCGGTTTTGAGCGATACGGCCACCCTCTCGATGTCCGACATCGATGCCGAAATCCATGCCGCAAGGTCCACCCGACGGATAAAAGCCAATGCCAATACCTCACTGGGTCATTGATGCCAATGTCCTTGTTTCGGCTGCGATAACGCCTCAAGGCGTCTGCGATCAGGTGCTTCAATCCGCTATCGCGGGAATGTTCGTTCCGGCTTGGGACAACAAAATCCTTTTGGAATACCGCGAGGTTCTTTCGCGTCCCAAGTTCAGGCTCACGAAGGCCACCGTTAGAGCCTTGCTGGCTGCCTTGCCTTCGTCCGGTTTTCATACCGCAACGTCTTGCAAGGAGAGGGAACTCCCCGATCCCGATGATTGGTCTTTTGTTGCTGTGGCGTTGGCAACCACAGATAAAACGATCGTAACGGGAAACCCCAGCCATTATCCCGAAGCGGCTATGAAAACGATCGGCGTGGAAATTCTCTCTCCAAGACAAGCTCTGGACCGCCTGGAGCACTGACAACCGAAGCACCGGGCGGCGGAAAGAGGTGCGCGGAACCCATGGGGAAAATAAATTCGGAAAACCGGGGATCGCTTTGTCAGCGGAGTTCGCCTTTGTAGTTCCGGGAGTCGATGGCGATGGCGAGGACGAGTCCGCGGACGATGGTGTAGATGAAGGGCGAGGCGTTCATCATGGCGAGGCCGTTCATGATTGTTGTGACGAGAAGGATGCCGATCACGGCGCCGGGGAGAATGCTGCCTTTGCCACCGAAGAGGCTGGTTCCGCCAAGGACGGCGGCGGAGATGACGATGAATTCATGTGGGGATATAAGTTGACATTTTTAGTTCATTGAAATAACGTTGAGATTCTATGAATGCACCGCAGCAATCTGAACCATTTGATTTGGTTAAGAACTCTGTTCTCTACAAAGAGTTTCTCGCCGAACGCGACGAGATTTTGCGTCACAAATGGATTGAAAGTGAAAAGACCGGGCGCGATATCGGATTTGAGAAAGCTTTGCTCGATTGGATTATCAAATACCGATCGAATTGGCGTACAGGTCGCTCGAAATCCATGCGAGTGGAATCGACATCCTCCCAGTAAATCGCAGTTTAAAACCTTTAATGCGGCACTGTGAGGCCGCGAAGGGAAAATGAAAAAAAACGAAAACCAAGACTTGGGCGTAGTTGCGATGGACGGGGCGGCCATCCAAAAAGCCATTCGACGCATGGCTCACGAGATCGTTGAGCGTCATTCTACCGGTTCCCGGTTAGTTTTAGCTGGCATCCCCACGCGCGGCGTGGAAGTGGCTCGCCGATTGGCGGATCACATTGAACTCATCGAAGGAGTTCGCCCCTTTCTTGGAACGGTCGATATCTCGATGCACCGTGATGACCTTTCCACGCGAGGTAAAGTGACGGCACTCGAGGTGACCAATCTTCCAGTCGACCTTGACGGACGTCCGCTCGTGCTTGTGGATGATGTTTTTTTCACAGGGCGGACCTGCCGGGCGGCGTTGGATGCGATTTCCTCATTTGGACGCCCAGGCACGATCGAGTTGGCGGTGCTGGTGGATCGCGGGCACAGGGAACTCCCGATTCGCGCTGACTATGTCGGTAAAAATCTTCCCACCACTCGGGAGGAAAAAATCCGCGTACGCTTCGAGAATCTGGATGCCATGCCAGACTCAGTCACCCTCATCAAACCATGAAGACCTGGACCCGCAAAGATCTCACCGGCTTGGATGAACTCACCTCCGAGGAAATCAATTTTCTCCTCGAAACGGCGCGCGCCTTCAAGGGGGTAGGTGAGCGAAGCCTCAAAAAAGTGCCCGCACTCCGAGGCAAAACCTTGGTGAATTTTTTCGTCGAACCGAGCACGCGAACTCGCACGTCGTTTGAGGTAGCGGCGATGCGATTGAGTGCGGATGTGGTGAATATCTCGGCCACGGCATCCAGTCTACAAAAGGGCGAGACGCTCAAGGATACGGCGCTGAACCTGCAGGCCCTGCAAGCTGACATCATCGTTCTCCGTCATAGTTCGCCTGGGTCGGCCCGATTCCTCTCGGAGAGGCTGGATTCGAGTATCATCAATGCCGGCGATGGGGCCCACGAGCATCCCACGCAGGGCTTACTGGATATCTTTACGATGCGGGAAAAATTTGGCCGCATTGCCGGGCTTAATGTCGTCATTGTGGGGGATATCCTCTTCAGTCGCGTGGCCCGATCGAACATCTTCGGCCTCGTCAAACTGGGTGCCAATGTCACGTTGGCGGGTCCATCCACACTAGTGCCACGGAGTTTTGAGAATCTCGGGGTGCGTGTGGTGCATCGCATCGACGAAGCGCTGGAGGGCGCGGATGTGGTCAACCTTCTTCGCATCCAGCATGAGCGTCAGCGTAAAGAATACTTTCCTGGGCTTGGAGAATACACGGCCCTCTTCGGTCTCACTAAAGCCCGCGCGGCACGACTCAAGCCAAGTTGCCTCGTCATGCATCCCGGCCCAATCAATCGCGGTGTGGAAATCGACAGCGATGTTGCTGATGGATCGCAAAGCGTGATTCTCGAGCAGGTCACTAATGGCATCGCCGTTCGCATGGCTGTCCTCTACCTCTGCGCGGGAGGCGCAGGCATACCCGCATGAAAATCACCCGTATCACCAATGGTCGCATCATCGACCCCGCCAACAACCGCGACGAGGTCGCCGATCTCTGGCTCGCGGATGGCAAAATAACCGCACCTCAACCGGGTAGCGAAAACGAGACGCTGGATGCGCGCGGACTCGTCGTTGCACCTGGCTTGATTGATATTCACGTCCATTTGCGAGAGCCCGGACAATCCCACAAGGAGACGATCGCCACCGGCACACGTGCGGCTGCAGCAGGAGGATTCACCTCGATCGTCGCGATGCCCAATACCAATCCTTCGGCCGATAGCGCGGCGACGATCACCTGGATCAAGGAAAAAGCCGCGCGCGAAGCCTGTGTGAATGTTTTTTGCACTGGCGCGATCACGAAGGGCCTTCTTGGTGAAGAGTTGGCGCCTTTCGGCTCCCTTTTCAACGTCGGCGTGGTTGCTCTCACCGATGATGGGCATTGCATTCAGAATCACGAAATCATGCGACGGGCGGTGGAATATGCGCGGATGTTTGGCCTGACGGTGATGGATCATTGTCAGGATTACTCGCTTGTTGGGGATGGGATCATGCACGAGGGCGAGTGGAGTCTGCGTTTGGGCATCCCTGGCTGGCCGCGGGCCGGCGAGGAAATGATCGTAGCGCGGAACATCATGTTGGCTGAGTTGTGCGACTCCCCGATTCACTGTCAGCACATCAGCTCGGGTGGAAGCGTTCGACTCTTGCGTGAGGCGCGCGCACGGGGCGTGAAAATCTCCGGCGAGGTCTGTCCGCATCACATCGCACTCACCGATGCCTCGTTGGCTGCCTTTGATTCCAACTTCAAAATGAATCCACCGCTTCGGACCGAGGAAGATATCGAAGCCATCATTGAGGGCATTGCGGATGGCACGCTCACGATCCTCTGCAGCGACCATGCCCCGCATGCCTTTTACGAAAAAGAGGTCGAGATCGACCACGCTCCCTTTGGCATCACCGGATTGGAAAACGAGTTCTCCACTTTTTGCGACATTCTCGTTCACAAACGCGCGGCGATCTCACTGGCCCGTCTGATCGCTCTTTATACCGCCGAGCCCGCTCGTCTTCTCAACCTCGACCGAGGCACCCTGAGTGTCGGTGCCCCTGCGGACGTCACGATCATCGATCCCGATCTGGAGTGGACGTTTGATAAAAACAAATCGATCTCACTCTCACACAACACCCCATTCCACGGTCACACTTGGAAGGGGCGCGCGGTGCGAACGATCGTTGCGGGCGAAACGGTCTGGGCGCTTTAAACTCTCAACGCTGGGCTCAGGTGCCCATCGTATTTCCAAAAAGATGGATATGGAGTCTGTCGCAGTAGCGGTGGCCCTTCTCTAGGCAGATGGCGATGACCTCACTCTGACGGGATTTGAGCAACTCGTCGCTTGTGCCTTCAGGCATGAGGAGGATTTTGGACGGCGGTATCGGCACGCCGATATCCGCGATGGTTTTTTCTATTTCCGGCAAATCGTTCGCGCTAGAAACGACAAATTTCAACTGAAACGGGTATCCTGCAATCCACTCGAGCAAGACGTCCGTTTGAATGCGCGTTTTTTCGTGGCGATCGACCCAAGTGGCATCGATTTCCGACGCATCGGGAGTGGAATTCGAAAGTTTTGGGCTGAGGGAAGCGAGGTCGCAGGCGATATCTCTCGGAGGAATCGTGCCGGCCGTTTCGATGGTGATGTGCATACCCTCGGCACGGAGGGCGGTAGCCAACTCGTGAATGCCGCGCGCGATCATCGGTTCTCCGCCAGTCAAAACGCAGTGACGGGCAGGATGTTTTTTGACCTCCTCCAAGATGCTCTCGATGCTCCGCTCGGCGCCTTCGGGATTCCACGAGGCATACGGGGTGTCGCACCAACGACAACGGAGGTTGCAGCCCGAAGTGCGAATGAAAACGGACGGCACACCGGTGAGTTCGCCCTCACCTTGAATGGAGTAAAAGATTTCCGAGATCCTCATGGAGCTAGTGAGGTTTGGCAGGAAGCGGCGGAGTGGCGAGATAGGGCGTGGGGTCTAATATCCCCGCGAGAATAAAGGCTTCTCTGCGCTCGACGCAGGTGCCGCACTC
>Ga0209550_10006097_pt1 | contig 11274 bp, 4 predicted proteins | sample LauGreSuBDMM15SN_2_FD_187567 | JGI IMG/M metagenome (GOLD analysis project Ga0209550, IMG submission 187567) | Freshwater lake microbial communities from Lake Michigan, USA - Su13.BD.MM15.SN (SPAdes) (version 5) | ecosystem: Environmental > Aquatic > Freshwater > Lake | place: Lake Michigan, USA... | reverse complement strand
TATTGCTGTTCCTGTGGCTACTAAATTCGCCACCGTTGCAGCATTACAAAAAGTTTGTGCGACTGCTGTTGGAGCTGTTAATGGTGTTATGGTTACTGCAACGGCCGTTCTTGTGCTTTCGCAAGTTCCCGTTGTTTGAGAAACATAATACGTTGAGCCAGAAACTAAAGCAGTGGTACTTGCCAAAGCCGTTCCTCCTGTTGCCACATCATACCATTGCAAATTAGTACCAGTTGCAGTTAAATTGGCCACTGTGCTAGTCGTACAAAAAGTTTGTGTTGCAGGAGCCACTGGCGCTGTTGGTGTTATGGATAAATTAATACTTGCACTAACTGCCGTACTCACACAGCCATCAATGCTGGTTTCTATGGCTTGAAGCGTGTAAGTGCCATTGGGAGCATTGGTCCAGTCTATCGTAATTGCATTGGTGCCATTGCCTGTCATAAGCGCACTTGGCGTTGCTGGCGAAATGCTCCAAGAATACGTAGAACCGTCATGCGTAGCATCGCCCACATTGACATTATAAGGTTGTATGGTTTTGGTGCATAAAGTTTGTGAACTAGAAGATTTTGAAAATAATTGTGTCACTTCTGTTTGGGTTAAAGCTCGGTTCCAAATACCAAGATTATCTACAGCTCCAATGAACCGTGTTGATTGAGTACCTCCAGAACAAAACCAGTGCGTTCCAATACCAATTATTGATTCTTCATTTGTTGGTGACGTTCCAACATTAGTATTAAAAAGCACTCCATTTTTATAACAATAGGCGGTGCCATTATTTATTACCAATGTATGTAGTACCCAATTTCCAGCATCGCCGCTACCATATACACCACTGCCACCAGCAAAACTATTCGAATATCCGAAATTACAATTAGGAAAAGTCCCATCGTAACTGATTCCAAAAGTTGAACCACAAGGATCAGACAGTTTTCTACCTGTAATAAATGCTTCACCATGCCCTGCTAAAGAAGTATCTCCATCATGTTTAACCCATAATGATATTGTGTAAGAAGAAAAATTATTAAAGCCAATCGGCGGTACAAGTACATAATCGCCATTAGTACCAACATGTCCACTTCCTGTCAAGTAAATTGCTTGACTATCAACACCTGTAACATAAGTAGCGGTATTATTTGCAGAATAGACTGTTCCGTTTCTACCATTTGTAGTTGCATCATTGGCATTACCATTGAAACCCCAGTAGCCAACGAGCCCATTGGTGGGCACATAGGAAGGAACGGTTTGTGCTAAGGTGGTTACAGCAAATGCTAAAAATGCGATAACGGCGGTAAGTAATTTTCTTGTTTTCATAATTCAATTATTTAATTCCCAAAATAGGGTGTACTGTTTTTAAATAGTGGTGTTGCTATAGTGGTTTCCGTTTGTGCCGGAAAGAATGTGCTTGATAAAACCGCCTTTGTGAGTGGCGAGTGCGCAAAGGGGATAGTGCTTTGCTGGTTGGTTATTTTCATATTTGTTTTCATGTTTTATTTTTTTAAAATAGACATAGGTTAATCCTTGAAACACCGCACCGAATAACCAAACCACTTAGCATAGTTGCCTCTACCGGCAGCGCTGTCGTCGTATCCCAAAACTCGGAACCAAGCGTTTGATGAATCGTACTCTGACGAACTCCACCAGTAGCCGGCGTATCCAATGAAGATAAACGAACCTTCGCTGATGCGCGCCCCGCCCGGAAGACCAGTAAACGTACTGGTGTTGGTAGCACTTGTATTAGGACTATTCCAATGCGCCATGCCCACTTCTTTCATCTTTCCTCCTGCTACACTTTCGCCACCTAAAAATGTTGTTAATGTATCCCATTCATTATAACTTGGCACATGCCAGCCTAGCGGTGCTAATATTTTATTTGGGGTATTCGGGTCATTGTCATGTATTCCTGCAACCGCATACCAATTGTACAGTTTGCCATAAATGGTTCCGTTGGTTGGGTCGTTGTTGTAATAACACCAAGCGCCTGTCGTTAAATTTGCCCAAGCGGTTGGGTCAGTTACTTGTGGTATTGGTGTTCCGTCACGGTAAGTGGTTACATCTAAGTTTTTATTGGTCCAAATTTGTGTGCCAATAGTAACGCTTGGCAAAGCAGCCACTGGCGCCACAAACGAAATAGCCGAGGTTACTTTTGGTGCAGTTATGGTAATCGTTTGCGTAGTTGTGTTAGCGCATTGCCCCGCTGTTGGCGTAAAAGTATAAGTTGTTGTCGTGGTATTGTTCAATGCTGGCGACCATGTTCCTGTGATGCCATTATTAGAAGTTGTTGGTAATGGAGTCATTGTAGCATTAGAACAGATGGACGCCACCGTTGTAAACGTTGGCGTAACAATTGGATTTACTGTAATGGTCATGGTTGCTGTATTTGCACACAATCCAGCAGTAGGAGTGAAAGTGTAAGTGGTTGTAGTAGTGTTATTTATTGCTGGCGACCATGTTCCTGTAACGCCATTTGTTGATGTTGTTGGTAAAGCTGCCAATGTAGCACCTGCACAGATGGGGGCTACTTGTGTGAAGGTTGGTGTTGTTCTTGGTGTTATGGTTACTGCAACTGCTTTTCTAGTGCTTTCACAACTGCCAACGGTTTGTGAAGCATAATAAGTTGTGCTTGTTACTAAAGCAGTAGTACTTGTTAAAGCTGTTCCGCCTGTTGCTGCGGCATACCATTTTATGGCTGTTCCTGTGGCTACTAAATTCGCCACGGTTGCTGAATTACAAAAAGATTGTGCTACTGCTGTTGGGGCTGTTAGCGGAGTTATAGTTACCGCAACTGCTGTTCTTGTACTTTCGCAAGTGCCAACCGTTTGCGATGCATAATAAGTTGTGCCAGTAACTAAAGCTGTCGTACTTGCTAGAACGGCTCCACCTGTTAAAGTAGCATACCATTTTATAGCTGTTCCTGTGGCTACTAAATTCGCCACTGTTGCTGAGGTACAAAAAGTTTGTGCTACTGCTGTTGGTGATCCTGTTGGCGAAACCGCTACTGTAATAGTAAAAGTTGATCCCACACAAGTTCCTGAAGTTGGCGTTACATTATAAGTTGCTGTTTGTACTGTATTTGTTAGATTATTTAAAGTGCCAAAAATATTTGTTTGATTAATTCCTGCCAAACCGCCTGTCATTCCACCCGTTACTGTTGGTGCGGGCCAAGAATAGATTGTTCCAGCAGGAACGCTATTTAAAGAAGAATTAGCGGGAGTTATAGTAAAGGCACTGCCACTACAAGCAGTGCTTGTAAAGGCCTCGGTAATATAAGATTTTGGTTTTATGTTAATAACATAAGGGTATAGTGCTCCCAAACAATTAGCCCCTGATGATGTAGTTGCTGTTGCATTGTAAGTTACGCTAATATCAGCGTTAGTGCTATTGGTTATAAATTGACTTGGTATAGTTGCAGTACCACTAGTTACAACACCAGTTGTATTGATAGGAGCAATTGCGGTCCAAGCAAAAGAAACTCCCGGAGTAGTACTGCTTAAAGTCACATTAGCGGAGTTATTTCCTGAACAAATGGTTTGTGGTGCTGGTGAAAAGGTTACCGAAGCTGATGGGTTGACAGTAATAGTAAAAGTTTCGGCTAGACTTGAGCAACCATTAGCAGTTGCAATAACAGATATAGCTGAAATAATAGCAGCAAATCCCGAATTTGTAGGCGTAAATACTGGAATACTTCCTGAGCCATTTGCAGTTAATAATCCAATAAGAGGGCTAGAATTTGTCCAAGCATAAGTAGTTCCCGTAACAGTGTTGTTGAAAACTATTGGAGTTGTAGCAACCCCACTACAGAATGATTTATTTGTTAAAGCTAAAGAAACAGGTTTAGGGTTTACCGTTACGATTATGTTAAAAGTACTTCCAATGCAAGTTCCAGAACTAGGCGTGACGGTATAAATTATGGTAACTGGAGTAATTGTGAGATTAGTTAATGTTTGACTGATAGTACCTATACCAGTAGTTTGAGCGATTCCCCCCACTACTGCCCCAGTAGGGTTGCTAACAGGAACTGACCAAGTATAAGTAGTTCCGTTAGGAACAACATTTCCTCCTCCATTGCGTGGAGTTATATAAAAAGCACTTCCTGAACAAATTGTTGCGGTCTGAGTAACTATAGTAGGATTTGGATTTACGGTAACCACAACTGCGGTCCTTGTACTCTCACAAGTGCCAACCGTTTGGGAAGCGTAATAAGTTGTGCCTGTAACTAAAGCGGTGGTACTTGCTAAAGCTGTTCCTCCTGTTGCAGCAGAATACCATTTTATGGCTGTTCCTGTTGCCACTAAATTAGCTACGGTTGCTGAATTACAAAAGGTTTGTGCTACTGCTGTTGGTGCTGTTAATGGTGTTATGGTTACTGAAACGGGCGTTCTTGTGCTTTCACAAGTGCCAACAGTTTGCGAAACGTAATACGTTGTTCCAGAAACTAAAGCAGTGGTACTTGCCATAGCCGTTCCGCCTGTTGCCACATCATACCATTGCAAAGTGGTGCCTGCAGCAGTTAAATTGGCCACTGTGGAAGCCGTACAAAAAGTTTGCGCAGCAGGAGCCGCTGGCGCCGTTGGGGTTGTGGATAAATTAATTGTAGCACTTACCGCAGTACTTACGCAGCCAGCCGCATTGGTTTCTATGGCTTGAAGCGTATAAGTGCCACTAGGTGCATTGGTCCAGTCTATTGTGATTGCGTTGGTGCCATTGCCTGTCATAACTGCACTTGGTGTAGCGGGCAAAATACTCCAAGCATAAGTAGAACCATCATGCGTAGCATCGCCCACATTTACATTATAAGGTTGTATGGTTTTTGTACATAAGGTTTGAAAGCTTGAAGCAGAAGTATACAATTGGGTGATTTCTGCTTCAGTTAGCGCTCTGTTCCAAATACCAACATCATCTATTTTCCCATTTACGTATCCATCGGCAAATGGAGCATAATAACTATTTCCTCTTCCTATTGCAGTAGGGCTAGAAAAATTAGTATAGCAAAAATTATTTCTTGTACCCGCTAAAACTCCATTTAAATAAATTTTACATACATTTGATGACAGATCTTTTACCAAAACTGCGTTATTCCAAGTTGTTCCTGAAGGTGCAATTGTTGTGAGATATTGACCGCAAGATCCTGCACAATTTCCATTTTCACATCCGGAACCTATAACAGTACCTCCTGTCGAAATACTGTATTTACTAGTATTTCCTGCTCCACTTCTATCGGAAATTAAATGGCCATCATTATCGGAAGATAAAAACCATAAACTTATAGTAAGGGAAGTTGATGTAGTTGGTAAAACGTTGTTAGCTATGTTTATATAATTACCAACCCCATCAAAACTATACGCGCTATTCGCGTTCCCATTTCTATCGGTGGTTAAAGTAGCACCATTTACGGTACCATTATTCCCATTACCACTTTGGTCATTGGCATTGCCATTGAAACCCCAGTAGCCAACGAGCCCATTTGTGGGCACATAAGAAGGAACGGCTACAAAAGATGGGTCTAGATCGTTACCGTCAAAAACATCAGATCCTTGAGAAAACACACATGAATGTACAATGAGTGTAATAATTATCGTAATCGATTTTAATGTTTTCATAATTCAATTATTTAATTCCCAAAAAATGGTGTACTGTTTGTAAATAGTGGTGTTGCTATAGTGGTTTCCGTTTGTGCCGGAAAGAATGTACTTGATAAAACTGCCATTGTGAGTGGCGAGAGCGCAAAGGGTATTGTACTTTGCTGGTTTATTTTTGTTTTCATGTTTTGTTTTTTAAAGAGGTAAAAGTTAATCTTTGATAAGACGCACTGATAAACCCGAAGTCTTACTTCTGTCTTTTAAGACGCCTGAACATTCACAGTCGTAAAGTACGAGACGGTACCAAGGATTCAAATTAATAGCCTCTGACGAACTCCACAACCAAGCGGAGAAGCCTATGGCGGCGAATCCTGCATTATATCTATAACCGCCTGGAAGACACGTAAAACCTGATGAGTTAGTAGCACCCGAATTAGGGCCTTGCCATAGTACTGTTCCTATTTCTTTCATTTTCCCTCCTGCTACATCTGTACCTCCTAAAAATCCGTATAATGTCCCCCATTCTGAATCTGTTGGTACGTGCCAACCTTGCGGTGCCAATTGTTTTCTTAATGCAGGGTTGGCTAGCGAAGCAGCATCATAAATGCCTGCTACCGCGTACCAATTGTAAAGTTTGCCATATACGGAACCGTTTGCAGGGTTATTATCAAAATAACACCAAGCACCAGTGGTTAAACTATTCCATGTAGTTAGGTCTATAACTTGCGGAATTGGTGTGCCGTCACGGTAAGTGTTAACATCTAAGTTTTTATTCGTCCAAATTTGTGTGCCGATAGTTACGCTTGGTAAAGCAGCCACTGGCGCCGTAAACGAAATGGCAGAAGTTACTTTTGGGGCAGTGATGGTTATTGTTTGTGTAGTTGTGTTGGCGCATTGCCCCGCTGTTGGCGTAAAAGTGTAGGTTGTTGTAGTGCTGTTGTTCAAAGCTGGCGACCATGTTCCCGAAATGCCATTATTAGAAGTAGTTGGTAAAGCAGTCAATGTAGTATTCGCACAAGAAGATGCCACCGTTGTGAATGTTGGCGTAACGGTTGGGTTTACTGTAAATACAGCTGTAGCTGCACAACCGTTATTAGCAGTATAGGTGATAGTAGTTGTTCCTGGTGCAACTGCTGTTACCAATCCTGTTGCATTGACCGTTGCAACTCCAACATTAGAGGATACCCAAGGATTACTTGTACTAGCTGTTGCAGAACCTGTTAATTGCGAGGTTGCGCTTTGGCAAGCAGTTAAAGACCCAGAAATAGTTGGCAAAGCCGAAGGGTTAATTGTAAATGTTTTAGAATCTGTTGTTGTACCACATTCGTTAGTAACTGCTAAAGTAACCGTTTTTAATCCAGCTGTAGAGTAACTAATAGTTGATGGAGTGAGAAGAGAAGACACGGCAGGAATGCCACCCGGAAAACTCCAAGAAAAGACTAATGGATTTGTTGACGGAGCACATCCGTTAACAACTGCAGTATAATTTGCCATTTGGCACGTAGTTGGAGTCGCGCTATTAATAAGAACTACAGGTGGTTGTTTGACTATAACCGTTTGAATAGCAGAAGTAACAGACCCAGCAGAATTGGTCATAGTAACCTTTATATTGTAGGTTCCTGGGGTTACAAAGTTAAAACTAGGATTAGCAGTGATAGCCGAACCACTAGAATAACTCCAAGTTGGCGTTCCACTAACGCAATAACCGGCTGCATAAGTAATATCCCATAAATAGGTTGGTGGATTACATGAATAAGACAAATTAGTTGTATTAGTTGAGCTTATTGCAGCTGGTGAACAACTTTGAGTGCTATTAAGTGTAAATTGAGGAACTAATGGTGCTTCTATGCAGATAGTTCTTGCTTTACTAGATACTCCGCAATAGCCATAGCTATTTAATGTTACAATATAATTTCCTGGCGTTGTATATATGTGACATGGTGGATCTGGTGTTCCTACTGCTGTAATAGTGTAAGTACTTGAGTCATCTCCAAAATCCCATACATATTTTGTGCTTTCAACACAATTAACATTAATTGATGGAATTGAAGTATTTATAAATGGAACACAAGAGTTGACACTAGCTACTAACTGATTGGCAAAATTTGAATTTGGTGGCCTTAATACACTAATATTAGTAATTATAGAAGTAGCCATACCGCAGGTATTTGTTATCGATAATTGAGCTGTAAAACCTGACGCAGGACAACTAATATTCGTATATGCATGTGGTACAGGATAGTTTAATGATTGTGTGGGATTAGCTGAATTATAATAAGAAGTATTTTGAATTAAATTAGATTGTAAAAGATTTACTATAGGCGAGCCATCACCATAATTTAATGAATATGTTGTGTCCGGTGAATTTAATGCCCAATTTGTTATAGCAAATTCAAGACTAGATGTTGGTAGACATAAGTTTGTAGTATTGCCTGGACTTATAAGAGATGCATAAGGACTATCTCCTACAAAAATCTGATAATTTTTATCGTAGTTGCAACCTTGAATTGTTGTTAAGGAAATGTTTAATGTATAAAAACCTGTGTTATATGAATGAGTGATATTTGAAGTGAAGCTAGTTAAGTTGGCTACTGGCGATCCATCACCCCAATTTAAAGTATAGGATGCAACTTGGCTTTGATTTAATGTTTGGTTTATTAAGTTGATTGTACCTGTTGGAGATGAAGTACATCTTGTAAAATACAATAAATTTTGATAAGTAGTTTGTGTAGTAGTTCCAAACGGAGATAAAACAGGGTCGATTTTAGGATTTACTGTGATGATCATGGTAGCAGTGCTGTCACACGACCCTGCGGTTGGAGTAAACGTATAAGTCGTAGTTGCTGTGTTGTTCAACGCTGGCGACCATGTTCCTGTTACCGCATTATTCGATGTGGTTGGCAATGCCGATAATGCAGCGCCCGAACAAATCGCAGGTACTTGTGTGAATGTAGGTGTGCATAAACCCGATTGCGAATATTTTGCTAAAAACAAATCTGACTGACCAACAGCAATTAGATTGGCTGTTGCTACCGATGGATCAAAATCAACTGTGACTGAAAAATCTCCTGTAATATAGACATTGTTACTAGTATCTACTGCTAAACCATTACCACTAGCGCCATACACGCTATTAGCACCCATACTTTTAGCCCACACATAATTACCACTAGTGTTGTATTTTGCCATAAAAATATGATCCTTAAAACTTGCACTTGTTAAATTGGCTACGGCTTCAGATGGATCAAAATCAACTGTACCAGCAAAAACGCCTGTAAGATAGACATTGCTAATAGCATCTAGTGCTATGCCACTGCCTATATCGTTACGATCGCTGCCAATTGCTTTTGCCCATATATAATTGCCACTGGCATTGAATTTTGCCATAAAAATATTTTGAGAAAGATCACCCGGTAAATTGGCGGTGGCTGCCGATGGATCAAAATCAACTGTGCCAGAAAAATTTCCTGTAATATAGACATTGCTAATAGCGTCTACTGCAATTCCTAATCCAATATCGCCAAAAGAGGCATTACCACCTATACTTTTAGCCCACACATAATCACCACTAGCGTTGTATTTTGCCATAAAAATATCTTGACCACCAGCACTTGTTAAATTTGCTGTACTTGCAGATGGATCAAAATCGGCTGTGCCTTGAAATGAGCCTGTGATATAGACATTATTACTAGCATCCACGGCAATACCTTGCCCATAATCGGCAAGAGTTCCGCCCATTGTTTTATACCACGCAGGAGCACCATTAGCATCACATTTTTTAATAAAAACATTAGTATTACCACTAAGTGTTGTATATCCTGTAAGATAGACATTGTTACTAGCATCCACTGCTATTTGGAAGCCAGCATCGACAGTCGGTCCACCTATTCCATTTGCCCATACTAAATTGCCACTGGTATCGTATTTTGCCAAAAAAATATCATTACTACCATTTTGACTTGTTAAATAAGATATAGCAGTCGGTTGATAAAAATATGCTGTTCCAACGAATTGTCCAGTAACGTAAACATTACTATTGCTATCTATAGCTATACCATAGCCAACATCGGCACCTGTTCCACCTATTGCTTTTGCCCATTGCAGTACCCCGGCTGCACTATGTTTAGTAATAACTACATCCAAATTATTAATATTACTCGTTAATCCAAAAGCAGTGATGCTGCCATTAAAATTACCCACTGTATAAACATTGCCACTAACATCTGTTGCTATGCTGGTATTATAATCCGAAGTTGTAGTTCCATAGCCTTTTGCCCAGCCATAAACGGCTTCTACTTGTGCATTCATATTGAACGAAGCAAAAACAAGAAAAAACAACAATACTATTGTTGTTAACCAAGATTTTTTGAGTAATTGTTTTACGGAGTAAAAATATTTATTCATTGATTTGAACGTTTTTATTTTTTATGCCTTTAGGTTATAAAACCTCTTGGTGCTTGTTGTGTATTTTGTAATTTACCGCTGCTGCTCTAAGTAAAATTTAATGTTATTGATTTAACTAAATTACTTATCCAATCCATCAAATAATCCATTTTTTCTTTTGATTATTAAGACTAATTTAACAATTGGCGAATATAAACATTTTTTTCTTTCAATTTTAGTTCAAGTTAGTGCAAGTTGAGGCAAATAGCATTGCGTTGATAATAAAGGTTTTAAAATTATTTATTTAATAAAAAAACAGATTTACAGTTAATCATCTGACAAAATCGCTGTATTCATCTCATGTGATAAAGCAGCAAAATAGTAGCGCGTTCTTCAAATTTAAAATACTAGTTTTTGAAACAAATCGCATGGGCATAATTGTACTTATTTCATTAATTTTAATTTGTGCATTTGCATAAAGATGTACCGTACTAAAATTCAACATCCAATTATAAAACTAGTCACTGCAACCACCTTGCAGTCCCTATTTTTTATTAAGAAGTTGATACATCAAATACGATTAAGCCGTTACATCTTCCCGAAGTAGACATTTTTTTTGTAGTGAGAATAAAACATAATAAAATAATACAATGGTTGCTATTATTAAATCAGATAGCGGAGTCAAAGTGACGCATCAAAAACAAAGCATACTTACTTATGTAGGAAAGCTACAATTGGTAAGCAAAGAATAAAATAAAAGCGTTCGCTTGTTACACTCAAGAAATGGAATTAATTACTAGAATTTTATGTTGAATTAACTTTAGTTGTAATCTTAGTTTTTTAGAAGTTTATCGGGACATGTTCTCAATAAAAAGTGAGAGAAAATCTAATAATTGATTTGATATTAAATCAATATCGCCCACTGTCGTACAAATAACCTCTAAAGAAATTTAGAGGTTATTTTTTTATGACATTTTCTCAATAAAAAATTCTAGAAAATCCAACATTTTGTTTGAATATAATTCAATATCGCCCACAAAAAACTCCAACATATCTGTTGGAGTTTTTTTATATTCATAAATGGAAATTCAAGTTTATTTCCAATCCCTATCCTTCATTTAACATGCTCCACAATTTATCTTTTAGTTCGGTCAAGCCTTGTTGGGCAACCGACGAAATCAGCATGTAAGGAATGTTTTTAAAATCTTTGTCCAATTGAATTTTCAATTCCGCTTTTAGTTCATCGTCCAACATATCACATTTAGAAATCACCAACATGCGTTCTTTGTCCAGCATTTCTGGATTGTATTTG
>Ga0209550_10006094_pt1 | contig 11277 bp, 10 predicted proteins | sample LauGreSuBDMM15SN_2_FD_187567 | JGI IMG/M metagenome (GOLD analysis project Ga0209550, IMG submission 187567) | Freshwater lake microbial communities from Lake Michigan, USA - Su13.BD.MM15.SN (SPAdes) (version 5) | ecosystem: Environmental > Aquatic > Freshwater > Lake | place: Lake Michigan... | reverse complement strand
TGTAGATCAACTGGATACTCGATCTCTTTAAGATGTTTTTTAAAGCTACGAGCGATTATAAAATCCTTTACTGGTTGGGGAATGTGATAGAACTTAATTGGCTTTACTTTCACAAATAACAGAATGAAGATTGCCCAAAACCCAATAAAGTAAGTAATGAGGGCCCAACTGATTAGCCCGCGCCCTTTTGCCCAAGCAAAAAAGAGCACAAAGGGAATTGCGATTAAATTTATTATCTCCATACCAGCCCTTCAAGTAGTGAGGTTACCCACTGCTTATAGTTAAACAAGGGGTACTGACAGTAGATTTATCCCATGAAAAACCCAGATGCAATAGTCATTGGCGCGGGCGTAGTGGGTGCTTGCTGCGCTCTTTCACTGACCAATGCTGGGCTTAAAGTACTAATTATTGATCGTGGTCCGGTGGCCAGTGGCACTACTGGTGCTGGTGAAGGAAATATCTTGGTCTCCGACAAGGGGCCAGGTGCTGAGCTAACCCTTGCGATTAGATCTAGAGATCTTTGGTTTGATATTAATACAGATATTGGTGGCGGCTTTGAACTTGAGGCAAAAGGTGGCGTAGTTGTATCAAGGAGTGCGAAAGGTATTTCAGATTTAAAGAAATTATCAGCACTGCAAAAAGAGAATGGTGTTGAGGTAATTGAATTAGATGGTGCAGGATTAAGAAAAATCGAGCCCTACCTATCGGAATCTGTTGAATATGGAGTTTTATATCCAGGAGATGCGCAGTGTCAACCAATGCTGGCAGCTGCTCAAATAATCAGAGCGGTTAAAAAGCGGGGTGGCTCGTTTATACAAGGAGAGAATGTAATTGCGATTAACTCTAATGCTGGTTCACTTATTGGGATTACTACTGATAAAAACAATTACTCCTGCCCAATTGTCATAAATGCAACTGGTACTTGGGCTGGTGAGATTGCAAAATTAGCTGGTTCACACCTGCCAATAATGCCGCGCCGAGGATTTATCTTAGTGACAGCTCCAGCACCAAAGATTGTCCACCATAAGGTGTATGACGCAGATTATGTGGCAAATGTGGCAAGTTCAGATGCAGATCTGCAATCCTCTGCAGTAGTTGAGGGAACTGCAAGTGGCACGATATTGATTGGCGCATCTAGAGAGCGAGTTGGTTTTAAGGCAGATTTAGATATTTCAATTCTTCGCCAACTAGCAAGACAGGCAATCTCATTATTTCCGGTACTAAGCAGTATTGGATTACTCCGTGCCTACCGTGGCTTTCGTCCATACGCACCAGATCATCTGCCAGTAATTGGTGAGGACGCAAATATTTCAGGGCTTTGGCACGCCGCCGGTCATGAAGGTGCAGGTATTGGTCTATCTCCAGCAACTGGTGAGTTAATTACAGCCCAAATCACTAACCAAAGCACATTTATAGATCCAACACCATTTTCACCAAAACGCTTTCAGGGGAGTGAGTATGTCGCAGTTTGATATTCAATTTACTTTTAATGGTGAAACGATAAGTGCAATTAGTGGTCAATCAGTTGGTGCAGCGCTACTTGCTGCCAAGCAGCGCACACTTCGTAAAACACGGTTTAATCAAAAGGGTCGAGGAGTATTTTGTGGAATTGGAGTTTGCTTTGATTGTTTAGTAGTAATTGATGGAGCATCTAATCAACGGGCATGTATTACTGAGGTTATCTCTGGTATGAAGGTACAGACACAGGTGGGAACAAATGCATAACGTAGTAATTGTTGGCGGTGGCCCTGCTGGTTTAAGTGCCGCCCTCACCGCTGCTGTAGCAGGTGCACCAGTTTTATTGCTAGATAGCAATCCAAGATTAGGTGGTCAGTACTGGCGAACCCCAGCTGATAATTTTGGTGATCAAAATGAAAATCACTTTGATTTAGCTACTGGCTTAAAACTAATTAACAGTGTCAAAGCGCAATCAAATATCCAAGTTTTATCAGGAGCCCAAATTTGGAGCGCATCTCATAAAGATGGCGTAAGCACCTTAAGAGTTATTTACCAAGGATCTGAGAAGATTATTAATACCGGTAATCTAATTTTAGCAACAGGTGCGTATGATCGAAGCTTGCCATTTCCAGGTTGGGATATTCCTGGAGTTATGACTCCTGGTGGGGTGCAATCATTAATCAAAGGTCATGGCGTAGTTGCTGGTAAAAGAGTTGTTGTTGCAGGTAGTGGTCCATTTTTATTGCCGGTTGCTGCTGGTCTAGTAAAATCTGGCGCAGATGTGGTTGAGTTATTAGAGGCAAATAAATCCTGGCGCTGGGCCTCATCAATACTTGTACTACTAGAAAATTTAAGCAAGATCAAAGAGGGTTTTTATTACATAGAAGCAATTAGCAAAGGTAAGGTGCGTGCCCGCTTTGGCCAAGCAGTTGTTGGTGCATATGCCGGCGAAAATGGTGAATTAGAATCAGTTGATATTGCCAAGATTGATCGTAACTTTAAGATTAAAAAGGTGAGAAATATTAAGTGTGATGTGGCAGCAATTGGTTGGGGTTTCACCGCCGACACCTCACTTGCTGGCGCACTAGGTTGTAAGCAGGTTGTGGCAAAGGATGAGAGTGTTGTTGTTTTGATAGATAGTAAGCAGCAAACCTCAATTACTGGTGTGTTTGCAGCGGGTGAAATAACTGGTATTGGTGGCTCTGAACTTTCAATGATCGAAGGTGAGATTGCTGGTAAATCAGCTGCAAAATTTGTTGGTTGTGCGGTAGATATTTCACGCTCAGATCTAATTATCCGAGCAAAGAAGCAACGATTTGCCGCGGCATTGATAAAGGCATATCCAATTAAATCTGGTTGGAGATCTTGGCTAGATGAGCAAACAGTTCTCTGTCGATGCGAAGAGGTTGATCTAGCTGATCTGAAAGATTCAATTGTTGAGTTAGGGGCAACCGATTCACGTACTGCAAAGTTATTAACCAGGTGTGGCATGGGGTTATGTCAGGGGCGAATTTGTGGCCGCTTTGTTGTCGATCTAGTCGCAGATCAATTAAATATCTCACCAACTGATATAGATCGCATTGCTGCAGTTAGCCGGCCCATAATTACCCCAATCCCACTAGGCGTTTTAGCGGCGGGCGAATAAGGTTTGCCCATGACAACTAATAAGCCTTGGCATGGAGTATTAACTGCAACCGCACTCCCATTTAAATCAGATTTATCTGTTGATTATGATAAATATGCTGATCATATTAAATGGCAGGCTGCTAATGGTGTGCATGGCGCAATTCCAAATGGCTCACTTGGTGAGTACCAAGTCTTAACTCCAGAGGAGCGGAGTAAAGTATTAAAGACAGCACTTGATGCCGCCCCTGCTGGTTTTAGTGTTGTGCCAGGTGTTGCTGCATATGGCGCCGCTGAGTCATGTAGATGGACAGAGCAAGCAGCTCAGATGGGCGCAAAGTGCGTAATGTTGTTACCACCTACTGCCTACCGTGCCAATGATGATGAGGTTGTTGCCCACTATAAAGAGGTAAGCAAGGTTGGCCTTCCAATAATTGCCTATAACAATCCATTTGATACCAAGATTGATCTAACTCCACAATTAGTCGCTCGAATTGCAGATGCAGCTGAAAATGTTGTAGCAATCAAAGAGTTCTCTGGTGATGTCCGCAGAGTCTGGCAATTACACCACTACGCACCTCGAATTGAAGTCTTAGTTGGCGCAGATGATGTACTACTTGAGTTATCAACTGGTGGAGTAGTTGGTTGGATTGCAGGATTTCCAAATGCCCTACCTAAAGAGTCTGTTGAGTTATATAACCTCTGTCTTGCTGGAAAGTATGAAGAGGCAAAGCCAATTTATGCAGCAGTTCATAATCTATTTCATTGGGATAGCCGCAAGGAGTTTATTGTGGCAATAAAGGTAGCGATGGATGCGGTTGGTCGTTATGGCGGCCCAACCAGACTGCCACGGCTGCCACTTCCAGCAGTAGATCTTGCTCAGTTAAATAAAGATATTCAGCAAGTACTTAATTTCTATAAAAACAGAAAATAAAGTTAGATGAAAAACAGTTTGCGCACCGTTACAACGGTTGAATCGCACACTGAAGGAATGCCCACTCGAGTTGTAACTAGTGGGGTCGATGAGATTCCTGGAAAAACTATGTTTGAAAAGCGGCTCTACTTTATGGAGCATATGGATCACATTCGCCAGTGGTTAATGTTTGAACCCCGTGGGCATCCGGCAATGAGTGGTGCAATACTGCAAAAGCCAACTAGAGCAGATGCTGACTGGGGTGTTATCTTTATTGAAGTATCTGGCTGTCTACCAATGTGTGGTCATGGCACGATTGGTGTAGCAACAGTTTTAGTGGAGAAGGGTTTAGTACCAGTTGTTGAACCAATTACAACAGTTAGCCTTGATACACCAGCTGGATTAGTTGTTGTGGATGTGCAGGTTAAAAATGGTAAAGCTGAGAAAGTAACTTTGACCAATGTTCCATCATTTTCATATCAATTAGATCAAATAGTTGATGTGCCTGGATATGGCAAAATTAAATACGACATGGCATTTGGTGGAAACTTTTATGCAATTATCCCAATCGATCGAGTTGGTATTGAGTTCAAGCATGAGAATGGCCCGAAATTTTTAACAGCTGGTCTTGCAATCAGTGATGCCATAAATCAGCAAAACAAACCTATTCATCCAGAGAATCCAGATATTGCGATCTGCCACCATATTGATTTTATTTTTCCTGGCAAAAACTCACTTCACTGGAAGAATGCGATGGCAATTTACCCAGGATGGTTTGATCGCTCCCCTTGTGGAACTGGAACAAGTGCTCGGCTTGCTCAAATGGTTGCTCGTGGTGAGTTTAAAGATAGCGATGTATTAATTAATGAATCTTGGATTGGCTCACAATTTGAAGGCCGAGTTAAGGAGCACACAACTGTTGCACACCTACCAGCAATTATTCCAACTGTTACTGGCCGGGCTTGGATTATGGGTGAGGCAACTTGGGTATTAGATCCAGCAGATCCTTTCCCAAATGGATTTACTGCTTAGTTATTTAAGTATTTTACTTTTAACATTTATAACTCTTTTTCCACAACTACAAATCTAAGTAGAGAAGTTAGAGCATCTCAATCTTTCGAGCAAGTGCCCCACCAACCATTGCATGCAACTTAGTTCCTTCAGGTAAATACTCTTCAGAGATAATCTCTCCCTGCTCATGAACTGCGCTAACTAAATCACCTCGGTTAAATGGAATTATCGCCCTAATCTCAACCTTTGGCTTGGGCAATGCTGCTTCAACCGCCTTAACCAATGTTTCTACTCCATACCCAGTTCGAGCAGAGATTGCATATGCATTACTTTCTTTTCTAAGTAACTCCATTAAAACCTCTGGCGCAGCCACATCCGCTTTATTGATTGCGATGATCTCCATAATCTCACCGCCCCCAATCTCATTTATTACCTGCCTAACCGCACGCAGTTGTTCAAATGGATCTGGATGGGCACCATCAACCACATGGACAATCAGGTCAGACTCTGAAACCTCTTCCAGGGTTGATTTAAATGCTTCAACTAATTGATGTGGAAGGTGTCTAACAAAGCCAACAGTGTCAACTAATGTATAGATGCGACCATCACTACTTTCAGTCTTGCGAACAGTTGGATCTAAGGTTGCAAATAATGCATTCTCAACTAAAACATCAGCTCCAGTTAATCGATTTAATAAAGATGATTTCCCAGCATTTGTGTAGCCAGTAATTGCAACAGATGGGATGTTGTTTCTTCTTCTCTCACTACGCTTAGTATCTCTAGAGATTTTCATCTCCTTAATCTCCCGGCGTAGCTTTGACATCTTGTCATTAATTCTGCGTCGATCTGTCTCTATCTTTGTTTCACCAGGACCACGCCCACCAATACCACCAGCTTGGCGAGAGAGTGATTCACCCCAACCGCGAAGCCTTGGCAACATATATGACATCTGCGCTAACTCAACCTGCGCCTTACCCTCTCTACTCTTTGCATGTTGGGCAAAAATATCTAATATCAAAGCGGTTCGATCAATTACTTTTACCTTAACCTTTTGTTCTAAAGTTCTAAGTTGAGCAGGAGATAACTCACCATCACAAACCACAGTGTCAGCCCCAGTTGCCACCACCGCTTCCCTGACCTCTTTAACCTTTCCAGAACCAATAAATGTGGCGGAGTCTGGTTTGTCACGGCGCTGAATTAGCGCCTCCATTACTTGTGATCCAGCAGTCTGGGCAAGAGCAGCTAACTCCTTAATTGAGTTATCAGCATCTTTAGCACTTCCTTCAATCCAAACTCCAACTAAGACAACCTTTTCAAGACGCAATTGCCGATACTCAGCATCGGAGACATCTTGTAACTCAGTTGATAGGCCACTAACTCGGCGAAGTGCTTGTCGGTCCTGTAGATCTTGGTTATCACTTGCAGGATTTTCAGTTAATTCATAATCTGCAACTGCTTGTGCGTTCTCTCTAATTAAGGTATCAATATCAATTTCAAGGCCATCATCTTTGCCAAATTTTGCATCACTCACAAATATTGATCCAACTCAACCTCTTTAACTAACTCAGCTGCTCCAGTTAAAGTTGCGTTGTTATGGCCATCAATTTCAACTACTAATTTTCCACCAGGTGGATTAATAATCCACTTAATTGGAACTCTTTTTTTCTTTTCAATTGTGGCAGCAAGTGCAATGGCGCAAATTCCAGTTCCACAAGATTGCGTCTCCCCTACTCCTCGCTCATAAACTCGCATATTTATCTCACCATTTTCTAAAAACTGTGCAAACTCGACATTAACTCCATCTGGATACTCATCCGCTGGTGAAACCTGTGGCGCAGTTTTTAAATCTCCAATTTTTACTAAATCATCGGTAAAGACAACTGCATGTGGGTTTCCAACATCAATATTAAATCCGCGATAGGAATTACTATTCGCCTGCACTGCAATCTCACCTGGTACTTGAGATACTTGTCCCATATTTACCGAAATATCCCCAACCTCTGGAACTGCTAAAAACTTTTTACCCGCTCTAGTATTTATTGCATAAATACCACTTGGTTGATATCCACGATCGGTTAAATACCTAGCCATTACTCTAATTCCATTGCCACACATCTCTCCAACAGAGCCATCTGCATTGGAGTAATCCATAAACCAGGTGCCGTCTTTTTTAATTATCTTAATAAATCCATCACTTCCAACACCACTTTTACGATCACAGATTCTTTTTATTTGCTCAGGTGTAAATTTAATCTTGTCATCTTCATCAAATACCAGCACAAAATCATTGTGTGTGCCGTGACCGTAGGTAGCTTGAACCATTAATTAATACTAGCCAAGAGCTTTTCAAGACGGGCAGTCATTGGCTCTGGTGCAAGCCACTTAATTCGCATATCTTTAGAGAACCAGGTCTCCTGCCTTCTAGCATATGCACGGGAAACCCGCTTAGTCTCCTCCTTTGCAAATGCCTCATCTGATTGATCAGCTAAGTAATTCATTATCTGGCTATAACCAAGTGCCATCTTCGCAGTGCTTGCTTGAGCAAGCCCATCACGCATTAAATGCTTAACCTCATTAACAAAACCTTTAGCCCACATATCCTCTACTCGCTTATCAATTTTTTGATCAAGATTTTGCCTATCTAATACCAAACCAAACTGCTTTGCATCTGGATACTTACTACTTTCCTGCCTTGGCAGATTTGCAGTAAATGGTTTGCCAGTTAACTCAATAACCTCAAGTGCTCTAATTACCCGCCGAATATTCTCCTTTGGAATTGCCATCGCAGCTGCCGGATCTGCCTTAGCTAATCTCTCATGCATTAAATCATTACCAAGCCGCTCAGCCTCATCGGTAATTCTTTGGCGAAGTGCTGCATCTGTATCTGGAAAATTTAAATCATCTAAAATTGCTTTAATATAAAGGCCAGTACCGCCAACTACAATTACTGATTTACCCTCGGCTAATAGCTGATCAATCTTGCCTCTAGCAACGCCCTGATACCAAGAAACATTTGCATCATCTTTAATATTTAAAATATCAATTAAATGATGGGCTACTCCTTGGCGTTCCCTAGTTGTTAATTTTGCGGTACCGATATCCATGCCCTTATATAGCTGCATTGAGTCAGCATTAATAACTTGGGCATCTATCTCTTTAGCTAGAGCAACCGCCAAATCACTTTTACCCGTTGCAGTAGCACCACATATAACAATTAAACTCATTTAAAATTACAACGACTTAAGTGAGGCCAAGGTTGGAATGCCTAATAAAATCTTCTTATCTTGGTTATCTTCAACCCAAGTGGCGTGTGCATCCCCGCCCTTGGTTTTCTTAACATTAATTGGCGCACCTGCCACAATATGATTTGCAAATGCTTCAACTACTTTAACCTCAACTAAATCACCAGGGCGAGCACTCTTTGCAGTATTATCAAAGTGGGTAAGCCGAAAATCAGCACTTCGCCCATTCATGCGATTTTGATCAAGATCATGTCTGCCCTCATGGCCAGAAACTAATAACTCAACAGTTTTACCAATTAATTTCTCATTCTCACTCTTTGAAATTTCCTGCTGAATTTTATGTAATTGGTTATAACGGCCTGCCATTACATCATCTGCAATCTGATCAGCCATTGCAGCTGCTGGTGTTCCAGGCCGCTTTGAGTATTGGAAGGTATAGGCAGCAGAGAATCTTGCCTGCTTTACTAATTTAATTGTGTCATCAAAATCAGCATCACTCTCACCTGGAAAACCAACAATAATGTCGGTAGTAATAGCTGCATCCGGCATTGCCCGCCTTACCTTTTCCAGAATTCCTAGGTATCGATCGGCTCGGTATGAACGACGCATTGCCTGTAATACCTTGTCACTTCCAGATTGCAACGGCATATGTAGATGAGGCATAACATTTTTACTCTCTGCCATCGCCTCAATTACATCATCAGTAAAATCTCTAGGGTGTGGTGACATGAACCGTACTCTTTCAAGCCCATCAACCTTTGCGCACTCCTTAAGTAATTTGGCAAAAGCAGTGCGATCACCAAAATCAACACCATAGGCGTTAACATTTTGTCCAAGTAAGGTTATTTCAATAACTCCTTGATCAACTAAGGCCCTAACCTCACTCATAATTTCACTCGCTGGTCGATCTTTTTCAATTCCGCGAAGTTGGGGCACTATGCAAAATGTGCAGGTGTTGTTGCAGCCAACTGAGACTGAGACCCAGGCAGAAAATGCTGAATCTCTTTTAACTGGCAGAGTTGATGGAAAGTGCTCTAATGATTCCTTTATCTCAACCTGGGAGGCCTCTTCAACCCTTGCTCGCTCAAGCAGAACTGGTAGTGAGCCAATGTTGTGAGTACCAAAGACCACATCAACATATGGTGCGCGCTTAATAATTGCATCTTGATCCTTTTGCGCCATGCAGCCACCTACTGCAATTTGAAAGTTTGGATCACTCTTTTTGCGAGGTGCTAAAAACGAGAGATTTCCATAAAGTTTATTATCGGCATTCTCTCTAACTGCGCAGGTATTAAAAACCACTAAATCTGGCTGAGAGTTGGCTAATGCTTGGGTGTAGCCGGCATCAAGTAGCAACCCAGCTATTCGCTCAGAGTCATGGACATTCATCTGACATCCATAGGTTTCAACTACAAAGGTAGGCATTAGCCAATTCTACTTGCTAATTAACGCTGGTTAACTCCCGCATAATTCGTCCGCAAACTCCATGGCCATAACCTTTACGGGCTAATAGCCCAGAGATTCGCCTATATACAACCTCTGGATCTAAGTGAGAAATTGAGTTGTATTTTCGCTCTGCTAATAAAAATGCTTGAGCGTACTCAGCCTCATCATCAATCTCTTCAATAACCTCATTGATTATGTCCTGGGAGACGCCTTTAGTGCGAAGCTCACCGGCTATAACTCGCTTACTTAATTTCTTCGCCCGCTGCCTTGACTCTGACCACAGCTTGGCAAACTCAAGATCATTTAATAAACCTTGCAGCTCAAGTGAATCTAAAACTGCATTGGCATTATCTAAGTCAACCCCACGCTTTAATAATTGTTTATATAACTCATCCCTACTCTTAGCGCGAGGGGCGAGAGCGTATAACGCAATCGACATCGCCTCTGAGTAGGGATCAGCTACTACCTCTTGAGATTTCTTCAAGGTATTTTTAAATGAGTTAGAGATTAGAACTCAACATCCGCGGTTGCCTCATCGACAGCTGCTACCAAGGCAGGATCTACCTCAGCTGGCACATATGAAGCACGGATTTTGGTTTCAATATCATTTGCTAGATCTGGATTATCAATTAAGAAGGCACGGGCATTCTCTTTGCCCTGTCCTAGTTGATCACCCTCATAGGTGAACCAGGCGCCAGATTTCTTAACGATTCCGACCTCCACACCCATATCAATTAAGGATCCCTCACGGCTAATTCCAACACCGTAGATGATGTCAAACTCAGCTTGCTTAAATGGTGGCGCAACCTTGTTCTTAACAATCTTTACGCGGGTTCTATTACCAACCGCATCTTGGCCATCTTTTAAGGTTTCAATTCTGCGCACATCTAAACGAACTGAGGCGTAGAACTTAAGTGCTTTACCACCAGTTGTAGTCTCAGGTGAGCCAAAGAAAACACCAATCTTATCGCGCAACTGATTGATAAAGATTGCAGTGGTATTTGATTGATGCAGTGCGCCAGTCATTTTGCGAAGTGCTTGTGACATAAGGCGGGCTTGTAGACCCATATGTGAGTCACCCATCTCGCCTTCAATTTCAGCTCTTGGCACTAATGCGGCAACTGAGTCAACAACTACAATATCAATTGCACCTGATCTAACTAACATATCCATGATCTCAAGTGCTTGCTCACCAGTATCTGGTTGCGAAACTAGTAGCGCATCAATATCAACGCCAAGCTTCTTTGCATACTCTGGATCTAATGCATGTTCAGCATCGATAAATGCAGCAATACCACCAGCTTTTTGAGCATTTGCAATTGCATGTAATGCAACAGTGGTTTTACCTGATGATTCTGGGCCATAGATCTCAACAACACGGCCACGTGGCAGGCCACCAACGCCGAGTGCGATATCTAATGCAACTGAGCCAGTTGGAATTACCTCCATAGCAACAGCTTTGCGATCTCCCATCTTCATAACCGCTCCTTTACCGAACTGACGCTCGATTTGGGCAAGGGCGGTATCTAGGGATTTAGAACGATCACTAGATCGTTTATCTTCTTTCTTATCATCTTGTGGTTC
>Ga0209550_10006092_pt1 | contig 11278 bp, 8 predicted proteins | sample LauGreSuBDMM15SN_2_FD_187567 | JGI IMG/M metagenome (GOLD analysis project Ga0209550, IMG submission 187567) | Freshwater lake microbial communities from Lake Michigan, USA - Su13.BD.MM15.SN (SPAdes) (version 5) | ecosystem: Environmental > Aquatic > Freshwater > Lake | place: Lake Michigan, USA... | reverse complement strand
TGACTCGCGTACAACGCATAGTTTTGTCGAAAATCCACCAGCAGCTCAAGCCAACGACTAAATTCTATCTCGTCAATTTTTAGGTCTAGCTGCACTACACCCGTATTCTCTAGCCGAGCCAAGGTAAATTTGACACCTAGAGCAAACAGCTTTTGTTGCAAGGCTGATACCTCATTTTCTGACAAACTCGTGATTTTTACATTCTTGTCTTTGTAGGTGAGCAACGTTCGATTGAGTTCTTGAATGCTCATTAATTGGCTTGGGTATCTTTGCAAGCGTTGTTCGAGGGTGTGCTGCAAGGGCTGAAGCATCAAGAACCACAAGATACCAATAAGCAGACATACGCCACCCCCAATGACAAGTTGAGGGGGCAAGCGCTTTAAGCCCTGCAGATGATTTCTTTTCGACAGGGGCGTCGGTAAAAAATTAGTCATCAGCAAGATTCGCATAAGGGCTCAACAAAAACCGCGTTGGGCTCATGCTCTGAACTGAGTGGTCTTGCAAAACAGCTAGCCGCTGAGAGTTCGAAAGAAGCGATGTCTGCAACTCGAAGGCCAAGCCCTTTTTCGAGTATTCCAAGCTCTTTAAGGCCTCGGGCGGGGCATCTTTCAGTACATTTTGCAGAGCCAATAACTGCCTTTCAAAGTCTCCGTCGCAATTCCCAAGGTTCTTGTGCGCGGCAAGGCAACTGGCGTTAACCAATCTTGTAACACTTGCTTGACCATCGACGCGATCTGACAAGACCTGATTGGCTGCACTCTGTAAAAGAGCTTCCCACTGTCGGTCTTGCCATACTAGAGTACAGAGGTAGCCAAGATAACTCACACAGAGCGTCAGGGTGGCGTATTTCGCCCACCTTAAAGGCACTGCCCATACGTCTCGCGACTGCCAGTGTTGCAACTCACTTTGACTATCTCTTCTGAAATCGTAGAATTCGTCGGGTAATAAGTTAATCGACTCGTAAGATTTTTTTTCTGTCGTGATCCCGCTGAGCAATCGTGCGGGGGATAACTCTAGCAACTCAGGCTGAGTGTGATGTTCTTCAGACTCAAGCACGGGTTCACCGGTCGGTTGCGACCAACAGATAACATTGCTCGCCGATCTTTTAGAGGTGTAGAAATTGGTTGAATCTTCTTGCTGAAAAAACACAACCGAATTAGATACCGGCAGCAACATGCTTTCTGAAATCAGCTGAATCTTTTCACAATTAAGCACGGCGAGTTTTTGACTGAGCCACAATAACCAATCACGATTCATCACGCTCACTGATCGTAAGTCTGACGATTGATTCAGTGCTTGCGGCAGCAACTGAATATTGGTGTTCGACATTGAAGACAATAATTCATCCTCGATCAGCATCGGTAAGATCTGCTGAATTTTCTTTGTACTAACTGCTGGCACTTTGAGTTCTGTCAGTCGCACATCAATGCCAGGAATCAGTGCAAGAACAGAATCCGCGACGGGCAAGGCATCTAAATCCAAAACCTGTTCAAAATCAGTCTCATTGTTCTGCGCCCACGAAAAATACAAATCCTGCGCTGACCAGTCTTCAGCGTTGATTGCAACGGGACGCACGGGACAACGAATAATTAGGCGCATTTGGGGCTAGTCAATTGTGAGGGCACCGTTGTAACGCTTTGGAGGGAGCCGTTGTAACTCTTTGAATTTACAATACTTCTTTGAGTTATCTCTGTTTTTTTCAGTTTAACATTGCTGTAAGTGTTTTTTTGAAAATAAACTATTTGTCATTATAACGATGGCCTTAATTTTGGGATTAAAGGTCATAGAGATGTACGAGCCTGTGCCCACCGGTTGCCCTTGCACCTATATGGCATACTCAAGACTCATGATCTGCCCAAACAGCCTGACGGGATCTGCTCCCAATAATTAGCCAAGCAGGCGCGCTGTAAACCACATTTTTTAGGCTTTGAATATGAAAAATCGTATAACGCGCTTGCTTGGTGGATCGCTTCTATTGGCGCTCTTGATTGCCTGCGGAGATGGAGGCGGAGGCAAGAGCGATAGCGGTTCATCCAACTCATCAGCAAAATCTTCAATTAGTTTATCGACTCCGGGCGGAACACCATGCGCCAGTAGTTTCGGCGATTCAGATGCTTTCGGAAATATTCGTTTTCAATCCAGCACAGGCACAACCCCCTGGGGCTGCTTGGTCGTAGATCAAGCAAGTAGTCAACCAACAGTTTCTGGCACTAAATCTGTGCGTGTTGAGCTCAGGCCAGGTGATTGTGATTCATCTCAAACATTTCTGTCGGGCTCAGCGGTCGTTTCGGACTGCACCTCTGGTCGGAGCCGCTTTGAAATTCGTCAAGTTGTCGGTGGCTCAACAGCCGGTCAAATCATCACCTATGAATATTATGTATACATTCCAGCACAAGCAAATTTTCAACCTCCCTCGAATAACACCGGTTCTGCACCACTAACCGTTTTGACCCAAATAAACTGGCAGTGCGGCGCAACTGCCTGCCCAAGCCTTGGAAGTAATGGCTACGGCGCCTTAGCCTACCTTTTGATTGACAGTAGTGGGACGCTTTTCGTTCAAACGCATCAAGATTTCACGTGGGCGCAAAACGCTAAAGTCCCCGTTGACGGCAATCCCTTTGATAAGTGGATCAAGTTAAAGTACGTCATCAAATCTTCGAGCTCGGGTGATGGCTCTTTTCAGGCCTACGCTAACGACAAACTCCTCATTAATGAAGCGCGCGTCACCTTGCCAAATCCTTACGCTTACATCAGTCTGAAACTCGGGATCTACAACTCATCTACCTCTTCTGTCTCTAAGCCTTGGAGCACACAGGTTATTTACTTCGATGCGTTCAGCACTGCTGTGCAAAATTTTTAGAGCTAGAGCGTTTTGAGATATTCGATCAAGGCCGTTTTTTCATCCTGCGTAAGCCAGGTGCCGAACTCGTGTCCACAGCGGCTATTACCTTCCATCGTGGCGCAGTCTGTAGTGACTCGCACGGTAGCCGAGCCATTGGGCTGTTCGACTGCAAGGCCGACATTGACAATGTCATAAACAGGCCCGACCTGAAAACTAGTGGGCCGAGCGGCGGCTGGTGTCAGTAAGGCCGCTAAAGTTGGCACGGAGCCATTGTGAAGATACGGCGCAGCCGCCCAGACACCTTGTAAAACTTTAGACTCAAACGATCCCACCGCGCGGCTCGGGGCTTTGATGCTCAGATCAATTGATGGGTCGAGTTGCACCAAGGCAGACGAATTTGCCACATCGAATAACGTAACGGAAGCAGCCCCTGATGCGGGCACAATATTTGTCGAAAAAGGAACAGTGAGGCCAGTCAGAATACCACTACTCGTTGTGGATACGACAAAGTTTTTGTAGTACGAGCTATCAGTGTTTACATTTTGAACAGGCGTAGCCCAGGTGTCAGGATTGCCGGGGCGAGGCTGACCTTGTTTGATCCCATGGCATGACACGCAATTTTTTTCGTAGAGCACTTTGCCTTGAAAAACCATCGCATTGTCAACCGGCCATGGCCATTGCGGGGGTCCGATTTGATTGACTAAAGTTTGGATATTGAACACAGTCTTGTAATTGATCGAATTCTCTACTAAAAAATCTACGCCGCCAGCAACCGCGGCATTGGATCGAGGTTTAAAGAGCGCAAAGACCCCCAATGCTTCTCCCGTGTTACGCGAGAAAGCATAAGTGTTATTACCGTTGATGCTTGTCCCTGCCCATTGTGTATAGTCTTGCTTGCCAGAATTCCAAATAAAAGGATAACGTACAGGCTGGGCGGCAACCGCTATGTTTGAGGCAATGATATGTTGATTGGCTACGGGACCAATATCTAACCCCGACGATCGGTTTTGAAGCATAGCCACTGCATCAGCCCTGCCAATTCCCCAAGGCGCGGTCGGCAATGACCTACTCATTAAGGTGTTGTAAGGTGTATACCAAGTGCTTAACTCTTTACGTAAGGTCGCTGCAGGAACTTGAACGGCAGCTTGAAAGGCATCAAACGCCTCGGCATTTGAAAGAGTGTTGCCTACAACAAGATCAATCCCTTGAAAGAGTGCGTATAAATTAGAAAACCCGGGTCCGCCATCAATGCGGTGTTTAATCCCATCAACTTGAATCTGTCGAGTATGGCAGGCCGCACAGTTCATGGATAGCTGTTGGTTTTTTGTGCCAGGATTTGCAACTAAAAAGCCAACGGGCAATCCCTCAGGATTGGTCGGACTGACTGGGTTTGGTATGTAGCCATAGCTAGTGGTGAGCTGACTTAAAAACGATTGGCCATTCGCTAACTTCAGGGCCTTTGCCCATTCGTAGGGCATGATCCAAGAGCCTTGATCAGCAGAATAAAAGGATGCCTGATTTGTCGGATTCCAAGCGGCACCTTGATTCACGGCCACGGCTGAACCAGTGGAACCCGACGAGCTCACGTCACCCTCGCTCCCGCAACTCGACAACATAAAAGCAAGAGTACAGACTACTCAGCCACGTGCGAACGTTGTTATTTTTAAGGAGTGCATCAGGGGTCTCCGACTTTAGTAAATGAAGACTAACGATTTTCGCGAAGTCGAAATATCCAGTCCCTTCTGAGAGGTTTTATAATACCTTAAGTCTGAGCCAAATCAAAATTTTTATTTTAAAAACGCAAACCCGGTACAAAAAATGCAAACCCATTTGGACGAGTGCTCAGCAGCGTTGGCAATGCTTCGAGCGAGACCGCGAATGAATCGCCTTGTTACGTCAAGTCAACTCCGAAGCTACAACCGTCACGCGTTGAATCATTCCGAGGTCACTTGCTTGCAGTCGTTGATTATGCAAAATATACGGGCCAGTAAAATCCTTAAAGCGCATCCGAAAAGTCACGGAGCTAGGATTTTGGCTAGTGCCACCCGTGGGCAACGCGACCGTGTCACACCAGTAAGGCTCAACGGGCTTGCCGTTCACTTTAATGATGTACATCGGATTGACGTGAATATGAAAGACATGAGACAGGTGATTCATATTAAAGACAGTCCACTCTTCAACCGCATCCAGTATCGCAATCTCATTGAGGGTGTTGGCTGCTTGAATATCAAATGGAGGAACTAGATTTGGCGGCGGCGGGAAGACTGGACCGGAGCCGAACGTTGACGCGATTTTTTGTTGTACCTGTAACTTGCCGTGCTGAAAAGATTTTTCTGCCTGACTGGCAAGCGCAGACAACACTTCAGTAAATTTGCCTACTGAACTGGGCGATTCTTGGGCATTCGACAACGAATCATTGCCAGTCATCTTAAAAATGATGTTGCGTTTTTTACCGCCATGATTCGCCAATTCATCATCTGTAATGGGATCTAAAAAACGGCTGACCGGCAACGGCGCGCTCGGTATTGACATGGCGTCTTTAGCATCGACCACAATAACTTTTGCCAAGATATCTTCTGGCAGCACGATGGGTTGAGCACCTTCTGAAATTTTTACTGGTAAGCCACGCAAGTAATATGTTCCGGGCTTGCCTGCTTGAATCACAACAGAGGCGCGATTACCAGGGGCGAGCTGCAAACCAAGCCCTTTCGTATTGCCTGATGGATGTTGCAAACCATGCCTGTTCGTCTTGCCGGGTGCAGGTTGCAAACCAAGCCCGCTCATTGTTCTGGCATCGCCATGATCAACGTACTCAGCCCTACCCCAGCCATCCGTTGTGTATTGCTTCAGAACGTGGGCATCTACACTTAGACTCAACGTGTTGAACACTTGGGTGTTGATCAACCGCCAACGCTGCACTTCGCCAGACCGCATCACGATCGTGGGTTGACGCACACCATTAATCAATACCGGTTGCGCATCGCTGTACGCTTCATCCACACTATCTTTCTTTAAGCCTTGACCAGTTGGGTGTTGCGTCAATTGACGAAACTTTTCGAGACGACCATCCGCAACACCGACACCGTCATTCAAAAATGTATTCAACGCAAAATATGGCGCTTGAAATAAAAAGATCAACTCGGTCGCTTGAGCCATGTCTGGCAAGTCGTCCACGGCACCACGCACCATAATCGCGCCCGACATCAAACTCGCGGCTTGCAAGGCACTTGAGCCATGATATTGCGGGTGATAATAGAACGGCCCGGCAGGATGATCTTTGGGTATGTGATACGCATACTGGCGGGAGTCTCCATTTGGCACGACTCCACCGTAGTTTGGATCGACGACATAGTCGCCATACTCGGGCGGCGTGACACCGTCATAAATACCAGGAAACACATGTAAACCGTGTACGTGCAAGTTGGTCGTGTTGGGCTTAATGTAATTTGTCGGATCGCGAAAGGCTTGAAACGGAGGGTTCTCTGGCAATTGATTTAGCAACCGAACACGCAATTCGTCACCGCCACGTACAACGAAAGTAGGTCCGCAGTAACACGCGCGCTGAGAGTCATAACCGTAAGCGCGTAAGGACACCGGATGCCGCAGCTTCGGATTTGAGCCCGATAACTGGGTATCAAAATATGAAACCGTCAGTGTGACATCTAACAAACCATTTTTTGCTTCAAGCAAAGGTGGTTGCACAAAGGTCTGCACAGGCAGTTTGTTGCGATCACCCTCGCTTTGTTCGCACGCTGTTAAGCCAAACGGAACAACGATGCCCGAGGCGATACTCAATCCATAGCGCAAAAACTGACGCCTGGCGTTTTCTTGTTCGATACCGCTGGTGAGATGCGCGTGAGTCATAGACACATTAGCTATTTTCCCAAAAGGGAAAAGGGCTCAATTGCTGTTGAGCTGCGCGGCCCAGTTGACCCGCGTCATTGCTGCCCCAACCGTACAAAGCATGCTTGCCAAGTGCCAGTGCATGCATTTCGCCCGCAGCGATTGCTTGAATCTGGGCAATACCTAACACTTTTGTTGGCGTGCTTCGAGGCCGAGTGTCATTTGTGGCAAGTTGGCCGAGACCGTTCCAGCCCCAAGCGTACACGTTACCCGATTCTGTTAACGCCAACGAAAAATGCGTACCAGCTGCGAGCGCTGTTATTTTTTCTGGCATCTCGATCAAAGTCGGTTGACTGTCATAACGGTTACGTTGATGACCCAACTGCCCATACTGATTACTTCCCCAAGCGTAAACGTTGCCTTCACGGCAAAGAGCTAAGACGTGAGTCGCACCGACGGCGATACTTTTAATTGAGACGGTGAGTGTTGAAACCGTGTCTTTTGAAGCGATGGGTGTTAAAGCCGCGCCTTGTAAAGCGGCGTCTTTTGAAACCGTGTATTTTGAAACCGTGTCTTTTGAAGCAGTGAATGGCACTCGCTCAGCGGTGTCTACGTTTCTTAGGTGTCCTAGCCCTAGTTGCCCCGCAGAGTTACTGCCAAAAGAAAAAACTTCACCTGCGCGTGATAAGCCAATCATAAAATTGTCGCCCAAGGCTACCGCCCGCATGGTTGGTAGACCATGCACCACACCAGGCAAAGTATTCATTTGTTCAGTTGCTCGGCCCAAAGCATAATCAACATTGAGCCCCCACGTGTAGAGACTGCCCGTCTGATCGAGTGCAGCAAAGATTGACTGCCCCGCCGCAATACTGAACGGTGCCTTGACGGCTTTTATCAGAGCGGGTATTTCAGAAACTGCCTGATCGCCGCCAACACCGAGTGGATTCCAACCCCAAACGAGTAACTCTTGTTTGGCCGACACCCCTAGGCTGACACCGTAGCCTGCCGACACGAAAACAAACCGTGCAGACTGCCCAACGTACACTGGGTCACGATTCGCGATGCCAGTGCTACAGATATCGACATTCTCTGAAGAGTAGCGCCCACTGCCCGCCCCGCCCCACCCCAGTAGCTCGCCTGTGTGCAAAAGAGCCAAGGTGTGGCTCTTGCCAGCGCTCACCGCACTGATTTTGTAAGGCACGTTAGGGGCGAGTCAATTTGCCATTACTGCGGTATCGCAAGGTTAGGCAATTGCGAATAAGGGATACCCTGTTGCATGGCAGCTGAGCCCAGTGCCGCGTTATAGTCAGGGGTCCCTCGAAAACACCCTACAGCAAAAGGAAATTGATTGTTGACATGGTAATGGTAAATATTTTGAATAGTACCGTTCCATTCAACGGGGTGTGTATGACCATGGCATGCATCTAATTCAGCATTCGTCACCATCTTTCCATCTACACCTCGCGGGCCAAAAATCCCAAAGCCATCTAGTGCATAACCGAATAATGGCGAATGACCTGAGGTGCCCTGGTTCGGAAAGCACTTCCACGAGTAACCATGGTAGTGATATTGCTGAGCATAAGGATGCCCAAAACACTGATCATGAGGAAGTGGATTGGTCGGGTTATACCAATTACCATTAGAGTCGTTTGCGAGTTCTACATGCCAAGCGGCCCCGGTCAATGTAATGCCAATGATCAGCGAGTTGATCGGATTAAAACCTGTTACCACCGGGTTTAACGGTAATTTACTGGTCAGGTCGTAAGGAGAAATACCAATCGCGGCTGCAGACGAATAATTACTACCTGTTCGTGGATCTGTTCCGCCCGGCAAGGCTGAGTAATAAGGGTAGGCCGCTGTACCTGGCTGCACCGGGAAATTTCCCATCGGCGTGCTTGGTAAACCATTGCCTTTCAAGTAGCGATATTTATCATCGGTTGTCATTGAAAAAACGCTGCCTGCTGGGTCGATCTGTGCAGCCGTGACCGCGCCCTCGACATAAGGGATTTGAGCAAGCGTCATGACGTTCGTGGTGGTGTTGGTCCAGCTGGTGGCCGCCACTGAATATTTGCTTGCAACACTCCCGACTTTAGTAAAAAGTGGTGAGATGCAGAGCCCATTGGGGGCACAGACTTGCGTGCTCGTGCCATTGGCCGCGGTTACCAGTATGGTTGGATTTCCGGCATCACCTCCACTACTCGAGGTAGAGGATTTAGACGTGCTTCCGTCCCCACAACCCGCAAGCAAGGTCATAAGACCGATTAATCCAACAAACGAACTAAGATTTCTTCTTAAGCCTAGCATGTTTGATCCTATTTCTGGAGGCTTAGACAATTTTCTACACAATTGTTCTTGAAAAAATAATGCACAGAATGTCATAATGACAAATAGTATACAAATCTACTCGTCATCCTGTCAACGAAATCTCGAAAGACGATTGGTTAATGCTTTGTCAAACATTGACCTGTGAGGCTTCAAATCCGTATGGGGGACTAAAATGTCTGAAAACCTCACGACTCTTCAAAAAATAACTTACATGCTTTAAAATACTGACATGCTAAAAATACAAGACCATCGCGTCAGAGTTGCCGCCACAAGACGCGAGGAGATGCAAAACTCCCTGATGTTTAGCGCGCTTGTTCTAGCGTCTGATAAATCTATCCACGAAATTGATGTTGATGACATCATTCAACATGCAGAGGTATCGCGGGGCAGTTTCTACAAGTACTTTCCCTCGGTTCAAGCATTAATTCCAGCCTTAGCAGACCAACTGGCGCACGAACTCACCGCAGAGATCGATGCGATCACCCACCAGATCCCCAGTACAGCTGCCAGATTGGTCATTACCGCTAAGTTAACCGTGCGCCGCTTAGTGAGGGTTAAGGTTTTAGGAAACTTTCTCATCCAACTGCCTTGGCCGAGTCAAAACCCTGAAGTCAATGTCTTTAAAAACATCAGCTCAGATATTGAACTTGGTATTAAAGAAGGGCTATTCACCAAAATGCCCGCTTCAATTGGGTGCAACCTGTTTGTCGGCAGCCTCATTGGTGGCATTCACGTCAGGCTTGGTAAATCATCCTCATCGAGTTATGAGAATAAAGTGCTAAATCCAGCGCTCATTGGCTTGGGTCTGGCTGCAGAAACAGCAGATGAGTTATTAAAAGCTCCGGTGCCTGCTTTACCGACGCTACCAGACACGGGCTTGCTAGGTAAGATAGCTGCGCTGAGTGCTTAAATTAAGAAAGCGAGTTCAGAAGCACTGAATCAGACCAAATTAATACTCAAATAAACCTAGTGTATCCGCTCTAGTGATAAGGTTATTCGCGAGAATTTGAGTGCTGCTCTCAACTTTTTCATCTAGACTTAATGATGACTAAGATCATTAATCACCTCTTCAGCGGCGACAAAAGGCAGCACCAACAGGTGCGTGAGCGCCTCTTGTCGAATAGCCCCGAATTATTCTCGACTAAACTTAATGGCGAAATTAAAGTTGAAGATATCGCTGCTCACGCAGAAGTGTCTAAAGCCACCTTCTATAAATGCTTTCGCAGCGTAGAAGATTTATTGAATGTCAGCGCCAAACAAATGGGAGCTGAGCTATTAATACCCATCAAGTCGGTCGGCGTAACCATTTCTGACAGTGCCTTACGAACGGCAACCAAAACCAGAATTGCAATACGTATGGTCACTGGCATACCGTTGTTGGGTAGATTAATGTTGAAAATCGAGTGGCCGTTTGGCGACGTTCGACACAAAGGCTATCAAGACATTCAAAAGGACATTGCCGCAGGCATTGCCCAAGGCTGCTTTACAGAGATGCCTCTTGAAATCGGTGCCAACCTTGTAGTCACCACCTTGCGAGTTGCAGTTCAAGACATACTCAATTCAACACACACCGAGTCGTATGAGACTCAGGTCATATACACCCTGCTCTTAAGCTTAGGGGTCGATGCAAAAAAAGCTGAAGAAATTTCTCAAATACCGTTTGAGCAATTGCCGGATTTACCAAAGTCAGGTTTGGTGGGTAAGGTTCTAACTCTAGTGAGTTGAAACGCTGAACGAGTGCCTAAACCGCCGGCGGTCGGTTTCTACCTTGCGATGGCTTTAGAAGATACGCCAGCACCAGAGCGTTAAGACCCTGGCCTCGTTGATCGTAAGCACCGCTGCTGAACCGGTTAGAGGCGAAACAGTCTGGTCAAGTCGTTAGGCATTCGAATCTGTACTGTTCTTTATCCGGCAAGTTGAACAAATGTGAGCGCATTCCCCACTCTAGGCGCAAGCCAGGGTGGGGGCCAGCGAACGGTGCTTGTTAAAGCGCCTTGCTTTTCTTTCTGGCATGTTCCTGAGCACCTTGCGCATCGACATACGCGCGCACCGTCGCGAGCGTCGCGCCGCTCACGCTGCCAACTTCTTCTCCCCCAAACACGATGTGCAGCTTAAGGTTAAATGCTGCAGGTGAAGTCGATCGGTTGATATTTTCCGTACTTTCGCCTTAACGTAATACTTTGCATAATACCAGTATGCAAATCGGTAATCGATTCCGTTGTTATCCAAGCCCCGCGCAAGCCCAAACACTGCTTGCCTGGATCGGCT
>Ga0209550_10006091_pt1 | contig 11281 bp, 13 predicted proteins | sample LauGreSuBDMM15SN_2_FD_187567 | JGI IMG/M metagenome (GOLD analysis project Ga0209550, IMG submission 187567) | Freshwater lake microbial communities from Lake Michigan, USA - Su13.BD.MM15.SN (SPAdes) (version 5) | ecosystem: Environmental > Aquatic > Freshwater > Lake | place: Lake Michigan... | reverse complement strand
TGTATTCGTTCTTCTACAACTTGTTGGTGCGTGCACTGTTCGGCTGCCGCTTTCGCGATGTCAACTTTGCATTCAAGCTGGTTCGTCGCAGCGTGCTTCAAAAGGTGGAATTGACGAGCGAGGGTTCGTTTATCGATGCCGAACTGATGGTAAGCGCGCGCAAGCTAGGGATGAACGTTGTGCAATTTGGCGTTGACTACTTTCCACGCACGCGCGGTGTGTCAACGCTCAGTTCACCTTCGGTCATTGTGAAGATTTTGAAAGAGGCATGGGCGCTGCGTTCTCATCTGAATGCACTCGCACCTAAAAGCAAATGAACGACGACACTCCGTACAACGAATTTGATGAGTTTGACGACTTCGAACCTGAAGATCGCGAACTGCCCGACGAGTACGGCGACTTTCGCCAAAGCGCATACGATCGCTGGCGCCCTGCGATAGCCGCATTCGCGGTGCTGTTAACGGTTGTTGCAATTGCGGTTGTTGGCAACGGTGACAACGGTTCAAACACCGAGTCGTCAAACCCAGATGTCGTAGTGGAGAGCACCAATGTTCCGTTGGTGACGGTGCCGCTTAATCGCACGCTGAAGACGGGGATGAAGGGCGATGATGTGCTGCGCGTGCAGCAGCGCCTTGCCGCACTGCGGTTCGATCCGGGCCCGCAAGACGGAGTGTTTGGCCAAAACACGGTGCAAGCAATGTGGGCATTTGAGAAATTGGTAATGGCTACTCCTCGAGACAGGGCCACAGGCAATGTGACGAAATCTACGTGGGCAATCATGCAATCCGACTTGCGCATCTCGCCGCGTCGCAAGGCCGATACGGCAACGCATGTGGAGCTGTATTTGCCCGAACAAGTAATGATCGTGTTCAAAGACGGTGCGCCAGCACTCATCACTCACATCTCGAGCGGCTCGAATGAAAAATGGTGCGAAGAAGTAACCATCGACCCGGGCGAAGACGGCAACAACACCAATGCTCAAATAAAACAGGGCATTTGCGGTGATGCGATTACGCCTCCAGGCATTTTCTATTTCTATAACCGCCGAGTTGGCATGCGCGAATCCAAATTAGGAACGATGTACAACCCTGTGTATTTCAACTACAACATTGCGGTACACGGCGCCATCTTGGTTCCCCTCGAGCCCGCTTCGCACGGATGCATACGCATCCCAATGTCGGTTGCTCGTTACTTCCCAGCTCTCGTTGCTTACGGCGATCGTATTTACGTTTTTGATGGCATCAAAGAACCAGAGGAATATGGCTCGCCTGTACCGCCGTTCGATAAGCCAGACCCCAACTATGTACCAACGACAACTATCCCGGCTGGTGTTTCTACTACCGTGAAACCCGGGGGCACAACAACGATTGTTGCTTCGACCACAACTACTCCATAACAAGATCGGAATCCTCTCAATGAGCGAGCGAGTGCAGTACGACGAGTTTTCAATGTTTGGCGAAAACATTTCGGAGTACGCAATAAGCGCGTCGCCTACGCCGGTTGTGAAGCGTGTTGAAGCACAGTTGTCGGACGGCCGAACAATGAGCGCATTGCAGTGGGGCACAGGCGAGCCAAGCCTGGTGTTGGTGCATGGAAGCGCGCAAAATGCGCACACATGGGACACCGTTGCGTTGTCGCTTGGCGGTTCGCTGATCGCGGTGGACTTGCCGGGGCACGGGCATTCCAGTTGGCGCGATGACGCCACTTATCCGCCCGCAATTTTGGCCGCCGACTTGGCCCAGTTGGTGCAACAACTTGCGCCAAATGCGCGAGCCATTGTTGGCATGTCGCTTGGTGGCCTCACATGCCTCACGCTTGCAAGTACGCACCCGCAACTGGTGCGACATCTTGTGCTTGTCGACATCACGCCGGGAGTCACATCTAAAAAAGCGAAAGCGGTGCTCGACTTCATTAACGGGCCACAAAGCTTCCCAAGTTTCGAAGAGCTGTTGGCTCGAACGAAAGAGCACAACCCAACCCGGTCTGAAAGCAGTTTGCGTCGTGGCATCTTGCATAACGCTCGGCAACTTGACGACTTGTCGTGGGCGTGGCGTTACGACCGCCGCGGTCATTCCAGCACCGAACAAAGTGACACGCCGCATGGAAACCCGCCTGCTTCGCCGCTGTGGGAAGTGGTGTCAAGTTTGCATTGCCCGTTACTGATGGTGCGTGGCGGAACCTCGCCTGTGGTGGACGACGACGACATTGAAGAGTTGAAGAAACGCAACCCGGCTGCCGAGGTAGTGGTTGTGGAAGGCGCTGGGCACAGCGTGCAAGGTGACAGGCCAATTGAGATGGCAGGGTTGCTGCGCCGCTTCGTATAGCGCGTTCTCGCCCAATTAGCCTGAATATATGGTCAAGTTGGCAGTAGGCAAGAAGCTCGGTCGGCCTTGTGCGGTCGATGCTGGCGAAACACGTAAGCGCCTGATTGCCGAAGCTCGCCGCTCGTTTGCAACCGTTGGGTTTGAAGCAACCACCAATCGTTCAATAGCCGCAGCCGTGGGCATCACCACCGGCGCTATCTATCACTACTTTCCTTCGAAGATCGAGATGTATGTTGCGGCTTTTGCTGAAGTGCAAGATTTGGTGCACGACGCATTTGAAACCGCGGCTGCAAAACACGAAACGTTTGCCGCCAAGTTTTCGGCAATTCTTGATGCCATTGCCGAACTGGGTGCGAAAGACCCGTCGCTTGCAAGTTTTGTTGTAGGTGTTTCCTCGGAGGCACAACGACACCCCGATTTGTCTGCTGCAATTAAGTCGTTGCGCTTTGCCCGTTCGGAGTTTCTGCACAAGATGTGCACGGATGCAATTGAACGCGGCGAGATCGTGGAAGGCATTGATGCAACGGTGTTGCACGACCTCATCAACGTGGTGATGTCGGGTTTGTCGAGGTTCTCCACCGTGGTCAACGATCAGGAACGAGACTTGGCGGTTATTGCAGGCTTGAAGCGGATTGTTGCCGGGGCCGCTGTGCCCGCCACTGCACGCTAAACAAGTCGTACAACACCACGGCTAGGCAAATCCAAATCAGAACGAAGCCGGACAGTTTTGCCTTTGTCACTTCCTCGTTGAATAACAGCCAGCCGAGTAAGAAGTTGGTGGTTGGTACGACGTATTGCATTGGCCCAATAATGGTGAGCGGGGTGCGTTGCGAGGCACCCGCAAACATGAGCAGCGGCACGGCCGTGATGACACCGGTGAACAGCACAAGCGCAATTGACAATGCACCTGCAGTGGTGGGCACGCTGCCCGCGCCCGACCACGTGTAGGCAACATATAGCGCTGCGGGCACAAACAGCAGCAGCACTTCGGCAGTCAGGCTCTCGAGCGGTGGCATGGCAATTTGCTTCTTCAAATATCCGTATGTTGTCCAGGACGATGCAATGACGAGGGCAATCCATGGCACGCGGCCATAAGCAATGGTGAGCACTGCGATGCCGCCGACCGCGAAGCCAACGGCGATGCGTTGGCGCACGCTCAGTTTTTCGCGCAGAACAAAAACGCCGACAACGATGGTGAATACGGGCGCAATGAAATAGCCGAGCGCTACCTCCAGAACGTGTTTGTTGACAACTGCCCACACGTATGTTGTCCAGTTGATGGTGAGCAACACGCTTGCAAGGCCAATGCGGGCAACAAGGCGAGTATTGCGAAGTGTTTGTAGCAGTGGGAAAAAGCGCCGGGTGGCCAGCATGGCTGCAACGAGAATGATGGTAGAGGTAACGATGCGCCAACCAATGAGTTCGAACGCGTCAAATTCTTTGAGTGCTTTCCAGTACAACGTGAGCAGGCCCCAAGTGAAGTAGGCCGAAAAACCAAGCGTGACGCCTACGCGAAAGCGTGCGTTTTCTGCGTCGGTGTTTGACACTTCGCTGGGTGTTGTACTCATTGCGTCATCACAACGGTTCACGCTACTTGCCGTGTGCCGATAGCCTGAAACAAGTGGATATCACCACCTCGACCCCGTGGAAGCAAGTGCTTTCGCTCGCGGCATCTAGCCAACAGCACACCCTTGCTCAGATGTTTGCCGCCGATGCCCAGCGTGCAAGCACAATGACGATGCAGGCAAACGTTGGCGCACAATCGCTGCTTGTAGATGTTTCGAAGCAGAACATTTCTTCCGAAATTTTGATCGCGCTACTTGATGTTGTGCGCGAGGCAGGCGTAGAGCAACGACGCGATGCAATGTTTGGCGGCGCAATAGTGAACAACACCGAGCAGCAGCCTGCTTTACATGTGGCATTGCGCTCACAGGCCACCTCAAACGTGTCGGCGGCGGTTGCGGCCGAACGAAAAAAGATGACCGAGTTTGCCAACGGCGTGCGCAACGGCACGATTTGTGGTGCAACCGGCAAAACGTTTACGCATGTTGTCAACGTGGGTATTGGTGGAAGCGACTTGGGGCCGCGCTTGGTGTGGGAAGCGCTGAGCCCAGTAGTGAAAGCCAGCTTGCAGTGTCGTTTCGTATCCAACATCGACCCGCTCGGTGTGCAACAAGCGCTGCATGGCCTAGATGCCGAGCGCACGTTGGTAGTGATGTGCTCCAAAACTTTTTCGACAAGTGAGACACTGGCAAACAGTCGTGCGATTGCTGCATGGTTGGAAAGCGCTTTGGGCGCCGATGCAGTTGCCCAACACTGCGTGGTAGTTGCAGTAGACGCGCAGAAGGCGCGCGCACAGAACATCGCGTTTGCTCATTCGTTTGCAATGTGGCAGTGGGTTGGTGGGCGATATTCGGTTTCTTCGGCCGTCAATTTGTGCAACGTGGTTGCTTTCGGCCCCGAAGTGCACGACCAAATGCTGGACGGAATGCGTGCCATCGACGAGCATTTCGTGTCTGCCCCACTGCATCAAAACATTCCTGTGGTGTTGGGTGCTATCGGTGTTTGGAACAGGTCGGTGCTTGGCCGCGCAACGCATGCGCTCATTTCCTACTCCGACGCCCTGTCCTCGTTTGCGCCGTATGTTCAGCAGCTAGAGATGGAAAGCAACGGCAAGCGCGTGCGCACAGACGGCACGCCGGTTTCGGTTGAAACGGCGCCAGTCATTTGGGGCGGCGTGGGCACTAACTCGCAGCACGCTTATATGCAGTTGCTGCATCAGGGAACCTCAGTGATCCCTGTGGATTTCATTGGTTTTGCCAAGGTGCTTGCGCAGGGCTCGGAAGAACATGACGCGTTGGTTGCAAATATGTTGGCGCAATCGCAAGCACTTGCGTTTGGGCGCAGCGCGAATGGCGAGGGCGATGCTTCCTTGGCCGAGCACCGCGCAATGCCGGGCAACCGCCCAAGCACCACCATCATTGCCAGCCAACTGTCGGCTGCAACCCTTGGGGCACTGATCGCCCTCTGCGAGCACAGCACGTTTGTGCAGGGCTGCATTTGGGATATCAATTCGTTCGACCAGTGGGGCGTGGAGCACGGCAAACAACTTGCGGCCACAGTGGCTACAGATATTGCGGAAGGCACGGCGAGTGCCAGTCATGATTCTTCAACAAAATCGTTGCTTGATTGGTACTTGAAACACCGATAAGCCACGTAGTCTTTCGGCGTGGCAGTGCAGATTTCGCAAGCAGAACGGATGATGAATTTGTTGGCGTTGTTGGTGCAACGTTCGCAACCGCTCACGCTTAAACAGATTCGCCAAGAATTGGGCAACCAGTATTCACCAAGTGACACTGCAGCCAGGGCCGCATTCGAGCGCGACAAAAATGATTTGCGACAGATGGGCATACCCATCGAGATGATCACTCTTGGCGGCGACGCGGCCGGTGAAGGCGCCTACAAAGTAGACCGACGCAAGTTTGAGTTAAGCGATTTGCGCCTCACCGAAAGTGAGAGGGAGGCGTTGCAGATGGCTGTTGCAACCATTCGTTTGGGCGCAAGCCACGGCGACGAAGCGCTGTGGAAATTGGGTGGAGAGCGCGCATTGAATACGCCTTCCACCAGCGTGAACGTGCAACTAGACGACGGCATTTTGCCGGCACTTGCCGCAGGCGTGGTGGAGCACCGCACCTTCAACTTCACATATAAAGGTGAGAAGCGACGCGTAGACCCGTATGGGTTGTTGGCGCGAAATGGTTTTTGGTACATCGTTGGTTTCGATCACCTACGCGGTGCGCAGCGAGTGTTTCGTGTAGATCGAATCGAAGGAAAACTTGAAGCTGGCGACAAAGGTTCGTTTCAGCGGCCCGAAGGTTTCGATTTGTCGAAGGCCGTGCCAACCGAGCAGGAGATGTTGGCAGAAGGCGATAGCCAAAGCCCAACGGCCGTGGTGTTGGTAGACAAAACACTTGCGGCCAGAGTGCGACGCGAGTTTGGCGATGGTTCGGTAGCCAAAGAGCGCCCAGACGGTTCGATTGAGTTTGTTATTCCCTGCGCCAACCTGGATGCCTTTCGGCTGTGGTTGTTTGCAATGGTCGACCGAGCCGAGGTGTTGTCGCCACCAGCAATAAGGGCCAAAGTTATCGAGTGGCTGACGCAACAGGCGCAGGGCAACTGATGGCTTCGCGAAAAGTTGTGCGTAAGGGAGTGGCCAATTTGTTGTCTGGGCGCAAAGCGCGCCGCGGCCCGCGCAGCGCCGCAGAGCGCGTGTCTGGTTTGCTCGTGATGTTGCCGTGGGTGCTCGAGCGCAAACGAGTAAAGCTTGCCGACATGGCCAAGCAATTCAAATTGACCGAGGCCGAATTGATGGCCGACATCATGATGGCTGCAATGTGTGGCGTACCGCCATATTCGCCCGATGCGTTGATTGACATTTTTGTTGACGAAGACGAAGTAGTAGCCGAAGTTCCTTCGGTGTTTTCTCGGCCACTGCAACTGAACACGGCCGAAGTGTTTGCACTTGTCACTATGGGTCGGGCTGCAATGAAATTGGCTGGCGCCGATACATCGGGCCCACTTGCAACCGCGCTAGCCAAGGTGCGGCCGTTGTTGCCCGACGACTCGATGGTGGTGGTGGACATTGCCAACATCAAGTTTCTGCCCGAGTTGCGCCAGGCCCTGAACCCTGCCGAGCAAGTGACCATCACGTACTTTGCGCCATCTACCGCCACGCGCACCGAGCGCACCATCACGCCGCGCGCGGTGTTTGAAGACGCGGGCAATTGGTATGTGTCGGCCGACGACAACTTGTCTGGCGAGCGCCGCGTGTTTCGCGTCGATCGCATCGAGGCGCTCAATGGCACCGGCGTACTGGCGCCAAAGTTTGGCGAGCCAGATGAGATGGACAGCGACGGCCCCGAATGGTTTGGCGACGCAGTGCAGCATGTGACGTTGCGTGTTGCCCCACGAGCGCGATGGGTTGTGGAGTCGTACCCCTACGTGTCGCGAGTGCAGGAAGCCGATGGAAGCAGCGTGGTGCAGATGGCAGTCAGCAGCGAACACTGGTTGGGCAGGTTGCTGTTGAGGGCCGGAAGCGACGTGCAGGTTGTGGAGCCCGCCAACTTCGCCGACTTAAGCCAGCGCACGGCGCGCAGCGTGTTGCAGCGCTACGGCAAGTAGTTATTTAGAGGCGAGTGCTTTCGTAAAGCTTTCGCGGTCGAAGTAGTCGCGCCACAGCGCAATCTTGCCTTCGCTGACCACAAACAGGCCCGCAATATCTAGCTCGATCCAGCGGCCGTCCATTTCGAAGCGGTCGGTGCGTTCGTTCATAACCACGCCGTGTTCCATGTCGCCGCTGCTCACTTGATGGTGAATGAGCCATTCGATCTTGGTTGCTTCGGCCATGAAATCGCTCAAAATTGCGATCATTGCATCTTTGCCAAACACCTTGGTGATGGGCACGTTGTCGTATTCGCAGTCGTCACTCACCATGTCCATCGCCGCGGTGAAGTGGCTTTGTTCGATGTTCTCGATGAACCGTGTGACGAATTCGCCCGGATCGGTAATGGTGTTGATGCTTGCTGATGCCATGTCTCTAGTTTGACAGGCGCACCACGCGCAATTGCGCTTATCGAGTGTGTATGGCCAACCTAATTAAGCAGAATGCGCAACGCGGGCACGGATGCCAATCGGTGCAGCAACGGTGTAGCCAGCCATGTGCCGTTCTTCTTCGTTTTCGCCGCCCCACAAACCGTACTCATGGTTGTTTCGTGCGTACTCTTTGCAAATTGATTGAACGCTGCATGCGTTGCACAACGAACGTGCCTTTGCTTCGCGACGCTCGCGTGCCTGAGGGCGTTCTGCCTTCGGCGCGAAGAATAATTTCATCTTGCCTTTGCAATTTGCTTCGCGAGTCCAGTCGGATTCTTCAGTAATTGGTGTGAGCAAATCAACCGAATCGGAAACGCCAAAGTGATGCGTTGCAGTGACCATTTTGGAGGAAGAGTTGAGCGACATGGGCCTTACCTTTCACTGCTTAGGTATTTAACACTAAGTCGGGGAAGGCTGAAATTGCAAGGAAATTGCCTTGTGGCGTTTGGCTCTCTCGGTCAGAGCAATTCGGCAGCCAGGCTGGCTACCTCGCTGCGCTCGCAGGCGGCCAGCGTAATGTGACCGAAGCAACGCTGACCTGCAAAGGCATGGATCAGCACCGCGAGGGCATTGTTCGACTCGCCCATATAGGGGGCGTCAATTTGGCTGGTGTCGCCGGTGAAGACCACTTTTGTCCCTTCGCCGATGCGGGTGAGGATGGTCTTGAGCGTGGTGGGCTCCAGGTTTTGGGCTTCGTCCACCACAACAAACTGCTGCTGCAGCGAACGGCCACGAAGAAACGTCACCGACTCCAGTGTCAGTTGACCGCGATCGGTGAGATCGTCGATGAGGCTGCGCGCATCGCGACTAGAGCGCTGATCGGTGAGCGCCACGATCGCATCATGAATTGCCGACATCCATGGGTCGAGCTTTTCGTCCAAGTTGCCCGGCAAGAAACCAACGTCGGCCCTGCCAACCGGCACGAGCGGTCGGTACACGGCCAGCCGTTCGTAGCGGCGTTGTTCCACCACTTGTTCAAGCCCGCACGCAATTGCCATCAGCGTCTTGCCCGTGCCCGCGCGCCCGTCGAGGGCGATCACGGTGATTTCTGGATCGAGCAAGAGTTCGAGCGCAAAGCGCTGCTCTTTGCTTCGCGCGCGCAAGCCCCATGCCTCGGGTGGCGCTTGCGAAAGTAGTTTCAGTTCGTTGTCGGTGCAGCGGGTGAGTGCCGACTGCGAGCCAGAACGCAAGACCGCAAAGTTGTTGTCGACCAGCGCGGTTGTGCCGACAACCGAAACCATCTCGACGCCGCCACTTTTGTACAGCGAGTCGATGTGCTCGACAGTGGTGTCGATAGAAGTCCAGCCCATTGGTCGGCTAGCAACTGCCGCACCCACTGGCTGGTGCTCTTCCGCGATGAGGCCCATGTGGGCTGCCTTGATGCGTAGCGCCGCATCGTTAGAAATCATGCGTGTGGGCGACGTGCGCATTTGGCCAAGTGCTGCGCCAATGATGCGGTTGTCGGGAATCTCTGGATCCAGCCCGTGCTCGATCAGCAAATGGCGCTGAATGCCGTTCACTTCTATTTGCACCGTTCCGCCCTCGGGGGTGTCGTGCACTGCAACAGGCGTTGCAAGCGAGCCGCCTGCTTTGCGTCGCAACTCTTCAATCGTTCGCAATGCTGTGCGAGCCGAACGACCAACATCATCCATTCGTGTTTTCAAACCGTCGAGCTCTTCAACAACAGTGAGTGGGATAACCACGTCGCAACCGACGTAGGTAAACAAGCAGGCTGGGTCGGCAACTAATACCGACGTATCGAGAACGACACGAGTGGGGCGAAGTGTTGGTGTTGCGTCGACGCTTGAAGCAAGTGTTTCGCCAGCGATGTCTGTGTGCTGGTCAGATGATGAGTCGTGAGTACGCAACAGTGCTTAGTGTTGCCGAACGAAAAATTGCAGTGGTGGATACCGAGCAAGTTTTTTGTAAATTTCTGGTTTCGGAGGGTCAAAAAGGGCAATTTTGGGAAATATTTTAAAAATATTTTTTGGGCTTTTTTGACCGGTTTTCGACCCTCTCAAACCCACTGTCTACGGGGGTGGCGAGGCGCAAATCCTTACCCGTATTGGAGCGGATTTTCGCATGCTTGAAGCCCTTACTGGATAAGGAATTGGCCCAAAATGCCAAAAATGAGGCCCCATAAAACCCAATACCAGTATGGGTTTTCGCAAATTCATTGGGTTTTTGCCCGATTTTCGCCCGGGAAAAACACTCAAAACAACACAACATTTTTTCATCAAAAGTTTGCTCAAAATTCTTCTTTTTAGGAACAAAAAATCGGCGAAGAAAATCAGTGACGACGGTCATCGCAAACTTTGCAAAGTGGGTGCAAAACGTTTTCAATGCTTGCAATTTGATTTCAGACCCATTCAGATAGTGAATGAATCAGTTTCCGATTCCGAGAAAGTTAGGTAAGCAAATGACAAAAGCAGAGCTCATAGATGCAGTTGCTCAGAAGTCCGGAGTGTCGAAGGCAGATGCCGAACGCACTATCGCAAGCTTCTTTGAACTGGTCGTAGCCTCAGCGATTAAAGGTGAGAAAGTTGCATGGCCGGGCTTCGGTTCGTTCAGCACTTCAAACCGCAAAGCTCGTACCGGCCGTAACCCACAAACGGGTGCACCGGTTCAGGTGCCAGCATCTACAGCAATGAAGTTCACTTCAAGCTCAACGCTGAAGAGTGAATTAAACCCAAACCGTAAGTAATACCTATCAAGGAGAAATATCATGGCAGCAAAAAAGCGCAAGAAGGCCGCTAAGAAGGCCCCAGCAAAGAAGCGTAAGGCAGCAAAAAAGACAGCTAAGAAGGCAACGAAGAAGGCAGCGAAGAAAGCTCCTGCCAAGAAGCGTCGCAAGAAGGCTGCAAAAAAGAAATAAGGCCTTAGCCGAAAATAATTCGGTTCGGAACACTGTAAATCGGGGGGCTTCGGCCCCCCGATTTTTTTATGTTCAACAACGTTTGATTAAGCGAAGTCTCCGTTGAGCCAGCTTGCGGGCAATTGCGCCAAGTCGTCCGGGGTGTCAATGTCGAGAGCCAGTTGTTCGTTGCGCACAATGCGCACAGGTAGGCCCAGCCGAGATGCCTCCGCCTGATGGGCGGCAAAACTGCCTGGCCCGTAATGAAATGTAAACCCGCTGCGGGCGGGGATCACGAGCACGTTGGTGCCGTCCTCGTGGCGATCGGGAACGATGGTCACGGTTGTGGTGGCCAACTGGCTATCGACAACAGAAAGTAGTTGGTCGGCAAAGGGCAAGTCGCTGTGCGCAACTAAAACCCAATCGTGTTTGAATTGTGCTGCATCCACAC
>Ga0209550_10006089_pt1 | contig 11282 bp, 12 predicted proteins | sample LauGreSuBDMM15SN_2_FD_187567 | JGI IMG/M metagenome (GOLD analysis project Ga0209550, IMG submission 187567) | Freshwater lake microbial communities from Lake Michigan, USA - Su13.BD.MM15.SN (SPAdes) (version 5) | ecosystem: Environmental > Aquatic > Freshwater > Lake | place: Lake Michigan... | reverse complement strand
CACCAGGGACAGGCGTGGGTGCAAAGGCCATTGGCCCTTCAGGCCCGCCCGGGTTTCACGGCTGTCGTGCTCCAAAACGGCCTGCACATGCGGGTTGAGCTTGGCCGACACGCTGCCAAAACTCCCGTTCATTAGCGAATAAGGGCTGGTCCCTCTGGCCCGTCCCAGCGAGATCTCCCAGGGGCCGTGGGCCGGTTGGCTGGTGATCACCGCATAGCGTTGCCTAAAATTGGTGGCTGCGCCCCCCACATCGGTCACGCCCAGGGCCAGGCCGCTGTTCAGCGGCAGCTTCAAAGGCAGTTGCCATTTGCCGCCCATGGACAAATCGCGTGTCCAAGACTTGCAGCCCGCCTCGTACAAATTGCACTGCAGGTCACCGTCAAAACTCAGCCTGCCCACCAACTCCAGCCCAGGCAGCACGCCAAAGCCCAGGTTATAGCCACCAAAGCCGCCTTGGCCGGGGAAAAAGCGCGCCTTCTCAGGCACGCTGTTGGTCAGCGTCCACTCTGCGCTGCCCTCAGGCAGGGTGTGGGCGGTGGGGGTATTCAAGCCACCTGTGTAGCCGCTGGGCGCCAATTGGCCCCAACAAAGTGGTGCCGCAGCGCACATCACGAGCAACACCCCCAACTGTCTGGGAGAAATGGGCCTTAAGGTGTTCAAGGTCAAAAGTCTGAGGAAAAGGCTGCACAAAAAAACAGCGGGCACTGCCCGCTGTTCAAGCTCAATGTTCAAATCCAGTGGCAACTGGTCGCATTCACACGGCGGGTAAGGCGGTCATGGACTGCATGTCTTGATCTGCAATGTTTTTCTTGCGTCAATAAGAAGTCCAAGCCCATGGCGAGCGCTGGGTTTTACGCCACAGCCATGGGTGCTGCTGTGTTTTTAGTTGCTTGCGCCTGTGGCACCTGTCGGCACAAGCCCAGAAGAGATGGCTGTGTTCTGTGCGTTGGTGGCAGCGGTGAGCGTGGCTGGCTGAGGTGTCAGGTTGGGGGCAGCGATGGCGACAGTCCCTGCACCCTTGAGGGTGTTGACGCTGGTTGCTGCACTGCTGATGGCCGTGGTCGCTGCAGTCAGCGCAGCTGAGGTGGTCACCGTACCGGCAGTGGCCGCATCGGCCAGCGTCTTGTTCTGGTCCAGAGCGTTGGTGGGTGCTAATTTGGCCATTTCAGCCAACAGTCGACCATACACATCCGTTGGTAAGGTTGCGGACTTGGCGGCCACGGGGGTGGCAGTGATGTTGAAGCTCTGCGGCAAGCCCAGTGCCAACACTGCCCTGGCAGCACCATCGTTGACTTTGTCCGCCTTGATGCTGAATGAAGTGCTGGCGGGGTCCAGGCCCGCCAATTTGGCCGCCATGTTGCTGATGGGGGTGACGCCGACCGACTTCTTGGCCGTGGAGGGCAAGGCGGGCAGCACAGTCAGCATGGAGGTTTGATTGCTCGATGTAATCACGACCTCTTGATTGAGTTTTTCGTCGTAGTACTTGGTGCCGGGGCTCAAGCTGACCCTGACCACCACGGGCCCTGTGAGGGAGCCCTGCAAGAGGATGTCTGCCGACCCTGAGGTGGCGCCTGTGACGCCACCGCCCAAGGTGGCGCCCGTGGTGCCATTAAAGACCGTGACGGAGGCGCCGTAGACTGCCCCCAACACCGGAGTTACTGTCAATGTCGTGGTGGGCTGGTCATCTGATCCACCTCCGCAAGCCACCAAAGAGGCAGCAAGAACGAGGGTGGCGGCGAGGGACAAAGTGGTTCTGCGGTTCTGCATGGGTATACCTTGGTTTTGATGAAATGGAAGGTCAGTTGAGCATCGTTTCTATACGGCTAAGCTACTAACGAATCCAATGCTAAAAGAAATATTTTCTTTTTTTGTAGATAGAAAGTTAAGAAAAGTTAAACGACCAGATTTAGCGCACCAGACCCAGTAAATGCCCGCCTTGGCGAGTTGTTCCTTGGGCGCCAGACCCGGTCCGCTGAGGCCAGTGTCCAGCTCTGTAAAGCGGCTCTGTCGAGCTGCACCACGCTGGCAAGCCCAGTCGGCACGCGCTCATGGCCTGTGCTGGGCGTATCGTTGTATTAAAGCAACATTTCGACTTTGCGAGTTTTCTGTGTTAAAAACGCTTTTAGCCAATCGGGTCGCAATCTGACCGCTTGGTAATAAATCCCAAGCAAAACAGTCTGACTCTTTGCTATACTTCTGTAAAACGCACAAGAAAAAAGGAATCGAGGTCTGCGGCTGACGATGTCAGTCGGACGGACGAGAGGAAACAAGAGTGGCCTTCAGCCCATGCTGCAGGGTCAAGCCTCAACGGTAGTCAAGCCAACATTTAAGGAGCTTGAAAAATGCGCCTCACCACCAAAGGCCGCTTTGCGGTCACCGCCATGATTGACCTGGCCTTGCGCCAGAACAACGGCCCTGTCACGCTGGCGGCCATCAGCCAACGCCAGCAAATTTCTTTGTCTTATTTGGAGCAGCTGTTTGGCAAGCTGCGCCGCCATGAACTGGTGGAGTCCACCCGCGGTCCAGGCGGCGGCTACACCCTGGGCCGCAAGGCCTCGGAGATCACGGTGGCCGACATCATTGTGTCGGTTGACGAGCCGCTGGACGCCACCAGCTGCGGCGGCAAAGAAAACTGCAGCGGCGAGGGCGGACGCTGCATGACGCACGAGCTGTGGGCTTCTTTGAACAGCCGCATGGTCGAGTTTCTCGATTCGGTCAACTTGCAAAAACTGGTGGATGACCAGCTTTCAAAGGGCGTGGTCATTGAAAGCACACCGCCTGTTAAAAAGGCCGTGTTTGCAGCGCCGGCGGTCAAGCCCATGCGCATCAACGCGCCCAATTCAGTGTTCGCACTGGGCAACGTGTTCTCCAAGAGTTGATCAACTCGCTAGGCGGCCACCCTTGGTCGCCTGCGCCGCCCCGGTTCATTGTTATTTCGGACATCAGACACCATGACGACCCCGCACTTTCCTATTTATCTGGATTACAGCTCTACCAACCCTTGTGACCCCAAGGTGGTGGACGCCATGATTCCCTGGTTGCGCGAGCACTTTGGCAACCCGGCCTCCCGCAGCCACGCCTGGGGCTGGGAGGCTGAAGAGGCCGTTGAAAAGGCGCGTGTTCAGGTGGCCGATTTGATTGGCGCCGACCACCGCGAGATTGTGTGGACCAGTGGCGCCACGGAGTCGAACAACCTGGCCATCAAGGGCGCGGCCCACTTTTACAAAACCAAAGGCAAGCACCTCATCACGGTGAAAACCGAGCACAAAGCCGTGCTCGACACCTGTCGTGAGCTCGAGCGTCAAGGCTTTGAGGTGACATACCTCGACGTGCAGGCCGACGGCATGCTGGACCTCGATGCACTCAAGGCCGCCATGCGCCCTGACACCATTTTGGTCAGCGTGATGTTTGTAAACAACGAGATTGGCGTGATTCAAGACATTGCCGCCATTGGCGCCTTGTGCCGAGAAAAAGGCGTGATTTTTCATTCGGACGCAGCGCAAGCCACAGGCCGCGTGGACATTGACTTGGCCACCTTGCCGGTGGACTTGATGAGCCTGACCTCGCACAAAACCTACGGACCCAAGGGCATAGGCGCTTTGTATGTGCGCCGCAAGCCGCGTGTGCGCCTTGAAGCACAAATGCACGGTGGTGGTCACGAGCGAGGCATGCGCTCGGGCACGCTGCCCACCCACCAAATTGTGGGCATGGGCGAGGCCTACCGCATTGCCAAAGAAGAAATGCACGCTGAAAACACGCGCATTCGTGCCTTGCAACAGCGTTTGCTCAACGGCCTCAAAGACGTGGAAGAAGTGTTTTTGAACGGCAACGCCGACAAGCGCGTGCCGCACAACCTGAACATGAGCTTTAACTTTGTCGAGGGCGAGTCGCTCATCATGGGCATCAAAGGCCTGGCCGTTTCCAGTGGTTCGGCCTGCACCTCGGCCAGCCTGGAGCCCAGCTATGTGCTGCGCGCCTTGGGCCGCAGCGACGAGTTGGCCCACAGCAGCTTGCGCATGACGATTGGCCGCTGGACCACGGAAGAAGAAATCGACTATGCCGTTCAGTCCATCAAAGAAAACGTGGCCCGCCTGCGCGAACTCTCGCCCCTGTGGGAGATGTTCAAAGACGGCGTGGACTTGTCCACCATCCAGTGGGCCGCGCACTGAGCGTTTGACCGATTTGTGAGATTTGTGACTTGGTGAGGCCCATGCGTTCAGGCAGGCTCACCCAACATCAGGAGTAAAACCATGGCATACAGTGAAAAAGTAGTCGAGCACTACGAAAACCCCCGCAACGTCGGCTCTTTTGACAAGGGCGACGACAGCGTGGGCACAGGCATGGTGGGTGCACCCGCCTGCGGCGACGTGATGAAGCTGCAAATCAAGGTCAACCCGCTAACCGGCGTGATTGAAGACGCCCGTTTCAAAACCTACGGCTGCGGCTCGGCGATTGCGTCAAGCTCGCTGGTCACTGAGTGGGTCAAGGGCAAAACCCTGGACGAGGCCGCGTCCATCAAGAACAGCGCCATCGCTGAAGAGCTGGCCCTGCCCCCCGTCAAAATTCACTGCTCCATCTTGGCTGAAGACGCCATCAAAGCGGCGGTGGACGACTATAAAAAACGCCACGCCCAGCCCGCTTGATCTTGGTTTGAACTTGTTTGATGCCCCACCCTTGTTGAGTTTGATGGACCACCCCCCATGTCTGTGACCCTGACCGATGCCGCCGCCCGCCATGTCAGCCGCTACATTGCCAAGCGTGGCAAAGGCATAGGTATTCGCTTGGGTGTCAGGACCACGGGCTGCTCTGGCTTGGCCTACAAGCTAGAGTACGCCGACGATTCCGCCCCCGAGGACGTGGTGTTTGAGGACAACGGCGTGAAGGTGCTGGTGGACCCCAAAAGCATGGCCTACATCGACGGCACACAGCTTGACTTTGTGCGCGAGGGCTTGAACGAGGGCTTCAAATTCAGCAACCCCAACGAGCGCGACCGCTGCGGTTGTGGTGAGAGCTTCCGGGTCTGAACCCGGCGGCGGCTGTGTGTGATGAAGCTTCAATCCACCGATTTCGAGTTGTTCGAGCTGCCGGCCCGCTTTGCGCAAGACCGCGCTGACATTGACCTGCGCTGGAAAGCGCTGCAAAAGCAAGCCCACCCCGACCGTTTTGCCGCCGAAGGCGCTGCCGCCCAGCGCGTGGCCATGCAGTGGTCGGTGCGCATCAACGAGGCTTATCAGCGCCTCAAAGACCCGCTCAAGCGCGCGTCCTACCTGTGTGAACTCTCCGGTGCACCCATTCGGGCCCACGAAAACACCGCCATGCCGGCTGACTTTTTAATGCAGCAAATGGCGTGGCGCGAATCCCTGGAAGAGGCCGACACCGCTCAAGCGCTGGAGACACTGCTTGAAGACACCTCAAGCGCACGCAGTGCCGCCTTGGCAGACTTGGCGCAGTTGCTTGACGTGCAACTTGACCCCGTGGCCGCCGCCCAAGTGGTGCGCCGCCTGATGTTTGTGGAGCGCTTTGCCCACGAGGTGGAGGAGCGCTTAGACCGCATCTCTGCCTGAGCCAGTGGGCCCCTGTGGCTCATGTTCATCCGTCTGAGACCCCCCGTTTTAGTCCTGCCGCCGCATGAGCGGATGGCGCAGATTTATTCCTCACCGCATGGCACTTTTACAAATCTCCGAGCCCGGCCAAACCCCAGACCCGCACCAGCGGCGCATTGGCGTTGGCATAGACCTCGGCACCACGCACTCTTTAGTGGCAGCAGTGCGCCATGGCGTGGCCGAATGCCTGCCCGACGAGCAAGGCCGCGTGGTCCTGCCCAGCGTGGTGCGCTACATGGAAGGCGGCGGCCGCCAAATTGGCTTTGACGCGCTGGCCGCACAAGTGCAAGACCCGCTCAACACCATTGCCTCGGTCAAGCGCCTCATGGGCCGTGGTTTGGCCGATATGCAGGTCGAATTGCCTTATGACTTGGTGGACCAACCCGGCATGGTGGCAGTGCGCACCCGTGCGGGTGATAAAAGCCCGGTCGAGGTCAGCGCCGAGATCTTGGCCACCTTGCGTTACCGGGCCGAAGACAGCTTCAACGCCGACATTGACGGCGCCGTCATCACCGTGCCCGCCTACTTTGACGAGGCCCAGCGCCAAGCCACCAAAGACGCGGCCACCCTGGCCGGTCTGAACGTGTTGCGCTTGATCAACGAGCCCACGGCCGCGGCCATTGCCTATGGCCTTGACCACCAAAGCGAAGGCGTGTTTGCGGTCTACGACCTGGGCGGCGGCACCTTTGACATTTCTATCCTGAGGCTCACGCGCGGCGTGTTCGAGGTGGTGGCCACGGGCGGCGACTCCGCCTTGGGCGGTGACGACTACGACCGGGCCGTGGCCGACTGGCTGCTCGGCCAAGCCGGCGCCCCGCAAAGCTTGAGCCCCTCGGCCCGTGCAGAACTGCTCAGGCAGGCGCGCCAGGCCAAAGAAGCTTTGAGCAGCCAGGACAGCGTGGATCTGACCTTGAGCCTGGACGGCGTTGAAATCAAAACTCGCCTGGACCGCGCCACCTTGGCACATGTCAGCGCCGCCTTGACCGCCAAAACTCTGGCTGCCGTGCGCCGCGTGTTGCGCGATGCGCGGCTGGACAAGGGCGATATTCAAGGCGTGGTCATGGTGGGTGGCTCCACCCGCATGCCGCTGGTGCTTGGCGCGGTGCGCGAGTTTTTTGGCCAGGAGCCCCTGACCAATCTCAACCCTGATGAAGTGGTGGCCCTGGGCGCGGCCCTGTCGGCCAACCAACTGGTGGGCAACCGCGGCGGGGAAGAGCTGCTGCTGCTCGACGTGATTCCGCTGTCCCTGGGCATTGAAACCATGGGCGGCCTGGTCGAGCGCATCGTGCCTCGCAACCAGACCATCCCGACCGCCATGGCGCAGGACTTCACCACCTACAAAGATGGGCAAACCGCCTTGGCCCTGCATGTGGTGCAAGGCGAGCGCGACCTGGTGGCCGACTGCCGGAGTTTGGCGCGCTTTGAGCTGCGCGGCATCCCGCCCATGGCCGCTGGTGCCGCCCGCATCCGCGTGACTTTTACCGTCGATGCCGACGGCCTGCTCACCGTCGCCGCGCGCGAGCAGGGCAGCGGCGTGGAGGCGCACATCGACGTCAAGCCCTCTTATGGACTGGCCGATGAAGAAATTGCCCGCATGCTGCAAGACAGCTTTTCAACCGCCCAGCAAGACATGCAGGCCCGGGCCCTGGCCGAGGCGCAGGTCGACGCCGACCGCATGCTGCTGGCCACGCAAAGCGCCCTGGACCTCGACAGCGACTTGCTCACCCCGGATGAGCTGCAACACATCAGCGCCTTGATGGCGGCCTTGCACCACACCCGTCAAGCCGATCAAAGCGCAGACGCTGCCACCCTAGAAGCGGCCACACAGGCGCTGGCCCACGGCACCGAAGCCTTTGCCGCCATGCGCATGAACAAGGGCATTCAGCAGGCCCTGGCTGGCAAAAATATCGCCACGATCTGAACCCTCATCATGCCCATCATCAAGATCTTGCCCCATCCCGAGTACTGCCCGCAGGGCATCAGCATCAGCGCGCCTTCTGGCACCAGCATTTGCGAAGCCATGCTGGACCACGACATCAAGATCGAGCACGCCTGCGACATGAGCTGCGCCTGCACCACTTGCCATGTGGTGGTGCGTGAAGGCTTGAGCTCGCTGAATGAGCCCGATGAAAACGAAGAAGACATGCTGGACCGCGCCTGGGGCCTGGAGCCGCAGTCGCGCCTGAGCTGCCAGGCCATCTTGGCCCAGCAAGACGTGACGGTGGAAATCCCCAAGTACTCCATCAACCACGCCAAAGAAAACCACTGAGCGCCTGCCTTTGGGCAGGCCGGCCGCTCAGGCCGGCGTGATGCGAAAGCCCACGCGGGGAAAGTGCACATGGACCCGGCCAGCCCGCGCGTCGCTGCGGGAGATCACCACCTCCAGCGCGTTCAGCCCCACCAGTTCTCCGCAGCTCGCCTCGTGGCCGTAGTCAACGGCTGCCACGCTCACCGTTTGGCCCAGCGTCAGTCCCGGCTCGGGCGTGACGCTGCAGGCCTCGTGGCCCATCGCTTGAGCAGCTGTTTGTAGCGCCTGCTCTGAAGACATCGCTTGTGCTTGGCCATGGCCAAAGGCCAGCATGCGGTCGTGCCACTTCAACACCCGCCTAAAAGGCGCCAGCAAGAGTTCAGCCGGCGGGCCTGCCCGGCGCAAGTGCCAGAGCACATGGGCCATGCTGAAGTCGGCAATCGACAGGTCGCCGCACACACATTCATGGCCGCTGGCCAGTTGGCTCTCCAGGCTTTGCAGGTACTGCGCCAGGCAGGCGCCCGCGTCGTTGGGCGTGAGCTTGGGCACGCTGGCCCGAAATGGGTTGCGGTCGGCGGCAATGGCCAGCCGCTGCTCCTCTGTGAGGTGGCCAAAGCGGTGCGCCAGGCAAGCCGGCTGCGAGGCAAAGTCAATCACGCTCCAAAACAAGGTCCAGTCTGCCCACTGCGCCAGCACCGCCGCCAAGGGCTGCGTGGCCGGAAACAGGGTGGCGCCGCCCAACTCGCGGTCCAGCACGCGTGCAATCAGTGCGCTGTCGCACCACACGTCGGCGCCAATTTGCAGCAGCGGCGTGCGCCTGTAGCCTCCGGTGAGCGCCAGCACGTCGGGCTTGGGCATCAGCATGGGAATGTGCACCGAGTTCCACTGGGCGGCCTTGCAGCCCAGCATCAGCCTGATTTTTTCGGCAAATGGCGAGAGATCAAAGTGGTGAAGAATCAATTCTCGCTTGGCCGGCCCGTCGGCCATGGGAGGGGGCTGCATCATGGCTTGCTCGCTTCAAAGTCCACCGAATCGCTGATGGCCTGCCAGTCTTTGAGCTCTTGCACGGTGGCCGACAAACGCTGTATGGCCATGCCAGAAACCGTGCGGCCCAACACCAGGTGCCTGGGCAGGCGCTTGTCGTGTGTCAGCTGCACGATGAGCTGCGCGCACAGGCGCGGGTCGCCCGCTTGCTGACCGCTGGACTGGCGCGTGGCGACTTGGCGGGCCCCGGCCGTGGCCGCGTACTCGGGTAAGGCCGTGGGCGTTTGGCGCAAAGAACGCCCGGCAAACTCGGTGCGCAGGGGGCCGGGTTCCACGCAGCAGGCATGCAAGCCCAGGGGCGCAATTTCAGCGGCCAGCGCGTCGGTCCAGCCTTCAAGCGCATGCTTGGCCGCCGCGTAATAGCCCGAGCCCGGCATGCCAAAGAGCCCGGCCACCGAGCCTATGTGGATGATGTGTCCCTGGCCTTGCGCGCGCATCTGCGGCAGCACCAGGCGAGTGAGGGCAAAAACAGAAAACACATCGGTGTCAAACAAGGCGCGAATTTGGGCTTCGTCGCCTTCTTCAGCGGTGGCTTGGTAGCCATAGCCCGCGTTATTGACCAGCACATCGATGCGCCCGAATCTCTCCAGGGCCTGGGCCACGCAGTGCTCGCGCTGCTCGGTGTTGTTCACGTCCAGCGCCAAGGCCAGCAGGCGCTCAGCAGGCGCGCCGCTCAATGGGCCAATGGGGGCCAAGCTGGCCGCATCGCGCGCCGTGGCCACCACCCGCGCACCCGCGGCTAGCGCCGCCACCGCCAATTCACGCCCCAGGCCTGTGGAGCAACCGGTGATGAACCAAACAGAGGCAGTGGACATGGCGTGGGCTTTCATTCAGGTGTGAGTCAAGGCGCTTGCTTCCCCAAAATAAGGGGGCGGCAAAACAGATCTGGCGCAACATTCATTCCAACACCGCAGTGTGGGCCGACATGCCGCTCAGATGCTGCAAGCCTTGTCACGCTGGCGACGGCCCCCAAGGTTCAGCGGGGCTGGAACAAGCCCACCTGCGGGTCCAAGCAGTCCAGCAAGGGCTGGGGCACCAGCGGCGCCTGGGTCTGCAAGTGCCTGCGGATCAGCGGGGCAGGGCGCCAAGGCTGCGTGTCCCCGCTCCAAATCGCTGTGGGCAGCACCACCACGCCCTCGCCCTGCACCTGCAGCACCACCACCGCAGGGCTGAGTTCATCAAACTCCACCTCGGCCAGCAGCCAATCCCCGTTTTGCTGCAGCTGGCGCAAGCGGGCGCTGCGGGAGTCGGGCGGGCTGTAGCCTTGAATGGCCGCCAGGGCTTGGGCATACACAGCTTCGGTGCTGCTCAAGGCCCGCACCTGGCTGCAGCGGCGGGTGCTGCGCGTCCAAAGGTCTTCGCCCCAGCCTATGGCGTCGTAGAGCTGGCCTTGGGTCAGCACAAAGCGTCGCCCGTCCACCCGGGGCACATCCACATGGGCATTGAGCACGCCGAGCGTGGTGATTAGCAAGAGAGTGAGGGCGACGTGCTTTTTCATGGGTGCCGCAGTATGTCAGCAAGCGCTGCCAGCCATAATTGACGCATGCGCCAGATCATTCTTGACACCGAAACCACAGGCCTGTCGGCCGAAGCCGGCGACCGCATCATAGAGATCGGTTGCGTGGAGCTGCTGGCCCGCAAACTCACGGGCAGCCACAAGCACTATTACCTCAACCCCGAGCGCGACAGCCACGAAGACGCGCTCAAGGTGCACGGCATCAGCAACGAGTTCCTCAAAGATAAGCCCAAGTTCGCCGAAATCGCAGACGACCTGCTGGCCTACCTAGAAGGCGCCGAGCTGGTCATCCACAACGCGGCCTTTGACGTGGGTTTTCTCAACAAAGAGCTAGAACGCATGGGCCGGCCCCCGATCAAAACCATCGTGGGCGGGGTCATCGACAGCCTGGCCCTGGCCAAAGAAATGTTCCCCGGCAAGCGCAACTCGCTGGACGCCCTGTGCGACCGCCTGGAGGTCGACAACTCAGGCCGTACCCTGCACGGCGCCTTGCTCGATGCCGAGCTCCTGGCTGAGGTCTACATCAACCTCACGCGCGGTCAAAACAGCCTGGTGATGGACATGCACGAAGGCCCAGGCGCCACCAACGCTTTTGCCAGCGTGGACCTGAGCGGCTTTGAGCTGCCCGTGGTCTGGGCCGACGACAAAGAGCTGGGCGCCCACCAGGCCTTGCTCGACGGCCTGGACAAAGCCAGCCGCAGCCAGACCCTTTGGAAAAAAATTCAAGCTGCAGCTCCACTGCCTGACTAGAGCCTAAAAGATCAAGGTCAAATTACAGCTACAATCTAACCTTTCAGCGCAGGGCGATTAGCTCAGGGGTAGAGCACTGCATTCACACTGCAGGGGTCGCAAGTTCGAAACTTGCATCGCC
>Ga0209550_10006084_pt1 | contig 11284 bp, 19 predicted proteins | sample LauGreSuBDMM15SN_2_FD_187567 | JGI IMG/M metagenome (GOLD analysis project Ga0209550, IMG submission 187567) | Freshwater lake microbial communities from Lake Michigan, USA - Su13.BD.MM15.SN (SPAdes) (version 5) | ecosystem: Environmental > Aquatic > Freshwater > Lake | place: Lake Michigan... | reverse complement strand
GTCTACGGCAATGGTGGAATTAAACTATTACCAAAATTTTTATTTGATATAGAGCATATCGGCAAAGTTGATATTACTACAAGTCTCAGTGATCAAATAAAAATTTTACCTGAAGTTGCTGCTATTCATACTATTGGAAAAAATCCTTATGTAGCGTGGCGCAGTGCATTTAGAGAAGCAGTTAAGTTAACACTACAGGACGATGCTGAAAGCCAAGAACGATTGCAAACGTGGATGACCAAGGGCCTGTCGAAACCTAATGGGGGTTACGCAGTATTAGGAGCCAAGGCTGGTAATAAATATGCATTATCTAATAGTTTAGACACACTAAAAATAGCCAAAATAAATGACTATGCATGGCTGCATAGTCAGTTTGAAAAAGCATATCCTAAATTATTTATTGCTCATTGAGCAATTTTTTAGCCAGAGGAAATATTGTGCTGATTACCACTGCACATTCTTTAGCAATTTCCATATGTTCTTTTTGTGTGCCATTAGAACTACGCAGTTCAATATAATGAATCCATGAACGTAATGTTCCGTTCATATACATGCGACTCATAGTGAGTCCTTCTGGCAATAGAGCACGAGCCTGTTCTTTAGCAATGCCGTTGGTAATGGCCCATTTGTACTCTTTCTCAACAGTGTACAATACTCGTTTTTGAGCACGTTCCCATTCAATAGCCAGTAAACGTTGGCTTTCGTCGGACATATCAAACTCAACACTGTTTTGTCGATTCTTTGTGTCCTGAAATCTTGCTTCACGAACAACAAACGCTTCGGTCATTTCTGCTGTGGGATCAGCATAACGTTGACTGAATTCTTGAAACGAAAAACTTCTATGACGTAAAATTTGTCGTGCAATGTCTCTAGTAGTTTCAATTTCTAAACACATACTGACCATTTCAAGAGGCGACCAGTGCTGATGTTTGATTAAGTAGCCAATTAGTTTTTCACTGGTTTCTGTGTTAAATTGATTAGCAGGATTACTTACTCTGGCACAATACGCTACAAGATCTTGTGCATCATTGATTTTTAGTTGCTGAAATTCAGCAGTTGGCTGACTATGACTTACCAGTTGTACTTTCACAATTTTCTTTTCTTTAAAAATTTACCTGTGATCTTTAATATATCACGTTTTACTTTTTCGGTATCTAGTTTGAAATCAATATTACTAATAGCATCATCGTATGCAGTAAAAAATTCTTGCAGTTCTGCTTCTACTTTTGAAGTATCATTACCTCTAAGTTTTGATCTCACAGAGATACTCCAAGATCTGCCGTCTTTAAAACTAATGAGTATTGAATCCAAATACCTTATTGGAATAACTTTTAAATTAATTTCACCGAAAACTTCAGGCCAATGATCTATCACTTCTTTAGGCAAAGTTTTTTTTAAAATCACTTTTCTTTTGGATCTAATTCCAAAGCCAGTTTTCTAAGTTTGGCTGCTTCTTTGTATAATCTATCAGCCTCGCTTCTATATTTGGCTGCACGATCAACAGAAGTCATGTGCTCTTCATCTTTGGGAGGAGTAATGTCTTTTACTTCTACTATTTCTTTGATCTCAGTTTGTGAGTTTTCAGATTTAATATGAAGATCATCTATGGCAATACCACGCTGTTCAGCAATCAATGCGTTGAGTTCGTCAAGATTAATGCTTTCACTCAGTGTAGGCGTCATTGAGATATCACTAGTAGGAACACGAATCATGCGGCCTTGCGTATGTAGTGCTGCCAACATAGTTGACCCATCAGGAAAATTAGTTCTACTCAATACATCAGCCAATTCATAACTATCCTGTGCTGAACTAGATTCTACCAGTTGAATCAGTGCATCGTGATAACTGTCTGGTAAATTTTCAGTAGGAATAATAACGGCGTGATATGCATCGCCTGGCAGTGTTCGATATGCCACAAGACATTTTTTGCCTGTGGCTTTGACTCTGCCTACATGTTTAAGTTCAACCATTTGCTGGTCCTTTCTGTGCGGAATTTAAAAAATTCACTAGTTTATTGTATGTTTGTCCTACCAAAACCATTTCGCTAGGTTTAAAGGCACCGCGTGTACTGGCAACATCAATGATCATTTTCATAGCATTGAGATCGCTGATATTTAAATCGTTGTCAACCGGTGGCGCAGTACCTTCTGGTGGAATTGGTTGTTGTGTTGGTTCTTGTGTTGTGTTTTCAGTCATGAGACATCTCCTTTACTTTAATTATCTATGTACTAAATGCGGGCAGGCAAGTTTGAAAAAACTTAATTCTTTTTCAACTTCGAATCCAATTTTATGAATATATTCAATGGTATTGTTATGTAGCGCAAGTCCGTCGCCTGTAAAATATCTTCCTTTAAGATGACGATAAATCCAGTCATCTATTTTTTTTAAATTAGTAGTTGAAACTTCGTCGGTGTAAAAAAAATGATGTGCTGGGAATTGCACACGCCTAATATCAAAAATATTTAACGGATTTACTTTGAGTTTATTCATTTAATGCCAATAATCATGTGTCTATTATAAGACATATTTTTAAATTGAAAATTCATCGTTCCGGAAAATTTTAAATTTTTTACTGGATATTTATTGATGAAATGTTCTAAAGATTCGGGTCTTGATACATGATCGTTGATTACAAGATCATTACCTTGCAGTAATACCAAGGCGCCTTTGCTGATATTTTCAAACCAATTGTTATTATCAAAATGCTCTGTGCTAGTGTTAATTACACAATTGATTTTTTCTTGTGCATAGTTTACATCATTAGCATCAAATGGATAGGCACGAAATTTCCAATTTTGAAGTTCCCACGAATTATTAATTTTATTAGCATTATAAGACACGATAGGATCTAAATCTATACTCCTGCAATACTCAATAGCAATGTTTTTTCGTACTGACAGAATAAAATGCAAAAGAGAATACCAGCCTCCGAGTACATACATTCTCAGCGGGCCGATATTGAGATCGTTAACAATCGATTCTAGTTGTTCAGCGGCCCAAATCTTACTTTCAATTTGACCCGCTGAGAACGCATCCGCATCAATCTTCAGTAACTGCGTCATAGTATGCTACAGTGCCAAATGGAGGAACAATTGAATCGTTACCGTGGATGACAAATACAGTATCACAGTAGTTTTCATCACCCCATGAACCATACGGATATCCGTCAGTAAACATGATAAACTTTTTAGGATTAATATCATGTTCTTTCATATAGTCCCAGTTGACGTCGAATTCTGTTCCACCACCACCTTGAATATCATAATCTAAAAGATCACTACCACCGTGGGCATCAAAGTCTTGTTCATTGTATACACGAGTATCGAACGTCCACAATTTAATTTTGTAATCTTTAAATTCCTCCATGATGTTTTTAATCTCGCCGAGAAAGTCTTGTGCCATCTCGTTTGAAATAGATCCACTCATGTCAAGACTGACTGCAATGTCAATTGTTTCGAGATAATTCATGCCTGGCAGTATTGCACCAATGTGCCATCCCTTACGACTGGGTCGAGCAAATGTATAGTCATTACGGATAGTGCTTTGAATTTGCTGCCGAATAATTTGCCGCCAATTCATTTTAGACTCAGTCATGTCTTTGATCATTCGAGCCACAGATGACGGAATATTACCAGCACCTGCCGCACTCGCTGCCTGCATCACTGCATCTTTGACCTCATCTCGAATTTTTCGCAATTCTTCTTTGCTATGTTGGGGACGATCAGTGCCGTCACTGTCCTTTTCCCAATCGATATGCTCGTCCAACAGTTGACCCAGCATAGCGAGACTTTTTTCATCTTCTTCATTGTAAATTTCGTCGTATACCTGCTCGCAACTTTTACCGTAATGTTTGGGATCATGGAAAATTTTAATTTTAGGGGGAACTTCACCAATTTTATCACGTACCAATTGTCCATTGACACAGTAGTCGGCTGCGGCATTCCAAATGCTTCGGTCACGACCTTCTACACGCATCATGTGATCAAAAACATTGTGCAAAATTTCATGTGCAATGACAAATTCTACTTGTTTTGGGGTAAGATCTTGAAAAAATTGTCGACTGTAAAATAATGATCTGCCGTCAGTTGCGGCAGTGTTACACCATGCGCTGCCATCTACAATTCGCAAACGAGTAGCCATGTTACCAAAGAATGGATGCCGTAGCAGTAGACCAATCCGAGCCACAACAATTTTATCGACAATGGGATCTAATTCAGACATAACTGTTCCTTTGTATAATGTATATATTATAACAGGACCCTAAGGTCCTGTCAATTGATTTTGAACTAGATCAGCGGCGTTCGGTTGCTTGGCTAATGTACTTGCCATATTTGGCATGGAAGGCATCAAAGCAGGTAATCTCATCCGGATCCAACGGCAATTGATATTGGGTCAATGCAAGTTTAGTACCCATAACAACCAACTCAGTTTCAAAATTATTCATCATAAATTCGAAGAAATAGTTGACTTGATTGTTCCAATCTTTGGCATTTTTGTCGGCCGCATCTTTGAGTTCATAACACAATGACACCGTCAAAGAATACATAGCGGAGATTTCTTTAGTCTCCATTTTCTTAACCTTGCCTTTAAGAATGTCGCTAGGATTAGGCAATTTACCGGCAACCTTGCGGTGCGCCATAAACTTAATAGCAAGACCTTCTCCTACACCACCGGAGATCAAATCCGCTAATGTGTTCTCGTCGCCATCATCTTCAGATAACAATTCTGAAATAAATGTCCAGCTACGTGGAGTAGCAAACGAGCGGCTATTGCTCTTAGGATCAAAGTCATACAAATCCTTTTTAGAGAATTGTAAGAATCCTGCAACGTCTTTGTGGATACGATTTGTAGTAGCCCACTCAAACCAGTCGTCAAAGTCTACACGCATTTCCAAGTGGATGAAGCGATTAGCCAACGGAGCCGGCATACGATATGTAACACCTTTGTCAGCCTCACGATTGCCAGCGGCAACAATTAAGACATTGTCGGGCAGTTTATAAGTGCCAACACGACGATTTAACACCAACTGATAGGCAGCGGCTTGAACAGCAGGAGCCGCACTGTTCATTTCATCCATGAACAAAATAATCTGTTTATGTTGGTCTGCTACGATTTGATCAGGCAGTTCTGAAGGAGGAGCCCAAACCATTTTGCTAGTGTTGCTATCAAAATATGGAATGCCTTTAATGTCTGTAGGTTCCCACAGACTCAAACGAATATCAATAACAAGAGCATCAATGTCTGCTCCAATTTGGTGAACAATCTCACTTTTGCCAATGCCCGGGGGACCCCACAAGAACAAAGGACGATTATGTTTAAATGCTTTTTGGACGGCACGTTTAGCGGCCTTAGGTCCTACAGTGCGGGTGGATATTTCTGACATACTAGCTCCTTGTAAAAAACTGTTTAAGTGCTTATTGTATAACAGAACCTGTAGTCTGTCAACAGATTTTGGCTAGTTATCTTCGGATTTTTTTTGTTTGTTTATGGCTTTGATCAGACCGTATTTTCGAATATCGTCCGAAAACATATAAAGTTCAAAAGATTTTTTTTCCGAAAAAACGGTTAAACTTGCATAATCTAAAAAATATGGGCAGTCCAAAAATTTATCCAAAAATATGATGACTTGCGGGCTTAACTCAATTTGATCCGTAAATGGAACTTCGTAGGATGCTATTTTTAATATATCTGTTAAAAAATCAAATCCCTTGTCTGTTAAGCGCAGACCGCCTTCTTTTTTGGTTCTAGTATTGAACCACCAAGTGTGTTTATATAAGCGAACATTTGCGGGGTCAACACTTTTACCCCACTCTTTTAAGAACATTTTGGTATAAAGTTCTTGAGTAATCATTTAAGTATAGTGCCGCTGGTCAGCACCGCTACAGTAAAATCTTGACATTGAAATTGGCTGTTCAATTTTTTAGCAAGATTAACAGCATGACCTGGATTAGAAAAACTTACTTTCTTATACTTAGGTCCGGGGTAGTTTACAAGACTGTTAAAACTTTTTAAATTAAAAGGTTTATCCTTGTAAAAAACAGCCCAAATGGCTTCAGCGTCGAGTATTTGCTCGCACTTATAATTCTTTTTATTGACGTATTCTAGTAATATACGCGGTTTAGGTCTACTCATAGGTTCTCCATAAACTACGTATATATTTATCTACTGCTGATTAGAAAATCCGCCTCCGTCTAATTGCACAGTAACAGTGTCACCAGTGCTTTTTTGTAGATTTTTCAACAACGATTCGTAGTCTTGATTGACCTTGCTGAGAATCTCAGCCAGTGCATAAGACAACAATTTTGCATTTTTTATGTCTATTCTAATCTCTTTTTGTTGACCGATATCTGCTGCTTTTATCTGTTGTATTAGAGACGTTATGGGATAGGTATTAATCGGGCTTGACATTGCTCAACACCTGTTTTAATTCCAGTTCTGTTCGAAATGGTCCTTTGTAAGGATATCTTTCCACAGTGATCAACTTGGGACAAAAACTTTTGACCCATCCTTTGTTAAACTGAATGGCATAGTATCCTGCACAATATAAACTTTTGCTTTGAGAACTTTTGGTATACAACGGTAATTTTCTCTGAACATCGTACATGGCATTATATGGCCTAGACGCCGATGGAAAAGTATGTACATCATTGTCCTGTGCATTAGGCGGCCCATTTTTGATTTTAGATTGAAAAAAATCTTTGCCAAATCTTCTTATTAGATCATCTTTTTTATTAAATGTGGCTTCGCCCGTTTTTGAACTCAACATAAATTTGTTGTTTTCTTTTTTGTGCAAAGTGGCTACTTTCTCTCCATCTTCTTCAACTATCCAAAATTTACCATCTACAATGGGTTTTGCTGTTATATTCATTTATTTTATTCCTTTGATTACGGCACTATTCATACCGATGAATTGTCTGATACATATTTTGCTTGAAATGGTTGAGCATACTGCTGAATGTTGTCTGCAACACGTTGCAAATCAAACAGATTACAAAATTTTAACAATCTAATTCCTACTTGATCTACATTTTTTGGATCTGTAGTCTGTATATCTATAGTCTCTTTAATTATAGTCTTGATTGCTGTTGGCTGTGCAGACAAATCAATGAGTTGTACATTGCGATTATAATCGTCTAACACCTTGTGCTCTTTTCCTTCGTGGTCGACCCAACGTTGCAGCATGAGATTGTTCCACGCGAACCCCTTGCTGTTACGATCTTCAAATGCTTCTTTCATCTTGGTTTTACGCACTCCGGGATATGCACTAAACACATTGTCACTGGTGTCACCTCGAATACATTTTTCAAATAGCAGCCATTCTGGATCGGGTATAGCCTTGGGTTCTTTAGTTTTGGAATCTACAACCATTCGACCTTTTTTGTCAAATATACCAGTGTGTGTGGTCAATGTTTCTGCAACACCGTTATATTGTTTAACATTGGGCGAAATCAATTGTGCAAAGTCACTGTCAGTTGAGATGATAACATGATCGGAATCAGGATGTGATTGTATGAATCCAGCAATCAGATCGTCTGCTTCTAATTGCGGATGTTGCAACACAGTACAATTAGTCTTAGTACTGATGAATTCTTTAAATTTGTCAAACGTTTCCCAAAAGAGTTTGTCTTCTTCTTGTTCTTTCTGAGTCATGGCTGCTCGTGTGACTTGCCGATTACGTTTGTACGGTGCGTAGTGATCCTTTCGCCAACTACGCCCCTCGAGACAAAACACCACATGGGCTCCATCAAAATCTTGCCATGCTTTTTTAATGGCATTTAGTGTGATGTGCATGGCCATACCTAATTTGGTATCTGCATCACCTTTGATCACGTGCCTAGCACGAAAAAATGTATTTGCTGTATCTACAAGGATAAAAGTCATTGGTATTCCATATCTGCTGCAAGAACGAATCGATTCTGAACACTAGGGCACAGTCCGGGCCTGTGCCAAAGATTACTAGGATATATCATCCAGGAAAAATATTCCGGTTTAATAAAAAACGTAGGATCTTTTTCCGGATGCCCTATACTAAACTCAGTGCCACTAGTATCAAACGCATCAATATCTTTGGGGATATTTAAATACATTATACCTGATATTTTTGCTGTTGTCAAGTTGTGATGATGATGATGCCACAATTGATATCGATCTTGATTGGCATCATGGCTGGTCATAAAACTCCAACAATTTATTCCTTTGATACTGACCTCTTTGCCCAAATACATAAAACAAGCAAACATAAAACTCATTCTATACTTTAACCAAACTGATTCGTTTCGAGCAAACAAATTTTCTTTGGTTTGATACTTGGGACTGTTTTCAAAATAATTTCCACTGTCAATTATTTCTTTTACTATGTTGCAAGTTTGATCAATTTCATCTTGAAAAATCACAGAGGAAAAATCATATTTTTTAACAATATCAGTATAATCTACAGTCATTTTCTTATATCGTTAATATTAACAACATTTATACTGCCTGCAGAATTGTCTCCGTATCCATCTTCGGATAGAATATTTCTAGCAAGATCTTTAAACCATCTATCCACTGTTTCTTCTTCGGGATTTGCCTCAGTGCCATACCCTACCTTGATTAACTCTTGAATAAAAAAACTGTTCCAATCAAGTTCAAAAAACCCGTTTCGGATGTTGTCTTTGTTAACGTGAGTATCTAAAACAGCTACATAAGGAATCCCTTGGGCAGTGGCACGCTCTTTTGGGCTAAGTTTCGCTTGCTCCTCTTCTTTTTTTACACGAAGTGTTTCTGCAATTGATGCGGCAATGGCAGCATCCGATTCTGCCTTGGCCATTGCTGCCGCTTTAACTGCTTCGACGGCAGCAGTTTCTGCTTCTTTTCGCAAGTCTTCAATTGCTTGAATACCTGTAATCTTTTTAAAAAATTGTTTAATCATCATGTACCCCACTCGTTTTTAAATAACGGCACTTGAAGTCTATCACTGTACCGCCATCCTTTTCGCATTGCCATATCTGCCACTGCTCTATTATTAAGAGCGTACACTTGTTCAACACCACCAACAGGCATAATGTACACATGGCCTTTAAAACCTCGATTCCGAAACTCGTCAACCGCCCTTTCAGCATCTTTAAGATCCTCTTCTGTAGCAATAACAAACTTCAAATATACTGTACCTACTTGTTCATATTCACAAACTACTTCTGGACAGATAGCATCTTCCCACTTCTCACCACTGCATGGAAGTTTAGCACTGACACTAAAGGTAAGACTGTTACTATTACGCATGTGACCATCTGCGTTGCTGTCAATCCAGTTTGCTAAATATTTTTTAAATTCTGGAGTAAGTTTTTGAGTACCGTTTGTTTCAAAGGTAATCTCTTTTAATCCTGCCATACTAGCATGATCTAGCAACTCTGGATAAGCACGTTGCCAACCTAGCAACGGCTCGCCGCCCGTAATAACCAGATGCTCATCTTCCCAACGCCGATACGGAAGTATCTCCATAATGCGATTTACTATAGCATTACTTTCAAGCATTGGACTTAGGTCTTTAAACTCGGGCATCCAACTTGCATAACTGTCGCACCCTGTACTTACTAAAGGAAGATCTTCATACTTTTGAAAAGGTGTAACCAATGAATGTGTGGCTGCAATACCAGCAGCCTCCATACTCAGTTCACCTCTAGGCATACCAAATCCGCTGCAAGTAAAATTGCAACCAAACGTTCTGAGGAACACACTAGGCACTCCCATGTATTTGCCTTCTCCTTGTATAGAGTAAAACAACTCTGCGATTTTAATTTTGCTCATAAATGTTTGACCACTTTTTTAATTTTTCATGTTTTGCTTCAGCAGATTTTTCAATGTTAGTATAACTAACAACATCCATTTCTTGTAGAATATCAATCATAGCCATTAGGTCGCCGAGTTCTTCTTCTAAATGCTCTCTATTAGTTTTAGGTTTGCCTGGCTTATAATTGTCCATGCCAAATCGATTAATTTTACTCACTGCCTGTATAACCTCAGCACATTCTTCACTGAGGATATTCATCACTTCGTCAATTTTTTCTTTCATTTCTCAATTCCTCAACATCTTTAACTGCTAATTGTAACACATCTGCATAGTTAAGAGCAACCTGTTTATTCATAACAACAGCAGTTTCGAAATCGACATAGCCCTTGGTCAGCAATGTCCACATGTGATACCAGCGTGTTTTTGACCAAAAATTAGTTTTAGTTTTGGTGTATATTGTCACAGTTACGCCCGTATCCTCTGCTTCAATATCGACGGTATGAGAACAACCATCGCTGCCGCACTCGCAGACAACTTTGTACATCTTTGAAGATCCCCAGGAATTTACCAATAAAATTCCCTGTGCTGGTTCTTGTGCTGTCATAACTTTAAATTTTCCATCATAGCAATTTTAGCAATGCGTTCGCCAAAGTCTTGATCATTAGTTATAATGTAAGTAGTAGAATGATTGTGATCATTCTTGCGATCATAGCGCCTAAACTCTACAACCTTGCCACCTACTGCACTAAACACTTTGAAATTTAAAATAGGTTCGTCGCTGACAGCATCACAATCATCTCTACCAATTAATCTACCACTAGATATCTTAGAGACTTTTTCATCAAATTCACGACCTTGGCAAGTCCAACGCCAGAGCATTTTTTTAAACCATTTCATCGCGGTGCAAACTCTTGTTGTAGTTTAATATTATCAAAGAATTCTTTCTTTGTATGAGGATCATCTTTAAATGACCCCTTAAGTACCGTAGTCTGTGTTAGACTACTGTGTGCCATAATGCCACGATTTTCACAACAACCATGCACAGCCTGAACGTAGACTGCTACGTTTTCTGAAGCAGTAGCCTTGCTAATCTCGCGGGCAATGTCATTGCAAAGTTCCTCCTGGAGAGTGCCTCTTCGGGCGCACCACTGTGCAATGCGGGTGTATTTGCTGAGTCCAATAAGTTTCTGCGCGGCAATAATACCAATATAAGCAACGCCACTAACGGGTTGATGATGATGACTACACATACTGCGAAGCTCACTGCGAACAACCAACATACCTTCGTAACGGTCCTCCGAATCATTTGGAAATGCTGTTGCATCTGGTTCTGGTTCATATCTGCCTGCCATTATTTCATTAAAGTACATTTTGGCCAGTCGCTTGGCTGTGCCTTTTGAGTTAGGATCATTTTCACGATCGATGAGCAAACTGTCTAGCACAGATTCAAATGCTGGAGTTGCTTCGTCAATTAATTTTCCTATGTCGCCTTCGTGCAAGTAATCACTAATATTA
>Ga0209550_10006083_pt1 | contig 11286 bp, 4 predicted proteins | sample LauGreSuBDMM15SN_2_FD_187567 | JGI IMG/M metagenome (GOLD analysis project Ga0209550, IMG submission 187567) | Freshwater lake microbial communities from Lake Michigan, USA - Su13.BD.MM15.SN (SPAdes) (version 5) | ecosystem: Environmental > Aquatic > Freshwater > Lake | place: Lake Michigan, USA... | reverse complement strand
CGCCGCACCGTCACCGACCCGCCGCCGCCGCTTCCCTTCGCGTCGCAACGGGAAGCCGAGAGTAGTGGCAGCAGAGACACTGCATGTCTCTGTCGATCGTCGTCGCCAGCGAGAGACGCATCGAGAGCACATCACTGTAGCGGCTGCAGAGGTGACTGGTGCGCGCTTCAGGAATTGACGCAGCACGCCTCATTGCGCAACTTCGGCGGAGGCGGCGGTGCAACTGACTTGAGGTAGTCCTCAATTGCGCTGTCGCCAGTGCGATACCTCGAATCCTCGGCCATCGACAACGCCGTCATGAAGCCAACCTTGGCGTACACGTCGGCGCCGGTTCCTCCGCGCTCCATGATAGCCTTGGTGGCGCGCAGGAAGCCCGCCTTGATGGCGAAGTGCAGGGGCATCATCCCTTCGTAGGGAGACTTCTTCAGGATGATGTCTGTGGACGCGCCGTTGGCCAGCAGCTCCAGCGCCGTCTCCTCGTAGTTGCCGCTGCCCCCTTGCCCGGCGGCAAGTACGCCTCCGGCGTTGCTGAGGCACTCGATGAGTGGCGTGAAGCCAGGCGACGCGTACGTCTCGCTTTTCGTCCAGTTTGGGTTCGCCTTAGCGCGCAGGAGCAGCTTGACCATCTCCACGTTGCCATTGTGGGCGGCGGAAAAGAGCGGTGACTCGATCAGTACCGCCGCGTTCTGATTCACATCCGCTCCGAGCGAGATGAGTTCGCTGGCGAGTTGGCACCAGGTGGGGCCACTAGTGCCCAAGAACGCCACCAAGCTGAGCGGTGGCTCATGGTTCGCCCTCAGGATCGGGGCATTCACATCCAGGGCATCTGGGCCCTTGGCCTTGTCAAAGTAGGCGAGCACTTTCTGGACATCAACTTCCGGACCCGGCTTGAGCACCTCGTCGATGCCCTTGCCAGGCGTCATGTCATACTCTGGCGCTTTGGCCAGCCAATACACACACGCCTGGTGCGCCGCGTGGTTGAGATTGTTGACCGGGGGCAGCGCATCGATAGGTAGGTTTCTCTTCTTGTCCTGCTGGTTCACGCGTGCGCCAGCTTTCACCAGCACCTCGACCGTGCTTGCGTGCAGGCCCGCACACGCCTGGTGCAGCGGGGTGGCTTGCAGCGCCATGGCACCCTTGCCGTAGTCAGTAGCCATGTAATCGGCGCCGGCGTCGATGAGCAGCTTCACAATCTCGGCCTCGCCGCTGGCCGCGGCGGCGTACAGGGGCGTCCATCCGTCCTTGTCACGGCTGTCCACCTCCGCGCCAGCGTCCAGCAGCAGTTTTGCCACCACTGGATAAAAGTGCGCGTTGGGCTTGTCCTCCTTCTCGGACGGCCCGCCTGCCACCAGGTTCAGAGCGGTCTGCATCAACGATGTCCGCAGCGTCACGTCCGCCCCGTGCTCCAGCAGCCACGACGTGGTCTCGGGCACCCCCTTCATGGCGGCGTACATTAGCGCGCTGGCGCCACGATTGGACACTGCGTTCACGTCTGCGCCCGCGGCGTGAAGCAGTTCCAGCACCGCCGGCGTGGCGTTGCCGGCCGCGAAGATGAAGGGGGTGGCGTCGTTGCGCCCGCGCGCGTGCACGTTTGCGTCCTTAGCCAAGAGGAGCTTTACGCAGTCCACGGAGCCGCCCAACGCCGCCTCGTGCAAGGCCGTGTTGCCGTCGCCCCAGGGCGCGTTCACCGCGGCGCCGGCGGCCAACGCAGCGGTGAGCGCCTTCAGGTCGCCCGCCTGCGCGGCAGCTTGAGGGGACATGAAGGCTCCGCTGGCTGCAAGGCTAGACCGCTCTCTGATTCCCGCACCGCGACAGCGCTCTTGATTCTCGTGCCTAATTTGGTTATCTCTCGAAAAAATACTTTTTGACCCGTTCAAAGACATTAAACTTGATCTGTTCGACAGTGTAATTGTTCCCCAAGCAAACAAGCTTAATTACCCACGATCTCACAACAGAGATTTGTCAAACCAACTTCGGCCGAAAGCGCCCTCCTGAGCACAACATGCTGCTCATCCTCCTTCTGCTGCTCGACTCGTTTGTCAAGCCGACCTTCCACAGCAGCAAGTCAGAAGCAACGCAGCTCCTTCGGACAGCGGGACCGCACTGCCATCTCGACGAGGACGAGCCCGTGGATCCAGAGCGGTGGAGGGAGCAGCCAAAGGACCCGTCCGCTCTGCGACCCCTCTCCGAGCTGCGACCGCTCTCCGAGCTGCGACCTCTTTCCGAATTGCGAGGCCTCGACGAGTTGAGCGAGATCACTTCCCGCCAGACGGACTCTACTCCAAAGCAGATAGTGCGGCCGCAGCTGGCCATGCAACTCATTGACCCCAGCCAAGCGCCACCAACACGCTGGTACCCTGAGCCCATAGGAGCCGTCGGCGAGGACACGGCGCAGGAAAACCGCCCCCGGCTGGATACTCGAAAGCTGGGCAGACGGAGGGGCCGTGACTCAAACAGCGACGCTGTGCGAGACGCCGTCGGCCGATGGTCCCGAGAGCCAGAGGGGGCACCTCTGCCGAGAGAGCGTTCAGAGGACGACGAGGACGAGACGAGGCGTGCGGCGGTCGAGGCGATGTTGAAGCGCCGATCGCAAGCAGACCTGGTAGCCGCCTTTGGCGACACGCAGGCCGTAGAGAACGCAAATGTGTTGCTCAGGCAGGCACAGGATGCCGAGGTCGAGGCGGCAGCGGCATTGGCGCGGGCGGCGAAGATGAGGGCCGCCGCTGACGAGGCGATATCAAGCTTGCAGGCAAAGGCTCAGCGCACGCAGATGAGCAGCGCGATGGCGGCTTGGTCGGAACAGATGGATTCGGAGCCGAGTGAGGAGGAGCAGGAGCAGGAGGACGTCGACTTGCGCGCGGCGATGCAAGCGGCGATGAAGCGCGGCTCGGGAGAATTGTAGGTGGCACGGAATTCGAAGGATGCAGCTGCAGTGTGGTAGGCACCGACCGGCTTCATGCCGGTAAGTAAAAAGGTGTGGTTATCTTTCCTTATTAGAGAGGCCCGCCGCCAGGTGCCCGCGCCGCGGATACGTAAAGAACCAATGTTTTGTGAATAAAGTACAGTTGCGATGCCCGGCCTCTGAGAAGCTCTGGTCTTTGACTGTAAGGCACAGAAGTGGAGATGGCTCGAATTTCACCGGACCGCTGTCGAAGCCGATACCATGGTACACGCCGAACACGCCGGTCCGCGGTCGCGGTCGGCGTGTGTCGTGCCTCGTGGCGGTTGCTCTCGAGTCGCCCCGGCGGTCAGAAGCGAAGAGTGCGAGAGGACACTCCGCCGCCGCCGCCGTCAATTACGATCTCAGCCTGACTCACGGTTAGCACCGCATGGCTTCTCTCCGCTCCCGGCGGCATCTCGACGATTCCCTCCACCGTCACGTGGTGCACCCCAGCGGCGCTGCGCGCATACCCACCGTGGTGGCAGTGGCCGCAAATGTAGAGCGGGCAGACATCGCAGAACTCGTCCAGCAGTGCACAGACCTCGGCATGGTTGAATGTCAGGTGCATTGCACTCGATGCTGCCGCCATCATGGGCATGTGACCGACGACGATTGTGTGCTCACCACGCTGACGAGCCTGTTTGAGCTGGGTGTGAAGCCAGTGCAGCTGCGCCTTGCCGACGCCACCATTCCACTCGTTGGCATGCTCAAGCTCAGCATGCGCATCCAACCACTCACGTCCTTCCTTGATGAGCTCCTCGCTTGCTCCGTTGACGCCGAGGTCAGTCGTGTCGAGTACGGCGACGCACCATCCAGGGGCGAGCGTTTCGCTGTAGTAAGGTCGGCCCAGCTCGCGCAGCAGCGTAGGCCGGCCGACGTCGTGGCAATGGTTGCCAACGACGTGGAATACTGGGTGCCGAATGCGGCGGAAGAGCCGAACGACCGCGGAAAAGTCGGCCAGTGACGCTGCTTCTGAGACGTTGCCATCCACAATGTCCCCAAGATGAATGACTGCGGTAAGCTGCTCGTTATGATTGAGTTGGTTCACCGCACTTCGCAGCCTCGAGAGAGAGGTTCGGTAGTAGCGCACGGCTCCGCCAATATCCCTATCTGGCTTATCTGCGTATTGCACATCAGCAAGGAGGGCGACGCGGAAGAAAACACCGTCGGCCATATGGAAAAGTACTACTGTACTGTTTGCGTGTGAACAATGTTATGTACGGGTAGATGAATAAATAATTCGGCGGATCCACAAGAACTTGTGGTGTGGTCTCTGGAGGTCGAGATCCGCGGACCGGACGGGACGCGGCATGGGGGATCGGGCGGGGCGAATGCAGCGGGAGTGTTTCGCCGATGCAAGTTTGCTTACGATACAATGTATCGGATATGTTCCAATGCGGGTCGATATTGCGACTACTCCCTGATCGGTGGATCGATACGCCATCCCCCCGACCAAATAAACTCTTCAAGAGGCTGCGGGTGGGCACGGCGCGCGTGCGGCAGCGCGTGTTGATGCCGCTCATCTCTTCTTAGGCTTCGCCTCCGGCAGAGTCTGGAGAATCGTGAACGCCTGGTAAAGCCAGTTGTCGGGCCCGAAGAAGCCCTTCACGAGCGTCACCGGGTTAGAGCCAGGCTGGGCGGCCTTGGGACCTTTGAGGATGGTCTTCTTCACCGGCGCCGCCTTCTTCACCGGCGCCGCCGCCTTCTTCACCGGCGCCGCCTTCTTCACCGGCGCCGCCTTCTTCACCGGCGCCGCCTTCTTCACCGCCTTCTTGGGAGCCGGCTTGGGCTTGCCGCCGAACAGCATCACCGGCGACATCGCCGCCGCCGTTGGCGTGCGGGCCACAAGGCTAGCGGCCGTGCTCTGAGGGAGGACGAATGCATTTGTGCTGCGAGAGCACGCGATTCGAGCACAGAGTGATTGTTGACAGAGGTGCGAACGAAACGCGCCCGCGTAGCGCGGGAGTGCGCAGCGCAGCGCACGTGGCAGCGAGGAGCGCGAGCAGCACGATGCGCGCCATCGTGTCGAGAGTGCGGGATGCGCTTCGGCGACACTTCCGCACGAAATTTCCGTTCAAGGATCGGCATTTTCCGATCAGAGCAGAGTTTTGCTTTTTGCGTTTTCTATCCATGAGTCGGGGTCGCACCCGGTCAGTAGCCAGGACGGTCAGAGCCAGGGGTCAGCGCGTCAGAGCTGCGTGCAGCGTGCTGGCCGCGTCGCTTTGAGACGCGCAGATGCAAGGGCGCACAGATGCCCCTCAACGCTTTGCCGGCAGGGGCCAGGGCCCAGGGGGGGCGTCGGTCGTCGGCCACGCGCAGACGGGCAAGGGCAGACTGCGGGTTCCAATTGTAGGTGTGAAGTATCGTGAGCGTTACGAATTAACGTCGTCATCAACGACGCCCCGGCCGCAGCGGTCGTTGTCTGTGCGGACAGCGGCAACGCAGTCCCAAGGCCAGCCGCAGCGCCAGGTGCGCGGGTGCGAGCGGGATGTCCGCCTTGAAAGCACAAGGATACATTTTCAAGGTGATCGCCCAGCAGCTTGGCCTCACCGTAGCAAAGGTCGAGAGTCAGTTCGATGGCGATGAGAAGACCTTATCGACGATCAGCGACTTTCTCAAGGGCGACGAGAAGGTCGGAAAGCTGCTATTCTTCTACCAGGCGCGCGACACGATTACGGTCGATGGCGAGACCATCGAGGCGCCCGATTCGGCCCCGCCGCAGCTCTTCCTGACGACAGGCGAGTTCGATCGCCAGAAGGCGCCTGCGGTCTTCTTCGTGCGGACCACGAAGCCAGGCATCGAGGTGCAGGACGCCAAGTGCAACGAGGATATCTCTTTCGGCGTGCTTCCGACGATGGCCATCGAGGGCCTTCAGGCGATGCTCAAGCAGCTCTACCTTCCCATCGTCACGCAGGATTCGGCCAACTGGAAGCCGGGCGTCGGCGTCGACGACACGACGGCCGAGTTTTTTGCGTCGTACAACAAGTTCACCGAGACGCTGGCGGAGGCGGTCTCGTCGCTGCAAGGTGGCTTCACGCTGCGCCGTCCCGACAACCTCTTCGACATCGAGAACAAGGCGACCGCCTTCACCCGCGCGAGCAGCGAGCCGCACATCGTCACAGCCTTTGAGGCCGTGTGTGACCAGTGGTGCACGGACACAGAGAAGCTGCTCGCGGAGAGCGACAACGCGCGCAACGAGAGCGACGACGCGGGGCCCGAGACGGAGCTCGAGTACTGGCGCACGCGCATGACCAAGTTCAACGCGATCACGGAGCAGCTGCGCGGGCGCGAGTGTAAGGTGGTGCTCGGCGTGCTTGGCGCCTCAAAGTCGCGCGTGCTCAAGCGCTGGCGGCTGCTCGATAACTCAATCACGGACGCGAACAATGAGGCGAAGGACAACGTCAAGTACCTCTCGACGCTCGAGAAGTACATCGAGCCGCTGCGCACGGGTACGCCCGAGACCATCCTGGACGCGCTACCCGGTCTGCTCAACAACATCAAGATGATGCACACGATCGCGCGCTACTACAACACGTCAGAGCGCATGACGACGCTCTTCCGCAAGATTACGAACAAGATGATCTGGAACTGCAAGCAGTACCTGATGGGCCCCGACTCGTCGATCAAGATGTGGGACCAGGACATCCCCAAGCTCCTCCAGCGGCTGCACCTGTGCCTCCAGCTCAACGAGCTCTATCAGGAAAACTACTACACGACGCGCGACAAGCTGCTCACGCAGCCCAAGGGCAAGCAGTTCGACTTCAATGAGACGGCCATCTTCGGCAAGTTCGACCTGTTCTGCCGGCGCGTCGAGAAGCTGCAGGACATGTTCACCACCGTCGAGCAGTTTGCCAATCTCGCGGGCCACCGCGTCGAGGGCATGGAGGGTCTCATGAAGACCTTCCAGTCGATCGTCGACGAGTTCCGGCGCAAACCGTACGAGCTGCTCGACTACCAAAAGGGTCAGTTTGACCGCGACTTCCTCGAGTTCAACGCGAACATCCACGAGCTCGAGTCGTCGCTGCAGGGCTTCATCAACTCGTCGTTCGAGAACATCACCTCGACCGAGCAGGCCCTGGGCATGCTCAAAAAGTTCCAGATCATCCTGCAGCGTGATTCGCTCAAAGAGGACCTCGACTCGAAGTTCATGGTCATCTTCCACAACTACGGCCTCGATCTCGAGACGGTGCAGCGCCTGTACGAGAAGCAGAAGCAGGCGCCGCCCACGGTGCGCAACGCGCCGCCCGTGACCGCCTCCATCATGTGGGCTCGTCAGCTCATGCGCCGCATCGAGGAGCCCATGCTCAAGTTCCAGATGAATAAGAACCTGATGAGCACGAAGGAGTCGAAGAAGATCGTGAAGACGTACAACCGGATCGCGCGCACGATCGTCGAGTTCGAGACGCTATGGCACCTTGCGTGGTCGCGTTCGATCGACCAATCCAAGGCCGGTCTGCAGGCGACACTCATCATCCGGCACCCGGCCAACAACAAGCTGTACGTCAACTTCGACCGCGAGATTTTGCAGCTCATTCGCGAGACGAAGTGCCTGATGCGCATGGGCGTGGAGGCGCCCGAGTCGGCCAAGATGGTGCTGCTGCAGGAGGCCAAGTTCAAGAGCTACTACAACAAGCTCTCGTACGCGCTCGAGCAGTACGAGGAGGTGGTGGGCAAGATCATGCCGATCACCGCGACGCTGCTCAAGCCGCACCTGGCGGACATGGAGCGCAAGGTGCAGCCGGGCATGGTGACGCTCACCTGGACGTCGATGAATATTGACGGGTACCTGCACCGCATCCACGCGGGCCTGATGAAGCTCGACGATCTCGCGACCAAGGTCAAGGACCTGATCGACAACCGGATCGAGCGCAACCTGAAGGCGGTCTCCAAGATGCTACTCGTCAACATCCCCGACGACGAGACGGTCACGCTCGACCGCTTCGTCGGTATGCAGGAGAAGTGGATCAAGGAGCAGTCGGCGCTCATGGCCGCCAAGAACCTCGAGGTCGAGGAGGGCGTCGCCGACCTGCTCGAGCTCATCAGTGAGTACCAGCTTGAGCCTGGCCTTGGGTACGCTCCCGAGGAGGAGCAGGCCAAGCTGCGCGAGCACTACGGCCGCCTCATGTACCGCGCGGTGCTCAACTGCACGCGCGCCTCGCTCGCGGCGATCAAGAAGCGCGTCGGCTCGCGCTCGAGCGGCGGCTTCCTCTTCCTCGAGCGCCCCTTCTTCGATGTCGACGTGGAGCTCACAATTCCGAGCGTCACGATGACCCCGCCGCTCGACGACATCCAGGCCGCGATCAACCGGTGCTCGCGCGCCATCCTGCGAACGTCGAAGCAGCTCATCGTGTGGTCGTCGCCTGAGGCTGTGGCGCAGGGCCTCACGGTCTTCGACGAGATCGCGCGAGACAAGGAGATTGTCAAGATGGTGCTCCTGCTCACGGGCGCCTTCGAGGGCACCAAGCGGCAGGTCAACGAGTACCTCCACATCTTCATGCAGTTCGCGTGGCTGTGGAAGGACAACAAGACGACCGCGTACGACCTGTTCATGAAGAAGAAGCCCACCATTGAAGACTTCGACGCTGAGCTCAAGAAGTACGTGGCCATCGAGGCTCAGATCCAAAAGATCGCGCCCGTGCACAACATCGGCGCCTTGTCGCTCGAGACGGCGCCGCTCAAGTACTCGCTCAAGAGCGAGGCGTCGAGCTGGAAGGCGCAGTACTCGCAGAACCTGCACGAGCAGGCGAAGCGCGAGCTCGACGTGGTGGTCACGTGGATCGAGGACATGACGCGCAACCTCAAGCGCGAGATCTCGGACCTCGACAACGTGCGTGCGGCCATGGGCTACCTCGCCGTCGTGCGCGAGAAGGAGGGGCAGATCGAGCAGCTCTTTGGCCCCGTCGAGGAGATGTACTCAATGCTCAACCGGTACGAGGTGCGCGTGACCAAGGAGGAGCAGGACCAGGTGGGCGACCTCACATTCACGTGGAAGAAGCTCAAGACGCTCGCGGACAACATGGGCGACCACCTGGTCAAGGTGCAGGGTACCTTCAAGAAGGACCTCGTCAAGAACGTCAAGGCGTTCGTCTCGGAGGTGCTCTCGTACCGCAACGACTGGGAGGCCAACGGGCCGACCGTGCCGGGCATCACGCCCATGCAGGGCAACGAGCGGCTCCAGAAGTTCAAGCGCACCTTCGAGGACAAGAAGCGACGCTGGGACGAGTACGCCGCGGGCGAGCAGCTCTTCGGGCTGCAGGTCACTGACTACCCGGAGCTCGCGAAGACGAAGACGGAGATCGACCTGCTCGAGAAGGTGTACAGCCTGTACATCGACGTGACCACCACGGTCGCCGACTACAAAGACCTGCTCTGGGCTGACGTGCCTGACAAGATCGATGCGATGCTCCTCAAGCTCACTGACTTCCAGAACGCGTGCAAGCGCATGCCCAAGGTGCTGCGCGAGTACGAGGCGTTCATCGAGCTCAAGCGCACGATCGACGACTTCCTCGAGACGTTGCCGCTTGTGCAGCAGCTCGCGCACCCGTCGATGCGCAACCGCCACTGGCAGGCGCTCCAGAACACGACGGGCCGGCAGCTCAACGTGTACTCGGACACGTTCAAGCTGAGCATGCTGCTCGAGGTTGACTTGCTTGAGTTCGTCGAGGACGTCGAGGACATCACCAACTCGGCGTCCAAGGAGCTGCAGATCGAGATCAAGATGGGCGACATTCAAGAGGAGTGGTCCGACCAGCAGCTCCAATTTGCCAACTTCAAGAACCGTGGCCCGATCCAGCTCCAGGGCGGCCCGACTGCCGAGCTCCGCGAGAAGCTGGACGAGGCGCAGATGCAGCTCGGCTCGATGATGGCGTCGCGCTACATCGGCCCCTTCAAGGACGAGACCACCAGCTGGGTGCTCAAGATGAGCTTCTGCGCCGAGATCCTCGAGCAGTGGGTTGAGGTGCAGGCCATGTGGATGTACCTCGAGGCCGTCTTCACCTCCGGCGACATTGCCAAGCAGATGCCGCAAGAGGCCAAGCGCTTCCAGAGCATCGACAAGAACTGGGAGAAGATCATGCAGAAGGCGCTCGAGACGCGCAACGTGATCCAGTACTGCTTCGGCAATGACGTGCTCAAGAACCTGCTGCCGTTCATGCTCGAGCAGCTCGAGGTGTGCCAGAAGGCGCTCTCGGGCTACCTCGACCAGAAGCGCTCCGCCTTCCCGCGCTTCTACTTCGTCTCCGACGCGGTGCTCCTCGAGGTCCTGTCGCAGGGCTCGAACCCCGAGGCTATCCAGCCCCACCTCTCCTCCGTTTTCGACTCGGTCGACTCCATCCAATTCGCAAAGGGCGATCCGGTCAAGATCGAGTCCTTCAAGGCTGGGCTGGGCGAGGGGCTGCCGCTCGTCACCCCCATTCGCGCCGAGGGCAACATCGAGGACTGGCTTGGCGGGCTGCTCGCGAGCATCCAGAAGACGGTCAACACCGCGGTCCAGTATGCCTCCGTCGACTGCGAGAGCATGAAGATCGACGAGTTCACGCACAAGTACATCTCGCAGGTCTCGCTCATCGGCATCCAGTTCATCTGGACCACCGACTGCGAGGACGCGCTCTACCGTTCCAAGACGGAGAAGGGCGTGATGAACACCGTGAACAAGAAGAACCAGCAGCGCCTGAACGACCTGATCGGGATCAACCTGCAGACCGACCAGCAGCTCGCGGTGCACGGCCGGTGGACGCGCCGTAAGGTCGAGACGATGATCCTCGTCGATGTCCACGCACGCGACGTCTTCGACGAGATGGTCAAGAAGAAGGTGAAGGACGTCGAGGATTTCGAGTGGTCGAAGCAGGCGCGCTTCTACTGGCGAGACGACCTCAAGGTCGCCAAAGTGCACGTGGCCGACGTCGACTTCGACTACTGCAACGAGTACCTCGGCGTCAAGGAGCGCCTCGTGATCACGCCGCTCACCGATCGCTGCTACATCACCCTCTCGCAGGCGCTTGGCTTCTGCCTCGGCGGCGCGCCCGCGGGCCCCGCCGGCACGGGGAAGACCGAGACGACCAAGGACATGGGCTGCACGCTCGGCAAGCTCGTGCTCGTAACCAACTGCGGCGACCAGATGGACTACCGCTCGACTGGTAAGATCATCAAGGGCCTCGCCCAGGCAGGTGTGTGGGGCTGCTTCGACGAGTTCAACCGCATCGACCTCGAGGTGCTCTCCGTCGTCGCGCAGCAGGTGGGCGTCGTTTTCGAGTCCATCAAGGCGGACAAGAAGCAGCTGCAGTTCACCGACGGCCAGATCATCAACCTCAACAAGGAGGTGGGCTACTTCATCACGATGAATCCCG
>Ga0209550_10006082_pt1 | contig 11288 bp, 12 predicted proteins | sample LauGreSuBDMM15SN_2_FD_187567 | JGI IMG/M metagenome (GOLD analysis project Ga0209550, IMG submission 187567) | Freshwater lake microbial communities from Lake Michigan, USA - Su13.BD.MM15.SN (SPAdes) (version 5) | ecosystem: Environmental > Aquatic > Freshwater > Lake | place: Lake Michigan... | reverse complement strand
GTAATACTCTCTACTTCATCCTTACTTAACAATTCCCTCAGGAACTCTTTACCAAAGGATCCAGTAGCCCCTGTTACCAAAACAGATTTACCCTTTAGTTCTGACAATGAACACCACCAATCCATTTAGTTCCATAGTTTGAGTCTAACCTCTGCCGAGTGACCTTGGTTATTTTTCCAACACTTGCGCTCATGAACAAATCTGGGCATATCCATGGGTCTTTGGCATATTATGATGCAATGCAAGCTTTTATACCACTCAAATCGCATAGCGAGCGAGTCCCAGGTAAGAATTTCAAACACCTGGGCGGAAAGCCCCTATATCTTTGGATCATCACAACTTTGTTGATGATTCCAGAGGTAAATGGAATAGTCATTGATACAGACAGTGACGATCGTGATCTTTGGAAATTAGCCGAACACCCAAAAATAGAAATAAAGAAGAGATCTCCAAATCTTGTAGGTGATTTCGTGAGTATGAATGAGATTATTTTGGATTATCTCGTTACGGCATCAGAAAATGATTTTTTAATGACACATGCTACAAATCCTTTTTTATCCAAGGGAACAATCGTAAAGGCCATTCAAGATTATTATAATCAGAAGGAAAAAGGTTTCGATTCACTTTTTTCAGTCTCAGCTATTCAAGGTAGACTATTCAACCAACTGGCTAAACCAATTAATCACGATCCATCGAAACTTATTAGAACTCAAGATTTAGAAACTATTTTCTTAGAAAATTCTTGTCTTTACTTGTTTGACAAAGCCACTTTTCTTAAAAATCATGCCCGTATTGGATCAAAACCGTATTTGTTAGCAATCCCAGCCCTAGATGCCATTGATATTGACACCAAAGAAGAATGGGATTTAGCACAAAAGATAGCGTCGGGATTAAGTGCAGTTATTCCGAATTAGAATGAGTAAACTACAGATTATTCGAATGGAGAAAAAGTGGCTCTACAAACAATAATTATTACAGGGGCATGTGGTGGGATTGGCCGTGAACTTGTGAATGAATACAAAAGGGCGAATTTCCATGTCATTGCAATAGACTCGACGCCAAAAATTGACGAGTTGGGGGATGTTGATTTTTTGGAATTCAATTTGGCAACACTCGTCTCTGATAATGAATCAAAAATTCTACTGAAGAAATCCATACAAAAAATGGTTGGCCAAAATCAAATAAAGGCATTAATCAATAATGCTGCCATACAGACAGTGAAGCGTTTCGAGGACGTAAGTGTGAAAGATTGGCAAGAGACACTTGATGTCAATCTATTGGCGCCATTCTTTTTTACCCAGCTATTTCTGGAGGAATTGACGGCAAGCAATGGATCAGTTCTAAACATAAGCAGTATCCATGCAAGCCAAACAAAAAAAGGATTTAGTGTTTACGCAACAAGTAAAGCTGCCTTGTCTGCCCTTACAAGACTACTGGCTATTGAACTCGGAAGCCGTGTGCGGGTAAATGCTATTGAACCTGGAGCTATATCAACTCAAATGCTCGAGTCAGGCTTTCTGACAGAGCCTGAAAAGAGGAAGCTTCTTGATAAGTTACAGCCCATGGAAAGAATTGGGGAACCTAGTGAAGTTGCTAAATTAGCCCTCTTTTTGACTTCTGATAGTGCGCGATTCATAAATGGATCTGCAGTTGCAATTGACGGTGGAATACGAAATCAGCTCCACGATCCTCTTTAGAAAACTTTGACTATGCGCTATCAGATTGTTTCGAAGTCCCAAGCGATTTTAGGTGAAGGTATTTCTATTAAACCGGACAAATCGTTAATCTCGTGGGTTGACATTACAGGTAATAAAGTACATTGGAAAAGTTTAGAAACTGAGACCGAGGGCTGCACAACAGATCTTGAGTTTCCAAGTTGCACATTTAGTGATGAAAATTCTGGAGTTTATATTTCTCACGCAGGTGGGATTGACTGGATAGATAATAGTTATCAAAATCGAGTTAACTGCACAACCTGGCTCCCCAGGGACTCCGGTCTACGTTGCAATGATGGAAAGATGGATGCCGCAGGAAATATCTGGATCAGTACTATGTCCATTTCCCATCTCGAAAACCAAGGATCTATTTGGTTTTGGGATCGCAAGTCATCACCAAAATTAGTTATTGATAATTTGACGATTCCAAATTCAATAGCCGTAGACAATTTACGAAATCGAGTTTACTTCGCTGATTCGCATGAAGGTACAATTTACTATGGGGAGTTATCTACAAAAGGAAATTCGATTACAACAATTCACGAATTTCATAGCTCAAATCGAGGAGTACCGGATGGTTCAACTCTAGATTCAGAAGGAAATTTATGGAATACCAGGTGGGATGGATCGGCACTCGTAAAACTTAGACCCAGTGGAGTAATTGATTTAGAATTGCCTACACCTTTTGAGCGACCCACATCATGCGTTCTCGGTGCAAATTCAAATGAACTGTATGTTACGTCCGCTTATAAAGAAGGCGACTCTCTTGGAGGCTACACAATCAGAATAAACTACTAGACTAGATGATTTAGCCCGATCTCAATTACAATTTAAGCATCAAGAGAATTCTTAATAATTTGAAAAAGTTGATCAGCCGTATATGCAAGTTTGCAATCTCTCAACCCTGGATCATTCGATTGTGTATTCATGGTTGGATCCAAAATTATGGAAGGTTTCCCCATCTCGGTAGCCACAAATGCGGTAGTCGAGATTGGCTTTGATACTACAGCTATAGATAATCCAATTAATGAAGCCGCTGAGAAGCTTTCATCAACCGCTTGGTAGTATTCCCCATACTCTGATTTAAGCCTTAGAGTGATTTCATCTACTCTCACCTGCTGAATTTCTGGCACCTTTCTCTTCTTTTTGTGCAGAACTACCAGATTCAAACGCATCGCAACGTCCAGCACTATCTCAATAAACTTTTCTTCTAGTGTTGGATCATTCCAGCCCATTTCATCAACTACACCAGCACTGAAAACCTGATTTGATCTAATGTGTGTATCAAACACTGCGAGGTAACCCTTTTTAGCGCGAGGAGGATCGTCATATATTCGTCCACTCCAGTAAGGCACTCCTACGGGTAAGAAATTTTTTGAGGTGTACCTACTCGTTAACTTCATCTGTGAACTTTGATATTCGTCAACTACCCAAGTGTTATTCCAAGTCGACAGATGCCAAATTCCATCAATCACTCTAGTTGATTTTGGACTCAAGGGCTCTGCCATAGCCGTGTAATTAACCAAGATCACTTTTGTCGCAGATCTTTCCAAAAATATTGACCAAAGCGGTTGCGCTATCAAAACCGTACTTGGAAATATCACAAACTCATATTTCCAATCTTTTGTATTTCTTGACAGCTGTAAAATCACAAGAATTTCATCGACCTGTGAAAGGAGTTCGAATACTTTAAGTTTGGGGCTAAATACATAACGCAAAATTAGAATTGTCAAAGTTAAATAAGAGGCTAATCTCTCTTTTAGGAACATCTTTGGTACTGGAGTGTCTTGGAAGTGAATATGAGTCCTCGATTGCTCTGAAGTTTTCAAATTCATACAGTCGTGTAAAAATAGAGTATCTCCATGGATTCTTTTTGCAATCCAATCAAAAAAGTTATGAGACTCGAAATTCAAATTTGGAAAATTGGTCTCAATAAATCCACTTAAATAGATGCAGGATACATCCTTACCTGTTTTTCGTAATTCTTCGGTTTGTGCAAAAGTCCCTCTGAGAGCCCTAAATTCTTGACGAAGCAATTTCAAAATTGATCTGATGGTCGAAAAAATCTTGAAAAATCTTAGTAATAAACAGCAAATAGGGCGATTAAAACGTAATCCCAGTTCGCTCAATTGGTCTTGCCATTTCCGATCCACAGGAAACCAAATAGTTGCACCAAAAGTTTCCGAGTACACAATGGCTTTTTTAAAGTTCAATGAATGCAGGGTTCTCAAAATGAGTTTTTGGTTTGAGGCTAAAGTGATATCTTTCCGGGTGATCTTTGCGATGATATCTATATCCAGAGATTCATCATGCTTAATTCTTATATCTTCTAATATAGAATCAAATTTCAAACGTAAATCAAGGTAGAAGTGATCTTGGAGAAGTCTGGAATGCGTCTCTTGCATCGCAAATTGTTGGGAAACTTTTCTATTAATTAAGAGAGAGATTCGTTCAATGGAAAGCAGGATTAAGTTTTTTCGAATCATGTTCTAAGGGTACCCGATACAGAATTCCCCTCATTACGGGGGCCTAGCAACGACCAAATTTTCTCTGAATTTTCAGTCATTTCTAAAAAATTGTTAAATGCCAAAGATGCCCTTGAACCAATGAAGTCTTTCACCGTATGGTGACTTTGTGCTATCCCGATACTCTCTATCCCACATGCATTTGCCGCCATGATGTCTTCAATTCTATCTCCTATCATGATAGCCGAAGAGGGTTTGAATTCCTGGAGACACTTTAGAATCACGTCAGGAGCAGGTTTCGCTGGAAAGTTATCTGTCCCTTGTACGAAATCTATGTAGTTAGTTAAAGATGAATTCTTAACTACTAACTTAGCCAAATAAGTTGGCTTGGAAGTCGCTATCGCAATCGAATATTTGAGGAGTTTTGCCAACTTTAAGAAATCTTCAACACCATCAAAAAGGAGGTTAGATTCTTCGATTCGGGCACTCAGATTCAAACGAAATGAATTGATAAGATTTGTTTGATCAAACGATGAAAGATTTAGATCTGCAATTATAGATTGAACAGGTAAACCAAGCCTCTCTGCAAACAAATATTCAGGTATTTCTTCAAAACCAGATTCACGACAGGCTTGATTTAAAGCTTCAAAAATTTGGCCTGCAGAATCGACCAAGGTGCCATCTAAATCAAAAATCAAGAGAGTTGTTATAGCTTTTGATGTCGCTGCTGTATTCATATCCCCCCATGCAGGCTTTATGCTGGATTCTGAATCATCCTAATAGTAAACTAACATAGTATGAAGATTGCAATCCTAATTAGTACGAGAAATCGTCCAGCCCAGTTAGAAGCACTTCTTGAAAGTATTGCTCGACTCAATGAGCAACCGAGTCAAGTTGTAATTTCTTCTTCAGGTTCTGACATATCGAATTTGGTATCCAAATATTCCGAGATGCTAAGCCTGTCCCATGTAAGCACTGAACTATATGGTCAGATTAGGCAGAAAATGTTAGGAATAGCGGTATTAGATGACTCAATAGAGTGGACGATTTTCTTAGATGATGATGTTCTATTACCTCGTGATTTCTTGGAAAAACTTTGCAATGTGATTAAAGCTCGGAACACACAGAACACTCCTCACCTATTGGGTATCGGATTCAGGATCCCATCGACATCGCACTTGATATACGGGAGTAATGCCAAGTTAATTCTTTCGAGACTCTTTTTTTTGAATGCCTCAGTTCCTGGGGAAGTTCTAGAAAGTGGCCATCCAGTTAATTATCTGAACTCAAAAGAGATTATTGAAACCAAGTGGCTAAATGGTATCTCTGCTTGGAGTTCGCAATCCTTGGCATTCTACGGTTCAGATTATCTAGAAGCACGTTATTCTGCTTTTGAAGATGTAATTTTTTCATATAGTCAAAGTAAATTAGGACAGTTAATTTATGTTCCAGAAATAGGGATCGACTTTCAATCCACAATGGCAACGGATTTATCAAACCCCATAGTTTTTGAGTCAGCAAGTTACTGGCGATTGAAATTCATTCTTGCCAACAATGAATTTTCAAAACTCAAGTATCTGTGGTCTCAAATAGGGAGGAGTATATTTTTTATTGCAAGTTCAAAAGAGACGCCAAAAAAACTTGTAATTAGCACGTTTAAGGCATTCTTAATTTTTTGGGAAATAACTTTTCAGCTAACTATCAAAAAGAATGCAAATTGGTCACTTGATCGCCACTGTAAAACCATGTAAGGGTGGCTAACTTAGTGCTTCTATTTTCAGAGGCGCGTAGTAATCTTGGAAAAAATCTACAAAATCTGAAGATTCAGCGCTATGTAGAGCACCAGCTTTGGTTAAATTCTTCATTAGCATCTCTAGTTGCTCAAAATTCGTACACCTAGGATGATTTAAACGCTCATACACAATCGGATCAAGATCAAATTGTAGATTTGAATTGTAATGAATTGGAATGACACCGAAAGCCAGCCCCTCTATGGCAGCCGCTGAACCACGATAAATGCAACATATCGATGCCTCAAGGTCATCCATGAGGGTGCCTTCAGAAATACTAGCGTTTTTAGGGAGTATCACACCTAAATGTCTGGCAACTTTTGGGCTTTGACGAGTCGCTGGATGAAGTCTTAGAAGAAAATTTACATTTGGAGAGTTTAACGACAGATGCCTAAGCAACTGGAGAAACTCTATAGCTGAGTTCTCGGTACCCTCGGGTAGCAACAGAACTTTACCGACTGCTTCCTTAAAGGAATTTCTGTCTAGAATTTCCTTGGTGTGATTCTTAGATGAACCAATAACTCTTACATCCATGCATGCAGCATTTTGAGATTTTAGGTACTCAATTGTTAGCTGATAGGTGACCTGACCGGAACAGAGGATTGCATCCGTACTCCTTAGCATTTTCAGATTATCAAAGTAACCAAATTGGCTTGGAACAATTGGTGCGTGCTGTATTGCCCTCATTTTTATTAGAGGATACTGATTCTTAATCAGCGTAATTAGCGCTGCCTCATGAGCATGGCCTTCCAAAGTAAAAAATATAGTTCCTATTTTTACAGAATCAAGAATTTCATTTATCCTTCGCATTAAAAAAAGATTTGCAAAGGTTGGTCTTTTCAGTTGATAAAGTAAGCCCTCAGAAAGTAAGAGACGTTCTTCAGAAGTCCACTTATTTCTTTGAAGCAGAAGTCTAAATATTGCGCCACAGGCACTTAGGTTCTCAAAAAACACCTGAATTGTTCCAATGGGAGAGAGTGTTTTTGAGTTCACAATGTTAGTTTGGTCTTGTTGAGCGCTTAGTGACTTTTGAGCGACTCCTCTTGGAATGCGCGTGCCATTTAAATAGAACATACAGAGAGTTTGACCCATAGCCACTTTGAGCGGAATTTCTCCTAACAAAGGATCTGCCTTAAATTCTTGATTAGAAGATGTCACTTGTGAAATCCCCAAATATTCAAAGGATTTTCCCCTAAAACTTTGTTTAGAGACCCATTCTCTATAAGTAGAAAAAGACAACAATATATTGAAAGCTCCCTGTAAAAGTGCGAATAAAGGGAATCGTAAGAGATTATAAGTGAGTCTAAATTTAGTACTTTTTACCCCATATCTTTTATACTTAACTAAGTTTTCATGGTTTGGTTTACTTAATCGAAAAAAAGGATTTGCAAGCAAAAAAGCACTAGTCAACTCCAGATTCATCTTTCGAAGACTCTCTATAAGTGAATTACCAACCATTTTGGTTCCTACCAATTCTTGATTTGGCTCAGAATCTTAATTTGTTCTGGGTCGGACGAAAGCACTTCAATCACTTTATCTACATCTTTAGGAAGATTTATGGAGGGATAATTCTTTTTCATATCAAAAGTTGTAATATCCTTTGATAATTCTAGAATCTTCATTTGCTCAATTGACTCTGCATCTTCAATGGGTGTTGATGAATGTTTCACTACTTCTGTTAGAAAATCTTTTGAGATAGCAAAAAGACCATTGATCTTCTTAACGAGTGACATTTGTGTGGAAATCGGAGAGGTTAACGGTGTCTTTCGAAACATAGTTTGGATGCATTGGTTTGTCTTCAGGGTACATTTTACAACTGAAGGATCGTCTAGCTCATCTGCCGACTCTAGGGGGCAAATACCATTCCAAAAGTCGATTTCCGGATTTGTAGAAATTATAGAAATAAGGGAATTTAATTGTTTTGGTAACATTAAAATTTCGTCACCTTGTAGAACTATTACGTGACTAAAATCTAAGTAATTGACTGCTTCCGCCACTCTACTTAAACCATTTGCATGTTCTTGGATCGATTTGGCCGCAGTACCGCCAAAACCTTCTACTGCGGAAATAATCTCCATATCCCCCGATGCAACAATCACATTATCTGGAAGCAACGATAGCATTGCACGGCGTCTGACATGCTCGATCATCGGGAATCCAAAGATGTCTAGAAGTGGTTTACCAGGTAGTCGTACAGACGCAATTCTTGCGGGAATAACTATTCCAATTTTAAATTGTGAGGTCATGTCAGTTTGGGAGTACTCCGCAGTCAACGCTAATCGACTGTCCAGTGATAGCTGACGCCTGTGCGCTGCTTAGGAAAAAGCACATATCCGCAACTTGTTCAGCACTTGGGAGTATTCCAAGTGCCGTCTGGGTCGAAGCAAAATTTTTTAAGAATTTTTCGGGCTCACCCGCAGCGGGTGATGATTCATCACTTAACGCTTCCACTAGACCTTCGGTGTTCACTAAGACTGGGCACACTGCATTAACTCGAATCCCTTTTGGGCCGAGCTCTTTGGCTAAGCTTTGTGTAAGACCAGCAACTCCGAATTTTGAAGCTACATAAGCACTGTTGTTTGGAGTACCACGGCGTGCTGCCAAACTAGAAATGTTTATAAGGCTTGAACCTGGCTGTAGAACTGATGCAGCTGCTTGTGAGCCCCAGAAGTACCCCATTAAATTTGTTTGAAGTATCGAAGTCAGAAACTCTTCATCGATATCCGCAATTGAGCGCCACTCAGAAAAGCCAGCGTTGTTAATAAAGCAATCGATTCGACCCGTCCAGGCAGTAGCTTCATCCACAAGAGTTTTATGTGCAACACGGTCACAAACATTCATCTCAATCTGCTTAAATCGATTCTGAAATTGATCAGCTATGTTGATCCTCTTACTTCGTGAACCAGAGACCACATTCCACCCATTTTGGAGATATTTTTCAGCGATAGCCCATCCAAGACCCTTAGATCCTCCGGTGATTACAAGTGTATTAGTCATATCTAATTCCTAAATCGTCATCGCCGAAAAACCACCATCAACTATCACTTCGCTTCCGGTAACAAAACTAGATGCTTCCGAAGCTAAGAAAATTGTTGCCCCCACCAATTCATGAGTCTCACCAAACCTATTCATTGGTGTGTGACTTAAAATGGCCGTTTCACGCTCCTTAGTTATAAAGTTTTTGCGGTTCCACTCTGTGGGGAAAAACCCTGGCCGTATCGCATTGACTCGAACGTCAAATTGGGCCCATTCACGGCCTAAATTTTGAGTCAGGTTTCTAATTCCTGCCTTGGCTGCAGAATAGGCATACGCTTTTGATAAAGCAGGGTCGGCCGACGCCGACGAGATATTAATTATTGACCCAGAACGCTGTTGTGTCATTGCCTCACCAAAAACTTGGCAACCAAACATGGTTGCAGTTAGTTGAGAGTTAACCACTTCATGCCAATCTTCTTCTGTAATTTCAAGGAAAGGCTTGGGGCTATTAATCCCAGCACCATTTACTACTACGTCGACTTTTCCAAATTTCAAAGTTACGTCGATCAATAATTTTTGGAGAGAATTTTTAGAGCTAGCATCCACTTGAGCCGCCATTGCAGTCGTTTTGTATTCTGATTCAATTGCAGATGCCACACTTTCAGCCTTTTCTAAACGTAAGTCAGCTACAACTACCTTGGCACCAGCACCTGCGAAGCCATGTGCAAGAGCAGAACAGATATGTCCACCACCACCAATAACAACTACCGTTTTCCCTGCTAGCGAAAAGAGTTCTGAGTGTTTACGCATTTGAATATTTCTTTAGGAGTTTTTCTGCACCTTCGGCCCAAGAGTTAAGAACAAAAAGATCTGAAGAGGCAATTATGAACGTGTAACCCTTTGCAATTGCCATTTGAACATTTTCCTCTGAAAAATCAGCCAACTGGGTGCCACAAGATTTTCCTGCAGATTTACAAGCAGCAATTACAGTTTTTTCGGCCTCTTGAACAAGTGGGTGCGTAGTTTCACCTGGAACACCTAGTGAACCAGACATGTCATAGGGACCAATCATCACACCATCGAGATTTGTTGAACTTAGAATTTCGGCAATATTTGCAACTGCTTCTTTAGTCTCAATTTGGCTAATATAGATTGATAAATCGTTCCAATTTGCGACATAATTTGCAAAATTGCTCCCGTACCCGTGAGCTCGGTTAACACCGAAGCTTCTTTTGCCCTCTGGCGAAAATTTTAACAAATCAAGAATTGCCTCAGATTGAAGTTTACTGTTGACCATTGGTGCAATAATTCCATCCGCTCCAGAATCCAACAGCGGCTTAATCCAGTCATTTGAGTGTGAAACTGGTCGAGGCAGACATGGAACCCCAAAGCTCTGACTTGCAGCAATTATTCGCTGGGCCTGCTCAAGGCTGATTGTCGTGTGCTCCAAGTCAATTGCTAAGAAATCAAAGCCATGCCCAGCGAAAATCTCTGTAATCGAAGGGTGGGAAAAAGACACCCAGGCTCCAAAAACTAATTTACGCTGTGCTAGTTTTTTCTTTAGTGTTTCTTCCAATTTTCTAAAGCCTCCATAGAATAGTTAAGTTAAAAAGCCCTAATTTAATTAACATCGTGTCGGTGAATTAACCCTAGCAACTTCTTACTGCCATCAACTACTGGAAGATCCCAGATCTGCTTATCGTGCATCAAGGTCGCGGCTTCAGTTAAGGACTGTTCACCTTGAATAGACGTCGGGGATGCATGACCAAATTCAATCGCTGGTGTGACCAAAAGGGCAGGCAAAGGATTTTGTCTTGTGAGCAATAACCTTCTTAAGTCACCATCAGTCAAAATACCAATTAATTCATTACTCTCATTTATAAAACAAGCAATCCCAAGGCGATGCTTTGTCATCTCATCAAGAGCCTTCTTTAGGGTGTCCTTTGCGGTCAAAACAGGAAATTTGTCCATTCCAAGCATTTTTTCACTTACAGTTTGGTTATTCGACATCATCTGGACCGAATTTCTCTAGAAGTTCCAACCGCATTTCATGCATTACTTTGGCTTGGCCAAGGACATGCTTTAAGTCTTTAACATTCAGTACAGTATTTGGATCAGATTTTGCATTCTTGGGATCGTTATGGATTTCCATAAATAAAGCGTCAATGCCGCACGCTGCCGCCGCACGTACGAGAGCAGGTATGAACTCTCTCTGACCACCAGAGATATCACCCATTGAAGTTGGCATTTGAATTGAATGTGTTGCGTCATAGCAGACCGGATATCCAGTCTTGCCCATGATTGGTAAACAGCGCATGTCGTTTACCAACATGTTGTAACCA
>Ga0209550_10006081_pt1 | contig 11288 bp, 15 predicted proteins | sample LauGreSuBDMM15SN_2_FD_187567 | JGI IMG/M metagenome (GOLD analysis project Ga0209550, IMG submission 187567) | Freshwater lake microbial communities from Lake Michigan, USA - Su13.BD.MM15.SN (SPAdes) (version 5) | ecosystem: Environmental > Aquatic > Freshwater > Lake | place: Lake Michigan... | reverse complement strand
TCTGCTCTTTCGCTTCGGCAGTTATCTTTCCCATCTTTAGCTCCTTCCACCCCCTCTGTTTTTTTAGAAGAGGCGACAACTATCCTGACATAGGGGGGTCTTGATTTAGAAACGACAGGTTTGTTTTGTCATGAAGGTGCCAAGGCACGTCTTTTGCAGGTGTCGGCAAAAGAAGGGCCGGTGTTGGTGATGGATCTGTTTCAAGTGGGCGGGTTGAATGCCTTAAAAGAACCCTTACAGAAGCTCAAGGCTGTGGCCCATAACGCTGTCTTTGAAATGAAGTTTTTAAAGTCTGAGGATGTTTTGCTGACCCTGGATTGTACGCTTCTGGCTAACCACGTTCTCACAGGGGAAATGGCCAAGCTTTCTGACTTATGTGCCACTCACTTAAACATACCCGTTGATAAGACGTTACAAACGTCGGATTGGAGTGGTGAGCTGACCGATAACCAGCTGATGTATGCGGCAGCCGATGCTTATTACACGCGCCTTCTTTTTGAAAAGCTGATGCCTTTGATAACAGAACAAGGATCAGAGGGCGTTTATAAGGTTTGCAAAGAAGCTCAGCAGTTGGTCGTGGACATGGAATTGACCGGTATGCCTTTTGATGCGGAAGCTCATAAAATATTATTAGAAAAACTCACACTTGAGCGAGATGGTTATAAGGCGACCCTTGAAAAAACAGTGGGAAAGATTAATTTTAATTCTGGTAAGCAGCTTGGGGAGTGGATAACCAAGATATTAGGAGGCACGACGAGTTCTAAGTTTAGCAAATGGCCCCAAACGCCCACAGGAAAACTGGCAACCTCTGAAAAGGATTTTCGGAAATCCATGAAACTGTTGCCAAAGGCTGAACAGGCTTTGGTTAAAGACTGCTTTTTGCCTTACAAAACGACCGAAAAACAAATTACGTCGTTTGGGGAATCCCTTCTAAAGGTTATATCAAAAAGCACGGGTCGTATTCATGCCAGCTTTAAGATGGCGGGCACTATTACGGGGCGGTTTTCTTGCAGCAAACCAAATCTTCAACAAATTCCACGGGATAAGGTCTTTAGGTCTCTGTTTAAAGCCCCTGATGGCAAGACGTTTGTGATTGCTGATTATTCTCAAATGGAATTACGCGTGGCCGCCCTTGTAACGGGAGAAACAAAACTTCTCCAAGCTTATGAAGAGGGGAAAGATATTCATGCCCTTACAGCTTCCATGCTCCTCAATAAAAAACCAGAAGAGATAAGTAAAGATGAACGTCAAATTGCAAAAGCGGTAAACTTTGGCCTTTTGTATGGTCAAGGTCATAAGGGGCTTAGAGACTGCGCAGAAAGCAAACACGGCGTGACCCTTTCAGAAGAAGAAGCTAAAACCTATCGGGAGGCTTGGTTTAAAGCGTATCCAGGTTTTGCTCTTTGGCATAAGAGAACGGCCTTTCAAAGTTATCAATCCCTGTCCATAACAACACCCTTGGGTCGAAAAAGAAAGTTTACCTTCTCCAAAGAAGGGGACACGTATACGGCCAACAAAGCTTATAACATGCCCGTTCAAGGAGGCGCTGCAGAAGTGATGTTAGCGGCCTTGGGCAGACTTCCCAATTTGTTATCGGGTCTTGATGCCAAGCCCATCGCTGTCATTCATGATGAGGTCATTGTGGAAACGTCTCTGACAGATGCCCCTCAGGTTGTGAAAGCCCTTGAAGACGCCATGGTTCAGGGAATGTTGGATGTATTCCCAAAGGCGAGCACATTAGGGCTTGTGGACGCCAACATCGCCTCAACCTGGGCTGAAAAGTAAACATGGATAAGGTCATAAAAAGAAAAACGACCAGCTGTTTTTACGGGTTGGTCTTCTTGGGACAATAACGGACACTATATTAATAATATTAATATAGAAATTAATTTAGATCTTTTTGTTCTATATTTCTTCTTATTAAGGATATGCTATTATATCCTTATATGTAGACCTGATATAGCAGAAAAAAAGAACAGGCTAATTGGGCTCGTGTTACATAAAATCACAAGATTTGACCTGTTTATCAGGTCAATAACAGGTAAAATTTGGAGGAAAGACATGGCAAGAGCAGACACACAATGGAAGCCAGGACAATCAGGAAACCCTCGAGGCAGGCCTTGTGGGGTTAATAAGCAGCGCCAAGACTTGGTTGAGCAGATGATAAAGTTTTATGCTCCTAGCTGGGAGGAGCTTTTAGAAAAACAAAAGCAAGAAGCCCTTTCTGGCAATCAACAAGCCTTTAGACTGATCTTTGAACACGTTCTTCCCAAACAAATTCCTATTATGCTAACAGACCAAGGCGAAGGCATAAATATTTCCAATCTGAAATCCAGCGAGGACAGAGCAAAAGCCCGCGAGATTGCAGAAAAAGCGTGTGCGGAGATTAGAGCGCTTGGGGACCAAGATAATTGATTCGTTGTTGTAGGCTGTCAAAGATGTTGATCTCCCCTGTCTTGACAGAAGATAAGCGTGCGCTTAGGGTCTGAGCAGGATAAACCTGAAAGGGTCTAGGGATGAAGTCAAAACCAAAACAGGTCCTGGGAAAGGGCATTAAAAAACCGCAGCCTAAGAAAATAAATCCTGCCGCTGTGGCGAAGTATCTTCAGGGTCTATCATATCCTACGGATAAAAAATCCTTGTTGGTGAAAGCGTCTATGAACCGGGCTACAGACGATGTTCTCCATGTGATGAATAAGATGGAAGATAAGACATACCGGACGATGGTCGCTATTTTGGAAGAGGTGAGCCATCTATGGGTTGATCCTGATTACAAAAGACAAGCAACCGGTGTCTTGGTTAAAGGTCAAGGTTCTTTGGCTTCTCCTAAGGCAGCGCCCCCACCGAAATATCCAGAACAACCCAAGAAAGATTATCATCAAGAAGCAAAAGAGAAGTCATCCGTTGAAACAGGCCAAGCTCAAAAGCCTTTCGTTGACAAGAATAAGGCCCGGAGACCACCACCCCCATTGTTACTAAAATTATATGATCTTTTTCCAAAAGTGTTTGATCTCAACAATCCAAAGCCTCTGAAAAGGGGTATTTATAAAGATATTTTGGAGAGGTTGCCGGATGATCTTGCGGTAACAGAGTCGCATTTAAAAAAAGTTATGAAAAGGCATGTGATGGGAAGTCCGTATTGTTGGGCCATCTTGAAAGGGACCCATCGATTTGATCTTGACGGGAATGAGGTTGATGTCATCGATGAGCAGGGTAAAGAATCGGCTCAGAGTGTTATCAAATGGAAAAGGGAAATGCGCCAACAACAAAAGGTGCAGAGCGCGAAAAAGGAAACAGGTGTGGTGACCTAGGTTTGACTGCCTTTTGAGGGTAAACACCCCGGGGTGGCTATGATTAAAATGTTTTTTTAACAGTGGGTGATAACCATAGGAACCCAGTGTATGGGCTAAAACAGGGTGGAATACCCCGCGGTGGGCGTGATTATTGTGGTTATTTAATCACGAGATAACCACGAGGATGCCAGCATCTTGACAAAAATAGGAGTAAACACCCCACGGTGGTCATTGTTATCGTTGTTATTATCAAGGCAATAACAATGGAAGGGGCAATGACCCTATAGAACCCAGTTAAGCTGCCGTTCTCAGAGGTCGTTTGGTTGGTTTATCCGCGCCACGACAAGACAATAACAAGCGTATGAGTCTTGCAGAATGTAACACCACATGCATTCTGGTTTTGCATTCTGTCATTCTGGATTTTTAGGATGGCAAGATGGCAACGTTTTGCCGTCTTGGTTCCAGAGGGACTGTAACGGCCTTCTGTGCATATATCTTTTTTGGTGTATACCAATTGGGATCGAGTGTGACAATCAGGCCCAATCCACGATCCTGTTCCTGCCGGCGTTTCTGGAGCTATAGCATATATCAAAATTGATAGAGGGATTGTTGGTGGTGTCCTGGCTCCTGACAGAGCTGATGACTGTCATCATTGCATTCTGGATTTGCATTCTGTCATTCTGGTGATGATTTCTTTCAAGCTATTACCCAGTTGCGCTATCTGCTCAGTGATAGAAGTTCCATGGATTGATGATTTCTAAGCCGGCAATGTTCTGGAAGTCAGAAACATTGCGTGTCACCAGCTTCATGTTATGCGTCAAAGCCGTTGCAGCTAAAAGGGCATCAATAGCTGGGAAGGTTCCTGTGGCTGTAAGATACCCCCATTTATCGGCAACGTCTGGTGAGACAGGAAGGACATGATCACCAAACCAAGATGCTAAGTCATTTTCAAGCCAGGCGGTCATAAAGTCCTTTCGGGGCTGGTCTCTTAGCTTTTCAATGCCTCTGCGGATTTCTCCCAAGCTTAACACGCTGACATAAAGTTGATTTGAGGGAATCGTTTGAAACCAGTCCTTGACGCTGTTGTCGGGGGTTTTGCGAATGGTTTCTGAAATAACATTCGTGTCTAACAGGTATTTCATAGGGAAATGTCTCTAGGGAAAGAGCCATCTCGTTTTAGATCCAGTTCTATGCCTTTCAGGGGAGACGTGGACATAAAGTCCCAGAAAGAAGGTTTTGGATGCAAAAGGTCTTCATAGGTTTTTTTGGAGATGACAACAACCTGCTCCTGCCCCCTTACGGTTACTTCCTGGGGACCTTCAGCTGTTGCTTTGCGAACAAGCTCACTAAATCTAGCCTTTGCGTCTTGTAATGGCCAAGAGGTCATAACGGTCTCCGTGTGATTAGTCTGACTAGTTGTAATGATGCCTGATTGTTGAGAAATGTCAAGGCAAGAAGTCATTGAGATGGGGCGATTGGAAAACAGGAACTAAAGATCTCTTCTGCCAAAGGCAAACGCGGGATTTTGATGGAAATCATTGACTATCCCCTTTTCGTTACGTAACATGACTACAATACGTAATATATGATTGAGAACAGAAAAATGCATGTTTCGGCGACAGAACTTAATAAGCAACCGGGAGCCATCTTAAATGCTGCGATGAAGGGGCCTGTTGTTATTGAAAAATCCGGTCGGTCTTTTGCGGTGATGGTTTCCTATGAACATTACGTGGAATTAGAAAATGCCTTTTGGGGAACGTTAGCAGAATCGGCTGAGAAGACGGCTCAATGGATGTCTCCTGAAGAAAGTGCCAGATTTTTAAATGATGAATAGGGAAGTGGATACATACCAGCTCATCCTTGAGCGGAGGGTTGCTAAGTTTATAGTGAATCTTCCCAAGAAACACCGATCACAAGTTAAGAGCTATATCCTGGCCCTTCAAGAGGCTCCAATTCCTCATGACTCCAAACTCTTAAAGGGCTACGAGCCTTATCGTCGGGGAGATTGTGGTGAATACCGCATGATCTATCGATTGGATGAAGCAACAAAAATCATCTACGTGGTTATTGTGGGGAAAAGAAATGGCGGAGAGGTGTACAAAAACTTGAAAGGTGTTTTGGGGTAATTGTATGAGGCGTGAGGAAAGGGCCCCTAAAGGGATCAAAAATGACATGAAATTGGATCAAATGGTAGAACTGTGGAAGAATAGGCAGGGTTGGTGTTTGTGGGTTGGCTTTATATAAGGCTTATAAAGGCATGGCCCACTGATATTCAGTCTTATTCTCTACAAAAATAGCCCAAAAGACACCTCCAAAAAACCCAAGGAAACACATCTCCTAAATCATTCATCATGAAGAATCCAGTTACAGCTCATATATCAATTTTGATAGAGGGCTTTAAAGGATCGCGGATGGGTACCAGATCCTCAATGGGTACTGAACCAGCCCTATACCAGGATAGGGTTACGCTACTTCAGGGATACAAATTTGAGGGGATTCCAAGAAGAACGTTAAGCCAAACCTCCGAAATCCCCAAGGACTCATTCAAATCATAACCAAGGTCCTCTCATCGGAAAACCTCAGCCAAGCATCCCAAGAAACCCCATGATAACAGGGAAGATAGGGACTCGAGCCATTGTATCACATCAAGCCGTCTTTACCAAATCAGGTACCGGTTTCTTGGTTGGGTACCAATCGGTTCTTTGTTTAAAAGAGACCCTGGGGGGATGGGAGGAGGGGTTTCTAGATTACAGGCCTTCCCATGGTATGGTTGTACATAGGGTCGTGGATGGCTGGAGCTCGAAGACTTTCTGGGTACCAATCCATCAATAGGTACCAAATTAGGCCGAGCTTAAAATAGGATTGCTCCAACCAACATGGTTGTTCGTTGGTTCAAATCAACGAACACAAAGCGCTCATTATGTTTGTTAATCAGCTGAAACAGATCCTCCTAAGAAGGATCCTTTCCAGAAATCCAGAGAGCAAAGCGTTTGAACGTTTTCTTATATATGCCCTCAGATTTTTCTAAAGGCCGCGTTTCAGGCTTCACCCCTTGTAATTTCATTTCTAACCGACCTAATTCAGCCAGATGTTTCTCTTCTTCGCTTTCCTTCCTCTTTTGGTTCTTTTTTTCCGTGGGCTTCAAAGAAACACCAGAAATCTCAGCCCATTTATACAAGGTCGATTCAGCAACCTTATTCGCTTTGGCGTACTGGGCCACCGTAAGAGAGCTCGTCTGACACCCCTTTACCAAAGCAAGCTTCTGCTCTTTTGAAAACTCAGCCCTTTTGCCTTTTAATTTTTTACGTTTATTCTTAGACACAACCGATGTTCTTCTTTCTGAATTCTGTATGGCTGCATCATAAAGCAATTTATTGATGTTTTTACAGTTCCATTTTCTGATTGGTATATGAGCTCTAGTACTTACTACGATCAGAATAAGAAGGATGCTTGGTCGAGGCACAGAATTTGTTGAGCCTTTCCAGGAAATCCTTATCCATATCCGGCGCTAATCTGACCTTAATCCCAGCCTTACCAACCCCCACGCCCTCTTCCTGGATGACAAAGGGAATTGATTCAGAAGCGATAAGGTTAGGCTCTTCCATTCGGCGTGTTCCATTGTGTTGTTGAGTGTGGGGTGGAGAGAAAATCAAAACCCACCCCTGGAAAGTATATGTCCAACAGCCGTTTGAAAACAAGATATCTGAGGTATCTTCTTTATCAGAATCCTTCCATCTCAATTATTGAAGCTGATGGCTGGTCACAATTGTTGCGCTGTCTGGTACAGGCATACCAAGGGCAATGTAGGCAGCATCAATTCTATCCTTCAGGGTAATATTCCCAGCCGCTGTTGCCAATGAACTGTGAGATAATTCTCTCAAATTCTTGCTAACACGCTGTGGAAGAGCAATATGAACGATAATGCTGTCCGGGATAAATCCTGCTCCTAATATTGCACCTAGAGGAAAAACACCCAAAGTCAATTGATAAAGAAGGGCAGCCATCTCATTCAAATAACCACCGTTCGTTAAAGAACGTTGTAACTGTGGCGTCATAGCACCACCTATGTTGGCTGCATTCAATTTGACAATGAGCTGGTCTGCAATTGGCACTTGGTGAGCAAATCTTCGTGCGACGACAGCATTGACATTGGCTAGATTTAAAAGAGGCGGTGGAGCCCCTGCAAAAGGAATGGCTATAGCCCACAGAAGAATTGGCATGCCGCCGTGCCTTACATTAATTTGAATAGGAATCGGAGCTGCCCTTATAACCGGATGGTTTGCCAATATGTTTCCATGATCATAGTTTGCAAGGGCACCATGAGCCGCAACTGCGGGTGAGGCTGCCACTCCAGGGTTAGGTTCATGTTGAAACACTTCGTAGCTAAAACATTGAGCTCCTGCTGCATATAGTTCAGAATTGATTAGGACCAACGATATGGGTACTAGAAAATTAGAAAACCATTTCATGTGAAATTTAAGAAAAACATTGGGTCTAATCATCCAAATCGAGTCCCTTATCTTCATGAGATTCCACACGAATGCTGGGGTTTGGAATGTCTGCAGTAATTGCAACTAAATCTTGAGCGAGAGCTTCCAATCCACAGGAGTCAGTATGATTTTTTTTCAGGTGTTCAATTAGAATCCCTATATTTTGTGTCATAACAGGGGAGGCTCCTACGCCAATGCTTACCATCCTTTTGTCTGATGCATATAAACACTTCAGTATATCCTCAGCCGAGGAGATGATGGTTTGTATGTTGGTGAATGAATAAGCAGCTTCAAAAGCAACCAGAGGGTTTTTCTCCTTTTGAGCTTTCATGATTTCCTTATATATACCTTGAATATTTTTTAGAACTTCAATTTCTAATGGCAAGTGTTCTTTTAGCTGTTCTGACTTGTGTTCTATTCTTGTTAAGTGAGAGGGTTGTTTAGATTCTGCCATTAAACAATCCGCAGCGGTAGCCACATTGCCAATTGCAACCAGAATGATAAGTGTAAGTAACTTTGTCATAAATGGGTATCCCTTAAGCTGGCCGTTATTTGTCTTGAAATTACACTAATCCATAAAAAGGTACCATCAAAACTTGTAAAACTCCTGTTGAGTCCAGAGTCTTTGGTTTCATAAATAAAGATAGATACACACCTAACCCTTGTGTTTATAAGAAGTTTTCTAAAGAAAAAGTCCCCATCCTAAGCACACGAGAAACGTTATCAACAATCCAAGCCAGATGTTTCTTGAAAATTGATCGTGGTGACTATGGGCGTGAAAAAAGCAGGCTATGGGCTTGAGGGGTGACAAATTGCCGCAATGGCAGTTTTGGGTGAGATTGAAAGGGATATCATGATCGATATCGTGGGACATAGTGTGCATACGCGTTACTCTTACTTGTTTGTGTTGTTATGTTAAAAACCCCGCTGTTTGGTTTATCACCAAGATAAAAAGAGGATTTCCCCTAAGCCGGAAGAGGCCGAAAGGTTTGCTTGCTTTTTTGCAGATGTTGGTTATAGATTCGATTCTAGAGGGAAAATGCAAGAAAATCAATAAATGACACTGAGAAATTGGTGAGGTGTCTTGAGAAGTTGAGGCTCATCGGGTAAACCTACGAATAGCATAACTATCTGTGAGTTATACAAGATGACTAGTGTGGTGCCTCAAGCGGTTGATCTCTCCTTGTTTTTTAGATATGAAGAAGCCCAATGAGGGTCTTGTTAGCTCCGTTAGAAGTTGAAGCTTTACAAAGCGCTCTGCTTCATCAAAACGCGAGAGTATCCATATGTCTTACTCAAAAAAGACGCAAGCTTTATTTGGATGATACAATACACAATTTGGCAATGTATGAGGCATACTGCGAAAACTTTCTTCTTCAAACAGAATTTGAATTGAATGATCAACTGACGGAACAAGGTCAGATTATGTCGGGTTTACTTAAGAAGTTGAGGCAGTGTATTTTGTTTTCTGACGATGAGTAAGAACCCCTCAGTCTGTCTTCCACGCTTGACTCATGACCTCTCTTCCAATGCTTATCCGAAAAGTCTATGTAAAATGAATGCAATCGTGATATTCTCTCAAGAAGAGGGGTGCCATGAAATATCAGCACATGAGGTTCAGCCAACTTTTGAAAGAACTTGATTCAGAAGAGAAAGCCCGAGCGTGGATTTGGTTGGCTAAATTTGATGGCAAGGAGTTTCATTGTCCGAAGTGTGCCCATGAAAAATTTTATCAACACAAGAAAAACCCAGAAATTAGGGAATGTAAAAATTGCCACTTATATATTCGACTCAGAGCCAACACAATCTTCCAGCATTCCAAAATCCCAATGCTTACTTGGCTAAAAGCAATTTGTTTTGTGGCCCATGGTAAACGTGGCATTTCAACACTTGAACTGCAGCATGAGCTGGGGATGAAATCGTATGGGACAACCTGGGCTATTCTCCACAAAATTCGAGAGGCTCTTAGACAACGAGATGAAGGATATAAACTTAAAAATATCATAGAGTTAGACGGAGCAGTTTTTGGGACAAGACATACGGGAAACCAAACCGAGGTTCTCGTTGCCATTGAAACTAAAAGCTGGGTGGATGAAAAATGTAGGAGAAAGTCTAAAGCTGGATTTGCAAAAATTATGGTAGCCAATGAAACAAAAAAAGAAGCACAAGAGTTTGTGGATAAAGCAATTGAGAAAAATTCCATGGTCAATACTGACGGAAGTCCAAGCTTAATTCATTTAGAAAACCTGGATGTTGATTACCAAGTTGTAGGGTCGAATCAAGAAATATTGGATCATTGGCTGCCCTGGGTTCACAAGTTTATTTCTAATGCAAAATCTTGGATAGTTGGAACACATCATGGCGTTGAGTCAAAATACTTGGGGCAGTATTTGGCAGAATATACCTACAGATTTAATAGACGTCATGACCCAGATTCTCTCTTTTTTAGAGCTCTTGGAGCCTGTGTTCATGCAACTCCCAAAACACAACATAGACTTTTCGGATAAGCATTTCTCTTCCCTTAGAAAACGTGTTGACTTTCCTGGTAGGCTTTCTATGCTGCAGGGCATGAATTGACTAAACAAAAGATTTGAATATGACCCTTGGAAAAAAAGAACTCGTTGCTCATCTGGCTAAAACAACCGACTTAACACCAGACAAAACCAGTAAAGTTATTGATGAAATCTTTGATTGGATTCGTGATTCTCTGAAATCTGGAGAGGATGTTCGCTTCATCGGTTTTGGATCGTTTGCAGTACAAAAAATAGCCGCTAGATCGGGGATTAACCCTCGAACAAAAGAAAAGATGGATTTTGCCGCTAGTAACCGAGTTTCCTTTAAAAGTGGCAAGGAACTGAAAGAAGCTGTTAATGTGGGTAAGGCTGGTTAACACAACATCTCGTGTTGTATTATTGCACAGGACGTAAAGGGATTAGCCTCCCTTTTCTCTTTCAAAAGATCATCAAAAGGATTACAGGTTAGATGCCCCTTTTAAAATAGAATGTTGTCCTCTTAACTATCTGGGGCCAAGAGCAGCGTTATATTTTTATGAATTTAGATAAAAAGGGGGTTTGATATGACACACTTTTTGATTTTCTCAGTATTTTTCGTTATTTTGTGCGATGGGTCCTTTTTAAAAAGTGCTCAAGGAATGGATAAAGCAAGCTTAGTCACGAGAGGGGTTAAGCGGTTTTATTCTCAATTACGCCCTTCTCTTGCAGATTTCAACCTCACGCATCATTATGCCTTTCCCTTATCCATGACCGCTTTAGGCAAAGTTTTTGATAAACCGGATTTGTTAAAGTTTTGCGTTGAAAATCTTTCTGGCTCTGGGCCTTTAACAAACATTACTGTTCTCAAAAAAGCTTTACACCATCGTCAGGATTTTGTTTTCGAAGCTCTAAACGATCAATGCGCTGTCGCGCTAACTCCCGCCTAAAGGCGTGAGTATGAATGACGCCTGTAAGGCGGATTAAATGCGTAAACGCTTCTTTCTAATACTCTG
>Ga0209550_10006080_pt1 | contig 11289 bp, 14 predicted proteins | sample LauGreSuBDMM15SN_2_FD_187567 | JGI IMG/M metagenome (GOLD analysis project Ga0209550, IMG submission 187567) | Freshwater lake microbial communities from Lake Michigan, USA - Su13.BD.MM15.SN (SPAdes) (version 5) | ecosystem: Environmental > Aquatic > Freshwater > Lake | place: Lake Michigan... | reverse complement strand
GCCCTGGTTCAGAGCGATCTGCGATACTTTCTGGACAACAAGGCGTCTTATTTGCGCACGGGTCGGCCCTGGACCTACACGGTCCTCAACGAAGGGCCACCCGGTGTTGGCAAGACGAAGCTCGTCAAGGCCATTGCTGCACTCACGGGCTACACGCTGATTGTAATTAATCTGACGCATATCAAGAATACGCAGATGTTGTATGAGGCCTTTCACACAACGACGCTGGCGGGAGAGACCGTGCCCCACGATCGCCGGCTCTACTATATTCCGGAAGTCGACACACAGATCTGTGAAGCACTTAAGATTCGTCCTGTAGCAGCCCACAAGCTACTGAAGGGGCCTATGGTACAGCAGCAGTCGCAGTCGCAGCAGCAGTCGCAGCCGCAGTCGCTGGCCCCAACGATGATGGGGCCGACGTTTGTCGAAGACAAGGCGCCTACACTCGGTGAGATTCTGAATGTATTAGATGGTGTTCCGGAACGTCACGGGCACATTCTAGTGCTCGACACGAATCATCTGGCAACTCTGGACCCCGCCTTGATTCGGCCGGGCCGGGTGGATCGTATTGTGTCCTGGCAGAAGTTATCATCGGCTTCTGTACGCTCCTTCTTGGAGAACTATTACGAGATGAAAATTCCGAAGTCAATCTCCTTTCCTGATCGGCGGTGGTCGGCAGCGGAACTGCAGGGGCTGGCCTCATCCGCTGCTTCCTATAAGCAGTTCAAAACGGGGAGATAAGTAGAGATGGTCAAGAAGTTTACAAGGAAGACAAAAACAAAAGGTCCCTGTGGCAGCGCCTTTATGATAGGCCAGGGTCGCGTCCTCTCTGCCATGTGGATTTCGAAGCGGGAAGGTGTCTTTTTTGCCATGTTCGAAAATGGACTCAATTTCGTGCCTGCTCAGCCGGCATCCGTGCCTGCGTTCAAGAAAATGCTAGCGACCCTACAGTCCAAGCCCGGTGTCTACGATTACCGATCGAAGACACCCGAAGAGTTTGCGATTCTTGCCGCTGCCGCAGGTGCTTACAAGAAATTCAATGCTGCCTGGTTTCGCAACGAGGTCGCGTTTCTGGAAAAACAGCTCAAGGACTGCTAATACGGGCCTTCCATAGTGGAAAATATCCATATTGCTTTTCAAGCAGTGCATGTGATACTCCATGAACTCCCACAACAAGTGTAAATAGTAATAACAATACAACTATATGATATATATCAAGTGCTTGTATTTTTGTAAAGTATAATAATACAATCACAACTGTTACAAATAGTAACACACCCGTCAGGGAATGAGCAATTATGGATGGATATATCATTCTATTATAGATTAGGGAATATTAGTGCGAATCAGTTTCTCGAATGCACGCAGCGGACCCGCAAAATTGGCGCTTGGTTGAAAGGCTATTTTTCTCTTCTTTTGAATCATGTGCATGACCTCTATAAGAGGCTTGCCCGTGAGTGCCATCAGGAAAAAGGCACAGGCGGTCGTGGATCGCTGCATACCGGCGTGACAATGGATTAACATCGGGTGCCCCGCCTTGTACTCGCGCATGATTTTGACAGCGATCTCGGGTGCCCAGGTCTCCATGTTGCGGATCTCGGCCGGCTGAAGATTATCATCAACTGGAATGCGGTACTGATGGGGGATAGAGGGATGGAAGGGAATCTGTTTGGAGCAGTTAAAGACCGCTTGGATCTTGTGACGATCCAGCCAATCCCCATTGAGGGCCACTTCCCATCGTCCAATCCAGATGCCGGGTATGATTTCATCGACATTTTCGCGCGCTTCTCTGTGATCTTCCATTAAGAAGGACACGGAAAATCACCATCGAAAGAGTGCGTTCTGGAGCATCTGAATGGTATATTGATTGTTCAAAAAGAATATATTGCCCGATGGATCATTCAAGATTTGTGCCACCTGTTCCAAATGATTCGGTCGAAGAATAGGGGCTCGCCGGCCCGCGGTCGGTGGCTGCGCCGGTATGGTGGTCCGGCTATAGAGCTGACGCACATCCTGCCGAATATAGGCTTCATTTATCCATCGCGGTCTGACCTGAACGTGGAGATTCATATAGAGAGTATAATCCTGTACAAAGGACATCCATTCACGATGGAGGGGCGTGATCGGTCGCATCCGAAGCCATCGCCGAATCGCCGTCGGTGAAAAGTTTAGTCCCGCATCGCTCAAGAGATTTGTCATGGTTTCCTCCACCACGGGACCATTGTCTTCTGTCAGATCTTTGAAGTAGGCCACAATGGCATGTTGAGCCAGGAGAGACGAATTTTCCGTTTTAAATCGGGCAACGTCATATCGCGATGCGCAAAAGGCAGCAAAGAGAACCGGTGGACAGCGGCCCTGGCGACCGTAGTGCTCCACCAGCTGCTCGCACACACGGATAGTTTGGGGCAGGGTGAGCACCTGATTGGTCCATGGATTGGTGGGCGGGCGGGGATACGGCATCATTTCATCCGACATGCCAATGTTGGAAATGAGTGAGTTAAATACGTCGCGGCGATGGAATCGAAACACCTGACGATGCTTTACATCTGTCACAAAAATGGCATCGGACGCCTTCACAGGGGCCATATCGATCATATCGACATTGCACTGCGTCTTGCGCATCCAGATCGTGTGTCGCCAACGATTCAGGGCAGCCTTGGCACGCCATCGCAGCCGCTGGTTTTCGTGAAAGACAGTGGTGGCAGTCTCATGGGCGGATAGAAGTGTGATCCAATGGCTGAGAGAAAAATCGCGACCGGCCCAGGGCGTATTCTCCGCCGGCTCAGTCAAAAGACGGATAGTTCCAGCTGCAGGAGCGACTTTACACCGCTCGGACCAGACTACATGCTGATAGTCGGGAGATCTGGTTGTGTCAGCCCCTAGATTAATCGTCATGTTGGAGCTACTATCAGTCATATATTCCTCCAGAGTATCGACGAGGGAGTTGAACGCTTCAAGCTCATCCATTACTATCTATAGCATGGCTTTCGGTTTATGTAGTCGCTTCATGTTTAATAAATATTGCAACACGCCGACCCTGATGGTGGGTGAAACGGAATCGGCCTTCTAACTCTGGCCGACCATCTTCATGGAGAGCCGGCTCGAGCCCTTCCGGATCGGCCCACAGAAGTTGATCGCGAAATCGCACGGGCCACCGTTTGGGAAGTCCCAGGATGAAGGGGTCGGAAGCTAGGCGGTTTGAGGATGAAGCGCATTCGTGATATATACAAGGGAGTGTTGGAGCAAGTCGAAGCCGCTGACAAGGGCGCCAGAGAGCACCGGTAGCGGACCACCAAGGACATCTATCCTCCATTTCTTCCTCATGAGGGGTCCAAAGCACTGGCAGGGGGGTCGCAGCGCCGGACCCCAAGCATCGGCGTAGAGCTTCGGTGACAGGAAGTCCAAGGGTGCGGGCCACCTCGGAAAGAAATTGTCGATCAAACTGAATGAGAGTTTGTTCAAGATCATCCCAGGATCCTTTCGGTATTCGGAGTGTAAGACTTGTCATAGTTGTCACGGACCCTGTGCGGTCTGTTATATGATTCACCTTTTGTGGCGATGATTAGGATGGAGGCAACTAAGCAATGGTGGGGGCCGCGCATTTGGCGCATTCTTCACTGTCTGGCGGAGTTTTCTGATCGTTCAGGATGCGGCGGACCCTGGCGAGCAGTCCTCCGATCTACGGTCGATATGTTGCCATGTGATCTCTGTCGCACACATCTTAGGGCCGCGATTGGATCTCTTTCACTTCTGCAGCCGCGACAGGCAGAGGCTATGCAATCTCTGATGCGGCATTTTGTGTGGGCTCTTCATCAAGAGTCGGCAACAGTGGGCATCTCTGAAGAGTCCTTGACGGAACTCTACGGAGGTGATCGTACGACTGTGCTATTGTCTGTTCGTGAAGGAGCTCGGGAAATTGAGGAGACCTTTCGTCGTCTCCATGTGCTGGATCGCTTCCATGAAGGCGCCTTGAGGCCTTGGATCCTTGCGGTTCAACATTTGGTGCATATGCTGTTGTTGCCGGAACCGACAGTCTTTCATCGTAGGCGGCGTTAGACTGAAGGGTTCCTTACCCCGAAGGGGTCCTTACCCCAAAGGGTTCCTTACCCCGAAGGGGTGCAAGCGATCGGCGAATGGCGGAGATAGCCGGGAGAGAGCCCCAACATGACCCCATGAATATCCGCGAGTGGATTATTGTTATTTGTATTGGCAGAAGCCCACATGGCCCAGCCCCAGAGAGATCCCAAGGTGAGCCCTGACAGAATTCCCAGGATAGATTCGCACTGATTCATGAATCGGGGGATCATAATAATGACAAAGAGGACCGACACCGCAATCAGACTGATGAGCCCCACAGATTTACGCTGAACTACACCGATTGCGTTCTTTGAGGCTACGACGGGATTTGCTACCAGCACATTGGATCCCATTCCTGCCGGATTATATCCGGAGGCGGTCGCGGGTGATGCCGTATAGACATGATTCGCATTACAGATGATATAGGTCATGAAGTATCCCATGAGCGCAAACCAGACACTGGGGATTTTGGTGTAAGAAATGCCTGGGACAATTGAGCAGATTGTATCGAACAGGGCCGGTGTCATGCCGCCGCCTAGCCACTCCGGTATTTTAACACCAATGAGCGCGCCACAGACTGATATAAGTGCCCACAACGCGACAGCCGCGCCGCCTGCGATTAACCACGGCATGTTATTTAGCATGATACCCAGGCCGATAAAGGATACGGTTAACGTCAGCGGCAAGAATCGCAGAACTCCTGACATTGTATCGACAAATAGGATTGCCGGTATTCCTACAGCAGCCATGTCCCCCTACTCTATTCATTCGGTTTTCATTCGGTTTTTGGGCATGTGTAAATGGGGCTGCCGGCCGCGATGCGGTCTCGGAGAAGTGGCATCCCCCAAATATTTGTTGCTGTGCGCCCTGTGGCCGCACCGATAGAAATACATATCGTGTAGCCTAGTGCGACACCGGTTCCTAGACCAATCAGAGCGCCTACCACAGTTTCGCATTTTGATACGAAGATACGATATACCATTGCTGCGATCACGATCAGAAACGCTGTGATGAGCAGGCCCGTAGACTGATGGCTACTGAGGACGCCCTGGGCGATCTCATCCGCATAGAGCTGCTTGAGCGCGGCACCCCAGCCTGCGAAAAAGGAGATCGTGGCCATGTAGAGGGAAGGAGCATAGGGATGATCCGTATTGTCGCGACCCCCACGCACTTGGGCCCAATAATTATTAATGTAACCCGCCGTACAAGGTTCAATGGAAGCGCGCGTGACAGCCGAATCCGGGTTGAACCGTATTACAAGATAGCCGATCCCTGTTACAAGCGCCTGCATAAAGATGGAGGAAGCGGCAACAGTGAAAAGAGATTGATTTCCCAGCAAAACGGCTAACACGGTAATGCCCGTTACGAGCGAATCGGGAAGTGTTCGCAGTATATAGTCTACGCCGGTGTAGAACTGATCCATCCTCTACTGGGGGAGTCTAAACTTTGCGGGCGGTTACTATAGGAATGGGGATCCCGAGTTTTTACCGACAGGTGTGTCGACGTTTTCCTCGCATCGTGTCCAGTGTAATAACACAAGCTCAGTGGCTCTGTCTGGATTTCAACTGTGCGATGTATCATGTGCTGCGAACCCAGCCGCCGTGGTGCCCTGAGGAGTCCGCGACCTGGGAACGTGCGTTCTGCTCGGCGATTGCGGAATATATGGAGAAGATTGTGTCGGTAGGCAAACCAACACATGGAGTCTATATCAGTTGCGATGGTGTTGTGTGTGCTGCCAAGCGGAGACAACAGCGTCTGCGTCGGTTCAAGGGGCCGTGGTTTTCGGCCGCAGCAGCCTATGTAGAAGGTAAAGGCGCCCCTGGTCCTACATGGGATCAAAATGCGCTCACTCCTGGGTCGGCCTTTATGGCGGCGCTTGGCCTTTCACTGCAGAAGGCAGGAGCTGCCTTGGCGGCTCGGACAGGATTGGCGGTGGTGGTGAGCACGACGGCCGAACCGGGAGAAGGTGAACACAAGTTGTTGGCTCATATGCGGATTCTTCGGCCCGCCAGCTGTATGATTTACGGTCTGGATGCGGACTTGATCCTATTGTCCATGTTGCTCCACCAGGAAACGGGAGCCGCTGTCTCGCTGTTGCGAGAGGCGCAGGAGTTTGAAAAGGAGGCAGATAGATCTGAGTGGCGGACTCTGAATGTGCCGGGTTTGGCTGCCGCGCTCGGTCTTTCAACCCCCCAGATTCCCTCCTTCGTAGCGGCCATGTCATTGCTGGGTAATGATTTTCTGCCTCGATCGCTCACGCGCACGGTGCGCGATGATGGCATTCCCGCGCTGATTTCGTCTCTTTCGGCCTCTCTTATTGCGACCGATGGCTCCTTGCGTCTTGACGGCTTTCGGGCCCTCATTCAAGGCTGGGCTGCCACTGAAGAGGCGGATATGCTTGCCACTGTTAAGAAGGCGCTCAGAGATCGGGATAGGCACTATCCTACAGATGTGGATCGATGGAACGCAACACCGGCTCTTCGCTGCGGTATTGCTGCGCTCTTAGACCATTCCGGTAAGGACCATTCCTACCGTCTTCGCGATAACTGGCGGGATGTATACAGATCTTGGAGTCACTCGAATGTTTCCGATTACTGTACCGGCCTCGCATGGATCTGGGATTACTACACTGGAAAACCGGTCGATCAAGGCTGGTTCTTTGAACCCCATTTGCCGCCGCTGTGGTCAGACATCGCGGCCTATCTTTCAACGGCAACCGCATTGTCGCCGCCCCCTCTTGTCTATTCTGAGCCTCTGCCAGAATGGCTCCATCTCCTGGCTGTCCTCCCTGCGGCCTCTGTGGAGCGCTTGCTTCCTGAGAAGGCCCGACTGATGAACGAAGTGCCTTGGTATTGGCCGACACGATGGTCACTGTTTGACATTGGTAGGGGTCAGATGTGGGAGTGCGAACCTGTGCTGCCGATCCCCTCCGATGCTACCCTACGAAAATTAATGGGCCCTGTGTAGGATGATGTCCATGGCCGAACTGCAGAAACTCGTGGCGAAATACCATCTCACAAAGGATGGTTCCAAAAAGGTTGTGGCGGAGCGATTAGTGCGGATGAGATCCCATGTAATGCTCCTGTCGGAGCTAACTCAGGTCGAAGACTTCTTGGGCCTTCCCCCTTATAAACGCTATAAAGGGGCACGATGGTATAAGCGTAAAGATGGGAGTCTATATCCGGCACCTGATCGTAAACTTGATTAGGGATTGCCGTTTGCCCTTTTCAGAACCATCAGTAGAATGCAGAAAGTCGAACTTATTTCATCCCCCTGGTGTGGCCGTTGCAAAACCGTCAAACCCGAAGTGATGACTCTCTGTCAGGCCGCAGGAGTGCCGCTGACCTTTGTTGATTTAGATGATATGGAGGAGATGGATAAGGATACCATCAAGTCGCTGCCAACCTTGCGCACCTATACCAAGGAAGGCGTACAGGTTCACACTGCGGCCACCCTGGAGGAATGGAAGGCACTTATACAGAAAGCCGTTGTGGTCACAACCACAGGAACCGATTTCTAAGAGTAGGGAGATGTCATCTGGCTCTACACCGCTGTTTTCCGTTGATGCGAAAGCACACGCGACGCTTCAGGCTGCTTTTGTTGAAACGCGCGATCTGAGCTATTTCATGATTTCGGCAGTAGCACCCATTGTTATTATTCTGGGACTTGTGCTCCTCACTTCTGTGGGGGGAAAACCCCTGGGCTATCTCTCTCTAGCGGGTGGAATCATTGTGCTTCTTGCTCTTCTCAAACTGCTCCATGATCTCGTCTATGATATTACTGGTTACCCGGATTACAAAATGCCTGTATGGACTATTCTATACAGCATTCTGTATATTATTGAGGGCTTTACATTTCTCGTGTTTGGTCTGACTCTGGTGGCACCTTCTGTACATTACAAAGGCATATCCCCAGGGATCTCGGATGCCTTTCTTGATTGTCTATATCTCAGTTTGGCGCGCACATTTAGCGTACCACCAGAGGCCTCTTTTCAGGGTCTTTCGCAGGTAGCACGATTTTTACCAGTGATCCAAGGTGGCACCATGATGTTCCTCAACATTGTCATCATTACAAAATTTGTGACTGCTTTTTAGGGAACCATGAAACTCTCCGATGTGCCGATTGTATGTATTTCATTGAATCGGCGTCCGGATCGGTGGGCTACAATTCAGGCGGGGGCTGCCGCTTCTGGACTAGATGTTCAACGCCTCGAAGCGGTGGATGCCAAAGAGTTTGTTGCGCACAAGCACCCGGATATAACACTCGGCGTGGCGCATAATATTCTATTTGGGAAGCGGCGGGCGCATTATGAGATCGATACAGCGGGGGCGATTGGTGCTAGTTTGTCGCACTTTAAGGCCTGGAATCAGCTGAAGGCATCGGCTGCTCCCGCGATGATTGTGTTTGAAGATGATCTGCATATTCCTGCGGATCTGAAGGGGCGGCTTGAAACCATCTTAGCGGCGGCTCCCGATGAATGGGATATGATTCAGCTCCAACAGACAGAGTTTGGCGATGGTTCCAAGGGCTGTGCTCCGATGAAAGGCGCATCTGATGATAATCCATGGACTACCTGTACAAGTCTCATGGGAGCGCATGCCTATATTGTGTCAAGAAGAGGCGCGGATCGGCTATTAGAGAAGGCCTATCCAATTGAGATGCACGTAGATGCCTATATGGCCTACATGAGTCGTATGGGGCATATCAGTATGTTATGGCATCCGTTAGTCAATCTCTATGTACAATACCAGGGCAGTGACATTGATCATGGTGAGGAGCCTATTCTACAGGTGCCTACAGATATGAGGAAGGCGGGAATAGTTGCTTTGAAGGTACCGGCGGTTCTAGGGCTGATGACCCTGGCTGCTGTTGCGGGGGGTATCTTGGCTATTTCCTTTTGGAAACGTGGGATCATCGGTAGATAGTCCGATTAAAAACATCGATCTGATACAATGGGTGCTGCATCATCTTCATCGCGTGTATGGGCCGAACTGTGCGCAATACAGTCCGATCCTATGAGGGCACAAGTCTTGGAGCGTGTCTTATCGTCGGAAAGGGGTGCTACCTATGTGGAGGACGCACGGCGAACGGGACTGTATAGCCCGGTGTTGTCCTGGTTAACGGCCTATCGATCGGGGCTACGGACGCCTTTTCCTTATCGATCTGAGTCTTATCGATCTGAGTCCTATCGATCTGATGAAACGATCGAGCTCGTAGTGGACGAAAATCCGCGTTATTCAATGTATACGACACCTGTGAGAGGGGGTCAAATGGTAGTCAGCCCCGTTGCCAAGGCACACGATTACTTTCAGGATTCTCTTGAACTCCTGGGTCTTACCGAAGAAGAAGGGCTGACCCATGAGCGCCTTCGCACAGCCTACAAGCGGACCTCGGTGCGAGCGCATCCTGATAAGGGCGGGTCAGAAGCGGCCTTTGATGCAGTCCGCAGGGCCTATCAGTATATAGAAAAGATTCTCGATCGCGTGTCGCCACGGCTCTCCGAAAGCGAAAAGAAGCGTCGCACGGAACCTGTTACCATGGAGGCCGCACGCGCTTTTCGTGCTTCCTCCGCGCCTGTGGTACCCGAAGGACCTCCCGTCCAACTCAATGCCAAGAAGCTCGATATGACCACCTTTAACAAACTCTTCGAGGAGCACCAGCTCCCGGATCCTCAGCGTGATACGGGCTATGGCGACTGGCTCAAGGGGCAGGGTGGTTCGGAGGAAGCGGTGGCGGATCCTCGCCTAAAAGGTAAATTCAATCAGACGATGTTTGAGCAGGTATTTCGCGAAAAGGCGCTCCAGCAGCAGGGCAACACTCAGATTGCCAGGAAATTGGTGCCCGATGCGATTGTCCCCTTAGCAGGCGTGGAGCTCGGCGGCTCCATCGACAACTATTCTGCAGCTATGGGCGCTGAAACACAGTTTACAGATCTCAAACAGGCCTATACATCAGGATCGACAATATTTCAGGAAGTGGCAGGCGTACAGATATCGGATCGCCGTGTTGGATCTGTGAAGGATGTGGAGAGACAGAGGGCAGAGGAAATGTCACGTGTGGACCCGGAAGAGGGGGCTCGGATTGCGGCGGCGGCGGCAGCGCTGGAGGAACGTGAACGGCAGCGCCGGTTGCGTGCCGCGAAACAGGATGAGGAGGGAGAAAATTGGTCTGAAGCGGTCCGTCGTCGCCTTATGGTCACAAATAATTAAGCGCACTCAGTAAGGATGAATGCGGCGGTTGTTGCAACGGCAATTACGCTTATAATTGTAGGGCTCGCCTATTATGTGCGTAATGAGTCTCCGGTCAATGGCTTCTTATCATCGAATAAAACACCGTTGTGGTGGGTGGTCGATAACAGTCAGGTAAACTCACGTCAGTGGCTGGATTTTGGGAATCGGTCTACACGGCAGCCGAATGAACCCTATCTGGCCCTCTGTTTAGAGAAGGCGAAGGCTGCACTTTCGGATGAGTTTGATCTGCAGGTGCTCGTAGGGCGCGATGCGGTTTATCGCATGCTTGGTACTTCCGAAGATTTCTGTGCGAAACAGCAATCTATTCCTCCGGCTCTCTGGCTTTCGTGGTGCCGCAGCGCGCTGCTGAGTCGCTTTGGCGGTCTCTGGATGGATGGCTCTGTCCTCGTGTTACCGGCTGCGTCTGGGCCCCGTTTGAAGGCGCGCCTGGAGGGTAAGCCGGTCCTCATGTTTGGCACGGACGCGGCTGAGAATTTGGCTTCGGGCTCCGCTGCAGCGGGTGCCTCTGCGGGCTGGTCAGCGACTCCTCATCACCCGATGTGGTCTGGATTGGAACGGGATTTGACGGCACTCATTGATCAGGGACCGCCATCATGGTCTTCGGTAGAGGCACGGCGGGGTCTGCGAACCTTGTGGGAAAAACATTGCTCCGGTATGACGAGCGTGGATCGTGAGGTGGAGGTGGGTCGCGATCCGTACGGCAAGCGCCTGGAGCTGGAGACACTTCTGGGATCTACAGAGATCCCGCTGATCCCTGAAGGCGGTATGTGGGTTATTTTCCCCGATGGGCGCGATGGGCTGGAGAGGGCGAGTCCGTGGCTGTGGTTTACGCGCCTTTCGCGCGACCAGATTTTGGAATCGAAGTTTGCTTGGGCCAAGCTCGCCCAGGGCGAGCGAGGCTAAGGAGCCAAGTTGGCCTCTGGACAACGGAGCTAAGGAGCCAAGTTGGCCTCTGGACAAC
>Ga0209550_10006078_pt1 | contig 11290 bp, 9 predicted proteins | sample LauGreSuBDMM15SN_2_FD_187567 | JGI IMG/M metagenome (GOLD analysis project Ga0209550, IMG submission 187567) | Freshwater lake microbial communities from Lake Michigan, USA - Su13.BD.MM15.SN (SPAdes) (version 5) | ecosystem: Environmental > Aquatic > Freshwater > Lake | place: Lake Michigan, USA... | reverse complement strand
TCCATTTGTTGCAAATGAAACCTTGGTCGTAAGTGAGTCAACGTCATATCCAGGCACACTTCGTGATGTCATCATACCGATTATAAATTCAGCAAAACCAGCGACTTCACCGACACTATATTTTGCAAGTGCTCCAGAGCGTGTTAATCCAGGCGACCCTGTATGGAATCAAAAAAATACGCCGCGTTTAGTCGGTGCAATCGATTCAGAATCTCAGTCCCATGCACTCACTTTTTATGAATCTATTTGTGATGCTGTAGTGCCAGTATCAACACCAGAAGTTGCTGAAGCTGCAAAACTTCTAGAAAATACTTTTCGTTTAGTTAATATTGCACTTGTCCTTGAATTCAATCAAATCTGTTCAACCGCTGGTATTAATGTTCATGAGGTTATCGATGCAGCATCTACTAAGCCTTATGGATATATGCCATTTAGACCAGGTATCGGCGTAGGTGGACACTGCATCCCAGTTGATCCTTTGTACTTAACTTGGTGGGCGCGCAAAAATGGAGACAAGGCCAATTTTGTAGAATTCGCCGATTCAATTAGTCATCAAATGCCTAAATATGTTGCACAGCGTGCACTTGATCTAGTTGATTCAAGCATTTTGAATCCTAAAGTTCTCATTCTTGGGGTTGCATATAAACCCGGTGTTGGGGATGTTCGCGAAACTCCAGTCTCAGAACTTCGAGATCATCTACTTTCCTTAGGTGCCACTGTTGCCTGGCACGATCCTTTAGTTCCAACCTGGGAGAGCTCTAAGTCTGTTGATTTAGATTGGCTATGCGATGTTGCAATTCTGACTATAAAGCAGCCAGGGCTGAATTTTGAACAAATAATGGCAAAGGGCGTTCAAATTCTCGACTGCACAAATACAATGAAAGGTTTTGCTGGAGTCACTCCCCTTTAGGTGTCCTTTCGCATCTCAGCTGAGATATCAGCGATTACTGTTGAAAGATTTCGATATGGTACCCAACCAACTAGTTTGTTAATCAAATCAATATTTGGTACACGCCGCTCCATATCTTCAAAGCCTTCACCATAAGCCTCTTGATAAGGTACATAAATAATCTTACTCTTTGATCCTGTCTCCTCAATAATCTTTTGAGCCAGACCATTGATGGAAATCTCTACATTATTACCAATATTTATAACTTTGCCAACAGTGTTATCTGCAAATGCAACTGCAATCACTGCATCAATTACATCGTATACGTGTGCAAAACAGCGTGTTTGCCTTCCATCACCGTAAATTGTGATTGGCTCATTAGCCAAAGCTGCTTGTACAAAACGTGGAACAACCATTCCATACGCCCCCAATTGGCGGGGTCCAACCGTGTTGAAGAATCTGACGATTCGGGTCTCTAACTGCCTTTCAACGTAATAAGCATAGGTAAGAGATTCATCAATCGCCTTCGCTTCACTGTATGACCAACGTAAAGTTACCGGACTTCCCAGAATTCTGTCGTCACTCTCTTTAAGTGAATCTGAAACATTCTTTCCATAAACCTCACTGCTACTAGTTAAGAAGACAGGTGTATTCGAGGCATGAGCAGCTTCAAGAACATTCTCGGTCCCGCGTATATTTGTTAGCAAACTTGCAAGTGGGTTATTCACAATATTAAATACCCCGACTGCCGCCGCAAGATGGAATACGTAATCCACATCCTTGATTAATGGGTTTAAAACATCTGTATCAAGAATCGACCCCTCGATAGCCTTGAAATGTGTTGAATCTATAACTTTACTTAAGTTAGACAAACGACCCGTTGTTGCAGAATCCAAGACGGTGACAGTATGACCATCGGATAAAAGCCGTTCGCACAAATGGGATCCAATAAACCCAGCTCCCCCGGTGACTAAAATTCGCATGCCCTAACCTTACTTCAAAAGTATTGAATGGTTTTATACCTGGCGTTTTAGGATCCTACTTTGGTATGAATTTAGCTGCTTAATGTCCTGCAGAATGGTTAGGTATTGTCTCCCAGAAAGTTTCGACCCCCTATTTCCACCGGTAGAAATTAGTTGTTGCACTTACAAATTTCCACCTTTTTCTACTTTTAAATGTGAGAGATTGTCGGTACGATGCCCCAACCAAACAAGTTTAACTCTACCAAGGGAGGGTAGTGTGCCTTCCAGTGGGAAAAGAATATTGTTCTACAAAAGAGATTATGTGTCGAAATTACTAATTAGATACAGCACTGCTGCAGTCATGATTTTTAGTGTTCTCGTTCAATTGGTTTTAGTTGGAAAGTTTCTCGATAATTCCGTAGTAAGTGCGTACGCACCAACTGCCATGGATGCCTCGGACTACACCAATAGAGCCCTACTCTGGCAATCAGAGGGATTTTACGCAGCATTTAGTGATGCATCGCGAATGCCGGGATATCCTTTCGCACTTCTTACTTTCCAGACTATTTTTTCAAGCTATTCAAATGTGGCTATTCGTATTCTGCAACTACTACTTCTTGCTGTTTCTGCTGGCCTAATTAAAGTGGTCTTACAACGATATGTGCCTCTAATATTTGCTGTCATCGCTGGCGCACTGTTTGCGCTCTTGCCAATTTGGCATTTCGTTCCAATTCTAATTGGAGAAGCCTTAACGGGAGTAATAACAACTTTTGCAATCTATTTTCTTGCAAAGACACACGATAGAGAATTATCGCGAAGCACGGTTTTGTATTTATCGCTATGCGTCGCTTTAGCCACTTACATAAAACCTAATAATTTGCTCGTCGTCGTCCCGATTTTGGGATTCTTGATTTTTAGCAAAAATAGCAATCCATTCAAGTCAATACCAAAGATTGTTTCCATCGTTTTAATGTTGCTCCTACCATGGCTGGTTTTTACCAGTAAAGCACAACCAGGGTTTCTGGGATTGACAACAGGTTCTGGAGTTAATTCTTACGTTGGCACGGGTATGATTCTTGACTACGATCAAGGTTTTCTCTCCCGATCGGCAATAAAATGGAAAGTAGATCCAAAAAGCAACCCCCTAGATTCCTTCGAAAGCGCAATTAATGCAACTCCAGCAGAAATGAATTCTTTATATTTGCAAAAATCAATAGAGATTTGGAAAAAAAGATTTTGGAGAGAGTTAGGATTTGGTCTAGACAAAGTAAAGTTCGCTTTCAGTATAAGCACGAACTCTAGTTTTGACATATTAATTGGTATATTTAATCTTTTAGCTTTCGTCGCTGGGTTAGTTTTGCTAAAGTTTCGCGATTTGAGGCCTTGGGGTATTGCTCTGTTACTCGCAGTTGCGACACTGGCATTGCAGGCAATAGTTTTTCAAGCTGACCGAAGATTTGTGGTCCCAGTTTTATTTCCTTTTGCGACAGTCTGCCTTGGGCTTGCCTTCAGGAAAGTTACAAGGGAATTCACCTTTGGACCCTGAACTCGAAATGGTGAGATTCGCTGCTAGGTTATTCTCATGAGCGCATCAACTGGCAATTTTGACTATGGAGATCCTGAAGTTTTTTACCGTGAGTTTTATGGAAAAATCATTTGTGGTAATGCTAGTGGGGGAGGGTTAGGAAAAAAAGCAGTTGTCAGTACCCATCGCTCAATGGAACGAAGGTTTAGTACAACCCACTTCTCAAAAGTTTTAGAACTGGGTGGTGGGAATGGTGAGCATTTGAACTACGTCAGTCACCGATTCGATTCGTACACACTGATTGATTTGAGGGAAGCAGTCCTTGAGGATCGACACCAAAAAGACCCGCGCATCACTTCAATTATTGCCGATGCGGAGCGCCTTCCAATTGATGACCTTTCAATTGATCGCGTAATAGTCACATGTCTACTCCATCATGTCGATCATCCTGAACTAGTCTTACAAGAAATTAATAGGGTACTAAAAAATGATGGTACTGCAACAATATTCCTTAGCTGTGACCCAGGGCTTGTTGTACGTTTCTTGAGAAAACTTACAACCGAGCGAACAGCAAAAAAATTGGGATTCAGAGGGTATGACTTAATGAATGCACGTGACCATCGAAATCATGTGGGTTCTTTGCTACTTCTTGTAAAATACGTATTTCGCCACAGAAAAGTCCAAGAAAATTGGATGCCTTTCCGTCTGCCCTCATGGAATTTAAACGGCTATTTGGTGTTGACTATCACAAAGGGGAAGAGCCCTCTGAGTTAGTTAATTTACGAAAAGACTTAACCACAATTGCAGGTCCTCCCTTTATTTACTGAGTATTATAGGCTCTATGTCTAAGGTGCTGGCAAGAGCTGTAGAGATTTCAATAGTGGTCCCAATTTGGAATGATACGGAATCTATTCAACTGTTTCTTAAAGAATTAGATGATTCAATTTCAAGAGAAACAAAGCGATATGAAGTGATTTTTTGCGTAGATCCATCAACTGACGGCACCGAACAACAAATAAAGAAGTTGGCACTGGAAGACAAAAAGATTCGGGCTTTATTTTTTGCCTCGAGAGCCGGACAATCGGCGTCAACAATGGCTGGTTTAGCTCATGCATCCGGAGAGGCTGTCATTGTCATCGATGTAGACCTCCAAGACCCAGTCGAATTGATTCCCCTCATGATTCAACATTGGCGCAAAGGAGAGACGCTTGTTCTCCCTCGTCGAATTTCAAGGTCAGGTGAGCCATTGACGAAGCGTTTAACTGCAGCTTTAGGATATTCATTCTTGAATAGATTTGGACATATCCCGATTCCAAAAAATACTGGAGATTTTCGATTAATGGACCGCACTTTAGTAAGGAGAGTTTTGGCACTGCGTGAATCGCACATATTCTTACGTGGATTAGTTGCAGTCGCTGACCAGAATCCGGTGCTGATAGATTTCGACCGACCATCGCGTCCCAAGGGTAGGACAAAATACAACAAGTGGTTTGGAGGAATTCGCTCAGGTATGAATGGGATTGTCAGTTTTTCTAGTGCTCTATTGGATGGAATCGTGATTTTAGGTTTACTCCTTGCTTTAATTTCATTCTTTCTTGGAGCTAGGCTGGCGGTCTATAAAATAACTGGAAACTATATTCCTCCAGGAAATGCTTCGCTCTTCGTAGTAGTGACTTTTGTAGGGGGAATGCAATTAGTTGGGATAGGTGTTATCGGGCTTTACATTGGTCGTATTTTCGAAGAGGTAAAGAATCGCCCCCGTTGGTACATTCGTGAGAGTATTGGGCTTCATTCGACTGATGACTTAGATGTCGCGAGAAGTCACGTGCAAAGCAAAAGTCGCTTACCTCGGTGATCATTACAAAGAAGCCCATAATGAATCAGCTTGGGGGAAGAGGAGAGATTTATATTTTCATCAACAGCTACACACTCTGCTTGTGTGAGGAAGGTTTAAGGTTTTAATTTTCCATGCATTAATCCAGTTGCTCAAAGTTGCATTGGCTATATTTAACAATCTGGGTGGCTGGCTGAACGGTTTATGTCACGAGCTATATCACCTCAACCCTGAACTAAAGTGAGTGCATCCTTCGATATTGTGCCCCAGCCCTAACCTCTCGCTAAAAGAGAATTTAACCAAGATCCTTAGTCAGCCTCACTACCATTTCTCAAACGGTTAAATTCCGATATAGTTCGGACAAATTCGCTAAAGTGATACCATGAATAACCAGTCCCTTCCGTATACAAAGTCAGACCTGGTCGCTACTTTTTTTGCGGAACGTAATGTACCCGCTGTCTTCGAATTGTCTGGAGGCATGATTGCCTTTCTTACCGACGCAATCGCTCGATATGGGAAGACTCCGATCGTTAGCACTAGACATGAACAGGCGGCGGGTTTCGCTGCAGAAGGAGCTACGCGTATTACTGGTCGCTCAGCAGTTGCAATGGCAACTAGTGGCCCTGGTGCTACAAACCTTATAACTGCAATTGCCTCATCTTATTTTGATTCTGTGCCAACCATATTTATTACAGGCCAGGTGAACCAAAGTGAGTTAAAGAAAACAATATTTCAAAGGCAAAATGGTTTTCAGGAATTAGATATTGTTCAAGCGGTTCAAGGAATTTCTAAATATGCAGTCGCGGTTAATTCGAATACTAACTTATTAGGTGAACTGAAAAAAGCCTGGACAATTGCCCATGAAGGTCGTCCTGGGCCAGTCTTGTTAGACATTCCAATTGATGTTCAGCAAGAATTAATTCCCCTCAATGTATGGGACTACACGCTAGATGGAGAGTCCTCAAAAAAGCAGCCCAACAATTTTAGGATTGACGAGCTAACAAAACTTATGCAATCGAGCAGGAAGCCCATTTTTTTGCTTGGCGGTGGGATTCGCTCTTCACAAGCAACTGAACTTCTCCGAAAGATAGTAGATAAATGGAAAATCCCCGCAGTTCACTCACTAATGGGTATTGATGTTTTGGATTCATTATCTCCCTATCGAATAGGAATGATCGGAAGTTATGGAAATCGATGGGCAAATCGAGCCATAGCCAAGGCAGATCTCATCATTGCTTTAGGAACCAGGTTAGATATACGCCAAACAGGTTCTGATCCGACAGAGTTTATTCGTGGCAAAAAAATCTTTAGGGTTGATGTCGATGAATTTGAACTCAGTGGTCGCGTCAAAGCGGATATTTCAGTGCAAGCCGATTTACAGAGTTTCATAACTGCTCTATCCGAAATTGATTTTGAAATAGATAAATCAGATTGGCTTGCCTCAATTCACAAGGAAGCAGAGTCATTCCCACAGCGGGCTGAACAACGAAGTGATGTTGATTTTAATCCAGACGATATAATGAAATGGTTGAGTTCGTTGCCATTGAAAATAAATGGTTACATTGTAGATGTCGGTCAACATCAGATGTGGGCTGCTCAATCATTGAAAATACATGGAGACCAGCGCTTTATTACATCAGGTGGGTTAGGTTCCATGGGTTTTGCTTTACCAGCTGCAATTGGAGCATCCGTTTCAGCGCCAGGACGTTGGATTGTAATTGCAGGTGATGGATGTTCGCAATTGAGTATCGCCGAACTTCAGACCATTCACCAACTCAATCTACCTATAACTCTTTGCATAATAAACAATAACCAACATGGCATGGTTGCGCAATTTCAAGAAACAAATATGAATGGTCGATTTACAGCTACACGCGATGGGTATAGCGCACCAAACTTCTGTGAGGTAGCAGCAGCTTATGGAATTGAATCCCGCGTAATTAGGAACACTCAAGATTTAGAAGGTGCAACAGAATTTGTCTCTACCTGGGACTCTGGCCCATTGGTGCTGGAATTTATAATTTCAGTATCAGCGAAAGCACTGCCTAAAATGGGTTTGGGAAGTTCAATTCAGGATCTATAATCTCCTTTTAAATACTCAAAATATTGTGAAATCAGTGGTGTAGAAACTATAAGAGCCTCTGAATCATTGTGCGAGAACACTCCAGAAGCCCTGGCTAAGTATTTAGGCTCTACCAGGGTATTAAAACAATTCTTGATTTCAGCAACAGTTAGCCATTGATCAGTTGTTACATTAAAAATTCCTGTTTGAATACCTCCTAATAGTTCAAGAGCAGCTTTGACTAAAGAATCGATGTGACAAAGGTTGAGGCATTGGTTGGGGTTTTCTACTACTAATTCTTCTCTTCTTTTCCACCCTTTACTTAACTGTGTAAGCAACCAATCCCTATTATCTTCTGGCCCATAACATGAAGCAATTCGAAGCCAAAGCGATTGAAGACTAGAACTAGCAAGGTATTCGCATATCTGCTTTTTTGCTTTTGAATATTCAGTACCCCATGATGGTGATATTTGTTCATCATCAATTTCCGCGATGGACCCAAATGACAAATACTTGGCCCTTGATCCTTCCAATTGGCGTATTAGCGACTTTTCTTGCAATGCATATTCTTGGTGTATTGGTGATTGGCGGTTTTGTCGGTCGTTCTTGCCCCATATTGCATTAATTACCGTGGTGTCTCCAGTTAAGTGGCGTTCCATTTCATTAAATATGTCGCTAGACTTTCTTGAATACTCAATTAGATTTCCATTTTCGATTACTGTAACCCGACTTCGATTTATTCCTATGACCCTCTCATTATTGAAAGTTAGGCGTCTTAGGAATCCCGAGCCAATGAACCCAGAGTCGCCTAAAATGACATAAGATTTCAATGGAACTGGCGCATCCAGGGCGCATCACCCGATTCAACCAATTTTTCTAAATCCAGTTTTTCTCGCAACGTATCCATAGGATGCCAAAATCCAAAGTGTTTGAAAGCCATTAAATTTCCTTCATTTGCCAAGTTTCCAAGGGGTTCGTGTTCTAGGGGTTGGGAATCAAAAGAGATGTACTCGGCAACTTTAGGCTCGAAAATAAAATACCCACCATTGATCCAACCCTCCTGAGATTGGGTCTTTTCAGAAAAGCTTACAACTCTATCTCCTTCAAGTTCGAGCCTGCCAAATCTTGCTGCTGGACGGACAGCAGTCACTGTCGCAATTTTTCCATGCTCTTCGTGAAAGGTTAGCAGTGATTGAATATCTAAGTCAGATAAACCATCGCCATAAGTAACCATGACCCGCTCTCCTGGAATTGCCGCCATCACCTGCTTCACACGACCACCAGTGCTCGTTTCCTTTCCAGTGAAATGAGTAGTTGCAGTAAGACCTTGACTTTTAAACTGAGGACTAGATAAATACTCATCAATGATTTTAGAGAGGTATCCGGTGGCAACGATAAACTCACAATCAATCTGGCTTTGATACGACTTCATAATGTGCCAAAGTATCGGATTCCCACATATTTCTACCATTGGCTTCGGCTTATCTGACGTTTCTTCGGCTAAACGAGAACCTAACCCACCAGCAAGAATAATTACCTTCATTTTGTCTTACCCAAGATTTGGTGAATTGATTCAATCATGTAGTCCAACATAGGTATGGAAAGGCCAGGCCATACTCCAATCCAGAATGTGTCATTCATGACAATATCGGTGTTGGTCAGTTCGCCATGGACACGGCGAACTGTCCCAGCAAATGCTGGTTGTCGCAAGAGATTACCACCAAAAAGTAACCGAGTGGCGATCTTTTTTTCATTTAGAGCTTGAACCATTTCATTACGAGTTTTAGGGCCACCATTGCGTACTGTCATTGCAAAGCCAAACCAAGAAGGATTACTATGCTTAGTAGGATTAGGAAGCAATAAGAATTCGTTGAGATCTGATAGACCTTGCAACAGGTAATTCCAATTTCGGCGACGAAGTTCAACAAAAGATTCAAGACGATCTAATTGGGCAAGACCAATTGCCGCCTGTATATCTCCAGACTTCAAATTGTAGCCAATGTGAGAGTATGTGTATTTATGATCAAATCCCTCTGGCAATTCACCTAGCTGCCAGTCATAACGCTTTAAGCATGTGTTGTCACAGCCAGGAGCACACCAACAGTCGCGACCCCAGTCACGAAAGGATTCCACGATTGGTTTCATCGTAACCTTCTTAGAAAGGACCGCCCCACCTTCACCTGTCGTGATGTGATGTGCTGGGTAAAAGCTAAAAGTCGAAAGGTCACCGATTGTGCCAAGATTCTTTTCGCGGTAAGTACCGCCCAAAGCATCACAACTATCTTCAATTACCCACAAATTATGTTCTCTAGCAAGTTTCTCTACTAAGTCAACATTAAATGGATTACCCAAAGTGTGAGCCATCATAATTGCTTTAGTTTTTGGACTTATCGCTGCCTCTAGTGCCTGATCATTAGCAACATATGTTGCAAGGTCGACATCTACATATACAGGCACCAACCCATTTTGAAGAATAGGAGTGACGGTTGTTGGGAAGCCAGCAGCAACAGTCAAAACTTCATCACCAGGCTTTAAGGCGCGACCCCCTAACTTTGCACTAGTTAGTGAGGTAAGTGCCAAGAGATTTGCGGATGAACCAGAGTTGACCATAAATGCATGGCGCATTCCGACGATTTTTGCAAAGCGACCTTCAAATTTCGCCGTATATGGACCTGCTGTTAACCAAAAATCCAAACTAGCCTCGACTGCGGCGGTCAGCTCTTCCCGTCCAAAAACTTTACCTGTGACAGGGACTTCAGATTCACCCGGCACGAAACCTTTCTCAGGATGGCGCTCGCTCATAGCGGCAGCAATTAGCTCAGCAATCATTTCTTGGTTACCTGCTTTCAATGAATTCCCCACCCACCTAAAACTACAGCGCCTTGTTTGTACTTGAATGGAGTAAGACTACTCTTTAAGCATGGATTTGATGTTAGGCAAACGCCTTCGAGAATTACCCGGCCCGATTATGGTAACCGGGCATACCGGGTTCAAGGGTACTTGGCTGACTCTCTTGCTTGAACAACTAAAGATATCTGTCGTTGGGTATTCCCTGCCTCCAGAAAAAGACTCGCTTTTTGAAAGAAGCGATCGAGCCGGCGCAATCCCTGAGACCTTTGCTGAAATTCGGGATCAGAAATCTGTGAAGCGCTTTATGGAAGAGCACAAACCATCAGTTGTAGTTCATTTGGCAGCCCAACCTATTGTCTTACAATCGTATAAGTTTCCTTTGGACACCTTCGAAATCAATATAATCGGAACGGCAAATATTCTCACCTCAGCATTCGCAACGAATTCAGTCAAGGCTGTAGGTGTAATCACTACAGACAAAGTTTATCGAAATGATAACTCCAGACGCGCATTTATAGAGTCTGATGCGCTTGCTGGCAAAGATCCATATAGCGCAAGTAAGGTTGGCACAGAATCAGTAGTGGCTGCTTGGCAACATATGAAGAAACAATCTGAAGGTCCCCACATAATTTCTCTTCGAGCTGGAAATGTGATTGGTGGTGGTGATTGGGCTTCCGACCGACTTATCCCAGATCTTGTGCGAGCATTCATCACAAAAAATAAAATTGTTTTACGAAATCCAGAGAGCACTCGACCATGGCAGCATGTGCTAGACCCATTGGTAGGGTATTTAATGGCTATAGAAAGAGTGTTGGGGGGAGAAGTAATTGAGGCCCTAAACTTCGGACCTGACTCTAAAAGTTTAAGCGTCAAGAAGATTGCAGAGATTTCATCGAAAGCTTGGCCTTCTCAATCAGATATTGACTCATCACATGGAAATTCCGAAAGAGATTTAGAATCTTTTTCTTTGGAGCTAGATTCAAGTTTAGCCCGGAAAATCTTGAATTGGAAGCCAATTTGGAGTCAAGAAGAAGCAGTAATCGCAACCATTAATTGGTGGAATGATGTTTTGAATAATGGTGTTAAACCATATGTGGCTTGTGGGCAGGATATTGATTTTATGTTAAGAAACCTGTCTAATTAATGTTGATTACAGAGGAAAAGGGTC
>Ga0209550_10006076_pt1 | contig 11291 bp, 11 predicted proteins | sample LauGreSuBDMM15SN_2_FD_187567 | JGI IMG/M metagenome (GOLD analysis project Ga0209550, IMG submission 187567) | Freshwater lake microbial communities from Lake Michigan, USA - Su13.BD.MM15.SN (SPAdes) (version 5) | ecosystem: Environmental > Aquatic > Freshwater > Lake | place: Lake Michigan... | reverse complement strand
CAATAACGTGATCAAATGGGATGACCGGTTTTTTGATCCCCTGCCCTAGGATGAGATGCGGTTCTGGAACGATTAGGCGTTCCACCCCCCGGAACGCTCCCAAAACCCGCTCCAAATCCGCCGATATAAATCGAACACATTTTGGTTCGGGATTCAAATTAAACAGATCATACGAATTATATTGTTTGTATAGCCAAGCTTAAGTTTTCTATATTTATTAATAAATTCAACAAATTATGATTTTTATCCGGAAAAATACGGATTTATATTGACGTATAACGCGCCAGTCCCTTAAAAGTTGCTTACGGAAAAATACGGACACCGGATGAAACGGTGTTCCGGCGGGACGGACGATCCTGCCATCAATGACCAATACAATCCTTTCGGGAACAATCGTCTGGCTGTAGAGGCTTTCCAGCGAGGTACGCAGATTATCGGCAGTTTCCGATGCATAGGTCGACATCAAGACACACACACCAGAGGGAGGCCGGATCAAACCAGATGCGAGCACATCGCTTGTTCCGGAAGATGGCAGGATCGCATCCATTATCGGGCTCCTTTTTTCGAGAGGACAACGCCGGGCGTTCGCAGCAAAATGACAATGTCGTTCCATAGGCTGAAGTTCCGGACATAGGCTTCGTCCATGGCCACGCGGGTGGCGTAAGAAACGTCGTTGCGCCCGCTCACCTGCCAAGGCCCCGTCAAGCCCGGACGAACCGCGAGGTAGGCTGAGGCAGCCGCCCCGTAATGCTTGAGTTCACCCTCGGTCACCGGACGCGGGCCGACGAGGCTCATTTCACCGACGAGCACATTGACCAGTTGCGGCAATTCATCGAGGCTGAGGCGGCGCAAAACATTGCCGATGGCCGTTACGCGCGGATCAAATGCGAGCTTCTGATCCTGCTCCCATTCCCTGCGCTGCTCGGGATGATACGACAGATATTCATTGAGGCAGGCTTCGGCACCAAGGATCATTGTGCGAAATTTCAGGCATCCGAACGGCTTTCCATCGCGCCCGATCCGTTTGTGGCGGTAGAAAACCGGCCCGCCATCCAGTGAAACCATGAGGGCAACGACTAAAAACAGGGGTGAAAAAAGGACAAGAAGGGCGAGGGATCCGATAATATCAATTACACGTTTGATGATTTTGGACGCGTTTAATCTTTCAGTGTAACGTTCTGAAACACTCACTGTCATTTTAAAATCCATTTTTTTGAATAATAATATGAAATTTAGCTCTTCATGAATTCAAAATTCATGAATTATATTTCAAAATTCATATTATTATTTTGACCGTAGGGAGCATCTGCAAAAACAACGATTTCAATCGGAAAATAATCGTCAGAAAAATTACCTACTGCTATTTATACTTAGCTTGAGCTTCAGCAGTCCTGCTGCCATTCTCCAGAAGCCCCTTTGCCAAGGTCACCCAAGATCATGTAACAAGAGACAGAGATCACCGCGGACAGCGCACATCATGCACGCCCGAAAAATTGCCATTGTGACCAGTGACGCTCCTGAAGCGATCAAATCGGGGAGCGTTCTTCGTGACCGCTACGGGTCCGTTCCGCCGGAGGAAGCGGATATCATTGTCGCGCTTGGCGGCGATGGCCTGATGCTGCAAACATTGCATCGTTTGATGGGCAGCGGCACGCCAATTTATGGCATGAACCGTGGCTCCGTCGGGTTTCTGATGAACGAATACGCACCCGACACGTTGCACGAGCGGTTGGATTCGGCAGAACGCAGCGTGGTGCATCCCTTGCTGATGCACGTGATCGACAGCGACGGGGTGAACCACAGAGCGCACGCCATCAACGAGGTTTCCGTATTCCGCCAGACCTATCAGGCGGCAAAACTGAAGCTTTCAATCGACGGCAAACCGCGGATGCAGGAACTGATCGCAGACGGAGTTCTGGTGGCAACTCCAGCGGGGTCGACTGCCTATAATCTATCGGCAAACGGGCCAATCCTGCCGCTGAACGCGCCATTGCTGGCACTCACACCGATCTCGGCATTCAGGCCGAGGCGCTGGCGCGGGGCTGTCCTTTCGGACACGGCCGATATCCAAATTGACGTCATCGAAGCGGACAAGCGGCCGGTAAACGCGGTGGCGGATCACGTCGAGTTCCGCTCTGTCAAGACCATCCGCGTTGCGATGGATCGATCCGTCGATCTTGTCATGTTGCATGATCCCGGACACAGCCTCGATGAGCGTATTCTGCGGGAGCAGTTCGGCAGTTAGGTGTCGGTGCCTTCAAGCGGCAAAACGTCCATGTATTTGATTGGCCTCGACAGTATCGCCGGCGTTCTGGTGAGGCTCATATTCGGCACGAACAGGAAATGGTTCGCCCGTCTCCGCTTCCAACCGGAGGCGGCTCAGAAAGCGTCTTAATTCCGGATCTGTTCGAAAGTCAGAAAATGCCAAAATCCGTTGCAACCGGCTGACGCAATCGAGATTTGGACCATTGGCCAAGCGAACGCCCGAGAGTTCGGCATTTGACCAGACTTCAAGAGCCGTCGTGATGAAACGTGCTTGTTCGTGTCTCAAACCCGCCGCGTTTGCGAGTTCCAGAAACTCGTCCCGCCGAAACGGATAGATGACATACTCGACAAGATCGGACGAATAGCCGGCGATCTGGCTTAACATTTCACAAAACACCTGAATCTGCCCCGAGACGATGGTACGAACCAGAAGTGTGACCGTCCCCTGGTTCATCATTAACAGGTGATGGCAATAAAATGGCAGGGCTGAAGACGGGGCCTGAACGAGAACATCCGCCTCGCCACGCTCGATATCGTCGGTCGTGGGGGTGTGCCCGCATCGGGAGAGTGCCAATTCAATCCGGCTTGTTGCCAGTGCTTGCCAAACGGCGAAATCGAGTTCGGAGCGCGCCTCCATCGCCTGAAAAAGTCTTTCACTCCGCGGGAAGCGTTCAAGCAGCCGGATCAGGGAAAAGGTCGGGATTGGTGCCGCATGATTTTCAGCAAGACGAATACCCCCCGCTTCGTCTGCCATTTCAGACAGAGCAGCACAAACATCAGCCGAAAGATTGCCAATCTGGGCGATTGCATAGCAATAGTGCGGCTCACCCGTCATGATAAAATCAAGACGGGACTGATTGCTGAGATAGGGAAAGAGATCATTGATGACAACCGACGGATCGGAATCCGCATCGTCCTGCCGGAAAGACTCCCCGATTGCATCCTGTTTGTTGCTTCGTGGATTGTTCCATGTTTCCGCAAACGTCATCATGTGTTCCTAAGTTCTGGATTTGGCATCAGGCGAAAGACGCACGGGAGGCAGCGGAACATTGGTGAATACCGCTGGCGGGCCGAGATCCGGCTCAGATGTTCCGGCGCGTACGAGCGAGCTGTCGCCTGCGCCACTGACAGATTGGCGATCCGGATCGGGCATGGACCAGAGATCGCGGACAACCGCGTTGTAGGGGGCGAGGGACCCCTCCGTCCGAAACAGTCCATAGAGTGCCGGCACCGAAGACGCATTCGCCAAAAGCGGAATAGCTGAGACTTGCAACCGAGGATCAAGTGCGGTTTCGGACTCTTCAAGGCCTCCTTGCGCCAATTCCCCCACAGCGCCTATCTGCCTGCTGAAGAGATCAGTGATCTTTTGGCGAACAGCTGCCACGCCAAGCGGCCTCCCCGTTTCCCGATCATAGAAGAGCGCCTGATTGGCGCGTGCCGCATCGGGAAACAACGCCGATGCATCCGTATCCGGCGCGGTCGTACTCTTTTCGATCAGGAGGGCGGCAGAGTCGACACCGAACACATGGGCGAGATAGAGGTCAGCCTCGCTGGGCGGGTAACCGACACGGGAAGCGAGCTGCTGATGATTGTCGCGGGTGAGTTCTCCAGCCATCATGGTCGCGATTTCGGGATCGCTCCGAAGTGCCAGAATTTCGGCCTTGTGCGCCGGATCGGGGACGTCATAGACTCCCGGACGGACCTCGGAAATCTCGCTCGAATAGCCCGACAACCCGAATTTCGGACCAGCATCCTTCAATGTTCCAAGCCAAGTCTGTTCGATAAACTGGAACAGACCGGTTGCAGTCGAGGTCGGGGCTTTTGCCGCAGGATCGAGGGATGATTCGCGGGTTGCTGTGCGCAGAAGATAGTCAAAATCGGCGCCGGACCGCTCCGATCCGTCACGAATAGCCTCAACGACGCGGGAGGGGGCCGCTCTCGGCGATTCGGCAGGGGCACCTGCCACGGGGCGCGGATTTGTGAACAAATTGAGCATTATGTCGCGATCTACCCAAAGGCTGATTTCATTCTCAATCTATGTGTTTTATGGTTAATAAATCGTTAACTTCATCGGGCACCTTCCGGAATGCGCCATTTTCTGACACTCGGTACACTTGCCGCCCTATCACTCGAAAATGAGGTGTTTGACGGAGCCTATGCGCTGGTTGTCGACCTTGCAACGAACCCGGATGAAACGATGCGTGCGGCAGCGGCGGCGTTCATGGAACGGTGCCGACATACCCCAAAGTCAAAGCCGGTTTTCATCCAAATCCCTGCCCTGCCCGATCCACGCTCGGCGGATGTTCTGACGGATGCGATGACATGGCGGCCGCATGGCATTCTTCTGCCCGGAGCGAAATCGGGGATGGATGTGCAGCACCTCGCGGCACGACTGGCTGTAGGAGAAGCGCGCAACGGAATTGCCGACGGGATCACCCGGATTCTGGCGATCACCGGTCAGGCGAAGGGATCATTGTTCGAATTGGGAAGTTTTGCCGGTTCCAGCCATCGGTTGAGCGGGTTGGTCTGGTCACCCGATGCATTGATCAAGCGCCTCGGGGCGAATGCATCCGAAGAGAGCGGGCTGGCTGAGCCCTTCGATGACGCGATCCGTTTGGGGCGCACGCTGACTCTGATTGCCGCCGCCGATTCCGGAGTTCCTGCAATCGACGCGACACCCTGCGGAAAATCCGGTCCGGCACAAATCGGCGTGGCGTGCGAACGGGCTCGTGAAGACGGATTTTCCGGGTATGTGACCGACGATCCCGCAATGCTCGCTGCGCATTCTGCCTGATCACCAGCACGATACACCTAGACTGTCAGGTGCGTGACAATATCGGCAAGGTCGGGACGCGGACGATCCAGCGGCTTTTCAGTGGCTCGGCCGATGTGAATGAAACCCGCGAGCTTTTCCGACTCCCGGACACCGAGAGCGGCGAGAAATTCCCGATGATAGCCGAACCATTCTGTCAGCCATGCAGTGACAAACCCCATCGCATTCGCTGCAATCGTCAGGTTCATGCAGACGGCGCCGGCCGAGAGGACCTGTTCCCATTCCGGAATTTTGACATGGGGACCCGCGGTGCTGATCACGGCGATCACAAGCGGGGCACGGGCGAGCCGGCGGCGCTCAATATCGGTCGTTTCGGGCTTTGCATCCGGATGCAAGGAGGTGTGGAGTGTGCCGATCAGCGTGCCGAGCCGATGGCGTGCATCGCCCTCGATGACAATAAAACGCCAAGGCGCGAGTTTGCCGTGATCGGGCACGCGCGCGGCGATTGTGAGCAGGGTTTGGAGCTCTGCGGCATCAGGCCCGGGGCCTGTCATAAGATGAGGAGCCACGGAGCGCCGTGATTTCAGGAGATCGAGCATATTATTCATCGGGTGTTCCACAGTGTAACGACGGTCCAAGCTTTGACTACGTTAGAAAAACAAGAGGATGCACTCTTATCGCGACCACCCCGTTGACGGAAGCCATTTGACGGTGCAGGGAATCACGCATGATAAAATTTTTCAGATCTGTTCCGCTCTGGCTGGTGCTTGTTCTTGCAACAGTCACATTCGGGTCCGTGGCCCGTTCGGAGGATGCACGGCCCACATCGACAATCACGCTCAGCACCGTGCTCGAAGGTGACACGGCAGTGATCAAATCGGGCGTGACGTGGCGGATTTTTACAGATCCGACAGACCGGACACCCTCGCTTCTTGTGTTTGAATCGAACGCTGCGGAGCCTGTTATCCAGCTTCCGCCGGGTCCTTATATTATTCATGTCGCTTACGGACTCTCGGGGACGACAAAGCGGATTGTGGTCGGACAGTCGCCGCTGAATGAAACAATCAGCCTGAATGCAGGCGGTCTGCAGCTGACGGCCATGATCGGCGAAACACCGGTTCCGGACGAGGCCGTTATCTTCAACGTCTATGTCGCGGTCGGCTCCGACCCCGAAGGACGCCTGATTTCAGGCAATTTGAGAGCCAATACGATCCTGAGGCTGCCGGCGGGCACCTATCGGATCGTGTCGCAATATGGCGACACAAACGCGATCATGAGCACCGATCTCACAATCGAGTCGGGCAAACTGACCACGGCAACCGTCAAGCACCGCGCGGCAATGGTCACACTGAAACTCGTCAGGACATTGGGCGGCGAAGCCTATGCCGGAACAAGTTTCAGCGTGCTGACACCGGGCGGCGACACAATCCGCGAAGCGGTGGGCGCCTATCCCTCGATGATCCTTGCCGAGGGCAGTTACATTCTGATCGCGAGGAATGGCGGCAAGGTCTTCACTCAGGAATTCAGCGTGAAAAGCGGCTATGATCAGGATATCGAGATTTTGATGAAGTAGCCCGGTCACATCATGCGTCGCATGATGTCCACAGGATCAATACGTCACCGTCACAATAACGGTATCATTGTAAGTGTCGGCTGGTGGCGTGATTGTTGACGGGTTTGTGCGGCCATAGACGGTGAATGTCTGGTTTGAGCCGCTGCCAATGTCAGCTTTGGTGAGGCCAGGCGTGTTTCCCCATGGGAGAGAATATTGCGAATTTTGATAGAGCCCGTAGCTGACGCCCGTTTGCGGCGTTGTGCCGCCCATCCAGCGCTTTGTCGGATCATCCGATTTGGCGTTTCCTCCATCCATTGAAATCGTGTAGCCGGCGTTGGACGTGCAACGGACAGTGACGGTCCCCGAAGCTGTCACGGGATTGGATAGCGCGCCGACATTTCCAAAATTGATATCGGATGTCGTCAACGTGCATTGCGGCGTGACAGTCGCCGTTACTGTGAAGCTCGCGGTTGTGGTGCCGGTCAATGTCGATGCGCAGGTTTCCGAACCCGTCTGCAGGCCGTAGCGAATATTCACATCGCTGCCGGAGAAGGTGCTGGAATAGGACCCCACCGGCACGGTTGATTGACCGCCGAAAACGCGCGCAAAAATTGTCGCCGTGGCTTCGCCGGATCCGGAGGGGCTGATAGCGATGGTTTGCGGAGGAACATCGGTACTGCCCCAGACCTGCGCCCGCCCGCCATCCGAATATAGCTCGAAGGCCAAAGTCTCGCTGCCGGAGAGACGTGGCATCGCTCGGCGCCCAGCCACCACACCGCCCGAACCCGCACCTAACGCCGGGCACGCAAGAAGCGTTGCCCCCGCAGCATAGCCGCTGCACGAGACTTTCAATTCCGCCGTTGTATCCGTCGGCGTAGCCGCCGTGACATCTGCATTGCCGAACGAGACGGCGGTTACAGTCGTCGTGCAGCTTTGGGCGGATGCCGATTGCGGGAATGAAACCAGCGCCGCAAAGACTGTCAGAAATGCCAGAACGGGATATAATTTGCGGATTATTGGCACGTAAATGGCCCCACTGTTTCAATGAAGCCCTTTTTCGGGGCATCGCCAAGCTGGATGCGGGCAGTGCAGGATGCGTCGTTCAGATTGACGATGATGCTGTCGCCATCCGAGAAGCCGGTTGACCAGACCTGCCCATCCTGCCCGACAATCACCGCCTCGCCGGTGCGCTCCACAGTGCCGCTCAATCCGACGCCAAGCGGAGCACCTGCCCCGTCGACAAGGGACACCAGCGCCGCACGTCCCGACTGGCCCGATTGTCCCGAGACAAAATTCAGTTTCACACCTGAGCCAGAGGCGGGCACGACCCGCTCATCCGTTTTGATGAGAAAAATATCATTCGGAAGCGTGTTCACATCCACCGACACGGTGTTGGTTTGATAGGGCGTGAGCGAGGGCACGAGGACATTGCCCAGAAAATCGGACGTTCCCACCACCCTGTTCTGGTGCTGGACGGGAATGCCCGCGCGACCGACATTGACGATGGCGAAGGCGTCATTGACGCGACGGCCGAGCACGACGCTTGTGCCGATTGCAGCAATGGAGCCCTCGATCTCGGTGCTCACCCAATTGCGACCATTGGATATATCGGTTGAGGCCCCCAGCCGCGCATAGGTTGAGGTGTAACCTGCCGAGGCATAGCCCTTGACCGCGCTGTTGCGATCCGAGGCGACATCCGCCCGGAGAGTGACCGCGCCCGGCTCATTTCCGCCACCCTTGAAGAGAGAGAAGCGACCATCACCGCCATTCCGGTCGAGACTGGCGGTGGATGAGACGGAGAAGTCTTCAAATGTGCCATAGACGCCGATACTGACGAGTTGTGACGGGTTCTCTCCCAGATCGGCGAAGGCATTGACGGACAGCGAGAGTGTTCGTGTCAGATTTTGTGAATAAAACGCCGAGACAATCCGCGACGGCTCCTCCTGATCGCGCTCGACGGACGCCAGATTGATGCCGATTTGTGAATTGTCGAAGGGACCTTTTGTGCCGATCGAGATCCGGTCAACGGCTCTTGCCGGCCGCGCACGGCGCGCATCGGCTTCAGTCCAGGTGAGGATATCCTGCGGGCGATCCCATTGCCAGAAGCCGAACGAGCCCGAGGCGGCGGCGGGGCGGGCGGTGGCGGAAACGAGATCCTCGTAATCGCCGACAATGCGTTGCGTGCTGCCCGAAAGACGATAGACACCCAGCGTTGTCTCGAAGGACAGATAGGGCAAAAAGCCGGTCTTGTTTTCGTAGGAACTGCCCTGCCCTGCCAGCGTCATCGTGCCGAGATTGAAGAAATTGAACGATGCGCCGCCGCCGAGATTGGTTAGGCCCGCGCCGCCTTCCGCATGGGCCTGCAAGGTCAGCCCGTCGGTGACGCCGCCGCGCAAGGTGGCGACCCCGAGCGGCTTGTCGCCATAGGTAAAATTCGACACCGCATAGTAATAGCGGGCAAAGCCCAGTTGCGCGCCGAATTCGATGATGCCGGGCCGGAGCAGCGAGGATGTCGCGAAAAAGGGCAGACGCGAGCGGACTTCGCGCCCTGTTGCGTCGCGCGTCACGATTTCCGCCTGCCCCGAACCATAGAGCCCGGGGATATTCTGGAGGCTGTAGGGGCCGACCGGCAGATCCCGCGAATAGGTTTTGACGTTGTTGACATAGACATCCAGCGTTGTCGGTGCCGCGGCGGAGCCGTCAATCGAGGGGATCGCGGCTGTCACAATATCGGGGCGGACGCCGTAATTGCTTGCGCCTTGCAGGCCAAACAGGCGGATCGGCCGCGCCCAAGGTGCGCCCACCGAAATCACATCGCCGGCCTGAAAAGTCGTTGCGAGATCGACATCCGTGTAGCTGAAGGTCGTATCGAGCCGGGTCGTTTCCGCGGCATTGGCGAGCGTCTGGCCGATAAAGCCGGATTGCCGGAGGGTTCCGACGGGGGAGAAAAACCGCCCGTCGAGATAGAGCGAGCGATTGCTCAACACATTCGACCCGCCGCTCGCATCACCCGAGGCGTAGCCGAGATAATTCACGAGCATGCCAAAGTCGGAGGAGCGCGGCTTTTCAAATGCGATATCGCCGCGCCCGTCCAGAATGGCCGGTAGCAGGAGATTATCCGGGACGATGAGATTGATGGCTTGTCGGGGCTCGTCATAGACCGAGCGGAGCCCGGCGAGTTTGTCAAGCTCGATCATGGTTTCGGGCTTGGGATCGCCGGGAAGTTTGAGGCCGACCGCACGCAGATCGGCGGCTTTGGCGACCAGCCCACCATTGGCCTGCACGGTGAAAGGCACAATCACGCCCTTGGAGCGGTCATTCACGAGCACTTCGAGCTGAAGCTTGATCTCCTGAGCAGGGTTCAACGGCTGTTCCGCCGACGCGTCATGACCCAAGCCCGACCACAGCACGCAAAACACAACACACCAGAATGCTCTATGGAACGACCTCGACCTGGGCATTGATCGTTTCCGTTTCATTTCTGGCGGAGATTTTGACTGGCCCCCCGGCAAAGCCCTTCGGTGCGGGCTTTTTCCAACTCATTGATTGACCGGGCAGGATGTAACCGGCAGCTCCATTCGTTCCGAAACGAACGAATGAACGCCCATCGCTGATTTTCAAATCTGTCAATTTTGCGCCGCGATTACCCGAATTGATCGCTGTCAGCTTGACGGCGCCGTCAACCAATTCGGCATCCCACTCCAAAACTGCCTTTCCGCCGTTCGCGGGCCGCACAAAAATCGGCAGGGAATATCGGATTGCGATTCCGATCACATTTTTTTTGCTACTCTGCTCGTCCGGCAATTGGTCAATCAGAAGACGATAATTCTCTTCATTAAGTACAGGAGCAGCACTTTGGCGCACAATCCGGACCGTGTAGCTTGTATTCGAGGCCAAAGTCGCAAAGGGAGGGGAAGCGACAACGTCGTCCGTCGCTTCAAGCACCTCTTTGCCATCCACCTGCGACCAGCGCATCACGCGCAATTGCGCCACGCGCGGCTTTTTAGCATCTGTTTTCAGCGTAATTGTTGATGACAGGGAAGGTTCGTTGATCTCGACCGAAATCGGCGATACCTGGATCGACTCGGCTTGGCTTTCTTCCCCGAATGCCAAAATGAGTGCGGCGAGGATTAGCCATTTCATGCGTACCACGCCCCTTCCCCAAACCGTTATCAAGGCTGAACAGTGATCGTGATTGATACCGTGTCACTGTAAGTACCCGCCGTGACTGAGCCAGTGAAATTTCGAATTACGCCGTTGATCGGCAACACCTGAGCCGCACCATTGCCCGTGTAGGCGAAATCCTGATCCTTGGTCCAAGCGTCACCCGCGCCGTAGGCTGTCGTGCGGAACATCTCATAGGGAATGAAATTTGCGGGCGAGGCAGAATCCTTCAACCTTCGAAAGGAGGTCACAGTGTCGAAGTTTGATCCACCGTTCAGCTTCACATTATACACGGTGCCAGCGGTGCAATTAACGTTAAAAGCGGGGCTGACCGTGGCGGTAATTGTCTGTCCCTGCAAGCCACCGCTATTCGGGAAGCCCAAGGTAAATACCGATCCCGAGGTTGGCAGAGTGCAAGATTTGGTAATGACGATCGACGCATTCATGTTGTAGCTTTGAGCCGACGCCAGCCCGGTGCTGGCAGCGAGCAAACCTGCGCCAACCAACAGCGTTTTGAGGTGTTTCATAGCGATG
>Ga0209550_10006075_pt1 | contig 11291 bp, 7 predicted proteins | sample LauGreSuBDMM15SN_2_FD_187567 | JGI IMG/M metagenome (GOLD analysis project Ga0209550, IMG submission 187567) | Freshwater lake microbial communities from Lake Michigan, USA - Su13.BD.MM15.SN (SPAdes) (version 5) | ecosystem: Environmental > Aquatic > Freshwater > Lake | place: Lake Michigan, USA... | reverse complement strand
ATTGACTTGACCGCTGACTGTCTGGCTGCCTGGTGTCAGGCTCTGGGCAGCTACCGTCAGGCTCAGCGCCGCCGTGGTTGATTGAGCTCCGCTGGTGGCCGTGAGTGTGTGGCTGGTCGTGCTGTGTGCGGCCGTCGGCGTGCCCGAGATCACCCCGGTGCTGGTGTTCAGGCTCAGGCCCGCTGGCAGGGCAGGGTTAATGCTGTAGGTCGGTGCACTGGCGAAGTTGCTGGCAATCAGCGCGCTGGTTGCTGTCAGCGCGGCATTGACTTGACCGCTGACCGTCTGGCTGCCTGGTGTCAAGCTTTGGGCAGCTACTGTCAGGCTCAGCGCCGCCGAGGCTGATTGAGCTCCGCTGGTGGCCGTGAGTGTGTGGCTGGTCGAAGTGTGTGCGGCCGTCGGCGTGCCCGAGATCACCCCGGTGCTGGTGTTCAAGCTCAAGCCTGCTGGCAGGGCTGGATTAATGCTGTAAGTGAGAGTGCCTGTGAAATTGCTGGCCGATATCACGCTGGTTGCTGTCAACGCTGCATTAACTTGGCCGGTGATTGTCTGACTGCCGGGCGTCAAGCTCTGTGCGGCCACCGTCAGGCTCAGCGCCGCCGTGGCGGTCTGAGCTCCGCTGGTGGCCGTGAGTGTGTGGCTGGTCGTGCCGTGTGCGGCCGTTGGGGTGCCCGAGATCGCCCCGGTATTGGTATTGATGCTCAAGCCTGCTGGCAGGGCTGGGTTAATGCTGTAAGTCAGAGTGCCTGTGAAGTTGCTGGCCGATATGGCGCTGGTTACAGTCAGCGCGGCGTTGACCTGGCCGGTGATTGTCTGGCTAATTGGAGACAGGCTCTGTGCGGCCACAGTCAGACTCACCGTCGCCGTGGCGGTCTGAACTCCGCTGGTGGCAGTGATAGTGTGGCTGGTCGTGCTGTGTGCGGCCGTCGGGGTGCCCGAGATCACCCCGGTGTTGGTGTTCAAGCTCAAGCCCGCTGGCAGGGCTGGGTTGATGCTGTAGGTCGGCGCACTGGTGAAGTTACTGGCACTCAGCGTACTGGTCGCCGTCAGCGCGGCATTGACTTGGCCGCTGACCGTTTGACTTGTTGGCGATAACGACGGTCCAGTCACCGTCAAATTCAAGGTGGCACTGGCCGTTTCTGTGCCGTTGATGCCTGTAATCGTATAGGCCGTTGCGGCTTGCGCCACAGAGGGCGTGCCCGATACCACCCCTGTGCTTGTATTTAAGCTCAGGCCCGCTGGCAAGGCTGGGCTGATGCTGTAGGTGGGCGCGGACGTGTACCGGTTGGCCGTGAGTGCAGAGCTTGCCGTAAGTGGACTGTTGACTTGCCCCGTTGCAGTCTGACTTGACGGACTTAGGGACCGAACGTAGATGAATATTTGTGATTCATGTTGCGGAAATGTGGAGTACAGAAAAAAACTTCCATCTGCGCCGCTTAAAGTGAAGGTGGTCGTGGTGCCCGGCCATCTTCGATAGACAACAAACGGTGAGACACCGTTGACACCGCTAGGTCCAGCGGTGTATTGGGTACAGTCAAAACCGCCAGGGTTTGCAAGAGCGGTGACCGTGAAGGTATCGCCAGCCACCCCGAACAGGTTCACCGTCGTTCCACCGGCCACACTGCAGTCGTAACTGAAGGAGCCCAAATTGGCTGCAAAGCCCACAGTCGGCAAAAAAGACACCAATGCCCATAGCCATAAAATTGCTAGTGGTCTTATCAGTGCCTTAACCATGCTCATCCCATCAGTAAATTTTCCGTTCGCACTATTTCCACACGGGATGAGTCACCAGGGAAGCCAGCGCGCAAGGCCAGTCGCGCTCCACTTTGTAGTTAAATTCAGAGCTTTTAGGTGTTGTGAACGACCTGTGTTCTAAGGCTTGTCCAGATTGCAAGCAGCAAACCGACTGGTCGGTTTAAATTTTGTCACAATAAAAATTGTTCCTTCAAGACCCCGAGCTTGGAAAGGCTTTTTGATCATGCCTCTGAGCACCCAAATCCCGCCCCTGACGGTCAATGACCTCAGAGGACGAATCCTGATGGCATCAAGGCAGTGTTTTTCAAAACGAGGCTTTGACCTGACCACCTTGGGAGATATCCAGCAAGCAGCAGGTGTATCTCGAGGGGCCATCTATCACCACTTTAAAAGCAAGGAGGAGATCATTCAGGTGATCACCTCCGAAAACCTGGGCCGCATGGGCGACAAGGTCGCTGAAATTTTGGAAGTCGCCCGCAGTGAGCACCTGCCTGTCGCCAAGGTGCTGGAGCACCTTTGCGACTTTGTTGAGCAGATCGTTTTTGGCCCAGGTCAGGCGATGGGCATACGAGTCTGGGCTGCGTCTACTGTGGATGACGGTATTCGCAGCACCATGGTGGCAGCTTTCGAGCGCATCAGAGCATTGATGGTCGAATTGATTGCCGACTATCAAAAGAAGGGCGAAATTGACGACTCAGTCGATGCTCAGGAGCTGGCATCGGTGCTGTTTTCCGTCACCATTCCAGGTTTCCAGGTGCAGCGGATATTCTTGGACGAGCGATCGATAGCCCCCAAGGCCTATGCACTGGCCTTGATCGCATTGCTAAGGCCTCAGAACAAAGCTTGAGAAAACCCACAGATTGATTCACGCGTGCTTGGCCACCATGCCGCGTGAAAAAAGCCGGATGTGTCTCTGCCAAGATGACATTGCAGCACTGACCCTGCGCAGCTATCGACTTTGGAGCAACCCGGGTGTGTAACGACGAATGGGTCTACAGCCACAGGTCATAGTCAAGAGCCCAAAGCAAAATGCCCTGCAAATTGCAGGGCCTGAGGCTGCCTCTGGGCCTGCTGAGCAGGTGTGAGAACTTAGTACTGGCGGAGAAGGCGGGATTCGAACCCGCGGTGAGTTTTACCCCACGCACGCTTTCCAGGCGTGTGACTTAAACCGCTCATCCACCTCTCCAGCAAGTACATTATTGTAGCTGATCACCAAAGGCTTTTTGCCTCCTCAACACCAAAGGCAGTCTGTTGGCGAGCTCAGTTGCGGCCTATGAATCGAGGGCCACCACTGCACTCACTAGGCTCAATCCCCGGCTCGGAGAGGACGCCATTCATGGCTTTGCAGGTCCTGCAGGCTGACGAACTCCAAGGCGCGTTCGTGGGTGCATTCCAGCACCACCGGGGGCGCCAGGCCTGCGAGCAAGGCTTGGCGCCAGCGGGTGGCGCACAAGCACCAGCGGTCGCCGGGCTGCAGTCCTGCAAAGCGCCACTCTGGCCTGGGTGTGCTGAGGTCGTTGCCCAACTGAATGGAAAATGCCAAAAATTCGGCCGTGACCCTGGCGCAGATGAGGTGCGAGCCCGTGTCGCTCTCGTCGGTGCGGCAGCAGCCGTCGCGAAAGTAGCCCGTGAGCGGGTCGTAGGAGCATGGCGCCAGCGGCGTTCCCAGAACGTTAAGCAGTGTCATGCGAGAAAGATGTGTGGCCAGTTCATGGGCTTTGATTATCCAGCCCATGGGCCGATGGCCTGAAAAAAGCACTTGGATGTCAGAGCAGTGACTTGTGCGTGACATCTGAATGACTGTTGCACACCGCTTGTACTGAGATGGCCCGAAAGCAAAGGGTATGACCTTACACTTTGCATTTTTCGCCGGACCCCCGGCGTGCCAAGGCCCCCCACTGCCATGAAATTTCGTTTCCCCATTGTCATCATTGACGAAGATTTTCGTTCCGAGAACACCTCTGGTCTGGGCATTCGCGCTCTGGCGCATGCCATTGAGGCTGAAGGGTTTGAAATTTTGGGCGTGACCAGCTATGGCGATCTGTCGCAGTTCGCCCAGCAGCAAAGCCGGGCCAGCGCTTTTATTTTGTCGATTGATGACGAAGAGTTCACCCCCGGCCCCGACCTGGACCCGGCGGTGCTCAGCCTGCGGGGCTTTATTGAAGAGGTGCGCCGCAAAAACCTGGACGTGCCGATTTATGTGTATGGCGAAACCAAAACCTCGCGCCACATTCCCAATGACATCTTGCGCGAGTTGCACGGCTTCATCCACATGTACGAGGACACCCCCGAGTTCATGGCGCGCCACATCATCCGCGAGGCCAAGAGCTACCTTGAAGGCGTGCAGCCGCCGTTTTTCAAGGCCTTGCTGGACTACGCCGAAGACGGCTCTTACTCCTGGCATTGCCCGGGCCACTCGGGCGGCGTGGCTTTTCTCAAAAGCCCGGTGGGCCAAATGTTCCACCAGTTTTTTGGTGAAAACATGCTGCGCGCCGACGTGTGCAACGCCGTGGAAGAGTTGGGTCAGTTGCTGGACCACACCGGCCCGGTGGCGGCCAGTGAGCGCAACGCGGCGCGCATCTTCAACGCCGACCACTGCTTTTTTGTGACCAACGGCACCAGCACCTCCAACAAAATTGTCTGGCACCACACGGTGGCCAGAGGCGACGTGGTGGTGGTGGACCGCAACTGCCACAAGTCCATCTTGCACTCCATCATCATGACCGGGGCCATTCCCGTGTTTTTGAAGCCCACGCGCAACCACTTCGGCATCATTGGCCCGATTGCGCAAAGCGAGTTCACCCGCGAGGCCATTGAGGCCAAGATCCTGGCCAACCCCTTGCTGGCGGGTGTGGACCCCAGCACCGTCAAGCCGCGTGTGCTCACCATCACCCAGTCCACCTACGACGGCGTGCTCTACAACACCGAGACCATCAAGGGCATGCTGGACGGTTACATCGACAACCTGCACTTTGATGAAGCTTGGTTGCCGCATGCGGCGTTCCACCCGTTTTATGGCGCCTACCATTCCATGGGCAAAAACCGCCCTCGGCCCAAGGAGGCGGTGGTGTACGCCACCCAGTCCATTCACAAGCTGCTGGCCGGCATCAGCCAGGCCAGCCATGTGCTGGTGCAAGATTCGCAAAACGTCAAGCTCGACAGGCACCTCTTTAACGAGGCTTACCTGATGCACACCTCGACCTCGCCGCAGTACAGCATCATTGCCAGCTGCGACGTGGCGGCAGCCATGATGGAGCCCCCTGGCGGCACCGCCTTGGTGGAAGAAAGTATTGCCGAGGCGCTGGACTTTAGGCGCGCCATGCGCAAGGTGGATGCCGAGTACGGCGACGACTGGTGGTTCAAGGTCTGGGGGCCTGAGCAGCTCATTGAAGAAGGCATTGGCCGCGCTGACGACTGGATTCTCAAGGGTGAAGACTCGCCCTCAGACAACAGCAACTGGCACGGCTTTGGCGAGATGGCCACGGGCTTTAACATGCTGGACCCGATCAAGTCCACCATCGTCACGCCTGGCCTGAATCTGGAGGGCAACTTTGCCGCTACCGGCATTCCGGCCAGCATCGTCACCAAGTTTTTGGCTGAGCACGGCGTGATTGTGGAAAAGACGGGGCTTTACAGCTTTTTCATCATGTTCACCATCGGCATCACCAAGGGCCGCTGGAACACGCTGCTGACGGCGCTGCAGCAGTTCAAGGATGACTACGCCAAGAACCAGCCCATGTGGCGGATCCTGCCCGAGTTTTGCCAAAAGTACCCGCGCTACGAGCGCATGGGCCTGGCCGATTTGTGCCAGCACATCCACCAGCTTTACGCCAAATACGACATTGCTCGCTTGACCACCGAGGTCTACCTCAGCGACTTGGCCCCGGTCATGACGCCCAGCGACGCCTATGCCCATATTGCCCACCGCAAAACCGAGCGGGTGGAGATTGACGAGCTTGAAGGCCGCATCACCGTGGGCCTGGTCACGCCTTACCCTCCCGGCATTCCGCTGCTGATTCCTGGCGAGGTGTTCAACAAGAAAATTGTGGACTACCTCAAATTCGCCCGCGAATTCAATGCCCAATGCCCAGGTTTTGAAACCGACATCCACGGCTTGATTGAAGAGCAAGACGAGTCGGGCAAGATGCGTTACTACGCCGATTGCGTCAGAGCCGACTGAGTTTTCAGCGGCTCACTCCTCAGACCGCACCCGCCAAAAAGTGGCAAAGCGCGGCAGGCCTGAAGCGGTCAAGCCTTGATAGCGAAAGCTCACCACAGCGTCCAGCTCGGGCGGGTGCAGGCGGTCGCGCTCGCTCAGCCCCGTGCCCAGGCGAAAACGCCTGGGCCCGTACATGGCGTCGGCCGGCATTTCCACCAGCAGCGCCCCCAGCTTGCCAGCGTGCTGCCCCTTGCCCGGTAAGTGCTCAATGACCCGGGCTTCGGCATCGTCCCAGGCTTTGAGCTTGAGCAAATGCGCGCTGCGCAGTGAGCGGTAGAGAGCGCTTGCGTGGTGCAGCATCAGCCCTTCACCGCCCAGGGCCACCACACGCTGCAGCCATTCTTGCAATTCAGCCTCGCTGGCCACTTGGTCTTGAGGGATGGTTTGCAGCCACAGCGCGTGGGTGTGGGCCACCACCACGCGCAGGGCTTTCAAGCGTTCACTGAAGGGGCCCGCGTGCTCTGGCAGGTCAAAGGCCATGAAGCGCAAGCCCTGCCAAGCTTGGTCTTGGGCTTTGCGCTGGCGTGCTACCGAGACGGTTTGCTCAAAACTGCCGTGGCCGGCCCACAGTTCACCGTCCAGCGCCTGCTCAGGCCAGTCTGCGGTGAACCAGTCGGGCGCATGAATGGGCAGCCCGCCTCGGCTCCAAAGGCGCTGGCCGTCCCAACGGGCGCGCATGCCGTCTAGCTTTTCGCTGACCCAATAGTCCTTCAAGTCGGTGCCAGCGCGCCAGGTGCTGGCCAGCATGAGGGCCGGGGCCTGTGCCAAGCCCACGGGCAAACACGCGGGCCACAGCACCAAGGCGGCCAGGGCTTTGAGGTGCAGGCGCAGCTGGGGATTGAACATGGCAGCCTCTTTGATGCATAAAGAACCAAGTCTGCCGCCAAGACCATGAAAAAAACGCACCTAAGTGCGCTTTTCGGCGTGTGTTGGCAATTCTTTGCGAACTGCCAGGGTGCGTCAGCCGCCCACCGGCTCCGCGATGCCACCCACCACTTGGCTGAAGCCGCCGTCCACGTAGGTGATTTCGGCACTCACGCCGGCGGCCAGGTCGCTGAGCAGGAAAGCGGCCACGTTGCCCACGTCGTCCACAGTGACGTTGCGGCGTATGGGCGAGGTCTCGGCCACCACGCTCAAAATTTTGCCAAAGCCTTTGATGCCGCTGGCCGCCAGCGTTTTGATGGGGCCGGCACTGATGCCGTTGACCCGCACGCCGCGGGGGCCCAGCGACTCGGCCAGGTAGCGCACCGAGGCTTCCAAGCTGGCCTTGGCCAGGCCCATGGTGTTGTAGTTGGGCACGGTGCGGATGGCGCCCAGGTAAGTCAGGGTGAGCAGGGCGGATTTGTCGCGCAGCAAGGGCAGGGCGGCCTTGGCCATGGCCGGAAAGCTGTAGGCGCTGATGTCGTGCGCGATTTTGAAGGCCTCGCGCGAGAGGCCGTCTAAAAAGTCGCCCGCAATCGCCTCGCGCGGGGCAAAGCCGATGGCGTGCACAAAGCCGTCAAACTGCGGCCAAGTGGCCGACAGGTCGGTGAACAACTGGGCGATTTGCTCGTCGCTGCCCACGTCGCAGTCAAACACCAATTTGGAGCCAAAGTCGGCCGCGTACTCGGTGATGCGGTCTTTAAAGCGCTCGCCCACGTAGCTGAAAGCCAGCTCCGCGCCTTGCGCATGGCAGGCGCGCGCAATGCCGTAGGCAATGGAGCGGTTGGACAGCACGCCGGTGATGAGGAGTTTTTTGCCTTGGAGAAATCCCATTTTTATTCCTTTGGAGTCGTCTGGCTCAGGGTCTGTGCCTGGCAATTGCGCAGTGCTTTGGCGGGGTGCTCGGCGTTTCGTGCAGAATTGTCGCATGCGGTTTTTTGCTGTTTGTCCTGCGCTCAGTCTGCTGGCGGCCCTCTGTCTGGCGCCTGTGGCGGCCTCGTCCGCGCCCGCTTACGCCTTGTGGGGCGAGCTCAAATACCCGCCTGGCTTTGCGCACTTTGACTACGTCAACCCCCAAGCCCCCAAGGGCGGCACCCTCAGGTTGGTGAGCAACTCCCGCGCTTCGACCTTTGACAAGTACAACCCCTTCACCATCAAGGGCAGCGCGCCGGCGTACCTGTCAGACCTGATGTTTGACAGCCTGCTGGCCCGCACCTTGGACGAAACCGGCTCGGGCTACGGCCTGCTGGCCCAAGACGTGAGCGTGGCCGCTGACGGGCTGAGCGCCACCTTCACCTTGCGGCCAGAAGCGCGCTTTCACAACGGCGACCCGGTGCTGGCCGCCGACGTCAAACACAGCTACGACACGCTGATGGGGCCCTACACCTCGCCTGCCTACAAAACCATGCTGGAAGACGTGGCGGGCCTGGACGTGCTGGGCGAGCGCGAGCTGCGCTACCGCTTTAAAAAGCCCAACCGCGAACTGCCACTCACCGTGGGCGGCCTGCCGGTGTTCAGCCGCGCCTGGGGCATGGAAGGCGGCCAACCCAAGCGCTTTGACCAGGTGGTGATGGACCTGCCCATTGGCAGCGGGCCCTACAAAATTGGCCCAGTGCGCTTTGGCCGCGACATCACCTATGTGCGTGATGCCAGCTACTGGGCGCGCGACTTGAATGTGCGCCGCGGCATGGCCAATTTTGAGCGCATCACGGTCAAGATTTACAAGGACAACACCGCCAGGCTGGAGGCGCTCAAGGCCGGCGAGTTCGACCTCATGCGCTTTTTCTCGGCCGGCGACTGGGCGCGCCGCGTCACGGGCAAGCGATTTGACAGCGGCGAGTTGGTCAAGGGCGAGTTCCGCCACCAACTGCCCTCGGGCTTTCAAAGCTACGTCATCAACGTCAGGCGTGACAAGTTCAAAGACGTGCGCGTGCGCGAGGCCCTGGGCCTGGCGCTGGACTACGAATGGATGAACCGGCAGTTGTTTTACGGCGCCTACCAGCGCGTGGTGGGCATGTTTGGCAACACCGCCTGCCAGGCCACCGGCAGCCCCAGCCCTGAGGAGCTGGCCTTGCTCACGCCATGGCGCGGCCAGGTGCCCGAGGCGGCCTTTGGCCCCATGCATGCCCCGCCCCGCACCGATGGGGACAGCAGCTTGCGCGGCAACTTGCGCCGCGCCCGCGATTTGCTGGCGGCTGCGGGCTGGACCATCCAAGAGGGCGTGCTGCGCAATGCCCAGGGCCAGCCTTTCGTGATTGAATACCTGGACAGCAACGAAGCGGGCGCCCGGGTGGTCACGCCTTGGGCGCGCAACCTGGAAAAACTCGGTATGGTGCTCAATTACCGCCCCGTGGACTTTGCCCTTTACCAACAACGCCTTCAGCGCTTTGAATTTGACATGACCAGCATTGCCTACGGCGGCACGCACAGCCCCGGCCAGGAGTACGCAGACCTCTTTGGCAGCAAGGCCGCCGCCACCGAAGACTCGGGCAACCTGGCCGGCGTGGCCAGCCCGGCGGTGGACGATTTGATCGCCCGCATGGTGGCCGCCAAAACCCAGGCGCAGATGCTGCCAGCCTGCCGCGCCTTGGAGCGGGTCATCACCCACAGCCACTACCTGGTGCCGCAGTGGTCGGCGCCCACGCACCGCATGGCTTTCAACCAAAAGCGCCTGGCCCGGCCCGAGGCCATGCCGCCTTACGCCACGGGTGAAGGCTGGGCCATCATGACTTGGTGGGCGCGCTGATGCTGGTCTACATTCTCAAACGCATCTTGCTCATGATTCCGACCCTGCTCGGGGTGCTGCTGATTACCTTTGCGGTGGTGCAGTTTGTGCCGGGCGGCCCGGTGGAGCAGTACCTGGCCGAGGCCAAGGCCGGCTCTGGCGGCGGCGCTGAAAGCGGTGGTCTGACTTACCGGGGCGGGCAGGGGGTGGACCCCAAGCGCTTGGAGCAAATCAAGGCGCTGTATGGCTTTGACAAACCGGCCCACGAGCGCTTTTTACAAATGCTGGGCCAGTTTGCGCGATTTGACCTGGGCAAAAGCTTTTTCCAGAACAAGGCCGTGTCTGAACTGGTGATTGAAAAGTTGCCGGTGTCTATCAGTTTGGGGCTGTGGACCTTTTTCATCAGTTACCTGGTGGCCGTGCCCCTGGGCGTGGCCAAGGCGGTGCGGGCGGGTTCGCGCTTTGACTTTGTCACCACGCTCTTGGTCTTGGTGGGTTACGCCATCCCGGGCTTTGTGCTGGGCGTGGTGCTGCTGGTGGTGTTTGGCGGGCAATTGCAGTGGTTTCCGCTGCGCGGCCTGACCTCGAGCAACTGGGAGGAACTGAGCTGGGGCGCGCGCATCGTCGACTACCTCTGGCACATCTGCCTGCCTGTCACGGCCATGGTTTTGGGCAGCTTTGCCGTGACCGCCATCCTCACCAAAAACGCCTTTTTGGAAGAAATTCGCAAACAGTACGTGGTCACGGCCCGAGCCAAGGGCTTGGCCGAGCGGCAGGTGCTTTACAAGCATGTGTTCCGCAATGCGCTGATTCCCATCGTCACGGGTTTTCCGGCCGCCTTCATAGGCGCTTTTTTTGCCGGCTCACTGCTGATTGAAACCTTGTTTTCGCTCGATGGCCTGGGCCTGCTCAGCTATGAAAGCGTGATCCGACGGGACTACCCCGTGGTCATGGGCACGCTGTATTTGTTCACCCTGATCGGCCTGGTCACCAAGCTGATCAGCGACCTTTGTTATGTGTGGGTTGACCCCCGTGTCCGTTTTGACTGAGTTTTCAAAGTCCGCCAGCCCCTCCCGCCGCGCTTGGCTGCGCTTTAAGCGCAACCGCCTGGGCTTTTGGAGCTTGCTGGCTTTTGTGGTCTTAGTGGTTTTGAGCCTGGCGGCCGAGCTGGTCTCCAACGACAGGCCGCTGGTGGTGCGCTATCAGGGGGAGTTTTACTTTCCCGTGGTCAAGGACTACCCCGAAAAAACCTTTGGCGGCGACTTTGAAACCGCCACCGACTACCACGACCCCTTTATTCGGCAAAAGCTGGCTGAAAGCGGCAACTGGGCGGTGTTCGCCCCCAACCCTTACGGCCCCAAAAGCATCAACTACTTTGCCAAAGAGCCCAACCCCTCGCGGCCCACGCGGGACAACTGGCTGGGCACCGACGACCGGGGGCGCGATCTGCTGGCCCAGCTCATTTACGGCTTTCGCGTCAGCGTTTTGTTTGCCCTGGCCTTGACCGCCACTGGCGTGTTTTTGGGTATTTTGACGGGCGCCATCCAGGGCTACTTCGGCGGCAAAACCGATTTGGCCTTTCAGCGCTTCATGGAGATTTGGGGCTCCATGCCCGAGCTTTACCTCTTGATCATTTTCAGCGCCGTGTTTGCGCCCAGCTTGGCCTTGCTG
>Ga0209550_10006074_pt1 | contig 11292 bp, 6 predicted proteins | sample LauGreSuBDMM15SN_2_FD_187567 | JGI IMG/M metagenome (GOLD analysis project Ga0209550, IMG submission 187567) | Freshwater lake microbial communities from Lake Michigan, USA - Su13.BD.MM15.SN (SPAdes) (version 5) | ecosystem: Environmental > Aquatic > Freshwater > Lake | place: Lake Michigan, USA... | reverse complement strand
TGGTGTTGCAATGATGGCTAGGTAGGCAATGAACGTGTTGGAATCTTTATCTCTCATGAAAGACAGACTACGGAGAGTGACTGACAAATAGCCCTACCTCGAGATTCAACACCCCTAGTCACCAAAGCGCTCAATAAACTTTGCATCCCAGTCATAAGCATCGAAGTAATCTTGTACAGCTTCGCTAATGCGCTCCATGAGAGCCTGTCTTTCTTCGACAGGCATGCCACAAAGGATGCGCTGCAGAACCGCCTTTTGTTGGCACTGAGGAAATATGAGCGTGCGAACTGCGGGGCAGCGTTTTGTTGTCATAAATGGAAGGTAGGCGAGGGGACTGACAAATGAGGCTAGATCTCTATATTGAACCTACTTCCTAAAAATTTATGACATTTTTGAAGTCCAGAGACTCTAAATAGGTATTCCCTTTGTCAGCCTCCGAATCTATAATTTTAGAATGACAAGTGAAGTTTCCTTAGATGCCTTAATGTCCAAGTGGCAAGAGATTCATGGAGACTTGGACGTCTTTCAGAAGGATCTTTTTGCCGAACACGTGGCAATCCAGGAGATTCAGAACTTTGCCCTCGGTGAAATTCAAAAAGCTTTTCAAATAACACCAAAACTGAATAAAGTGTTAATCCTTCTAAATCTACATGACAACTTAGATGAATATATCCCCGATATAGATTTTCTATCGGACGATATGGCAAGTTTTGTTGGTCTTGAAGGTGAAGAGCCTTACGAATATGTGGCTTCAATTGAGCCAGCTGAAGATGATATTTTGGGGCAGGAACTAGCACATGATGAACCCGCTGGGACTGTGCGTCTCTGGATATAGTGGTTACCGAAATGGATCTAATCTGTGGCCTCTAACTCACTAAAACTTCCAAGCACGTTGGATGCGAAGTCCAACAAGATACTTATGTTTGATTGCCTGCTCCTGCTAGGAGATGAACTTGGAAGTTACTATGACGCAAACATGCGAAAAGTACAGGGAGATGAATGGCTGCGCACTTTGGCGCAGCAGAGAAATGACTACAACCTCACCCTTAACGACCCAGACTTTGTAATAAAAGAGCCTTTAAGATCCGACTCTCCACTTAGAGCAATCTTGCCAAAGTCGCCATCGTTTTATAAAAATCTAGATATCTTGCGAAAAATTCGAAATCATATTGCACACAATAAGACCGAGGGTGGCTATGAGCAGACTCGAGAAATCCTTGGCATCCTGTTAGCAGTCTCCTTGGATATAGATCTCAAGCACTGTGTAAATGAGTATGCGAGTGCGATTAGGCGCATAGAGGCACTAGATCAAGGCAAGACTTTTGTGGAAGATTCTAAGACAGAAGATCGAGTCGAGGAGTTCGAAGACAGAAGTGCCGAGATTGAAGAAATGCTTTTTGAAGAGAAGGAGAAGTCAGCAAAAGTAGCTCGACTTCTTGAAGAAGCTCGCAGTGTCGTGGTCATTAAGGAATTGGAATTTGAAGCGCTTTACGAGAGCGAACAAGCAAAAACTGCAGCTGTACAGAATATGGAAGCAGAGTTGAATAAGGCCCGCCAAGAGGCTGAAGAATTAAAGGTCCAGCTTGATCAGAATACTCAGAGAACTGAAGAATTGAAGAAGAATGAGATCAGCTTGAAGAATTTGGTGGCTTCACTGGCACAACCTCTTGCCAAAATAATCGAACGTGATTTAAAAGCAATGAAAGTTGATGAACGAAGCAAAAATATTAAGAGCCAAGCGAAGGAAAACTCATTAAAGTTACAGTCCGCTCAAGAGGCAGGAACACTTTGGGAGCGTCCAAAAGGTAACAAGAAAATTGTGCTGTCAGTGTCGTCACGTGATCTGGTGGACACTAAGAATGGCAAATTGCTAGAAAAGGCTGATCCTGCGAGAACCAAAGAATTTGCAGAGAAATGGTTAAAAATACGACCTCAAGGTGGTCGGATATTCATAGATTCAGATGGGCACGCTTCTACTTTGATTGATGACAGGCTTGTTTACCTTGGAAATGTGACTGGCTTATTGAATTAGGCGGCCTTGCGATCTTTGCCCCAGATTTACTAATACTTGAAAGCTTAAGTTTGTCAGCGAAGGCTGGCAAGCTATGACCATGAGCTCAAGCGCCAGCATCCGAAAAGACCCTCCAAGCTCAGAGGCAAATAATCAAGACGTATTTATGTGGGCTCTCTATCTTCTAGGAGGGGCTGACAACGACATCGGTGTCGAAGACGTTTGCTTGAAGTGCTTTGAGATTGCTCCTGCACGTTTTAGTTGGCGAACTCATCCAGAGTTACCAGATGGAGTGAAAGGATTAAAAGCGCTATCAGTCGCAGAAAATAAATCTCATGTCGGGCTAATTCTCCGCCCAAATAAATTCAACTGTCGCTTAACCCTTGAGGGAATCAAGTGGGTCGAAGCCTACCGCGCGATTCTTGAAAAGAATTATTCAAAAGCGATCGTGCAGGCATCTAAGACTACAAATCAACACGAACGCAAACGACATGAATTGAAGAAGTCAGATGCTTGGGCAAAGTTCTTAGTTGACCCAACATCTGTCGAAATGTCGGATGCGGCGGCTGCCTTGCAGTGCTCTGCGGCAAGTCCAACCTCAATTTGGGCGGGAAGAGTAAATGACTTGCGGCGCACAGGAGATTTGCTTGCTGATGAGTCAATTTTGAGTTTTGCAGATTTCATCGAGGCAAAGTTCATAATTGGGAGAAAATCATGACAATCAAGAAATCTGGAGATCTGCAATACACGGCTCGTGCCTTTAAGCAAGATTCTGAAGATGCCATGAAAGGCGATGTAGTTCGTGCTTTAATCGAACTCATAACAAATGCTGATGATGCCTATAACTCCAAAGGCGGATCCATACAGATAAGACTTTTAAAGTCTGTGAGCCCTTACCAAGTTAAGATCTCCGTGCACGATAAGGCGACGGGCCTTGACGCTGATGGCTTGGAAAAAGCTTTTGCTCGTTTAGGCGACTTAAATCAAAAATTTGTTGGCGATATGGGAACTCGTGGGCTTTTTGGGCGAGGTGCAAAGGATGTTGCAGCACTGGGAAAAGCTAGATTCGCCTCCATAAGGGCTGGCAAGTTTAGTTCGCTTGAAATTGATCCTATAAAAGCGAAGTTTAATATGGAAGATATAGATGAATCTCCTACGAAATCCGCATACGAGGAATGTCTGTTAAAAGAAGGCGAAAGTGGTCTAACAGCGGAGTTGTTTGTCTCTACGATTCATCGTATTCCGAGCGCAACTGACATGGTCACAAAGCTTCAGAGCCACGTTCAATTGCGAGATTTACTCAACCGGAATGATATTTTCTATTTTGATGAACGCTCCAAGCTAGAAGTGAAATTGATCGGATTGATACCAACAGGGGAAAAAGTTGTTGATAAAGAACTTACCATTCCTCGGTTTAAGCACCCAGTGAAAATTGAAATCTATCGTCTCCCTATCAAGGAAACTTCGACACTCGACGAATATTCAGTGCACGGTCTCGTTGTTTCGGGAAGAGGTGCTGCCTATGAAAATAGTTTTTTGCATCTATCAAAGCGGCCAGAGGCAGGATGGTTTTGTGGACGACTTGATGCCCCAGAAATCCATGATCTAGCACGATCCATCGACACGGAAAAGACTGGAAGTGAACTTAACCCAACGAGAATTGTCAGCCGTCAAAGAGATGGGCTTGTTCAGAATCACCCATATTTTCGAGCACTCATGTCAGAAGTTGAAAAAATTGTTAAGCCTCTATTTGATGCAATGGCCGAGGAAGAAGGAGCTCAAAGAAAGGAGGGAGACAAACTTCGAAAAAGATTTGATGCTCTTAGTCAGGTACTTGCAAATACCTTACAAGAAATTCTTGATGAGGCAGACGCTGGTGAACTTCCTACCTCCTCCGATGATGATGGAAGTAATTTCTCTCTTTCGATCATCCCCCCGCGCAGAGTAATAAAGATTGGGGAGACCGTCTCACTCACAGTCCGAGCCCCCGAATCTTTCGATCTTGAATCAATAAAGTTTTCTCTGTCCTCGGGATCAACATCATTTGAAATTGTTGACTCAGGGAAAGCGACGTGGAATAAGCACCCTCGTCTCCCAGTAAAGCAAAGAACTATTCGCGTGCTCGCAAAATCTCGCGGAACTGGTGTCTTGAGTGCAGTCTCTGGTGATGTACGAGCTGAATGTGAATTGATATCTGTCGCATTCGAGCCAGTAACGGAAGTCGAACCCGATTCCTTGATCTTCGATCCCTTTCACGTCAAAGTTGCTCCCACAAAGGCAAAGAATTTGATTCTTAGGGGACCCCTTGAATATGTGGGCGAAGTTATTGAGGTTCAATCTTCGATTAGCGGATTGCAAGTACCGTCCCAAGTTAGGTTTAAGAGTTCTAAGAGTGGGAAATCTGCCGAAGTTTTGATCAGGGCTTTGGCAGGGCTCGATGAAGATGAAGCGATTGTTACAGCAAAACTGGATGAAGAAGCTACAAATTGCTCCGTAACAATCGTTGAAAGTGCAAGGAATAAAAACCCAAAGATCAAAATCGAAATTGTGGGAAATGATAATCCGCCACGCAGAGTAGACACTCTTCCTGAAGACGGACAATTGGTAATTCGAATTTATGGGCGCCATAGATCGATTGCAAAGTTGCTTGGAAAATATACTAAGGATGGTTTTGAACATGAAAATTCACCTATAGCTCAAGCAAGTATGACTGAAATAATTGCACTCCAACTTTCTATTTATGCCGTGGAACGGGATTCAGAAAAAAACCCTGATCGCTATCCAGATGCATCAAGCATCTTCTTCAAACAACAGGAATTTATTCCCAGATTCATAGTCGCACTTCAGTCAGGCTTACTGGATCTTCAGTAATGGAGTATTTATCTGACCGACTTACCGAACCTGATGATTTTTATGAGGTTCTTACGTGGGACAAATTATCAACAAAGTCACAAAATACTTTGCAGCGAGCAATTGAGAGAAGTGATGTATGGAGAACCTCAGAGATAGATGGATTTAGCTTTGACCTACTAAGCAAGATATCAATTGAAGATCTAAATGATGCAAGATTTATTGGTCCTGCACGTGCTGAAGAGCTAATTCTCGAGTTGATAACCCTATTCAAGAGTCTTAGTTTTAAGAAAGATTTAGATTCGGCTGCAAGTACTACATCTCAAATAATCTCAGTTTCGTCACTCCAGATTCTGGCAAAATTGACTGTGGATGAAGATCTAGACAAGTACCTTGAAAGAGTAGGTTCTGTTGATTTGATAACGCCTCAACAGAGGCACACGCTTCTACAGGAATTATTACCCAGCAAAAATCCATTCAAAAGGATGATGTTTGGAAAAAGAGATCAGGAAACAGCGCTTGGGCATCTCATCGACGCCAACCTACGTTTGAGTTTTGCGCTAGCTAAGCGAGTATGCCCAGATCGAGACATACGAGCCCGAACCGTTGCAGGTAACTTGGGCTTACTCGCAGGCATAACCTCATTCTCTGATAAGCCAAATGTAGATTTTGAAAGTTACGTAATGAAACAGGTGCGCGAGTTCATTCAAGATTTAATTGGCTCTTTTAATCTTTCATATGATGACATCGTTGAACTGATGTTGGATGCGAACGAACGTGAGATTGATTCCATTGACACTGAGGAGGACATTGAGAATGACGTTCCTTTTGAAAGCTGCACAACATTTTCTGAGCTATTTGAAGAGCTAGATCGAGAGTTACTGAAATTACCAAAAGTTGATGAGCGAGCAATAGCCATGCTGAAGCACCGTCACCAAGCATTTGGGGAACCAGGGTTAACTCTTGACGAAATTGGTAAAGAGTGGGGGGTCACTCGTGAGCGAGTTAGGCAAATAGTTGACCCACTGATGAAGACAAGAATTGAATTAGAGAACGAAATTCCAGTCCTTTTAAAAGCCGTCGAACTCTATGAGCAATGTGAAGATGAGGAACAATTTAGTGCCCAAGTTCTAGAAGATGAAATATTTACAGGAGAAGAGATTACCTGGGAACGACTTTGGTGCGTTGCAGGCATTCTCTCCCAGAAAGCTTTAGCTAAAAGGATTTATGAGAAGCACCTAGAACATGAAGCAGGTTCAGGGGCAAACTCTTCCCTTCGAGGTGTAATTAAAAAGGATAGATCAAAATTTGGTCTCTACGACCTGCAAGTTGTTTCAAAGAAATATGAAGTCAATCAGGACAAGGCCTTTAAGATAATTTCTGAGATTTATCCAAGATCCATTCAAAGTGGAAGTTTGGTTTTAGCACGAACTAAGAATTTAGACACGATGTTTGAAAATTCGATCGCTAAGCAATTGAAAGTAAGTTCGCCTCTAGAGGTCAAAGATTTACTGAAGGGTTTGCAACGCACAGGTAAATATAGAGATGTCTCTCTAATAGGCTCAGTAGCTGATCTGTCCAACTTAATTTTGATCTTGGCAGGTAATCCGCCCAACTACGAAAAAGCTTCAGATGGTTTAATCAAGGAAGTTGATTTCCAGACTCTAGAGAAATGGTTAATCGAGATATTTACAGAGGCGAATCTAGGTATCTTGCACTCGAATGATGTTGTCAATTTCGCACTTCGTAATAAGAGAATTAATATCAGTTCGGTGACCGTTTATCTTCTAAATAGCCCGATAATGAGATCGCACGGTAGATCACTTTATAGTCTCGTAGGGACTGCGGTAACTGAGGATCAGCTTGATTCCTACATTCAGATAATTCGTGGATCTTCAGAGGCGTCAGAAGTTTCATTTGCTATGACCGAAGCATCGAAGGGGATTTTGAGCGTTAAACCAAATTTAAATGTAATTACGAGTGGAATAGTATTCCCACCTTCCGGACACAAGAAAATATTTGAGGGTTTTGAATTCAAAACATCGTGCGAATGCGGTGCATTAGAAACCATTCAAGCCGTTAAATTTGCACCATCTGGTTTTTGGACTGGTTTTACGGCAATGATTCGTCATGGGTTTTCTCAACACCAAATGAGTAAAGGATCAACTTTTCGATTTGAATTCGATTTTGATCGATCGTTAGTAAGACTCTTAGTGAACTAGATTCTTTCCGTATTTGATTCCTGCTTTGATTGCGCTTACCGATTCAAATTGAGTTAATCCAGAAAATATAGCAGCTTCAAGCAAGCTTTCAGAAGCAATCTTTTCATCCAGTGAGCCCATACCAATAATCTTTCCGATGTATGTTGCATGCTTTATAAGTGACTGATTTCGGCGTCCTTCTGCGGTATTTCGAATTAGGACGCATCTTTCTGATAGAACTTGGTTCGCAAATTCAAGTGAAAACGTTGGATTACTTGAAACGTTAGATGTGGAATCGGAAGACGAGGAAACAAAAGTCTCTCTTATAGCTTTTGGTGAAAGTTCGTCCCTGAGCCAAGTTGGGAAGTTCAAAACTACAGAATGGTTTCCAATCGATCGGTAATGATCTGTACTTCCATTTACGGAATCAAAGAGATGGGAACCTTCTGCAACGATGTACCCACCTTTAGAGCGTGTATCAACTCGCCACCAGCTATTAACCTCCGTGCCCTGTTTGATAGCAATGTTTTGATCATAGAAGTAGAGATGCTTTCCACCCGATGGAGTTTTAACTGAATATGTCTCAAAGAGCTGACCATCACCAGCTTTCTTACAAATCTCCCTGAATACATCTTCACCGTTCTTCACACCAAGTGCATCCCAAGGACTTGGGGGCGCAGCGCCTTTTGATGTATCTAGGTCGATGACTATTAGATTGGAAACCTCGCAGGCAATTCCGATATTCGCAGTCGGATACTCAGTCCACCAAGAATCAATCTGCAAAGGATTCGTTGTTGCTCGATTCTGCCAATCAGAAATCAATGGCCTTTTTGAGTTTTCAACTAGCGGGATGACATAAAAACCATTCTTTGCGTGTGCTAAAGCTGCTGCCTTCAATGAGTTTTGGTCGATGGGTTTAATCAATCGAGCCGAAGACTGCGGATCCTTTACAGACTGCCCCGCTTCCTCCTTTTGAAAAACTTCTCCAAACTCTCGGATCGATCCGCTTGAATCTTTTCCTGTCTCTACAATAGTGATGAATGAAAGTTGAGACTCTCTAATCTTTCCGAAATAAGTTTCCTTCGCATTGGTAGGAAAGCCCACCGTGAGAAATCCATACTTTTCAAAACTCTTCAGACCAATTCTTTCACTAAGAATTTTGGCGTCATCATCAAATGCATTGAACATATGCCCAATTTGAGTCAGTGCAATATCGACTTTGTACTGGACCTTGAGAGATTTTGACATCTCTAGAGTTTCTAAAGTCTTAGTAGCCGCCTTCTTTGGCGCGACGGCCGTAATTTCACGTTTTTGCTTTTGGACATCTTTGGTAATTTTTGCTCGTCCTGTTACGTATTCAATGCCTCTAATTTTTGTCTTGCCATCCCAGGCAATTTCAGTAACAACAACGAGTGCATATCCCAATTCTTCGATATTTTTTTTATACTTTTCGATTGATTGAATTGGAAAACCAGCAACATTACATGGTCCTCGCAGATAAGTTTTTATCTTTGATATTTCTGATAAAAATTCGGCATCCTCTTGGTATGTTTCATAGAAAACGCCACATTGAATTAGGACAATATGTCTTGGAAAATCCTCTTTTAAATCAATCCACTGGTCTAAGAGAGATTTGGCTTTCATTTTAAGTTCTAGTAATTCTCTCGAATGTAAGCGTATGCACGATCAAAGAGATCGCCAGCTGGTGGCAATCCTGAGTTCTTGAGAATCAAACGAAGCTCTTGACGAACCATTCGATCACCAGGGTGGGATGTTTGCCAACCCGTTCCTCTTACTGGTTGGACCAATGAATCAACTTTTTCCACAACACTTTCAATCACAACTGGAACTCCTTGAGGCTTGAACTCTTCAAATATCTGAGTCAACGCACCTTTACGAGGGTCGATTACTTTGATCTCGTTGATTCGACCTTCATCATCAGCACGCTCTGCTTCCAGCAAGTCTTTAGCGAGTTCTAATAAGTGGCGTAGGAACTCAACACTTTCTGCAGCACTTGAAATGCGGCTTAAGCGCAGTAGCTCTAAGCGTTCAGCCAAAGATTTCCAAATCTTTATCCCAGTTGCTCCTGCGATCCGAGCCATGATTCGCTCTTCTAATCGTTGCAACACTTCAAGTGCAGTAGGTGCAGGTTGCCCCAACTTTGGAGGTTCTGGGAATAAACCGTTTTCTCGCAGCGCTTCAAGGACTTCAGCATCCATTGCGACTTTGTCTAACTTGTCAGCGTCAATCGTGATGCCAGTCAAGTGTGTATGAACAATCTCCATTGTCTTTGCGCCAAGTTTTTGCCAGAGCAAAAGATCGGCAGAATTGTTCGGAGCAATTGACGCATAGACACGAGCCAAGAATCTGTAACTCTCTTCAATTGGGCGAAGTTTGGTATCTGGCCACAAGAACTCAAATAAACCCTGACAACGCATAAACTTTGCGGCAAACTCATCACGCTTGACCATTGTGTCCAGAATTTGCTGTGCATCATGGATCTGATTAAAGACTGAGCCTTCCTTATCAACGCTTTCGAATTGAGAAATTGTGTTTGCAACTTCTGCAGTCAGCTCACCTAACAAAATCTCAACATCTTCTTGATTTTGTCCTGGCTTCATTGTGGCCTTTGTAGATAAAGCTTTTGCAAGCTCCTTACCAAGACCCACATAATCAACAATCAAGCCATGAAGCTTCTGCTGGCCAGTTATTGGATTAGTCCATCTGCGGTTGGTTCGGCAGACAGCTTGGAACAAGGTGTGAGCTCGAAGTGGCTTATCTAAATACATGACGCCCTCAATGGGTGCATCAAAGCCTGTCAGTAACTTGGCTGTGACAATCACAAACTTAAGCGGATCGTTGATATCTCTAAAGCGATCCTTAATCGTAGCCTCTTGCTCACGGTCAATATTCCAGCGATCCCACTCCTGCGGATCATCTTTAACCGTCGTCATCACAACAGTTGCTTCTTCACTTTGATTAAGTAACTTAGTGATTTCATCGTAATAGGCCACGCAAGTTGCTCGATCAAATGCAACAACCTGCGCCTTTAGACCAAGGGGAGCAATTCGTGCTCTGTAGTGATCAACAATGTCTTTACAGACCGCTTCAATACGGTCTTTATCCCTAACCACAATAGAGATGTGTGATGCACGAGCTGCAAGCTTTCCACGTTGCTCTTCACTCAAGTTCTCATCATCTGCCAATTGATCAAAGGCTGCTTGTAAATCTTCGCCATTAAAGTGGAAGTTAACTAATCGAGTCTCCACGTGCACAGGCAGCGTTGCCCCATCATGGATTGAACGCTCAACCGAGTAATGATTAAGTGCACCATCTGGATCCTCAATGTCACCAAACATGGCAAAGGTATTGCGATCCTCAGTTGAAATAGGTGTTCCAGTTAATCCTATGAACTTGGCATTGGGTAGCGCCTCGCGCATATCTAAACCAAGGCGACCCTCTTGTGTTCTATGTGCCTCATCGACCATCACCACGATATTGGCTCGATCATTAAGTAATCCAGCCTCGGCAAATCTAAAGATCGTTGTAATGATCACGCCACGTGCATCATTCTTTAGTAAGGCCCGTAGCTCATCTTTCGTCTCAGCAGTCTTGAGAGATTGAATACCCACAGACTTAAACTCAGATTCAGTCTGCTGAATTAGTTCCAAGCGATCCAAAACAATCACAATTGTTGGCGCATCCAGTTCACTCTCATGACGAAGCTTGGCCGCTGCATATGCCATAGCAAATGTCTTACCTGATCCTTGGTGATGCCAGATCAATCCCTGCTTCTTATTCGGATCCTTACAACGAGCAACTATCGCCTCAACGGCCTCCACCTGCGGATAGCGAGGAATCACCTTGGTGCGAAGTGCGCCATTGGCAGTTCTTCGTGATGAATACAAAGTAAAGGTGCGCAAGATATCTAGCACCATTGCAGGAGTTAGCAATAACTCTGCAGACCTCAACATGTTAGGAAGCCCTGGAGGCATGATCACATCAGTTGTTGATGACCAGTTCAGCCATAGCTCTGGCGGCTGTCCCACTGCGCCATATCTGAACTCACGTCCCTCGGAAGCAAAGGACAAGACATTGGGAACAAAGAACTCAGGAGTTTTCTTCTCGTAAGCATTGTGAACATCTGTTGCGCCATTTAACCAAGAGATGTTCTTATCCTTTGGAGTTTTCATCTCACCAACAACTAGCGGAAAGCCATTTACCCATAAA
>Ga0209550_10006073_pt1 | contig 11293 bp, 18 predicted proteins | sample LauGreSuBDMM15SN_2_FD_187567 | JGI IMG/M metagenome (GOLD analysis project Ga0209550, IMG submission 187567) | Freshwater lake microbial communities from Lake Michigan, USA - Su13.BD.MM15.SN (SPAdes) (version 5) | ecosystem: Environmental > Aquatic > Freshwater > Lake | place: Lake Michigan... | reverse complement strand
GTAAAACGCCAATAACTTGCGCGTAAATATTTTATTAATTTAATCATTATTATAGGAACTTTTCTTTTCTCCAATATTGCGGTAATGAAGTATTGGGAATCTCTAATTCTTGCACAACCTTATCACATTTGTATAAGTAATGTCCCTTTTCCCTATCCCAACCAACCAATTTAAATCCACAATACTTTTCAACAAAAGAGAAAACATTTGTATTCCATCCCTTTTCATGAAAAATTATTTCATCATTAAGAGTAACAATATCCTCTGGTGGTTTATCACTAGCATTAAAGCCGTAGCAAATTGCGTATTTTTTAATTACATCATTTCCAAATTTAAAATGAGAAACAAGAGTAAATTTATCAAGATTTATTTTCATATTTAAATTATGAAATGTCACTCATATTACATTCAATTCTATGGATTCCATTACCGCTCACAAGAATATCGGCAATTTCTCCATTCCACTTTATCTCAATAACTGTATAAAGCTCACCTTGATAATAAAATGAATCATTTTTACCTAGATTACGAGGGTAAAAATTAGTATCTTCATCTTGGAAATCAATATTAATATCAAAATTCTCAGTCAAATAACCGATATTTTGTAATTCTACTTCGATAGTAAAAATAAAATCAGATAACATATTCTGCATATCATGCCCAGCATCTTCGTAAGAACGACGAGTCTGAATTATGAATTCGTGAGCATCTGCATGGTCGCCATCATATTTTAGTGGGCCAGATTGAACTTGTATATTCATTTTTTTTATTTAATCGGAAGTATAATGTTGAACCTCATAGATGCTATCTACTGGAGGTTTAATAAGCATCCATTGACCAACCATAGAAATAACCAAATTATCTTTGGCATTCTTGCGAGGAGGTTTTGCATTAATTTCTTGAGAATAAAAGAAATCTAATAAATCCTTGCGGGATAGATAGAATTTATTACTAGGGTTAAGATTTATATCTGTCATGTTTATGGTTTTTTTAGGTTGTAGTTGTGGTGAACGAAAAGACTCTAGCACAGATTTGGCTAGAGTCAAGTGTTTTTTAAATTATTCTGCGTTTTTTTTTCAAAAAAGTAGCATCAAAACCTTTCGTCTTGTTGCAACTGACCATTCTCATCCGAATAAAATACCCTCTTAGGAGAAAATCCAATAAGAACCCTTGCACAATTAGGACAGGCGCGAGCAATATTAGGATTGCCCTTATTATCAATTCTTACATTAACGAATTCATGATCGGACAAATCCTCTTCTCCCCACTTTGTAATAATCTTTATTTCAGAATGAATACATGGACGATACTCACCATTAAAACCTTTCCAATTCTGATATTTTCCAAACTTCTTTTCATTGTGCATCTTTCTATAATCATTTGTAGCCAAACAAACAATTTTAGATTTATAGATAAGTGCAGAAACATGATGGGATTTTCCGCTTTGGACGCGAGGCTTTAATGCCCTTGCAGCTTCTATTACACGATCAAAGATTCTTTGGTTCATAGCAAAAAGAATAGCTTGATAACCTTAGTAGTCAAGCTATTGATTTAGGTTTTTTTTAAAAAATCATTACGTCATCAAATGAGAAAAAGCAATTTGTATAACTTGATATTTATCCCAGCCACTTACTGAAAACTCATGCTCTTCCGACATACATTCCCAAATCATTAGTTTCTCATCATAATACATATTGTAACCCATGTCTTCTAATTGTTGCAATATAAATGCAATTCTTTTATCGTATTCAATAGACATATTAGTATCAACCTCCCCTTTGACCACGATAAGGTAACTCTGAGTCTTTTACAATTTTTCCATTCTTCCAGATAGATTCCCATTTATATCCAGCACCACGCTCATAAGATTTCATTCTAAAGCATAGTTGTGGATACATTTCTGCCAATTTATTAACAACAGAAGTAGGAGGAGCCCAAGCTGAAGAAAAAGAAAAAGAAAAAGAACGCGCTTTTTCTACAATCTGTTGTCCTTCATAAGTTCCCCATTTAGTTCCCCAATTTTCACAGCACCATTCATATCCACCCTGATTAAATCCATCTTTTGGCTCTTTTGACCAATCAGTTTTTGGATTATCTTTATTTTTAATATTCCATGTATTAGCAACCTCATCCAATTCTTTATATTTAGAAGGATATGGAATAACAGAATCGCAATTTAATTCACCTTTTTCAGTGAAATGTTTCTTAACGATTTCATTTAAAACTGCTTTGGGGCCAGATATAGTTAGGTCTGTTTCGCAATGGTTAGGCATTTTAGTATATTTTTTTTATTATTACGCTTCTTCTTTGATTACTTTTGCATTTTTAAAACTACGCGCTCCCTCATATGCTTCTGCTTCACGGAAATAAATATAAGGAGAATCTACAATCACAAATCGGCTTGGGCCTTTATGATTTCTAGCGATAAACTTACCATTGATATGCACAGTAAATTTATATCTAGCATTTATGGCTGATTCTATATTAGTGTTATTATTGTCAACCTTATCTAGCAAGTTGCTAACATTGGAATGACGGTCTAGTGTTTTGTGCATCTTCTCTTTCATTTTCTTTTAAAAATAAAAACTAAAACTGTAATAGCAAGTAGGAGTATTGGATCGATTATCATTCATTCTTTATTGTTATGTGTGTTATTGTTGATTTCTTTAAGACGACTGCCAAAAATTAAGTAAGGATTATAGTTATTCGGAGCGCAAAAGTAGAAGTAAAATTGCATTTACTGACCGTTACTATTAGTAATATCGCAAATTACCTCGTCGTTGTCAACTCTAAAATGTTGATTTTTTGCTTTTTCTAGCATTTATGTCAAGTTTCCAGCCGTGAGCTTTGCATAATATACTAAGCGTGGCGGCTTATAATTTAGTTTAAACAAAGTTGCCCCTCAATTGGGCGGGAAATATTTGTAGTATATCCAGTATTAAATCCAGCAGAGGATGCGTCTCCACCATAAACATTCAAGCGGGAAGCATTTGATTTATATAATTTTGGGAACTTTGTTTTTACAAAATTATCTCTTTCCTTCTTATTATTTACAAGAACTATTGAATATTTCTCTCTTGAAGATGTCTGAATATTAGTAGCCATACCAGCAAAATATTCATTCTCTTGTTTCGTTTTAGCTTCAGTTAATTTAATATCAAGCCCTCTCGTAAATCCCTCAAGGAATGTTGCACGATAACGAGTTTCGGCATTATTTGTCTTTTGATAATATTGCCAAGAACGCATCATATGTTCTTTTAGAAATGATTGGACATAAAGAGCGAATTCAACGTCTGATTTACGACCAAAGAAATAAATCTTAACTCCATCGTATCGTGAACCAGAATAAACTAGATTAACATTAAAATGCTTTTGCAAAATATTTGAAATAAATCTTTGGGTTACACTCTTTCGCTTTCCTTCAAGGACTTCTTCGGAAGCAAATTCTTCTTTAGGTTGCTCTATTGACGCAAGAGCTAAGTCAATATTATATTTTGCTGCTAAAGTAGTCGCTTTTTCAAGAGCGGATTCTGCTTCTGCTCCAGTTGCTCCTTTGTGAAGTTGGAGAAGTTTTTTTAATTTTTCTAGGATTTCGGTATTCATTTGGTTTTTGGGTTGAGAATAAGAGAATAGACTAAACAGAGAAAAAATCAAGGTTTTTTTTCGCTTTTTTAAAAAAATATTATTAATACATTGGCTGATTTCTAAATGCTTTTAGGAATCCATCTCTTTCATCATCTATTATTATTAGATAATTAAATATTAAAGATTTACTAAAAGTCTTTTCGTAAGATTCTCCACACATCTCCCTATCTTCTGATGGGTCGTATATTTTACCATCGCAAATTAATACTGCATGGTCTCTCCCTTTCTTTGAGTATTTATCTTTATAATTTGCGGAGCTTATCACAGGAAACTTTAAAGATAAAGTAATTAGATTAGAAAATATGTTCCAATAATCTTCGTTTATGGTTACAGAATTGAAAATTACATTATTTCTTTTTAAGAATTTCTCAATAGAACACATTTCTGTTCCAAGTCTTGTTGTTTTTAATTCTTTTCTAACAATCTTTTCTTCCATTCCAAACAACATAGACACGGAAGATGCCGCGCAAGAATATGGTTTTTCTTGGCGACGATGGGTAATTTTTTTAATAGGTTTCATTGATAAATGTTTAGGTTATTACATAAATAAATGGTGGGACGTTCCGTATCTTTAACGGATTCTCACGGTTATAAACTGAATGTTCTATTATTTCTCATGAACTAATATCCCATAAAATGGCGTTTCGACCGTGAATCGAACACGGAACCGTCTGCTTAGAAGGCAGATGCTCTATCCAATTGAGCTATCGAAACAAAAATAAAAATTGATCGCATTAAACGGAGTCGAACCGTTATGCCCATTACAGGCGGAAGATTTTGAGTCTTCTGTGTCTGCCAATTCCACCATAACGCGATAAAAATAATTTAATACATTCAAAGAACCTTTTATGCCTTAACCTTCCACTATCCTGCCACAAACCATACTTTCCGTCAATAATTTTCTATCGTTTTTTTTTAAAAAATGTCGCATTTTTTTATTATGCCGACACTAAAATAGTATCCCCTTGCATCAGGTTTATCATTAACTCATAAAAACCACTAAACAAGTAAATGTCCTCATCGACAAGGGGAAAAGGGAAAAGTTACCAAAAAGAACAAAAGAAATCCCAGATAGGTTTTTCCTGCGTTACCTATTATTCGTTTCATCAGCAGGTGAGTCATCCACGAATATATCTATCGTTAGAAAGAACTGGGAAAAGTTATTAAAAAAAGAACAAAATTGGTGCGAGCGGAGGGAATTGAATCCTCATCTCCTACTTAGAAGGAATAATAGCCATTATACCACACCCACAGCAAACATAAAAAATGGTTCCGCCTGAGAATTACGATATCTCAACCAAGGGATTATGAGTCCCCTGCTCTTCCTTTGAGCTAAAGCGGAAAAATAATACAAAGAACAAAATTAATATCCCCAGTTTTTAAATAGGGGAGGAAGTGTTTGATTCACGCCCAATCTACATGGGACTATCATAATTTTTAACCAATTCTTTTAAAAAAATTGATAAGATATAATGAAACCCTTTACTCCCTGTAAAATAATTTCAAATAAGAAGAACCAACTTACGTGGCACTTGCTTGGCTTTTTACGGCTCTTCACATTCCACTATGCTTTACTTCTTATTTGAAAAAAATGAAAAAGAACGACATCACATCTAACTCTTATTACCTTACTCGATTCCACTCTGGAAATCAAGTAATTTTTTCGCTTTTCTTAATTAAGCGCAAAGGTCTCGTATGTCTGTATCTAAATAAAAATCCTGATTTTCAAGATTTTTGCTTTTATCTTTGTGAATCTTAGTTGGTGGAGCTTTTACTTTAGAACGTGGTTTATAAATTTTTTCGAGTTTTTTCTGTAGTTTATGGGTTTTCATGAAGAAATGGGTTTATTTTTAATCTCCTATCGAAATTGTTTTAATTCCGAATTGAGGATGGAATATGACATGAGCATTAACAGGGTCTTCAAACGCACCATGAATACGGGTATCAGGAGGAAACTTTGATAGAATATCTATCAGTTCCTTCGTTGTCTTTAGTTCCGTATATTGCTCCAATATCGTTGGTATTTTGTTCATTATTATGAAATGGTTTATTATTTAGTTCAATAGAAGCATAATCACGCGCATCACTTGTGGAAAATCCGTTCTTCATGCACTCATTCCATATTTGCATGAATTTTATTCTATAAAGAGTATCTATCATTGTTGTTAAGTTAAATATCCTGTCCTCCTATATGGTCAACCCAAAAATGCCAAACCTTCCAATCGTTATCGTCCCTTACCCTTTCAATAAAAGCATACCCCTTTACACCAAAACAGTCAATTAAATTTGATACTTTTTCTTCTAAATCCCATGAATCCCAAGTTTTTGTCTCTACAGCATACAAAAATTGATGCCTTAAAAATCCTTCTTCTAATGGAAAGTTTGCTTCTGGTCTTTTGATCATATCTAAATAAAGTAAAATGCGGTTTTAAGGATGACCGCAAACCTTTTTAACCAAAAATAACTACTTATAGAGAAGTTATTGAATTCTTAACCCTATTCTTTTTATTTCCTAATCTTCTTATTAGTTATTTTCTTTTACACCAAAGCCATGTCGAGAAAGAGAATCACGGTCTTTCTTGTTCTTAGCCCCAATAAGTCTCCATGCACCCTTTTCTGTGGCGGAAGATGCGATTGCGGTATTATCCTTGAATGCGATATATTTGTCAGAGCAATTAACGAGTGAGGCAGTTGTATTTGTGTTTGTCATATTATTATTTGTTGTGTTTTTCTAGCAGGGAAATTAGTTTATCTTTTTGTGTCAGACCTGAAATTCTTTCAACTTCAACATTATCCTTTAGGAAAATGAGAGTTGGAACAGCGCGAACATTATATTTATCGACAAGTTTTTCATGCTTGTCGATGTCAATAGATTCTACTAAAATTCCTGTTTCTGAGGAAAATTCAGTAAGAATTGGTTTCATTGCTTTACATGGGGAACACCAAGTTCCCTCAAACTTTAGGATTTTAATCATTTTTAGAATTTTGTATACAATAATTTAATTATTAATCTTCTTGTGTAATTGCCGTATCTTGAGCATTTTTCTTTGATGTTTCAGCGTGCCAAAGTTGTGGACTCATGACTTTATAATCTAGTTTTAGATTGGGCTTAACCCATGAATCATCTTTCCATACTATTCTATTATTTGGTTGTGCTGCTATTTGTCCAGAACCATCTGTTAATAATAAAAGATGGTAACATTTATGTTCGGGCGGATATTGACTAAAACCATTATTCGTATGGTCTAAGGTGAACCAATATATTGCTGGAACAAGACTTCCATCTCTTTTCCTAAACTCGCAACTCATCTCTCTCAAATATTCATAACTATTTACTGAAAAATCCCATCCGTGGCAATCCCACATTTGCAACTCATTTAATTCATGAACAGGCGCACCATCACTAGGCAGAGAATGCCTTAACATATGCAAAGGAATTCTTGCCCATTGTGCGCCAGATTCGCACATAATAGAAAAGTGAAGAGCCCTTGATGGAATTGATGTTATTCCAAAAACAACTGCTTTCTCAAATTTTAATGCTTCGTTTTTATCTAATCCTCGCAGGATAGAACGGTCAACATAGCCATATAAATGATGTATGACTGAGGCGTTATGACAATGATGATTCATTTGTTAAATTAGACGATTACCCAACCATTTCCTTTGTTAATACGAAAATATTGACGAGTAACTTTTTGGTTTGGGGTGATTTTTTGGAATCCATTATCAAGAACTTCTCCACTTTTGTGAGCTAAATATGCTGAATTCGCACCTATAATTCGAGAATTTTTAACAAAAGTATCGTCTTGTTTTGTTAAGAAAACTTCATCCTCTTCATCCTCTTCATCCTCTTCATCAAAGAGTTCGGAAGCAAGACTCATAATATTTGCAACGAAGTCGATACCCGTAAGCTCATTCGTTACCGCACTATTAGAAGCATAATTAGAAGTAAATTTTTGACTATCATTATTATTTTCCCCTAGAGCAGAAATGACTTCATAACGGCAAACTCGCATCTTTGCATAATTTTCCTCAAATGGAATGGAAACAACATCTCTAGGATTGATTTTGCAAAGAATAGTAATTCCATTACTTCCAAAGCGACTTACGAAATCTTCAGAACCAACGTGCAAGCCGCGCCCACATCCATTTGTGGGATTTGGATCTAAAGTAGAACGGTCTTCCTCCACAATTCTGCCAACGGAATTATCAAAAGAACGAGTATGAAAATCTTTGAAATCACGAGAAACCCTTTTCTGGGCAATAAAATCTCCATCTTCACAAATTGGTAGTTTGTAAATGTTTAGATAATTATAAAGTTGTTCAATTGACCTCTGATCTGGATTTGTCATTAGCTTTTCCAAGAAAAAAACAAGAGGTTCAAATGGAAAACCTTCCTTAATAAACTCTAAAATACGTTCTGCAACGCTATTATGAACAAGCTTGCCATCATAATAGATTTCATTTTGGAATACTTTGATTCTACCAGAGCTAAACAATGCGATTGCGCTAGGCAAAGATACTATTTGTTCGGCAATATCCCATGCCTTGCTTCGGATTGCTTCCTTTAGCTTGATAAAGCGAGAATCATTAGAAAGGATTGTGTAAGGTTTATTTTTGATTATTATTGTGATAAAATCAGAACTTATTAATGTTGCGGGTGTATTCATTTCTACTTTGTGTTTTTTAGGTTTTTGTTGCCAAGGACTAGACTAATGTAATCTAAAACTGGTTTATGATCCCAGCTATGATATGATATATACTGCATTATAGGGTATGAGTCAAGGAATTTCTGCTGTAATTCTTCGATTTCTTTTTTCTTTTTGTCAATAATTTTTTCGATATTGTTATCTGGTTTTAAATTACCATATAAAGAGATATTATTTTTAGCTAAATCGCATTTTTGTTTATCGTTTGTAACTAAAGATTTGATTTTATTTATGATTTCACAGTTATGGTTTAATTTGATTATGTTTTGGACTTTATCTCTAGTGCCGTAATCAAAATTATATGAATACCAAAGAATAACGTCCATCTTAATGTCTTTAAACTTTTCATCATAAAGCTTAGTTAAATGGTCTTTTATATTAATCCAGCCGTTCTTGATTAGTTTTGGTATTGAACGCTCTGTAAAACAATAGATTACGGGATGTTTAGAGAATTCTGGATCTATTTTCTTTAATTCCTTATGGATAAAATCAAAAGTATGATTGAATTTTTCGTATTCAATACCATCACGCAATAAATAATAACCAGCTTCGGATAAATCAAAATCTACATTAAAAAGATTTGTGTCTAAACACCCATCTTTTGTTGATATAATTTGACCTCCAACTTCATCTTCATCCAAAAAGTTTTCTGGATCAAAAACGTGTGCATTATATCCAATCAGGGAACTTGAACCATTTGAGGTTTTTGAGCTTTTTACTCTTGGTGGCAATTGAATATCATCAATATTCTTAAAAAGATTGAAATCCATTCCCTTTTCATCGCAAAATGCTTTAAATTGCTCTAAATTATTAGGTTCAGTCAGTTTAAAGCATAGGCATTCTTTACCTACCATATCTCCATTAATAATATTATTACTCTCAGCATGATGACTGAAAATTTTACGAATTTTACCTACACTTTTTGTTTTAAGAGTGTAGAATAATGTTTGTGATGCATTTTTATTTGATTGCTCCTTAGCCGTTCCGATAAAATCAATAAAATAACCATCTGTAGATTCATCATTTAATCCAGCCCTTACAGTTAGTTTGTATTGTTTGTTCCTTCTTTGACACGCAAAGAAATATGGGAAAGGAACTTTCATGGCGACCGAATTAATTTCTTGGTTATTGAAATTAATCTTTACAGTGTCTTTAATGATATCTTTAAAGATATTTAATTCTCCAGATTCATTAAAGATTTCATGATAGAATGAGCGAGCTTCCCATTCAGTATTAATGGATTCAAGCCGCTTGTTAATACGCTCCCTAATTTCATTCTCAATTTCTTTAAGTTTTGCCTTAATGAAAGAGATTGTTTTGGGAGTATATTCTACTGTTTCGCGAGAAGGTGGAATACTTACTTGTCCAAGTTCGGCAAATAAATATACACCCTTATTCAACATCTTTAGTTGAAGTGAGTTTGCATTAGAAACAAGGTTCGGGTCAATTAAATATTGAATCCCGCCCATGATTATTTTACTGCGACGAGAACTATAAACTAAAAACTTCGGAAATCCCCATTTACCTTCTGATTCAATATGATATTCCGTTTCGTCAAATTTAAAATCCTTATCTCCATGAACATTTGGTTTTACGTTCCAGAATTGAGCAACATCATGAATTCTAGCAATAAAGATATGCAAATCAGAAATATTAACAGGAATGATAATCTCCATTCCGCTTTCTTCTTCGCATGGTTCTCTTACAAGTAATGCCATCTTTCCAACGCCATCCTCTGAAGAATAGGCATTGTAAATGTATTTTTCTCCTTTGTAATATGAAATTACTTGGAAAGAAGGAGTATAAGCAAACCCGCTCTTTGCGCCGATACCAAAATATCCAATGGCATTCTTATCATCTCGCTTTAGAGATTTTGAATATGAAACATAAATCTCGAAAATATCTTCTTTAGATAAACCTGTTCCGTAATCACGGATACGAAATTCTAAGTTCTCTAGTGAAGGCGCATAAACATCAATTGGCTTGGAAGTATTTCCATTCAATAGATGAGCATCGCGTGCATTGCACATATATTCACGACAAACGGCTCCAATTTTGTCGGTATAAATTTGATTGCGTAGAATATTAAAAATATTCTCGTTAATTTCAAGTTTGAAAGAAGTTTCTTCAAACTGCTGGCTACGTTCAATAGTTTTTTGTGTGGTTTCAATAATCATGGTAGTTGTGTGACTCTTATAACCTAGCATAGCTGCACCGAAAGTCAAGCGATTTTAAAAAAATTATTCAGTTATTTTTTCTGGCTCTGGAGTGAAAATTGTTCCGAAAGAATATTCTTCTGCGTAGTATTTATTTGCGGAATATGTAAAATCTTCCTTGCCGCATTTTTGTAGAAATAATTCTACTTTTTCTGCGGCCAATTCATTTAGTTTATCTTCATCCCATTCAACTTTTATTTCAACAACATCTCCTAGTTCATCTTTAACATCTAAGCAAGTGTAATTGATATTTTCGTTCTTGGCTTTAACTATTTCGCCACGGAAACAATTAAGTAAAGCAGATTTTAATCTGTTCATTGGCGTTAAAACATAATAATGATTACTACTTAATTCAAAATAATCTTTAGAAACGCCATATCCTAAGCAAAAATTTAACATTCTATCGAGAGCTTCTTTTTGCCCACGAAAAAATAAATTATAATAATTATTACCAGATAAAGTTAAATTAAATTCTAGTGGTTCTTCTAACAGGGGTGTATATATTTCAGACATATGGTTTTGGGTTTAATTTTTTTATTTCTTGTTGATAAAATTATTTATTTTATCATTTAAATGTTTGATCTCCTCTTGACTAGGGGAGTGTTTCAGATGGAAGTCGTTCATGCAAGCAAATTCTTCGCCTTTGTAGAAAACATTTATGTCAATACGCCCATTTGAGGGGTCTTGCAATAGGGTTCCTTGAAGGAATTCATCACGAAAATC
>Ga0209550_10006072_pt1 | contig 11296 bp, 8 predicted proteins | sample LauGreSuBDMM15SN_2_FD_187567 | JGI IMG/M metagenome (GOLD analysis project Ga0209550, IMG submission 187567) | Freshwater lake microbial communities from Lake Michigan, USA - Su13.BD.MM15.SN (SPAdes) (version 5) | ecosystem: Environmental > Aquatic > Freshwater > Lake | place: Lake Michigan, USA... | reverse complement strand
CATGTAGAGAGGGTGACCAGCGGGCCCTCACCTCTAGCCATGGGCTGTTTTCTTAGAGCCCCAGGGCACTTTTGCTTGCCGTAGTTTCTTAATGCGGGGTTTTCTTAATGGGGGGGGAAGACTGTATGTACCGGTACAAATCAGTACGCCGGTCCACCGGTGTATCCTTTTTCGCCTCCTGTCGTTTCATGGCCGCAGTCGCCTCTTTCGCCCCGGTGGTTTGCCTGCGCTTCTTTGGTGTGTCCGTTAGACCGTGAGCAAATATGTCTGTGAGTGCTGAGTCGGACCGGTGCCGATCTTCATCGTCCGTGTAGCGTGTACATGTAGAACCTCCGTGTGTGTCCCGGCTCCCCCGGTGTCTTTTTCCGGTTCAGAACGGTTCAGGTCTCCTAAACACTTAAAAACACCTAACTGTCTCCTAGAGAACCTTCTCCTGTGAATAGAGGATGGCTGTGCAGTTGTGGCTGTGATAAGGGGGTCCAGGGGTCCCCGAGCTACATGTTCTAGTGGTAACCGCATCCATATGTACGCTTTATGTACGCCGGTCCGGTGTCTTCATGGGTTTCGAACTTTTGAACTTGCTGTAAACCATTGGCTGTGAATCTTCTGAGCCGTGTCTGTGAGCGCGGTACGCGTTACACGTCGCGAGCATGACTGCATGAGAATGAAGCGACTGTGCCGTGTGCGAGGTATTGCCCTCCACGTATTTGAGTTAATGATTTCAAGCAAGTTTGCTTGCTTGCTTAATGAGTTTGCGTTGCACGTGTTTGCGAAAGGGTCAGTTGAATCGACACACTAATAAGGTACCGCGCGCGTGTAGGGGTGTTGTGAATGAATCTTCGCGACGCCCATGAAGTGCAGCCTTCTTGCTGTGCTTCTTCTGCTCGCATCAACCAAGTCCTCGAGCACTCCGGGCATCATTGGCCGCGCATTCCAACGCCTATCCCCCAACGCCGAGGATGCCAACCTCCGCGAACCCGACCATGACACACATCAGCAAGCAAAAAGCCAGCCACCGCGGTGTGAGCACATCTACAAGGTGCACGTGCCCTTGGCGCATCTGCCCATCACAGAAATCCTCTGCCTCATCATCCTATTGGAGCTCGCCATCGTCAGCTCAAAAATCTCGGCAGCGACCCCCTCACTCGAGGCACTCTTCGTTGAGTGTACTAAGGAGCATATGGGTGAGCACGGCCGACGCGACTTGGCTCCGGCGCAGGCGTCGCGAACGAGCCCGCGCGCTCGTAACCGCACAGAGGGCGCGGTGCCTCTGGTGGAGCGTGTGCTGCGCACAAATGCGGCCACCTTTTCGGGCGCGCTGCTGGGCGAGGACGACGTCGACTTGGCCGAGTTCATGCGCGGATGTCGCGAGTTCCGTGACACGATTCTCGCCAAGATGGGCTCGTTCACCACACCAGCGGCGAAGCAGGTGAGCGACAACCTCGCCAAGATCGAGACCATCTATGCGCTGCAGCCCGAGCGCTTCCGCTCGATGCGCGCCATTCTCGAGGAGGAGGTCACTTCGCAGATGCACTCACGCATGCGGGCGAGCGGGCTCGCAGACCCATCCGCCGCGATGGGTCTCCTGTGGGCGCGCCGTGGGCTCCAATATTGGATAGTGCTCTTCCGGCCTCTGCTGGACGGCACAGGTGGCCCGCCCGGCTACCACGAGGCCATGGCCGCGTACGAGCAGACTATTGGTCCGTATAACGGCTGGGTGATGAGAAACATGGTGTCGATGACGGCGCGCGTGACGCCCGCTGGGCATGGGCTCATGGGCCTCGCGCCGAGCAATGAGGAGCTTCTGGAAGACATGCGCAAGTGGACGGAGGCCGTGGGTTCAGTGCTCGCGCGCGGCCGGCGGCTGCACGAAGTGCTCGATTTGGAGGATCAGACGAAGACCCTTTGAGCCAACTCTTCTGTAGCAAGAGCGGCGGCCAGCCCGGGCCACTTATCGATATCGTATTATCGACATCCGACTTAGGTCTTAGCTTCCGGTTCCGCGTTCGAGGTGCTCGATAAAAATATGGAGCCGCGTCAGACGATATCAACATCATAACGTGTGATTTCTAATAGCACAGTTCCAGCATGATGCTCGGTGCGACACAGTACCGGTATCTGACTCCACCGCACCAAACCGATCGCAGGGACGCACGCGTCGACTCGACTATCTTATCAGAATCACTTCGGTTTCATCACGCTTCACGGTCGCCGCCGGGCTCCTCTGGTGGCTCGGCACTCGGGCAAGACCAGGCGCCCATCTCTCAAGAACGCAACGAGACGCCACCATGCACATGTACGCCGCCAGGCGGGCTGGCCGCGAGCGCCTCATCGAACGCCGTCTCGAGCGCCTCCTCGGCCGCCAACTCCGCGGCGAGAGGGTCATACTGACCGTCATACTCATCTGTGTCGGCCGACTCGGTGTCGCCCTCGTTGGCCGTCGCGCGCCGTCGTGGGCTTCCCAGAAGCGCCGCAGCCGCGAAGCTTGCGCTGAGCGCTCGGCGCGCCGTTGACGGGCTAATCACACTCACAGGCGGCAGCGCCGGCGGCGCGGGCGCGGCAAGGACAACGCGTGGCGAGCAGAGCGATGGCGGTGGATGCGGGGCGGCCGCTGAGATTCCGACCGAGATTCCGACCGAGATTCGGACGCCCGCCGGGAGGCCGCCAGGCGGTGGCGCGGGCGGTGGCGCGGGCGTCGTCGCGGGCGAAGCAGCACCCGCTGCCTCGACGTATCCGCAAGCTGGCGACCATCCTACGGGTAGTATGACCGGCGTCGGGGCGTACACGGTCGTGCACGGCGACTCGCGAGCGGCCGCCGGTACCACATATGGTCGCACCGCGCCTGCAGCCGCGCCCACAGCCACGCCTGGACCTGGCGAGATCGTGCAGCTCGCCGGCGAGATCGTGCAGCTCGCGGGGAGCAGCGGAGCTCGTGTGCTGTATGACGAAACTGATGACGTGGCGGCGGGGGCAGCGCCACCGCACAGGCAGCAGCGCGAGCACCCGCAGGCGCGCAGCCACAGCTGGTACAGCCGGCGCCGGTAGGCTGGGCTGGTCCAAACAAAGATCACCGCGGTGGCGATGCCTTGTGCAGGGTTGGTGAAGGCCAGCAAGCCTTTGAGCGCCGTGCTGAGCGCCGAGTGGCGCAGAAAGAGGCCGCTCGCGTGTGGGCCAATGGACCACTCAACGCACCGGTAGATGGTCTCGGGCAGACGGCAGAGCACGAAGATGAGGGGTATCGCCAGCATCCTGCGCCTGAGCTGGCGCAGGTTGCGCTGTTGCTTCGTCTCATCGCTCGCGTGGACGTGGGCGCGCAGCTGCATGAGTGAGACGAGAGAGCACGCGGTGACCACGGACATCGAGAGCCAGAGCGGGCCGTAGATGGAGACGAGTCGCCATCCGAACTCGTCTCGATCCACGAAGCCGCCGTTCGCGTCCTCGGACAAAAGGTTGTAGCTGAGGGGCACGCGCTCCTCAATGAGCAAGACGAGCACCACGGTCGGGTAGCCAAAGGAGAGAAAGCAGAAGAGCATGGTCACGAGCGGCGTCGCCCGTTGCTGTCGCGGCGCCCGGCGCATGTGCCGCGTGAGGAAGAAGGTCACGTACGCTGAGACGCACGCCGACCAGATGAACGAGGAGCACGCCGACCAGATTCCAATGAAGGCAAAGACCTTGCACCCCAGCGTGCCTTCGTGGCTTCGATCGTGGAAAATGCCCGCGCCGTCCAAAGTGTAGTATAATCCCTGCAAAAAGTCCGCCAACGAAAGGAATAGTACGTACAGCCGCCAGGCCGAGCGCAGCTCTGGGAAGGCGAAGAAGCAGAGAGCGACGATGCACGCCGACCACATGCACGCGCTCCCGGTGATCATCGCAATCCACTGGGTGTAACTGAACACGTCGAATTGGAACGCCATGGTCCCGAGGCCGCCTGATTCTCAGGTGTCGAGACGACAACTTGCCAGCACGCCACGCCGGCCCCGGAGACAAGACGGTAAAGACGGCGAACACAGCGCGCGCGCCACCGGTTAATCTAGCGGCCGTGAACCACAGTGTGAAGAGACAGTCGGCGGAGCCTTCCCACAGTCTCCCCAGCACACCCCGTCAGTGGGGATACGTCCTTACACGACATGATTTCTGGTTTATGTTCAACAAAAGTCTAGAAAAGTTCACATATGATATCACAACTCTTCCGAGGTCTCTTCAAGTCTGATTCATGATTATGTATTCGGGTCCAGTATTCGCCGGACAACGTGGTAGCGCATTAGGCACCGTCCGCTCTCGTCCGCTCTTCTCACTGCCGCCTGAGATTCGTTCATAACTTACGATTTAGGGCGCGAGCCGACGCACAAGGGAAGGCTTAAGGGAAAGCTCGATGGCTCGGGCTGCTCGAGCTCGTCTGCACTCTTGAGCTTGCCCTGAAAGATGAGGCCGAGCTTGTGCAGCCCTGCCGCGCGCGCTCGGCGCGTGTCCTTATCGATTGACGAATCGAACAGGCACAGCTTCGCGGCCGTTCCGACCGTGGACTCGATGTCGAGGGCCATGATGTTGAACATGTTGTTCTCGAGCTCGTCGCGGTGCGCCGCATCCGCGCTCTCCTGCACCCCATTCTTCTCCTTGGCCAGCGCGTGGATCGAGACAGCCATTCGCGAGGCCGTCTGCAGCTGGTGCAATGCCTCCGATCCGCCGCCGAAGCCGAGTTGGTTGAAGCGTCCCTTGATGCCGAGGATGGCGTCGGCGTTGAGCTCCCACATGACGCCGATGGACGTGCACATCTGAGGCCCCATGTTCGTCTTGAACAACTCTTCGAACACCCCGATCTGCTCCCTGACGAACCCCTCCTTGTCCGCGAGCCACCCGTCGAGGCGTAGCGCGAGCTTCTTGGCGAGGTTGCGTTCTCGCTGAGTCTGCAGCCGACTGAGCTCGGCCGCCTGCGCCTCTTTGGTGCTAAAGGTGAGGTCCTGCGTCAGCCGCATCTGCATCACGGTCATCAAATCGCCCACGTAGTCCTCAAACTTGTCCTCGCCGAACATCATCGCGAACACGCGCCCGGGGTCGCCCTTGTGTTCGTCCTTGACGCCGTCCATACCCTGCTCGTCGTAGCGCCTGCGCTTGACCGGGTCCGAGAGTACCGCGTATGCTTCGCCGATCTTCTGGAACTTGACCACGTCGCCACCCTTATCCGGGTGCTCCTGCCTCGCCAGCACGTAGTACCGGCGCTTGAGTTCGCTCGCAGTCGCAATCGGCTCGGAGCCGAGCAGGTCGTAGTACGCCCGGTCCTTGACCTGGGCTTTGGGCGCATACTCGGTCTCCTTGACGGCCTCGTCAAGCACCTTGGTCTGCGAGCGCGCGTCCCAGTCGCGAGTGCCCATTTGGATCGCCTCGACCTGCGACAGGTCAATTGTTTCCTTACCGTGCAGGTCATTGTCCGTCGCAAAGGCCGCGACGACGCCGGGCGTGTCCCAGATGCCCTTGGCCATGAGCCCCAAGCCCACGGCCGTGCCGCCGACCACCCCAACTGTCAGGCTCAGGACGCCCGCGAGCAAGCCCCCTATGGTGCCGACAGTGGCACCGAGGATGCCGCCCTTCTCCGCGCCTTGCACCAAGCCGGAGACCGGGCTGACGACGAGCCCGGCCACGCCCGTACCGACCCCCGCGCCGATGACAGCTACACCGAAGGCCGTCCCCGTAATAAAGTTCGAGGACATAACAGCCAAGCCCAAGAGACTCTCCAGGGTTAGAAAAGGGCTGGCCCTGCCGCAATCCCCGTGTTGCCAAAAATAGAAAAAAACTTCAGTGCGCACCTCATCGGATCTCACGCCGTACATGTAACGAAATTTATTTGTGTTTTCAAGCATTCCTTCACGAAACGAACAGAAACCCTGCTGTATCTTTTAATCGTATCGCGACGCTCGGATTTGCCGAAAAGGGCGAACCCCCCGTCGGAGCCGGTGTTCGTGCTTGTTGTTCGAACCCTCGGCGGAGGGTTGAAAGGGGTCTCGTACATGTACACGTACCTTTTACGTGGCTTCGCGAAACTTGTTCACGGGGCGGCGTCACGAGTTTCGGCCCCGCGGAGGCGATGAGCCGTGAGGCCGAGCGCGAGGAGGTCGACCATCCGGAATGGTAGAGACAGCCGCGCCAATCGACGAGGTTGTGGCTGTCAGTGTCGCCATGTTGACCGACCTGCGCGACAAGGAGCTCGGCCTGCTCGAGCTCATTCTGGCGCACCTGCCGCCCCCAACCCTTGTTGAGATCGCCGCAACATGCGCGTTCCTCCGCACCTGCGCGCTCTCCTCTGCCGACCAGCGCGTCCGCGCACTCATCACCTCAGATCGACGGGTCTCGCGATGGCGGCGCTCCGGCTACGAGGGTCGCTTTGCCATCTTTCGCGAGCTACATCACATTGAGGGGGCCGCCCAGTACGCCCACCGTGTCGCTGGCCGCTTCCGGCTCGGAACCTTTGCTGCACTCGACATCTCGCCCTCGGGCGAGTTCGTCAACTACAGCTGCGGCGACCCTGAGGATGGCTACTGCTTCCGAGGTATCATGACAGTCGCGGGCGTGATTCCGCGCGGGCGCCGCAACGAACCGCTGTATTTGCTCGATCGCTGGTACGTGGCCGCCTGGCGCAAGGGCGAGCTGCAGACGGCCGAGAGCCTTTCCTTCGTCGGGCCGGGGTACCAGTGCTACTCGGTGAGCACGTCGGAGGAGCGCGAGATCAAGGGCCGCGGCGGCGGCGGACGGAGCAGCAAGCTCGTGTTGTACGAGAACGAGCCCGGCCCAGATGCAGCGAAATCGTGGAAGGTGCCGCGCGAGATGCCCGTGTTCCGCGGCTCGAGCTCGTATGATGAGCGCCCCGACCTCGACCCCGACGGCGACCCTGACGGCGACGGGCTGGTTGCGGATGAGGTGCGCAGTGTGCTGCGCCTCTCGTTCCAGGACGGCGTGCTGCCGCTGCGCAAGGTAGCCGAGCGCGAACTTGCGTGGCCCGAGGGTGGCCTCGTGCCACTAACCGACACGCGGCTCGTTCCCGTTGGAGGCGATCTGTCTCTGTCGTGGGTGCAACCGTCACAGCCACCGGACTCGCAGCTGCTCAGGGTGCATCACTTTTCGCCGCACATTGCGGACCTTCGGGTGGCTTTGAGCTGATTGTGATCTAAGTTGCACGTTACTGTAACATAAGTAGCTTGGCCGATTGGGCGATGCCGATTGGCCGATTGGGCGCCGTAAGTACCGTAAGTACCGTAAATGGCCGATGGGCCGATTGGGCGCCGTAATTACCGTAATTAGGTCGATGGCAGATTATCGAGATTGGGCGGGCCGGCGGCCGCGCCCCCGGGCCGCGCGTGTACCTGCCGCCGTGGCGATCGTGGCGATCGACCGTGCGCACCAGTGGCAGTGCGCTCCTGTGGGCGCCCGTGGGTCGTGGCGGTGGGTGTACGGTTCGACCGTGCGCGGGTGTACGCCTGTACCGTACGTGCAGTTAACAGTTAAGTTAACAGATGAGAGATGTGGATGTCGCGCGCTTACTGCGTTAGATCGCAGATCCGCACTGTCGATCCGCACTGCGGTCTGCGCACAGGAGTCAGGACACGCCGCGCCAGACGCGCGGTCGATCCGAACCGAACCGAACAAGCTCCGCTCCCCCGGCTCCCGCCCCACATACACAGAGACCGCCACACGGTGCACATACGCGACACGCGGCTCTGCCGTAATGAGCCGGGATACAGGTGCCCCGACAAAGTCGCCGAGCTCAGTACAGGAGCGGTGCCCGCGGGCACACGATCCAAATTAGGGTCCAAACTCACGATCCAAATTAGGATCCAAACTCACGCTCAAATCCGCGCTGACGCTGTCCATCAAGGCACGCTGCGTACGCGAGTTGCCCGTGCCCATAAAAGTGGCGACGCATTCCGGCTGTGGCCTGTGTGATGGGCTCGTCGCCGGCAATCTAATACCACAGACGAGTCTCCTGCTGATACCGCTTGAAGCTCAGAAGGGGATCATAGAGCTCTTCCGACTGCATCTGCTGTCCAGCGTTCGCGCCGGAACGCTCGCCGGCAGGCACTATCTGCGGCAGCGCGTCGAGCCTCATGAACTCGCCCGCGCCCTTGGCGCACGTCGACACGAATGCGTCGAGCTCGATCTGCGCGTCGCTGTCGGTGCCCGAGATGACGCCCTTGAACGCGCGAGCTTCACCTCCAAGGCCGTTGGCATCGTCGGTGCTTCGCAGCGCGAGAAGGACAGGCCTGCTCGTCTCGGGCAGCTGAGCGGTGAACGACGCCGTGTGCGTCTTGCGGTTGAGCGTCGCCACCCCGAGCTCGCGGTGGGACTTCCCCACTGCCGCAAGGACGGCCTTCTTGGCTGAGGTGCTCGCCACACCGCTCGTGAGCAGCACCAGGCACACGGTTCGGCTCAGGCAGTGGCGGCGCAGGTCGAGCGTGCTGTTCAGAATGGGCACGGCCGGGCTTGCCCAACGGCTCAGGTGGCGAACGAGCGACTGCGTCGTCGTGTGACGAGATACGACCTGCGGTGCACTCATGCCGTGCCCAGCCTGCAGCAGCAGTGGCGCCCTTTGGGGCGCAGGCAGGTTAAAGTGCTCTAGCAGTCTGGGCGCGCAATCGAGGCTGATCAAACGGACCGAGTCCGGTAGAAGTTGCTCCGCTGCCGCTTCGCGCATCAGGTTGCGGCCCGACACTCGTGGCGTCGTGCACTCGATGAGGACGGGTGTCGCTCCAAACAACGCGGCGCGAACTGCAGCAGCGTCAGAGATTTGCAGCGCCTCGATCGGCTGCGACGGCTTGCCGCCACCGCTCGCTTGGAAGGAAAACAAGCAGACGATGAGTAGGCAGATGCCACCAACCACGCCCAAGCCCGCAAACAGCTCACGGTCAGCTCGCGCACTCTCTGTGGCGCCCTGTGTCTTGCGCTCTGCGCGGCTGAGTTTGCTCGTGGTGCGGCTATCGCCGCCGCCCACAATGGCCTTGCCAATCAGGCGGATAATCTCCACCGACGCTTGCGCTATCGGCCCACGCCCCATCGTCGCGCGGTGCGACGGAACGAAAGCCCGTCGGGCGCTATCGCGAGCGCCGCCTCGGCTCTGCCTTGAACATTTTCAGCCTTATTCGTTCAATCAGCCACCTATGCAGCTAAAACATTCATCAAAAACATGCGGAATACGTCGCCAAATTCCTCACTCACGCCGCGGGCCGGGCCCCACAATCACTTCGGCGTGCCCGACCTCACACCCTTCGCGCGAGCGTGCGTCCGTTGGCTCGTGCACGACAGTACGAGTACGTCCCCTTCTTCTCTAGATGCCGATCGACTGGAATGGGGCGATCCTCTCCGGCTTCCTCCTCTGCTGCAGCTGCTGTGTCATGGTGACGGCGTGGTACCTGCACCTGCGCATGAAGGAGTCTTGGAATCTTGGGCAGGCGATCGTCATCTCCTGGCTCATCGCGGGTCTCGAGTACTGCCTTCTGGTGCCTGCAAATCGCATCGGTGCGCAGGCGGGCCTCTCTGCTGCACAGCTTCGTGGCTTGGCAGAAGTAGCCATCCTGATTGCGTTCCTCATCTTCCAGGTCAGGGTGCTTGGGCAGCCACTGCTGTGGAACCATTTGGTCGGCTTCTCGATCGTGTTTCTTGGCGTCCTCGTGGTCCTTGGCGGGCCGTTTCCAAGCGAAATCTTCCACGTGGCGCCAACGCTCGAACACATGCAACTCGCGAATGTCACAGACTCCTCTGCTGTTTCTCACGCCGAAGGGACAGAATTAACTCCGTCGGTACCTCCGGCGCCGTTGCCACCGCGAGACTCTGTATAAAACAGTAATAAAATAAAAATTTGGTAGAGAGAAATGCTGCACAGACGCGGCGTCTAGAGATCCGCACCGGAACGGCCCGCGGGGCGGCGCACGACGAGCGCTCAATAGGAATAGCTCATATCTCGGCTGTCGGCGACCTTCTTCCTGCCGCGAGAGAAGCAGCAGAGCGAGTAGTCGCACGCTGCCTGCAGGATACATCCCATCGCAGCACACGAGAGGACGGCGGCGAGCAGAAGCGCGAGGGCGGCCTCGATCCCTAGGTGGGTGCGCACGAAGCGCGAGCTGTCATCAGCCAGGGCGGTGAGATTGCCGAGCAGCGGCGGCTGGCGGTGCGGTGGCGGCGCCGGTGGCCGAAGGCGCGCATGCGCGCGCCGGTCGCGCAGCACGAAGAGCGCGCCCAGCCGCGAGGACACGTTGGAGGAGGAGGGCGAGCCAGGCCAGACAGACGAGTCAGCCGTCGCGGCGTCCTCCAGGCCCGCGAATGGCGCGAGCTGCACGACCGTCTCGCCCAGACCGTGCGAGTAGCGCAGCGAGCTGGCGAGCAAAAAGGGGTCGGGTCGCTGCAGGGTCAGCTGCTCCTCGGTCGTTCCGCCCGGGTTGACGACGATAAGTGAGCCAGCACGGAAGCCGGTTGCCAGCTTGACGGAGAGCTGGCGCGCGCCTCGGGGAGCCATGGACGTGATGAGGCGTGTCCGTGCATCTATGGCCAGGCCAGACAGCGATCCGACGCGTTCAGTCTTCGGCTGCTGCAGCGGCTCTTGCTGGATCAGGAGCTCGATCGAGATCGGTGGTGGCGGCGGTGAGGGCTGATCGAGCGACGCGAGCGGTGGCTCATCGAGCAGTGGGCGTTCGGTCAGCGGTAGGGGGAAAAGGAAACGCTTCGGCTCCAATTGCTGCACGCTCCTGGTCGTCAAAAGAGAGATAGCCATGAGGTGAAGAAGCGCAATCCGCATGGCGAAGCCGCCGTCTTGAGCGAATCGATCTGAACTCACGTGTCTGAATCTCTGAAATGCTGAAACGTGAATACGAGTCGCCCAACGTAAATCAATGATGACTCTCGCCCAGGATAGTCGTACGATCCTTAGGTCCTAATACTTTACGGCCGGCGCCGGCGGGCAAATTGTTGCTTTGGGATGAAGTGCGCACGTCCCTCTCCCTGCCGTTGCTATGGCGGACGCCGCAGGCTCAGCCACTCTGCCTGGTGCGGCCATCTCGGGCGTGGGCGTAGCCGAGCCCGGAGCATGAGCCTCGGTATGCGCTGGCCACACGCGCGCTCTCAGGCCGCCAGCGACGGAGGCTGCGGACTTGAGCGCCAGGCGCGACAAGAGATGGACATCGCCATCAGCGCCCGTGCGCCTTCGGCCGCGACCCCTGCCGCGGCCGCTGCCGCCTTTGGCCGAGCGGGGCGGCCTCGGCAGCGCTTGCAGGAAGCGGGGCCCCCTCTAGCCGAGGCCGTTTCCTGCCGAGGCCACCCC
>Ga0209550_10006070_pt1 | contig 11296 bp, 12 predicted proteins | sample LauGreSuBDMM15SN_2_FD_187567 | JGI IMG/M metagenome (GOLD analysis project Ga0209550, IMG submission 187567) | Freshwater lake microbial communities from Lake Michigan, USA - Su13.BD.MM15.SN (SPAdes) (version 5) | ecosystem: Environmental > Aquatic > Freshwater > Lake | place: Lake Michigan... | reverse complement strand
GAGCAGTTCGGCACGCCCGAGGAGGTTTACAACTGCCCAGCCAGCACCTTCGTGGCAGGCTTCATTGGTTCACCGCCTATGAACCTGCTCTTGAATGCTCCCAACAGCGAGACTGGATGTGTGATGGGCATTCGCCCTGAGCATATCGACATCACTCCAGAGGCGGGTTGGACTTTGCAGGTTGAGACGATTGAGCTGTTGGGGGCCGAGAGATTGGTGCATGCCCGCTTGGGTCACGAGCTGATCACGCTCCGCGTGGATGCCTCTCAAGCAGCGCCTGCACTTGGTGAATCTTTCCGTGCCACGCCGCGCAGAGACAGAGTGCATTGGTTTGACCAGGCAACTGGTTCACGTGTGGAGCATGTATGAATGACGCATCAACGTATTGGCCTTATCCGCGCTGGATTGCCCATCGAGGTGCGGGCAAATTAGCTCCTGAAAATACCTTAGCGGCCTTTCGCGTAGGAGCGCAGCGTGGTTATCGCATGTTTGAGTGTGACGCCAAACTAAGCAGTGATGGCATCGTTTTCTTGCTGCATGACACTTTGTTAGAACGTACAACGAATGGCCATGGGATAGGTGGCGAGCAAACTTGGGAGCACCTTAAACAGTTGGATGCAGGTGCTTGGCATTCCAGAACTTTTGCTGGCGAATCATTGCCAACCCTGGCTGAGATTTCGCTGTTTTGTTTGGCGAATGGCTATTGCCTGAACATCGAAATTAAACCAACGCCAGGATCAGATGCACTCACTGGAGATGCGGTGGCAAGACAGGCAGCCACACTTTGGGCAAATTCCAAGGTTGCTCCTTTGTTGACTTCATTTAAGCCAGAGGCCTTAAGAGCTGCAAAAAAAGCGGCAAAACATCTGCCTAGGGGTTTGTTGCTCGATACCTTGTGGGAGGGGTGGCGCGACATGGCTGCTGAACTCGAATGCTGCACGGTTGTTTTCAACTACAAACTATTGAATCAAGAGCTGGTGTCGCAAGTTCATCAGGATGGATTACGCTGCTTGGCTTATACGGTCAATACGCAAGAGTCAGTTGATCAGCTCAGCACATGGCAAATCGACGGATTAATCACTGATCGCGTCGATTTGTTCGCCCCAACTTGAGTGTTGGGTAAGTTGGTCATATTGCTACCACGGTCAAGTGCGTTTGATAGTGCGCTAGCCCTGGCACTTGTTTGCCTTTTACCTTGGCCAAGTCGTCTTAGCGGCGCAGACGCAACACCTCTTGAGCATAGGGCTGTGCAATGAAGGTGTGCGCTTGGGCTTCGTCAAAGACGCCGCCTTGTTGTTCGATGCTGTGCTTTGAGGCGATAGATAAATCACCCCAGTACCCAGGCTCAATCAAACACAAAAAGCGCTTAGCGTCCACATGTATTCGAATGGGTTCCAGCACAGCGTCAGAGAATAGCCTAAGTAAGAAGGGACTTGCCTGACTAAATTAAGGGGCCAGGGCCGCTTTGACAGCGGCAGACACAGCGCCCATGTCGGCTTTGCCGGCCAAGCGGGTTTTGACCGCACCCATCACTTTGCCCATGTCACCCGGGCCAGTGGCACCCAGCTCGGCCACGATGGCTTGGACGGCTGCGGTCAATTCTGGGGCCGATAGGCGTTCGGGCAAATAGGCAATGAGGACCGCCAACTCGGCCTTTTCTTTGTCCACCAGGTCTTGCCGGGTGGCTTGTTCAAAGGCGGCGATGGAGTCTTTGCGCTGCTTGATCATTTTGTCGACGATGGCCACGATGGCGGCGTCGTCCAACTCGATGCGCTCATCGACCTCTTTTTGCTTCATGGCCGACTGCAGAAGACGGATGGTTCCCAGGCGCTCGCTGTCCTTGGCCCGCATGGCGGTTTTCATGTCTTCGGTGATGCGTTCTTTGAGGCTCATGGGAAACTCCTAAAAAAATGAAAAAAACCCGCACGGGCAGAACCCGGCGGGCTGTGTGCACTGGGCCCGCAGGCTCAGAACATCTTTTTGGGCAACTGCATGCTGCGCACACGCTTGTAGTGGCGTTTCACAGCGGCGGCTTTTTTTCGCTTGCGCTCGGCCGTGGGCTTTTCGTAGAACTCGCGGGCGCGCAAGTCGGTGAGCAAGCCCAATTTTTCAATGGTGCGCTTGAAGCGGCGCAGGGCGACGTCGAAGGGTTCGTTGTCTTTAACTCGGATCGTGGTCATGTGTAGGAAATGTTTCCGTGATGTGCAAACAGTGGGTTTTGAAGAAGATCGGGCTTCAAAGCCATGTCTGCGGTTGTTCCCCAACTTCAGGTGATCAGGCCGTTGGGGGTTTGCCAGCAAAGTCCAGCATTATAGCGGTTTGAGCGACGCCCCCAAAGCCGTTGCGCAGGCATGGGCGCTGGACCAGGCCCACTGGAAGTTGTAGCCCCCCAGCCAGCCAGTGATATCGACCACCTCACCAATGAAATACAGGCCTTTTTGGGTTGACTCCATGGTTTTTTGCGACAAGGCTTGGGTGGAGACGCCGCCCACTGTGACCTCGGCCTTTTTATAGCCCTCTGAGCCGGTGGGCCGCAAGGCCCAGCCCGACAAGGCCTGGGCCAAGTCGCCCAAGGCGCGGTCGCTGGCTTGGTTGATGGGGCGCTGCCATTGGGGGTCACGCGCCACCCAGGCGTTGGCAAGCCGCGTGGGTAACCATTGGGCCAACTCGTTGGCAATGCTTTTGCGGGATTGAAGTTTGGCTTCGACCAAGGCCTGGGGCAGACTGCTTTGGGGCAACAGGTTGACCTCGATGGGCGCTCCCATGTGCCAAAAGCTAGAAATTTGCAACACGGCGGGCCCCGATAAGCCACGGTGGGTGAACAGCAGGTCTTCGTCAAAGCCCATTCGCGTTTTGCCCGTCCCTGTGGAAATGTGAACCGGCAGGGACGCCCCCGCCATTTGGGCGCAAATGGCGCCATCTTCGCCGCCAAACGTCAGTGGTACCAGGCCAGGGCGGGTGGGCACCAAGGGCAGGTTGAATTGCTTGGCCAGGCGGTACCCCAGGTCGGACGCGCCAATTTGGGGGATGGACAGCCCACCCGTGGCCACCACCAGCGCCTGGGCTTGCAGTTCACCCCGGTCGGTGTCGAGCGCATAGGCGTGTCTTTGCCCGGGGTGATGGCGCACGGCATGTACGGCACAGGGTTGCCACAGGTCCACGCTGCCGCCTTGCGCGCCGCGCTGGCATTCTTGCCACAGCAAATCAATCAGGTCTTGCGAAGAGTGGTCGCAAAACAATTGGCCTTTGTGTTTTTCGTGGAAGGCCAAGCCGTGGCTTTGCACCAAGCTAATAAAGTCTTGCGCCGTGTAGCGCGACAAAGCGCTGCGGGCAAACAAGGGGTTCTCGCCCAAAAAGTGTTTGTGCGGCGCTTGGGCATCGATGTCTTTGTTGGTGAAATTGCTGCGCCCGCCACCTGAGATGCGGATTTTCTCGGCCAATTTGGCGCTGTGGTCGATCAGCACCACCGACAAGCCTTGCTGGGCGGCGATGCCCGCGCAAAACAAGCCCGCTGCGCCAGCGCCGACGATGGCCACATCAGAGGTTTTCATGGCTTGGCCAAAAAGTCTTCGATCAATTCGGCCAGGGCTTGCGGTTGGTCGTGGTGCAGCATGTGGCCGGTGTCGGGGATGGTGACGTGTTGCAACTGGGGAACCACGCTCGCGCGCTGGTGAAACTCTTCACGCCCGTATTTGCCTTTCCACCAGGTTTGCAAACTGTCGTCACTGGCATGCACCACGAGGGTGGGGGCGCTGATGCGCTGGTACACGGCTTTGGTCTCTTCGACTTGGTACAGCTGGGCGTTGACCACTTTGTGCGCCGGGTGGCCCCGAATGATCCATTGCCCGTCGGCTTGCTGCTCAGCCCAGTGTTGCGCCAGCCATTGGGCTTTGTCGGGCGACAAGCGGGGGTTGTTTTTCATGAGCCGTTGCGCCACGCCATCTTGATTGGCATAAGGGCGCAATGCCATGTCGCCCAAACGCAGTTGGCGCAGCTGATCCATCCACTGGGCATAACGCCCTGGGGCTTGGGCGGGGACAGTGGCGGCCATTCCAAAACCCTCCAGGTTCACCAAGCGGCGAATGCGCTCGGGCCGAATGCCGCTGTAGAGCATGGCCACATGCCCGCCCATGCTGTGGCCGACCAGATCGATGCTTTGTTCGGGGCACAGGTGGTCCAGTAAGGCGTCCAGGTCGGCCAGGTAGTCGGGAAACCAAAAATTGTCGGTGGCACCGGGGTCGCTCAAGCCGTATCCGCGCCAATCCGGCGCCACGATCCAGCGCTCGCCGCCCAAGGCGTCGACCGCAAACTGAAACGACGCTGAAACATCCATCCAGCCGTGCAACATCAACAGCGGGGGTACGCCCGCTTGGGGCTGGCCCCATTCGCGCAAATGGTATTGAAGGCCGCGAATGGGGATAAACGAGGATCGGGATGGTTTCAGGGCTTGGTACATTCCTTGGATCATAAGGATCTTGCGCATGAAGGCCTCTTCCCAACTCGATCACCACCACCGCATGCACCCCGGCTTGGTGTGGCACGTGCCACACCATTTCAACATCGCCGAGGTCTGTTGCCGGCGTTGGGCCCAGATGCCCGATGTAGCCCACCAGGCCGCCATCGTCGAGCACATGGAGGGGCAAGCACCCATCCACCACAGCTACGCACAGCTGCAACAGGCGGCCAATGCCTTGAGCCACAAGCTACAAGACTGGGGCGTGCAACGCGGCGACCGCGTGGCCTTGGTGTTGCCGCAATGCTTTGAAACCGCGGCGGTGCACATTGCGGTCATGCAGATGGGTGCGGTGGCCATGCCCTTGTCCCAATTGTTCGGGCCCGATGCCTTGGCTTACCGATTGGACGACAGCGAAGCGGTGGCCGTGTTTGTGGATGCTGCGTCCTTGGCCGGTGTCTTGGCGGTGCGTGGTCAAGCCCCGGCTTTGCGCCATGTCATTGGTTTGGGGGCGGGGGTGTCAGCTTCCGATCAGGTGTTGCCCGACCTGCGCGCCATGAGCGCCCCTGCTTTTGAGCTGTGCCCAACCCTGGCCGCGGACCCGGCCATTCTGATTTACACCAGTGGCACCACGGGTGCACCCAAGGGTGCTTTGATACCGCACCAGGCCATGATCGGCAACCTGACGGGGTTTGTGTGCAGCCAAAATTGGTTTGGCTTTGGCCCCGGTGCCGTGCCCCAAGACCCGGCCCATCCATGGCCCGCCACCACCCAAGCCCCAGGCCCGGGCATGCCCCAGGGTGTGGCTGAGCGCACCAGTGCAGCGGTGTTTTGGTCGCCAGCAGATTGGGCCTGGACGGGCGGCTTGCTCGACGCCTTGATGCCCACCTTGTATTTTGGTCGCCCCATCATCGCTTGGCGTGGGCGGTTCAGCCCGGAGTTGGCTTTTTCTCTCATGCAGCAACATGGGGTGACGCACAGCTTTTTGTTTCCCACGGCGCTCAAGGCCATGATGAAGGCCTTTCCAGAACCCCGCCAGACCTATCGCTTGCGCTTGCAAGCCATCATGAGTGCTGGCGAGGCGGTGGGCGATACGGTCTTTGGGTATTGCCAGAACCAGTTGGGCGTGACGGTCAACGAGATGTTTGGCCAAACCGAGATCAACTACATTGTGGGCAATTGCGCCATGAATGGGCGCAGCCTAGCCGGTGTGGGCTGGCCGGCCCGCGCGGGCAGCATGGGGCGGCCCTATCCGGGGCACCGGGTGGATGTGATCGACGAGCAAGGCCATGTGTGCGCCGATGGCGAGGTGGGTGATGTGGCCTTGAACCGCCGCGATGTGCATGGCCGCGAAGACCCGATTTTCTTTTTGGGCTATTGGCGCAACCCCCAGGCCACAGCGGACAAATACACCGGCGACTGGTGCCGCACCGGTGATTTGGCGACGCGTGACGCCGACGGCTACCTGTGGTACCAAGGCCGCTCGGACGATGTGTTCAAAGCGGCGGGGTACCGCATTGGCCCCAGCGAAATCGAAAATTGTTTGCTCAAACACCCGGCCGTGGCCAACGCAGCAGTGGTGCCCAAGCCCGATGCGGCGCGTGGCAACGTGGTCAAGGCCTATGTGGTGTTGTCGGCAGGTTTCGCGCCTTCGGATGCATTGGTGCTGGAGCTGCAACACCATGTGCGCGGTCAGTTGGCGCCATACGAGTACCCCAAGGACATTGAGTTCATCGATGCCTTGCCCATGACCACCACCGGCAAGGTGCAACGCCGGGTGCTGCGTTTGCAAGAAGAGGCGCGGGCCAAGTCGCTTTTGCAAACTTAAATGGCGCTGGGCACCAAGCGGTAGCCCGACAGTAAACTCTGCCCCCATGAACCCACTTCAACTCAGCCCTGTTCGCTTGGGTCAAAGCGATTTGCATGTCACCCCCATTTGTTTGGGCACCATGACTTTTGGTGAGCAGGTCAATGAAGCCACTGCCCACGCCATCATGGACAGATCTGTAGGCTTGGGGGTTAACTTCATTGACACGGCAGAGATGTATTCGGTGCCCACCCGCGCCGAAACCTATAGCGTGACCGAAAGCATCATCGGCCATTGGTTGGCCAAAAATCCGGGCATGCGCCAGCGCATTGTGCTGGCGACCAAAGTGGCTGGTCCATCGCGGGACACCCCATGGGTCCGAGCAGGGCAGGGGATGACTGCCCAAGACATTTTGACCTCGTGCGACGCCAGCTTGAAGCGACTGCAAACCGACGTGATTGACCTGTACCAAATTCATTGGCCCGAGCGCCATGTGCCCGCCTTTGGGATGATGTATTACGACCCCAAGAAAGAGAAGTCGGCCACCCCCATCCATGACCAACTGCAGGCCTTGGCGACCCTGGTCAAGCAAGGCAAGGTGCGATACATCGGCCTGTCCAATGAGACGCCTTACGGCGTGCACGAGTTTGTGCGCTTGGCCGAGCAGCATGGCTTGCCTCGCATCGTGTCTGTGCAAAACCCCTACTGCTTGACCAACCGCAGTTATGAAAATGCATTGGACGAGACCATGCACCGCTTGGGCGTGTCCTTGCTGGCTTATTCGCCCTTGGCTTTTGGCTCGTTGACGGGCAAGTACGACGCCTTGGGCATCCACGGTGACCATCCACCGCTGGGCCGTTTGGGCCAATTCGATGGCATGAAGGCCCAGCGCTGGGGACGCACCGAGTCGCTCGCTGCCTCGCGCCGCTACAACGCCGTGGCCCGTGACCACGGTATGACGCCGACCCAAATGGCCTTGGCCTTTTGTTACACCCAGTGGCGTGTGGCCAGCACCATCATTGGCGTGACCTCGGTGGCCCACTTGGAAGAAAACCTGGCTGCTTGGGGTACGGTTTTGTCCGCTGAAGTCTTGGTCCAGATTGATGCCATTCGCAAAGACATGCGCGACCCCGCGCAGTGACACGCTGTTTCTTGCCTTCAAACCAATCACCAATCGCTAAGCTTGCGGCGCTGCGGGCAGAACCTCTGATTTTTTGAAAGATGGATGTGGATTTTTTTGTTGTCCAAGCTTTAGCGGCCGTTGTGGCCTCTTATTTGATCGGTTCGCTCTCGTTTGCAGTCATTGTCAGCCGCATGATGGGCCTGCAAGACCCGCGCACCTATGGCAGCCAAAACCCTGGGGCCACCAATGTGCTGCGCTCTGGCAGCAAGGCGGCCGCCGTGCTCACGCTGTTGCTCGACGCCGTCAAAGGTTGGTTGCCCGTTTTTCTGGTTCAGCGCCTGCCTGGCATGGGCCTGGATGCGGTGATTGCCGCTTGTGCCCTGGCCGCTTTTGTCGGTCATGTATGGCCGGTGTTTTTTCGCTTCAAAGGGGGCAAAGGGGTGGCCACAGCGGCTGGCGTTTTGTTCGGTGTGGATCCTTGGCTGGGCCTGGCCACCATGGCCACTTGGTTGATCGTGGCGTTTTTTTCGCGCTATTCATCTTTGGCCGCTGTGGCTGCAGCGGTGTTCGCCCCGGCCTATTACCTGTTGGGGGCCAAAGTGGTGTGGTCGGGCGCACCCGTCATCGCGCTGTCCATTGGTGTCATGAGTGCCGTGTTGCTGTATCGACACAAGGACAACATCGCGCGTTTGATCGCGGGCAAAGAGTCGCGCATAGGCGCTAAGGGCTCCTGATGCCCGTCTGGATCAAACCGATAGATTCATGGCGAACGCAGCGCAAAAATCCATCTGCCATGGATTTGACCTGATCAATGGCAGCGATTAATCGCGAAAGTTGTTAAAGCTCAAGGGCAGTTCAGGCACATCTTTGCGGATCAGCGCCATCACCGCTTGTAAGTCGTCGCGCTTGGTGCCATTGACCCGGATGGCGTCCCCTTGGATGCTGGCTTGCACCTTGATTTTGCTGTCCTTGACCAAGCGTTGAATTTTTTTGGCGGCCTCGGCCTCGATGCCGTTGCGCACCTTGACCACTTGCTTGACCTTGTCGCCACCGATTTTTTGTACCGTGCCTTTGTCCAAAAAGCGCACATCGACATTGCGTTTGGCCAGTTTGTTGCGCAAGATTTCGTCAATTTGATTGAGTTGAAAGTCGGCGTCCCCAATCAGGGTGATCTCTTTGTCTTTGAATTCAATCGATGCGGACGTGCCTTTGAAGTCAAAACGGGTGGCAATTTCCTTGGCGGCGTTGTCCACGGCGTTTTTCACCTCGACCAAATCGGCTTCACAAACGGTGTCAAAAGAAGGCATGGTTGTATTACTTGTTGTCAAAAACGGGGTGCGACAATTCTCCCATGAAGATCGAGTCGCATGTCTCCTTGCAGACCTACAACACATTTGGCATCGCTGCCAAGGCTTTGCAATTGGTGCGGGTCACCGCCACCGAGCCCTTGCAAACCCTGCTGCGCGACCCCGTTTGGCGTGAAAAACCCAAGTTTGTGCTGGGTGGGGGCAGCAATATTGTGATCACAGGGGACGTGAAGCCCTTGGTCATCAAAATGGAAAACAAGGGCAAGCAGCTGTTGCGCGAAGACGACCGGCACTGGCTGGTGCAGGCCGAGTCGGGTGAAAACTGGCATGAGTTGGTGGCTTGGACTTTGGCCCAAGGCTGGCCTGGTCTGGAGAATCTGGCCCTGATCCCCGGCAACGTCGGGGCCACGCCGGTGCAAAACATCGGTGCCTATGGGGTCGAGTTGCAAGATGTGTTCGATTCCCTGGATGCCATCGACTTGGACAGTGGAGAGCTTTTCAGCCTGGATGCCGCCCAATGCGCCTTTGCTTACCGGGACTCGGTGTTCAAGCACGGCCCCGACCAGGCGCAGCACGGGTCGCGGTACATGGGCTTGGCCGGGCGGGCAGCCATTTTGCGGGTGCGGTTTCGGCTGGCCAAAAAATGGCGCCCCACATTGGGTTATGCCGACATTCAGCGAAAAATCGCCGCCTCGGGCCAATTCCATCCAACGGCGCAGGAGTTGTTTGACTGGGTGTGTGAGATTCGCCGCGCCAAGTTGCCCGACCCCGCCGTCCTGGGCAATGCAGGCAGCTTTTTCAAAAACCCCAGTGTCAGCCCTGAGCAATGCGCCGACATCATTGGCCGCGACCCGGGTGTGGTGCATTACCCCATGCTCGACGGCAGCATCAAGCTGGCAGCGGGATGGTTGATCGACGCCTGCGGCTGGAAGGGCAAATCGGTGGGCCAAGCGGGCGTGTATGAAAAGCAAGCCTTGGTGCTGGTCAACCGGGGCGGGCGCGAGTCGCCGTGCACGGGCGGTGAAGTGATGACCTTGGCCAAGGCCATCCAAACCAGCGTTTACGAGCGCTTTGGCATCCTGCTCGAGCCCGAACCTGTGGTGGTGTGAGCCTTCAGGGCCGGGCGTTGCGAATGGCCTGGCCCAACTCGATGACCGCCAGTGCGCAGTAGCTGCTCCTGATGTGGCGGGTGACGACATAAAAGTGTTCCGTACCGGCCACATAACTTGGAGGTTTCTCGCCATTCAGTCATTCAATCAAGGCCAAGGGGCCTGAGTGTTTCAAACCTTCGCCCTCCAAAACAGCTCCCTTGCTTAAATAATTGGCCATACTGAAGGTAGGCAAAATATCCGGTGCCATCAATGCATCCATGTCAAGTTTGGCTGCGTCAAACTGAACAGGGCAGTGCGTGGGCATACCAGCTTGCCACTGAAATGCTTTAAAGCAGTTGGCAACGGAGCCAATGACATCGGCTTTGCGAAGGCGCAACGGGCAGTGGGGCAAACATCATGGATTTTTCGCACGAACCACACCGAGCACGGCTGACCGAATTCATGGAGGCCATCCTAGAGAATCTTGAACCCAAAGTGAATGGCCGTGATGAGCTGGGTTATAGAATCAGCCGGAAATTTTGCGTCACAGGTAGCGACATTGAATCAAGTTTTAGCCGAATTGAATGGCCAGCAAATTGTTGCTGGACTGAACGCTATCGTTGGCGATGAAGGCAGCGGTAAAACGCTTTTTCTGCGTGAGTTGTGTGAAGCACACCCTGATGCTTTATGGCTAGATACTCGATTGCCAGAGCACGATCAAACCACGCCTAAAGAATTTTGGGCGCTCCTCAAAAGCAAGCATACTCATTGGAATGATGGCTTGAGCAAAGAGCTGAGCTTGGCGCTTGATCTTCAAGATCACTTGGGCAAACAGTTGTACAAGCTCTCGACCGGAAGTCGACGCAAAGTTGCCCTGATATCTTTGCTGGCCAGTGGTTCTCAATTCATCTGCTTAGATCAGCCTTTTGTGGCGCTGGATCAGGCCTCGATCACAGTGCTTTGTGACTTTTTGAACGACATGGCCGATGATCCTTCGCGTGCCTGGTTGGTAGCTGATTACGAAGCTGACGCGAGAATTGACTGGGGCTCTGTGATTAATCTGTCACTGAGCTAATTGGAGTGCGCTGCTCTGGGTTGCGCTTAGATGCAACAGCCTCACCAAGTTCTAAGGGGATGGCGTTGATTAAGTGGGCCAATGTTCACCCTAGAAAAAGCCATGTTTGGACAATGTCTCGCCATGTCACTTTTACTCTTTATGGGGGCCAAATGAATTCCTTGCAGTTTTTTGGGGTTCAATGGGCTCATGTCGTTGGACCGGGGATCAGCGCAGCCGTGCAGCTTTGATTTCTTGTCCTAACTCAATCACCGCCAGTGCGTAATAACTGCTCCAGTTGTAGCGGGTGACCACGTAAAAATTTTCGGTCCCCGCCACATAACTGGGCGTTTGCCCACCGTTGAACAACTCCACCAAGGCCATGGGGCCGGTGTGCTTTTGGCCTGCGGCATCCAAGGTGGCACCCAGTTCCGTCATGCGCTCGGCGCTGAAGCTGGGCA
>Ga0209550_10006069_pt1 | contig 11296 bp, 6 predicted proteins | sample LauGreSuBDMM15SN_2_FD_187567 | JGI IMG/M metagenome (GOLD analysis project Ga0209550, IMG submission 187567) | Freshwater lake microbial communities from Lake Michigan, USA - Su13.BD.MM15.SN (SPAdes) (version 5) | ecosystem: Environmental > Aquatic > Freshwater > Lake | place: Lake Michigan, USA... | reverse complement strand
TCGCATTCGCGCTTGCATCATTGTTTACCACCTCTCAGAGCTCAAATGCTTCCGTAATCGACACAAGCACTCAACAAAGCCAAACCACCTGGCTGAACAACATCTTGGATCAGGTAACTACCGAGAGCGAGAACAAGATTGGCATCGCCAATACTGAAGCAACCTACACTCTCGCAGAAGTTGCAATACACAACACTCAAGCTGACTGCTGGACTTTGGTTTTCGATAAGGTCTACAACATAACCACCTACATAAGAAACCATCCTGGTGGAGCAAGTTCTATTTCAAAGATTTGTGGAAAAGACGGCACAGCTATCTTTGATAACAAGCACGGTGGATCTTCATCTCAAGCACTTATTCTCTCCACGTACAAGATTGGTGTTCTAGCAAAGCCTGTTGTGAAAACCTGTACTGCAGGAAACTTCTACAGTGATTCCTTATCTAAATGCACACCCGCACCTAAGGGTTATTTTGTAACCGCAATATCTTCAGCAGCTGGAGTCACCTCGGCGACAGCATGCCCAGCAGGAAAGTTCACTTCCGGAACAGGATCCACTGAATGCCAAGTTGCACCAATAGGATTCTTCGTTCCATCTACTGCTAGCTCTAGTGCTACAGCATGTCCCACAGGTTTCACAACCTTAGCCTCAAGTTCAACACTAGCTTCAGATTGCTATAAGCCAATCGTTCAAACCATATCTGGATTCAGTGCTCCTAAGGCTCTGAAGTACAAAGCAGTTAGCTACCTTCTGATAACAACCAACACAAGTGCAAATGCCACTGCAAAGGCCACAGGCCCTTGCACGGCTCAAGCTGTGAATGTTGTTGCCATGGCTAAAGGCAAGAAGGTAACAACCAGGAAACTAAAGGTTACTGCTTCCACAAAGGCTGGTACCTGCAGGATCACACTCACTTCCCCAGCTAAAGACAAGTACCTAGGTATAACTAAAACTGTTCAGATTAAGGTTAGTAAGACTGGTAAGTAGTCACAGACCAACTGCGTAGTAGCTGGGACTTCAAATGCGCATTATTCATACTTGATGCGAATCCCCGAGAACTATTCGCCGTTAAGAATCTTTGCCTTGGCTTTTTCGAATTCGGCTTCGGTGAGTAGATTTGTGTCCCTAAGCTGCCCGAGACGAGCAAGCTGAGAGATCATATCCTGTTGACCGACAATTGGTATTCCCCCAGGGGTCAACGATGCTCCAGAGATTAATGCGCCTCCACCGACTTCACCTTGTCCAAAGGACCTTCTGTCTCTTGCTGCTTTGACATGAGGGTTCAACAGATTGATTAGAGATTTAGGGTCTGAAATACTCTCGAAAGTCCGTGTGCCTGTTTGGTCTTCATCAAGCGTAAAAATGACATCACCTACGTTGCGTGCCTTTTGCACAATAGATTGCTTTACTTGCATGTTGGCAACGGAATAAAGAGGAATTTGCTCAGTTGTAGAAGCGAGCAATCCTGAGCTTATGATTATGAATCGATCCGTAACTTGATAGTGCCCCCCGACTAGCTTGCCGCTCGATGCTAGGTTCGTAAGGTCATTCTTTTGACCCTCCCAGATAATCTTGTCGCTCATGCTATTTCCTTTAGTTAGATGATTGCTACGGGCTTTTAGTAGTCCGTGTACTTGACGATTGTCGCTCTGATGCTTGCGTTCTTTTTAACACAAGTACCGGCTTTAGGTGTTTGGCCAATAACTTTCCAATTCCTGTCCAACCAAGATGTTCGACCCCAACCCTTACCGTCTTTAGCGGGCATAACTACGAGTCCTTGTGCTCTCCAAGTGTCTTGAGCGGACTGGTAGTTCTTGCCCACAGCACTTTTTACTTTGATACAAGTTGCAGCTTGAGCTGAATTCAGTGAGGAGGTACTGAAACCAACAACTAGAAGAGCCGCTCCGGCAATTGATAAGAATTTTTTCATTAGATTTCCTTTGATTTGAACTTGTTGCCAATGTACCTGACTAAGTCCGTTTGGGGACAATTTGAGGACACTACCAATTTCTAATTCTGTGATGGACGCCATACTTTAAAATCCAGAATGAACCCACTACAACGAGTCCAAGAAATGCCCAAATCCATTCAGCCAGTCTGATGGTTCCGAAGTCGTACAGGTACCACACTGCTCCGATTCGAACAACAATTGCAGCCGTAACTGCCCATACAAAATAAAGCATTGGAGATTGTTTCCTCAGAATTAGAGTAACGACAAAAGCTACAAACGCGATAATTCGAGATGATTGAAAGATAAAAGGCCACGGTACTTCTACGACGTGGTTCGACTCGGGCAAGTTGTTCAGATAAATGTCCATCGCAAAGTAGAAAGCTGCTGCAATCAATGGGATTTTATAGTTACGTCTGAACGCTTTGCGGGCCTTTGTTCGCTCTTCCAGGTCAACTGAACTCGCGTAAGGGTTGCCATAAACCGGCGCACTTGCTCCAGGGATGCTTGGGCCACTTGCCACCTTTAGCGATCCACAGCGTGGACAAGAGTCAGGGCTAAAGATTGTTCCACCACATCTTTGACATTTCATAACTAGAGCTCCTCTTCGATTTCCATGGCAGCAGGCTTTTTAGCCCCTTGCTGTATCTTTTGCTGGGCACTCGCTCCTAATAGGGCGACAGAGCCAAGGTCAGCCGGTCCAACGACATCAATTCTCGCGATTATTTCTAAAGACCTAGGGCGATCATCACCGAGTGGAACAACGCTAATTCTGTCCGAAGAAATGTTTGGAAGAGACTTTTCAAGACGCTTAGGCACCAACACAAAGCTCTGCACCTTGGAAGGTAAGTTTTTCATTCTGCCTTCTTCGGTGAAGCTGAGAACGCCAAGTGGTGACTCATCTACGCTGTCCGCTCCCAGCGAGTCGGTCAGGAACTCGTCCCAACTTTCGGTTGGATCAAAATCATCCACGCCAGCTGAATCCGCACGTAGAGAAATTAGAGGATCATCGACAATTTGTTCAACTCTTGGACGAGCTGCCGAAATAGCTACAGACTGTGTCTTCTCAATCAGATCGAGCAACCTCTTTCTGGCGACCTCCACAAGGTAGCGATCTGTAGGCTCTGGTTTGCCGACCTGAGGAGGTGCTGAATTGGTTCCAAGATCAACTTCACCGGAGTAACTTGTCTTAGCGCTATGCGTTAGGAATCGCTTGAGCAGAGCTCGAGAATTATTGGTTTGATGAGGAAGATCGTTATCTAGGAGGTCGACAACGAACTTACCTTGCGGCAATCCCATCTCAATTCCAACCTGTGCTACCAAGTCTTCAAAAGCATCATTTCTCCAGCCCTGTGTGAGAAGACGTGATCCGATAATTCTTTCTAACTCCTGCATCCTCGCGTCTGCCCCCTCGCGGGCTTGAGCAACGCGTAAGGCGAATGGGAAAGTGTCGTAGTGATTTGTGAATTCCTTAGAAGTGCCCCACTCAGGGTGCGTTTTCCAAGGCCTATAAAGGGCATTGGCCAGGATCTCTAACCAGTCGTTGGTTTGACGATAGAGCAGACCGAGTCGAGAGATTTCTTGTTGAGTCTTGACGTATCCCTCGATAACACCTTCAAGTGCCAAGATTTGCTTCTCAACGTCGCGGTTGAAGATTGAGTAATCGCGATAGTAGGTAATAAGGCTTGCAATAACCCAAAGAGTCCAGATGCTGCCAAGAGCCGTAACTATTTCGGAGTAGTGTTTGTCAATAAATGGGTTGACAACAGTTTGCATGAATGAATTCTCGCGAGATGAATCCCAGATGATTACGCCCACCAGAATAGAAAGCAAACTTGGCCAGATAATCCGCGCCAACTTAGGTGCGTCCGACTTTGACTTCCTACTAAGCAAAACTACTAGTCCAACAATTAGCGCAAAAGTGACAATCAATATAGGACCGGAGATGTTTGGATCATATAGAACAGAAAGCCAATCTAGGCGAGGTATCTCTTCTCTGAAACGAATGATCGAGACAGCACCGATTAGCACCCCACAAACCACGAGAGCCCAAGTTAGCGACTTATGGAATCTCTTTCGAAGTTCGAGAAGACGACCTGGTTCAATTACCTTCAAATCTTTGACTGCAGCTTCGTGCACAGCCATGTCTGACTTCGCAGCACCTAGATTCCTGTCCATCTCTTCTTGAACTTTCCAAATAAAAGTTCTAGAAACCTGGTTAGCCCAAGCTGTGATTTGATCTACCTGTTCAGCGTAAACAACCATCTGCTCGGATCTAGCTGCAACTTCTGATTCAAGACGCTCTCTTGAGTCGGACAACTCTCGAGTCTCACGTCTCTGTTTCGCAAGCTCCTTCTTTATCTCCGCTGGAGCAAGTTCTAGATCGCTCTCGGTCAAACCTTCAGGGATAACTAAAGTCGGAACATCGCTTAATTCTGGCTCAGAAGAATCTACGACTTCCATTTTCTTGGACCTGAATAGACCGCCCAGCCAGGCAAAGAACCCTCTCCTAGGTGCTTTTTCAACCACCAGTTCCGGCTCAACAACCAGATCTGTGCCCTCTTCAATCTCTATTTCAAATTCAGGCTCTGCATCTACTTCAGTTGCTAAAGCTGCATCTTCAACTTTGGAACTTTTTCTCGACCGATTCTTTCGTGGAGCAGGAACTGCAGTTTCGACAAGAGCATTTTCGCCTCCACCGGTTTCAAGTTCTGGAGCTGTTAGCTCTACATCCACCGATTCTTGTTCAAGCAGTGAACCGTCAACGTCGACAAATTCTGTGGTTTGAGGTTGTTCGGTTTCTGGCTGAGTTAGACCCAGGTCGGCAACCTTACTGGCTCGAGGCTTCGAACGCGTCACTGGCTCTCCTGAAGAAGCGTCCTGAATTTCATTAACCTCTACTTGAGGGTCTTTATCCTGACTCATAGGATTTCCTCCTCAACATCTTCAACAGGAGCTTTTGGTTGAAGTTCTTCTAACCTGGACTTCAGGGCTGAAATTCTCAGATTCTTGGCATCTAGATCTTGCCTAATGGCAACGAGTTGCTCAAGTGTCTTTTGGTTTTCGAGCTCAAGAGTGCGAGTTTTCGCATGGAACTGTCCGTTGATTTCAGGAACACGGGCCACAGCATTCCAGTCGAGATCCATTTGTTTTTCATCAACGCTGTCTGGATTCATCACAGAAAGTTTTTCACTTGGGTCATTGAATACAGCTGAAACTTTGTAGAAGATTGGCCAGCCCGCATCGGCCTTAGGTACGTTGAATTGCTCAAGATTTGAGCCATCTAACATTCCAAAGACAAGGCGACGAAGCTTGTTCCATAACTCTGGTGTGGAGCGAACATGGCTCGGGGTAACTGGCGACACCAAGGCAGCATCTGCCTTTGCTTTGGTTTCTTGGACAGAAGCCAATTTGTTGAGAAGAATTTGGTCTCGCTTGTCCATGCGTTCTTCTGGCTCCGCAATCGAAGAAGCACCTCTGTTACCGCCCTGGAAGGTTGCGTTTAGTGCCTTAACTAGCCCACGATAAAGCCAAAGCATTGCAAAATATGGAACTCGTAGGAGCTTATCCCCGCAGAACCTAAAGAACTCAAGAATCTGACCCCAAACAGTGAGATCTCTTGACTTGCTTTCGTCAGCTGCACCTGCAGCTCTGTAGCGAAGGACAGAACCATCAAAAGTGAAGGATTCTCCAACCATCCAAGCAACCCAGGCATCGTAGTCAGCATCGGCAATTGGAAAGGTACCTTCAATTGGCAGTCCGACGCTCAAGTCGACAAACCCGCTATTTGCATTTCCCGCACTATCCAGAACTCTCGAAGAGGCTCTCCGTGCTAGACCATCGGTAAGAATAGCGCTCAGGAATACTCGTGAGACAAAGACTTTGTCCCCCATCCAGACACCTGGCTTAACGAGTTCATAGGTTCCTTGAGGTAATCCCGTCCAAAGAGCTCCTAGGCTCGCAACATGCATCATTGTGAAGCCGGCGAACTTCAAAGTTGACTGATCATATCGAACGAACGCGTCACCGGAATTAGGTGTAGCTCTGTCCTCTGTCGCGGCAACAAAGTTTGCATTGAACAAGTGATTCACATAGCGAGCACCGTCTTGAGCAGAGTAGTCGGTTGGTGCTGTAAGAAGGTTCAACTTAACGAATGAAGTAACACTTTCAATGACCTCGCTGCCACCACCTCGGGCTGGCATTGACCAATCCAAGTACTTGGAGAGAAGGGAAACCAATGAATCTTGTTTGTCGTCAAAATCAATATTTGGAATGGCAGATCTAACAACTAAGAGTCTTACAATCCCCAGGGGTTGTCGAGCTAACTGTTGAAATAGGTCAACGTTCACTTCCTCTATAGCTCCACCAAGCTTGTTACCAAGAACTATGGCTGTCTGCTTAGGAGGTCCGCTGACAATAGGGTCGAGTAACTCTTCGCGTACCCACATCGCAGGCGCGAGCATCTTCAGTTCTGTCCAAAGCTTTGCTACCTCATAAAGACGATCGCCCTGCTCCCCCGAAGGAAGAACGACAATAGTCAAGCCTGAGTCATTCCAAAGATTTCTCATGTTTCTCGAAGCCTAGAGACTATAGCTCGTCATCAACTTCAATTGTTCGTACGCTCGATACTAGATCTTCAAGCGCTCTCACAATTTCAGTCCTAATTTCCCAGCTCACCGGATAGGATCTAACGTCCAGAGGTTCTACTAAACCTTCCAAAGACTTCTCGAACTTGGCCTTCTCATCCTCGAAGAAAGCGATACAAACATTTCTTCGAGTTTCAAAAGTGTCCGAGCTGGATCCCGCGCGAGACGGATCAGCGTCAGGAGCAGCGTCAGATAACTTCTTGCCTTTCACAATCCATTGTTGGAGCTCTCGATCAAGTTGGGTCGTAGACCCGCCCAATTTCATCAAGCGCTGGTAAGGTAGCAGCGGATCTATGCTCTTTTGGGTATAACAATTTACAAGTGCAACTGTTAGAGACTCAAGAATTATTCCTGGCATGTCTGCAACCGGAGCTTGCTTTGGTGTCATCAATGGGAATGGGAATTCTGCGAAGCCAGTAGCTGCGTCTATCCATGCTGACACACGTGGCCCTTGCTCTTCGAAAGTCACTTCATCGCGTTCGAGCTTAAATTGATTAAGCAATCTGAAAACGTACCATCCTCTTAGAATCTGATTCCATTTCTCTGGGTGCGCCGGAATCGATTCCGGCAGGCTACGGCCTCTTCGCCATTTGAGGAAATTGGATCTAGAATCCAATTTTGACTTAGAGCTCTCCCAGTTCTCTGAAATTGGACCCATTACCGAGCCCATAACCATGGGATGTACCGGAACAGAGGACTGAGTGAAGATGTCAATGTACCGCACGTTCGCAGCTGAACTAGCGCCTTGGAACCAAGCCGCACTCTTTTGATCGTCCCAGTAATTGTAAGTAACTAGAACGTTCTTTAATGCCGCATACAAGGGATCTGAAGTTTCGATAGGAATGGCACTGAAGACTACTGATTTGTCTTTCGCACTTGGAGCGTGAATCTTAGTGAGAAGACCCGAGTCATACTCGACAAGTGGGTCTGCACAAGCAATGGCAGCCTGAAATTCCTTAAGGAATTTTGCCTGTCGTTTTGTCTGTTCATTCTTGTCGTTAGGAGGATTCAGGTAAGCAGCAATTCTCTGGTCCAAGTAGTTCTTGAACGCTCTACCTTTTATGTTGAGCCATCTGCGAGCAAACTCCAAGTAGGCCATGTGATCTGACTCGAAGTCGAATTTTGCCTGAGACGGAGCTCCCTGCCTGTACTGATGATCCCTATTCTTTGGAACCCAGATTTGACTTTGGTTAATAACCGCCCACACTTCATTCGGCTCTAGGTGTGAAAGAGCTTCGACCCCGAGGGAACCCAGAATTAGCTCATTAACTACTCTTCTCTTTGCGTCCACAGCCTTATCTGACACTGTCTGAACGACTAGATTGTCAAATTCAACTGGATAACTGAGATGGTTTATCAAAAGCTGCTCGTTTGGAGCTGGGTAATACTTCTGGGCAACTGAACTCGATTCAAAACTCGGCCACTCTTGGTACGGGTTGTCTCTTTGATCGAGCAGCTTGGTGTCGTTGACCCTGCCTGACAAGGTTGCTAGAGACGAAGCTAATTCACTTAGCATGGGAGTTAGAACGTTCTCTGTGAAGTCGGACAGTAATTCAGATGCAGCTTCTTTGTGGTCAGCGTACGCCTCGAGTGCAAAGCAAGATTGAGCAGCTCTATACGCTTCCTCTACGGTTGGATGATTAACTGCAATTGCAGATTGCGATGAGACCACATTCATTGCCGAAGAGATGTAAACTTGTACCTGACTTGCTTCTGCCCTGTGACGACCTTTTTCCTCTAGAAGCTCAGAAGATGCGCGCTTACACTGATCAATCAAACGCTTCACCAGCTCAACAGTCACCGGCAGCCCTTCTTCAGAAACATATTGTGCAACCACCTTGGTCAGGTGAAGAGGCATGGTGTTGACCCAGTCTCGAATTCTGTCGTTTCGAGAGTTCTTGACCTCCGACAGTGCGTGAGGGAGATTAATTGCATAAGAGTTAGAAATCCATTGAACCCAAGTAGAGAAGTCCACTCCAGAAGGCTTAACTGATTGCTCGACCTGGGCTTGTATCGCGTTTCTAAAATGAGCTAGCGGTTCATCCCAGGGTGGGACTAGAGCGTCCACTACGTCGTTGTTCGCTTCGGACAATTCGTTTAGCTTGGAGTCCGAAAGGAATCTACCCTCGGTTGAATCAGCAACAAAAGTTTTCCATTGCTCTTCTGTTTTCTCCTTAAGACCTGGGTCCCTGACTATATGCCTCTTCAAGATTGTTTCTAGAGCCTCCTTCGCAAGTCTTTCACTCGCGTAATCAACAAACTTCTCCATACCCAAAGAGACCCTTGCGTAGCCAATCGAAGAAAAAGGCGGGGCATCCTGATTGTTTCTCTTTAAGCCAGTGGCGTCAGGTAGCGGAAGTGCCTTCGACTTACGATTCGCAATTGCGAATTCCATCATCTCGCCTTGAACCCTTACATCTGTCATCCAAGTGCAGAGACTTGTTGCAACAGCCTTGTAAACACCAGCCTGTGAACCAAAATCAACCTGCCCATTCTTTCGACCAATTACATAGTTGAACGCTGGGCCAATTGTTGAAGACGCTGTCTGCATGGGTATTAGCCCAGCAGATTTATAAAGAGCCTGTGTTGCTTCACTCGGTATGTTGTTCCATTGCCCCGCCATTGTTTCTGCTATTGCCGCAAGAGCGTTTGGTGCAATTGCTGTCATGTTGTTTATTTCCTGGAAAACATCAGGAGCATATAGAATTCCGAATGAATTCTCAGCCCAATTTTTGCCAGCAGCTGACTTCACCGCTTCCGTTACTTCAAGGAACATTCCCGCACCGGAACCTCCAGCAATAGACGAAATGATCATCACAGTAGGCTCTAACTTGCCTTTAACCTCGTATCCAAGATGTCTAGATAGAGACGCTAACTGGGAATCAGATGAAGCAGTTTCCATTCGATCCAATGAAGTTTTTACACGAGCGTAAATGTCTTTCAGAGACGATACGGCGAGTGTTCTACCAATAGCTCGATATGCTCCAGCACCTAAAGAAATTGGAACAGTAACATCGTGAGGGCTTGGAAGTGGCTTCTCAATGTCTTTGATGTACTTCCCACCTGCGTATCTCTTTATGGAGTTATAGACATCTGCGTAGTTAACTCCCTGTGGGACCAATGACAAGTAGTCGTTGGACGGTAGGAAATCAGCGGGAAACGTTTCACCATCCTGAACAATTGGGCTATCAACGTGCAGGAACTGCCAAGCTTCGGGGATACCCTCTGTCCATCCATCTTGCATGAGTTTGGCCTTTAAGCCTTGTCTAATAGCACGAAGAGTCTTCCCTCCGGAACCACCGACACCAACTAACAGGAATGGTCTTAACATACTTTTCTCTTTCTTTTTTGTACTACTTAGGCGGGTTGACGCCAGGAATTGTTGGAGGCTTAGCAACTCCAGGAATGCTTGGATTAGCTACCCCTGGAATATTTGGACCCGATGATTGGGTCACTCCAGGAATAGAAGTCACACCAGGAATCTGAGTTCCTGGATTAGAGACTCCTGGAATACCCGGAATGTTTGGTCCTGATGGTGGCATACCTGGAACACCACCGCCTGGCAAGGATCCACCAGTACTATCTGGTCCGGAGCCCTTGCCTGGCTTAGGTAATTTGGTAGCTTTTTGTGTCTTGGAAGCGTATTCAGTAATTGCTGCACGAATCTCGCCGATTCTTCTTTGTAGACCAGGCTTTGAAGCTATTTCGTTTACTCTGCTTTGATACTGCGGAAGGTTAGCCATGCGGGCACCAACAACGAGCATCGCATCTAGCTGCTCTCCTTCAGCCTTGGCAAATTCTGCATCAGGAATAACGAGTTGCCAGTTGTCAGCATGGTTAGGAGAGATTTCTGTAGCTTTTCCATCAACGAAGTGGTTTGGATTCCTAGAACCACCGTTGTAGGCAGAGATTACTCGAGCTCCCTGTGGAGCCTGGTGCTCGAACCATGTCGCTGCGAGAGGGAAAAGTGGAAGCCTCGAAACAGACTTACCTTTTTGACCTAGATCTAGGGAACTTGAGGCTGGCTGATCCGCAAGGAACTTGAAATCATTGGCATCAACCATGATTGGGTTGCCTTTTTGATCAAGAATCTTCGTAACTGGGCCAGTTTGAACCTTGACTGGGTATTCTGCACGAACCATTTGAGTGATTGGCAAAAACTTTGTTGTCAACGTGTTGAGTAGGTAAAGCAGACCTAGCGGAATCAACAATGCGGCTATAAGTAGACCGATGATTACTACCCATTGCAATGGATCTGATTTTGCGCTGGAGTCGAACTCGAACTGTAGATTCTCTTGAAGCTCAGCTGCCCCTGAGGTGCTCTTTGAGCCACGCACTGAGACCACACGAGAGTCAGCCTGTATAGGGTTTGTTGCTTCAACATCAATCTCAACAGTCTGATTCTGCGGAATAGAGAAACACAGACCGTCAGATGCAACGGTGCTGGTGAACTTCCACTCAAACTTTTCATCTCGAGGATATTTCTGAGCTGAAGTCTGAGCGTCTGTAGTTCTCAGTGCCTTCTCATCAATACAGTATTCCGAGGAATCAACTGTTGTTGGGCCAGTAACCTGAATCTTTCCAATGGCTTTGCCATCTGGGCCTTCAAGTTTGCTTAGCTTAATTACTGAGTTTTGAACTGTGGCAATATCGTTTTTGGCCACAACATCAACATCAAATTTAGAACTTACAGGGTCAAACTT
>Ga0209550_10006068_pt1 | contig 11299 bp, 7 predicted proteins | sample LauGreSuBDMM15SN_2_FD_187567 | JGI IMG/M metagenome (GOLD analysis project Ga0209550, IMG submission 187567) | Freshwater lake microbial communities from Lake Michigan, USA - Su13.BD.MM15.SN (SPAdes) (version 5) | ecosystem: Environmental > Aquatic > Freshwater > Lake | place: Lake Michigan, USA... | reverse complement strand
TTAATACACACAACACGTAAGCAGTACAGCCGTGTTTTCATTCACAACACACCAAGTTCCATAAACGAAACTCAATTGCGAGAAGGGCAACACCTCGCACACGCCACAGCCGCTTCATTCTCATGCTCGCGACATGCAACGTGTGCCGCGCTCACAGACACCGGTTCAAAGCGTTTTCATGCCTCCTGGGCTCCTCCCTCTTCGCTCTTGGCTGGTGAACGCGCTGACTCTTAATTCGTGAAGTGCGGCCCCTCCCCGCACGAAAGCCAGGACCAAGGAGGAATTCCAAAAACCCCTGTGACAAGAGCTTTATCTGAACGTGACCTGTGGACACGCGGCATGGCTTGCTGTGTGCGCGGGCAAGTGTGCCCCGATTCCCGGATGTGGCAAGCGCCCGGCCCCGGTCATCTCGCGCTGAGTCTGAGGTCTGACGTGAGTCTGACACTTCTCCCGTCCCTGTATGCATCGGAGATGGACAGCACCCACACCCCACAGCCCCTTCGCATCCTCTAGAGCTCTATCGCTCTCCTCACTCGGGAAGGCGAGGTCTTCCTCTCTCTCCCGGTCTCACTTCACAAGATTCACTTCACCAGATTGAGCTTCTCGAAGACGTAGTATCCGCACATGAACTCGGCACCGTTGTTCGCGCCAAAGGCCTCGGCAACTGCAATGTAGAACATGCGGAAGCCTTCGTAAAAGTCGGAGCCGTACTTCTTGACGAAGCGCGCCTTGTTCTTCTCCTGCAGCTCGAGCCACGCGAGGCTCGTCTTCATGTAGCCGACCCCACTGATCGGCTGGACGTCAGCCAAGTACAGGTCCTTGGGTGCGAGATGGAAGTATGAGTTGAGAGCGAGGATCGAGCCGCCCGTGTAGAAGTTGCGCCCCATCCACGTGTCGGGGCTAAGCAGGTAGCTGCACGACTGGTGCAGCAGCGAGTGCACGAAGAACTTGGCACCCGGCTTTAGGCGGAGTGCAACGCCTCGCAGCAGCTCACCGATGTTCTGTGCGTGCTCTACAGTCTCGATGGCAATGGCGGCATCGAAGAGGGGCGCACCCGCGGGCGCGACCTTCGACTTGGATGGATCGACGAAGAGCGCGTAGTCCTCGACGGACACGGTCAGGTTGGTGATGCCCCGCTCCTTGGCGCGCGCACGGATGAACTCGATCTGCGGCGGCGAGTTCGAGAAGCTGATGAAGGTGAGGTGCGGGAAGCGCGCCGCGTTGGTGAGCGAGATAGCGCCCCAGCCGCAGCCGAGCTCGAGCACACGCGCGCCGGCGGGCAGCGACGCGAGCCCCGCCTTTTCCTGGTAGATGGCGACAGTGTAATCCTCTGCCTTGCCGAGGCCGGCGGCGAACCCGTCCTTCTCCGAGCCCTCGGGCCACTCGCACGCGCTGTACTTGAGACGCGGCCCCAGGTGCAGAAGGAAGAATTCGGGATCGTTTGCGTACAGCTGCTCGTTGGTCACCTCGACCTCGGCCGTCACCGGACGCATGAAGCGCTCCTTGCGGTCCAGAATGATCTGCTGCACCACGACATCACCACTGCGCATCAGGTAGCCACAATACTTCATCCACGAGGCCACGAGGAAGCGCAAGAACCATGTGGGCATGTAAGGCTGCACATCCTTGACGAAGAGCTCTGCGAGCTCGCCGTTGAGGAGCAACCGGAGACGCGACTTGGTCGCCATTGTAGATGCCGACCGGATCCAAGTTCCTGGCGGAGGAACTGCGTTTACATGTATCTCGGGAGAACGCGAGCACCTGCGGTTTCTTCGAGCGCGTAAAACTCTCCCTCAACCGCGAACTATTTTCCTCACGGCGACTTCTCTCCATGTCCTTTGGTTCTTTCGGTCAGCGGTTTGTTTTCACGCGACCTTTTTTTGGAAGAAACTTGGCTCCAAATCCACTTGCGCTTCGCAAAAAATGTGAGTTTGCCAATATGTCGCGGTCCTCGCTGCTCTCGTCGCTGCCGGCCTGTACGCCGGCCATCACTCACGGCTGGCAATCGACTCTCGCTCTCTCGCTCTCTCTTTCTCTCTCTCTCTCTGGCAGGCGACGATCGCCAGAACCCCTACCCAAGTACGATGTGTTGCCTTGGTCGGAACCCGCAGATTTTTGCTACCAACCGTCGTGGCCCAGGCGCGCCCCCGGTCCGCCCCCGATCATCAATCCCGTGCAGCATTCTGGCAAGAGCGAGATGATGGGTTCGTCCCTTCAGTCCAACGCAATCAACTCGCGCAAGGCTGGGCCGACCAGCATTGGCGGCGGACTGAAGAAGATGATGTCGGAGGGTGCGACGCGCGGTCAGAGCGAGGCAAAGCTCCTGTGCGAGTACGCCTCGAAGAAGTGCCAGAGTGAGCTCTCTCTGCTGTTGAAGTCGGGCGCCGACCCGAATGTTCTATGCAAGGTGGACTGGCAGCCGTTCGAGACGACGCCTCTGCTGGAGGCCTCCGTTGCCGGGTACAAGCGTTTGGTGCGTCTGCTGCTCGAGCATGGCGCCAAGCCGAACACTGTGGTGGGCCCGGGCTTCACGGCCATCTACAACGCTTGCATGGTGAGCTCGCACCCACCCCTCTTCCTCCACCCACCCCGCTCCCTCCACCCACGCACCCCTCACCTTCTGCCCACCCGTCGCTATGCAGAATGGGCACTATGAGGTGGTGGCCCTCCTTCTCGAGCACGGGGCGACCGTGACGCAGCTGACGGACGAAGGCTTCTCGCCCCTCTACATCTCCGCCCAGAATGGCCATATGGACTGCGTGGTTCTTTGCCTTGGGGCAACGAGCATGACCAAGGAGCTCGCCGATCTCGGACCGAAGGAGCTTGGGGGCGCCACAGCGCTGTACATCGCCGTGCAGAATGGGCATCCCGACTGCGTGCACCAGCTCATCAAGGCGGGTTGCGCCATTGACCCCGTCACCGAAGCGGGTTCGACCCCGTTGATGATTGCCCTGTACCTTGCAGACATTTACGCCGACAAGCCACACATCGACTGCGCACGGATGCTCCTCGAGGCGGGCGCCTCACTCGAGCTGAAGGACAAGTCCGGCCGGGACGCGCTCGGCTGGTGCGGCCACGACTACTCTCTGATTGACCTTGTGGTCGAGGAGCAGAAGCTGCGCGATCGCCAAAAGAAATCTGGAGAGTTTGGCCGCGGCTTCTGGTGAGCTGGCATGGGTGTCGCAACTTGTTCAAAGCGCCCGCGGTCTTGCTTGAGCGGGGCAGCTCGGGCATACATGGCCTTTGTCCATAGACTGCGGGCGGCGCATTATCATGATCGTGGTAGAACCATGGCGCCCACCATGGCGCCGAGCTGCCGCCCGTACGCTCTCGGTACGTGAACGTGAGCACGAACGCGAGTCGCGGGACGTGCGTGGTGTATGTCTGGCGTGTGTGGCATAAGTGGAGGGAAGGGGATGCGTGTGGCACCGCCTGGGTGCGACGAGCGACGAAGGGACGCTCAGTGTGACCGATGTACGGTACATGTACGGTTGCTGACAGTGGTTCTCGGTCACGATGGGGGGACTGAGATGAGGGACTTTTGACTATTTGATGGAGGCACGACCTTTTCTGAGTTAGTTTGTGACCGGGTGTGAAGACTTGTGGGGGGTGTATTCATATGAAGAGACGCGCTCGCTCAGCACCTGGTCGCACGCTCGCACCTCTGAGCCGACCACTCCGACGCGTCATCCCTATATGCATCGCTTACGTAGCAAGCTCGTCACCATGCTGCTCGTGGCGCGGTGCACGGCAAGGGACTGCACCCTATCTGGTGTGGTGGAGGGCGGGTCGGCTTGGAGCTTCAATCTCGCAGGGTGCAGCTTCGTCGATCTCTCTGCGAGCAACCTGCCCGAGGACGGTCTGCTAGCGCTGGCCGAGGTGCTAAACACCAACACGGAGCTCACTTCGCTCAGCCTCCGCCACAATTCGATGAGTGACAACGGTGTGAGGGCGCTGGCTGATGCACTCAAGATCAACACCGCTCTCACCGTACTGCTGCTGGGCTTCAACTCGATTGGCAACGAGGGCGCAAGGGCGCTCGCCGGAGCGCTCGAGGTGAACAGCGCGCTCACCCTGCTGGACCTCGACTCCAACGCGATAGGCGCCGAGGGTGCGAGTGCGCTCGCTGAGGCGCTCAAGGCGAACAGTGCGCTCGTCGTGCTGACCCTCGGCTCCAACCCGCTTGATGGTGAATCCCGGCGTGCTGTCGAAACGGTGCTCGCGGTGCGTCCAGAGGAGCGAATGCAGAGGTATGCCGGAGGAGGCGCCAGAGGTATGGCTTCGCTCCATGAGGAGGTACGGCGTCGCTCCATGCTGGACGACGATGCAACCGGAGCCGACGTCGCCGGTGCAAACGCCAACGCGCGACTTGAGCTGTAAAGTGTTAACATGAGGGTTAGGTTTTACATTATTACTTTTTACGATTTTCCGCGGCTACAGCCGGTACGCAGCAGTGTCGACGGCGCTAAGTACCGCTCGTTCCGGTCCACCTCCGAGATAATTTTTTATCACACGGGTCACGGCCGCCGCGCGCCATAAAATTAGATATGACGCTCTGGCGTGGCCAGGGTGGCTCACAGACCGGACTGTCACCGCACGGGTACAGCGGCCGGAAGCGCCACGTCTCGCATCGCACGGTCGCAGGTCTGCACTGCCGTCCACCTCTCCGTCCACCTACCGTCCACCTAAGCGTCCGGCAGCACCAGCGGCAGCGGATTCTCACTTGCGCCGTGGTCCTTGGTCAACAGCTCCAGTTCGACGGCCCAGCGCTCCCCAAAAGTCTCGACGGGCAATAGAGCCCAATTCGCCGGTGTGGCACCCGGAGCAAGCTCAGGCTCGTTGAAGTCATGAACGGCAAACCACTTGCAGCGGAAGGCTTCTGGGTCGATGTTGGCCTTAGCAAGGTGTACCGCCAACTTGGGGTAGGCTGCGTTCCACGGCCCGAAGCTCATGCGCGTGCTGCTCTCTATAATGGGTTTGAGTGTGAACAGGCGCAGCACGCACTCGTCGCAGTCGCGCGTGCGTAGCTGGCGGCACACGGCGCTCAACCGAACTCCCGAGCACTCGCGCAGCATGAGCGAGCCGTCCACAGGCCCCAAGAGCACGCGGCAGCCGTGGCAGCCGTCAATCGTCACTTGCTGCGTCCAGTCGAGCACGAGTACCTCGCAATCGACGAGATCGCTCAGCTCGCAGCAGCCGCCGTTGAGCTCACCAGGCTGCACCACGAGCCGCTCGGAGCGCCTATCGCTCAGCACCATACGCTGAGGTGCATTTGGGTCGGCCAATTTGGGAGTGGCCACTGGCAGCGGCGCCACGACCGCGGCCGTGACGGCTTCATCTCCAGATGCCTGAAAGCCAGGGGGCAGCGTGTTCGGGGTGCGCACACCCCTTTTCGCGGATTGCGGCCGCGCTGGCCGAGGCCGTGCCGCCGATGCAGTTGGCATCGGAGGTGCGGGCGGTGCGGGCGGAAGCGAAGCGGCGGCGGCAGCGGCGGCGGCAGCGGCGGCCGCCGCGGCAGCCTCAGCAAGCGGGCCACCCGATGGCAAGGAGACGGAGAAAGTAGTGCTCGTCGTGCTAGTGCGGCACAGAAGCGTTGGCTCGTCGTCATCATCATCCGGCATGTAGAAGGTCGACACGAGCAGCTCGAGGAGCGTTCGCAGCGGCGCCGCTCGCTTGCGGTTGGCCAGCAGAAGCGGCTCAAGCTTTAGAAGGCGCACGATGTCTGCGCGCGACGTGAGGTCCTCATCGGCCGGTGGTCGTGCGGCGTCGAGCTCGGACAGCGCCGCTTTAAACCCTTGCCGGCTAAGGTACTCGCGCACCACGCCGAAGGCGAGCGTCTCCGTGGCTGCGTCGGCGGCCGATGGCTGCATGGCCAGAGCGAGTGTGTGCCCCACACGCCGCAAGTCCGCAGAAGTCCGCGGGAAGTTTTTAACCTGTATTCACAGTCGAACTCCAATGCCCTTCTCCTCGTCTGTCGTCTACAAGTGCGCCATCCTGATCTGGCCGGAAAGACGAGCCGCCGTCCCCTGACCGTCGGCTCCCCAGGCTTCACCTGATGAGTGTTGTCGCGTGAATGGCGGGCACACCAGGCTGCTACTCCCGTCCGTGTGCTCAGCTATGTGCTCAGCACTCAGCAAAGAGACCCTCGCTAGACCCGTCGCCGACCCACCGAGTGCACCGGCATCTTGCCTAGTCGCGCGCCTCTTTGCACACCGGGCCAAAGCCGCGGCCGCTCGCGTCAGTCACCTTGGTGAAGCCCATCGAGATGCATCCGCTCTCCTCCGCCGCGCGCGCGAGGCACGGGTCAGCCTCGGCAAGCGCCGGGTGGCCCGTCTTGAGGTGCAGCCAGCCGTTGGAGTCGGGCGACGAGCAGCACTTGCACGTCATCTTATCGTGGAAGTTGGATCGAGAGTCGAACTGCGGCTCAAAGAGGGAGCTGAGCTCACCCGCGGAGAAGCGGTTGGCGGCTCCCTCGCCGTCGACAATCTCGCCCGCGAGACCATTCTTCGAGAACTGACGACCCAAGCACACCTCTTCGAGGCTGCCCACCTTCAAACAGGGTGGGTTGCAGAGGGAGGGGGGCGCCATGGTGAGCACTTGCATGCAAGGCAGAGTGGGTTGCAGAGGGAGAGGGGCGCCATGGTGAGCACTTGCATGCAAGTACATGCAAGGAGACGGTTACGGCAGCATCGAAGAGGTTCAGGAGAGAGCGAGCGTACAGCAAAGAGCCGGTACACGTAACACGGCTTCTGCTGCCCGCTGCGCCACACGCGCGCGAGCGCCTGGGCGTCGATGGCCGGATTCCAGTCCGGGTCGAAGAGGATGAGTCGGTTGGCGCCGATCAGGTTGATGCCACAGCCGCCGGCCTTCGAGGAGAGTAGGAAGGCGAAGATGGACGGATCGGTGTTGAACGCGTCGACCCGCTCCTGCCGCTTGTTGGCGGCGAGCGAGCCGTCGAGCCGCATGAAGCGCAGCCGCTCCTTGCTCAGGACTGCGTCGAAGAGGTCCAGGATCGAGGTCGAGTTGGAGATCAGCACGAAGCGGTCGTCCGTGGTGCGTTTCACCTCGCGCAGCAGAGCGCGCATCGCCCTCAGCTTGCCAGAGGCGGCAACCGCCGCGTCCACATCGATGGCACCTTGCCGCGCCTCGAGCGCCTCGAGCACACGCTTGCCGCTTACGCCGCCGCCTACGCCGCCGCCCGCGCCACCAGTCACCGCCGCCGCTTCAGTCGCTCTTGCTTCGGCCGCGGCGAGGCTCTTGGCTGCGAGAGGGTCGTTGACAATCTTCTTGAGCATCGCGACAGTGCGCAGCGCCGTCTTGTTCTGCTGCGCCTTCTCGCCGGTCTTGGCGGCACGTTGCCAGGCTGCGCGGCCGACGGTGACCTCGTGCGTGTAGGCAGCCTGCTGCTCGCCCGTGAGGGAGCAGAAGACAAGTACGTCGAGCTTGGCGGGAAGGTACTTGGCGATCACCTCGTTCGAGCGACGGAGCATGAGCTGGTTGACGATGGCAATGAAGGCGCTCGATGCGGCGCTCCCGCGCTCAATCTCGGCGTCGCTCGCCTCAAGGTCGCGCGCCTTCTCGATCGCCTTGCCATATTTGGCCTGGAACTCCTTCTCCGAGCCGAGCCCGTCCGGGATGCAAAAGTGGAGCAGTGCAAAGAACTCCTCGAGACCATTCTGGATGGGTGTACCGGTGACCATCAAGCGCATCTGTGTGGGCAGTCCGAACAACGCTTGAAAGAGGGCCGTCTTGAGATTCTTGAGTTTGTGCGCCTCGTCGCACACGAGCAGACCAAGCGGGATCGTGCGCAGCGTCTCGACGTGCAGCCGCGCCGTGTCGTACGAGAGGATGAGCAAACGCGCCGTGCGCAACGCTCGGAAGCTCATGAGCTTCGCCTCGATGTCATCCTTCATGTCGCTCGTCAGAACTGTGAGGTTGAGCTTTCGGGGCAAGCCCTCGGTCCACTTGGCCACCTCGTCGCGCCAGTTGTGCACAAGGCTCGTCGGGCAGATGACCGCCGCCGTCGTGATCAGCCCCTTGCTTTTGCCCGGCTCCATGCACGAGTACAGCAGCGTGTGGATCGTCGCGATCGTCTGAAGCGTCTTGCCGAGTCCCATATCATCGGCTAGGAGGCACCCCTTACCGATGGCCTTGCGCCCGAGGCACGCCTGCACGATGAACTGACAGCCGGCGCTCTGATGCGGGCGCAGCTTGGCGGCGAGCAACGGGTCCATCATGAGCGCGCACTGGCCTTCCTGCCACGGCTCGCAGAGTACAAGCCGTACCCCCGCGGCTGCCGCTGCGCCATCTGCGCTACTGCCGCCGCCGCCGCTTCCCATTCCGCGCTTCTTCCGCAGAAGGCCGCCGCCGCCGCTACCGAAGCCGCTCGTGAGGCTCACCATCGTGCCCATCCACATGCTGCCTCCGCCTCCGCCTCCGCCTCTGCCGCGCTCACCCTCGTCGGTCACCGCATCCTCCTCCTCGTCGTCGTCGTCCGCGTCCTCGCCGTCGGCGCGCTCGCGCTTTACCTTTGAGCGCGGCGGGGGGGGTGGCATCGCCCGCGCGATTACTGTGCCCGCGACAGCTTTGGGCGCGCCGAACTTGCGCTTCTTGAAGGGCATCGCCGGCCTCGCAACCGGAGGCACGTCGCCCTCGGCAGGCAGGTCCTCATCGGCCGTCTCTTCCGCCCCGCTGACGAGCAACGCGCCTCCCTGCGCTGCCTCGCTGAGGAACGTGCTGACGAAACGAGCCTGGGAAGAAGACGGCGCCGCCGCGCTCATGCCAAGGCCGCCGTGGCCGCTCGTGAACATGAAGCCGTGAAGTGGCTTGCGGCTGCCGAACAGGCCGCCGATCGGGGTCGAGCGCATCTGCTCTGTTGCATGCGCCCCGATGAGATCGCAATCTCCATCAACACGTTCCTCGCCGTCGAGCACCTCCACCTCCTCTTTGGCTTCCTTCGCAGCCGTCGCCGCTGCTGACGCCGCTGAGGTCTGCGCGGGCTTCCGCGCGAGCTGCTGCTCCACCTGCTGCTCGTGCTGCTCCTCCGCCGGTTCCTCCTCCTTGACAGAGGGCATCGGCAGCAACGTCGGGCGAGCCGCAGCCGCCGTCGGGCGCGAGCTTCCGTCCTTGCGTGGCGGTGCAAATGACTTGCGCTTGCGCGCGCCGGGCTGCTTGGTGGAGTCGGCTTTCACGGCCACGTTCTGCGTCTCGTCGGTGACAAGCAACTCGGGCTCGTCGGCCAGCACGTCAAGCAGATCGGCTACCGCGTCCTTGACGGCGGCCATGACAAGCGTGTCGGCGATGGTACCATTCTCGTTACGCGTGCTGCTCGTCAGGATAGCTGCGTGCGATGCCTTGCGCGCCGTGGTCGGCGGCAGCGTCGTTGGCTCATTGTTGTTCTTGGGCGCATTGAAGCGCTTCTTGGGCTTCGTGGCGGCCGTCGTGACCGCTGCTGGCAGCTCAGCGGCCTTGAGTGCGTCGAAGTCTGAGGCTGCATCGTCGCCGCTTGGAGCATCCCCAGCTTCGACCACGAAGAGGCCGAGCGTGCCCGATCGCGACGGCGAGTGCTCCCGCGGCATCGCAGTGGGACCCTTGGGGGAGTGCTGCTGCACTTGCGTCGGCACGACGGTGCGAGGCTCTTCCGCCGCGTCATCGGCGATCGACGGCGGTTTGGAGGAGGAGGGGTGGCAGAGGGACGGGCTGTTCAGATCGACAACCGCGAGTGCGGCACGCGAGGGCGAGAGCGCCTGCTTCTCTCGCTCGCTCATGTCCGCTCGCCTCACACAGATCGCCCGATCTCGCGACATCATATCATTTGTGTGTGCATGCAAACAGGAGGCAAACAACGGGCGCCCTACGTAAAACCTCACTACAAACCCCTGACGTCAGTAGTGAACTACTAACGTGCATCGGCCATTCTTACCGGTAACAGGATTCTCCTATTCACGGTCAGTATTCACACTATAGCTCCGCATGACGTGAGGTCTTACGTCCGATCGGATAAACGGCCGTACTGGGTGAACTCTCTGTCACGTCACAAGGTCACCGATCCGTCTTGTCACATCTGTACCCGATAGACGATAGTTGATACAGCGGTCAGCGCGAGTCCAGTGCTGTACTACGGCTTACTGTTACTCCCTCAAACTGAGGGGAAGAAGCGAGTCTAAAACAGTTGAGGGTAAGAGGCTCATCAATCCTCCAACCACGTTGAGCCCAACAGATGCTACAGTTGAGGTTGAAGGTGAAGGTAAGAGACTCGTCAGCCCTCCAACCAAGTTGAGCCCGACAGATGCTACAGTTGAGGTTGAAGGTGAAGGTAAGAGACTCGTCAGCCCTCCAACCACGTTGAGCCCGACAGATGCTACAGTTGAGGTAGAGGGAATCGACTGCCACAAGGTCGTCGCGTCTTGCGAGTTGTGCAATTCAAGCCACAAACACGGGAGGCGATCACGCATGGAGAGCATCACTCCCAATGCTGGTGCGATTCCGTGTCCGGAGCTGGGATCGCACTCGACATAGGGAATATGGATGTCCCCATCGCTGTCGCTGCGTGAACTGAGGGTCTTGCTCATGGACGCTGCAAAATCGCGAGCCCTTTCATACGACACCTCTCGCTCTTGTCGCCTGGGTTGGTTCGATGAGCAGACATCGAGGCCAACGAGCACTAGCGAGCGATATGTACTTGGATCATGGTACTCCCAATAGGAAGGGTCAACCAATCGTTCGAAAGTTGTGGCCTGGTGAATATTGAAGCACACACAAACGCAATCGGCATCGCGGATGAGACGGTCATATGCCTCACGTTCAGTCGCTGGCAAGTCCCAAATCAGCATCTTGTAGACCTTGCCAAGGTAGCGCGCAAAGCACACGCCACATTCGACATCCCCACGCCACATCGCGTCTCTCGGAAAAAACTCACTTGGTCTGTGGCAAGACAACTTGAGGAAGGTCGACCCGCAGAAGGAAGGGCCCAGCAGAACAACTTTGCAAAGGTGATCACAGAAGTTATCACAGTCCTGGTCAAAGGTACTACTGTCAAAGGGCACCGATATACGTTGAGCAAAGACAAAGTGCCGATATGCCGCACGCCAGCCGGAAGGCGGTGAGACCATGGGAACATGCGCCACGCCCCGTGTGAGTGAATCGCGCAAATAGAGAGAACGCCAGAGACTCTCGCGAGTAGCCACGCGCGACCACGTCATGCACGTTGCCGCCGCACACAAAACCTCAGGCAAGTGCAGCGCCGACATGCATAACTGGAGCAAGTCCTCATCGAAGAGTACGCGCTTCGCTATCGTCG
>Ga0209550_10006066_pt1 | contig 11300 bp, 9 predicted proteins | sample LauGreSuBDMM15SN_2_FD_187567 | JGI IMG/M metagenome (GOLD analysis project Ga0209550, IMG submission 187567) | Freshwater lake microbial communities from Lake Michigan, USA - Su13.BD.MM15.SN (SPAdes) (version 5) | ecosystem: Environmental > Aquatic > Freshwater > Lake | place: Lake Michigan, USA... | reverse complement strand
ATGTATCCACCTTGTGGCGTTTTTTCTACAAAATCTCCGTGGGTCCAAACGTCAGAAAATCTCTCAAAATAGGCGGACTTATATTTAGCGTTGCTTGCGTCATCCCAAAAATAGAGTGGAACGGAAGGAAATATATTTCGGCAGACTAATTCACCCTTTACTCCGACTTCTGCGATGGCACCTTCATCGGTAAAGATTTGTACATCCAAGCCAAGTGCCGGAACTTGAATCTGCCCGGAATAAACTGGCAGGTCCGGAACTCCCAGCATAAAACATCCACAAATATCGGTACCACCTGAAATTGAGGCAAGATGTACTTTCGGTGCAACGCATTCATATATAAAATTAAAGCCTTCTGAGCTAAGTGGTGAACCCGTTGACGCGATGGTGCGCAATTTTGTGAGTTTATGGCTCTCTTTAATTTGTAAATTCAACTTACGAATTGAGTCTATATATTTAGCAGAAACGCCTAGAAAAGTTGACTCGTTTTCTTCTGCGATATCAAATAGCCGTTGCGGGTTTGGATGTAAAGGATTTCCATCAAATAGAACTATTCCTGCCCCCGTGCCCAGCCCCATAAAGAGCCAGTTCCACATCATCCAGCCACAGGTCGTGAAGTAGAAGACTTGATCATTAACCTTTATATCTAGGTGATATCTCTGCTCACTCAAGGCTTTTAAAAGTACTCCCGCTGCGCTGTGCACGATACATTTTGGTTTGCCGGTTGTCCCGGATGAGAACAAGATAAAGCCTGGTCGATCAAAGCCACCCGGTACTGAGATTTCACTTTTTGGGTTACAGGCTGCTATCCAGTCACTAAAGCTCAGATATGGCGAACTTGCTGAACCAATTGCAATAACTTTCTCAAGGGATGGCAGTTGTGCGACTATTTCAGAAATTTTTTCTAAACAGTCAATTTCCTTGCCGTTATATTGATAATTTGTAGTAACCAATAAGACCTTAGGTCGAATCTGTTCAAAGCGGTCTAATACTGTTGCGGTACCGAAATCCGCTGATGTACTTGAAAAAATAGCGCCAATCTTCAGTGCGCCTAGCGCAAAGAAGGCGGTCTCGGCAACGTTAGCAACAATTGCTGAAACGACATCGCCTTCTTTGAGGCCAAGTTGCTGAAGACCAAAAGCTACCTGATTAGCAATTAGGCGGACTTGCCCACGCGTGTACTGCCTCTTTGCCCCGGATTCACTTATCTCAGTAATAACTATCTGATCAGCTTCACCCTTAAGCAAGGTATCAACAATGTTTAATTTTGCATCAGGGAAAAATTCGCTATCTAGAAAGCCATGTTCAATTATCCCTTTATCACCGAGCGCGCCAACGACTCCACAATCTTCAAATACATATCGCCAAAAAGTTTCTTTATTTTCAATAGACCATTTATGAAGGCTAAAGAAATCACTTACCTTTGCGTATCTCTTTAACTCGTTGATCGCCAGATTCTCAGTCGAAGCAGGCTCCCACAGCGCGCGTTGCTCCATATTGGTGACAATACTTGCAAAATTGGCCACCACCAAGAAAATCCGAAATACCGTGAGGAAGAACGGAAATCAGGGCGCCTGTGATGCTAGGCAAACTGGCTCCATAGCTTCCAATAGAACGTTCTGCCGATTTACCGAAAGCTAGTTGACTCATTCGTGTTGCCGAATTAAATTGAAATTTTTATCGATCCCAGTAACACTTCAAAGATTGTGCTAACTCGGTAATTAGTTTCACAACTTGATTGCGGTAACTGTATCTAAGGATTCCCCTATTTCTGCCTTTCGATACAACTAATTTTTCTTCGCAGCGCAGCAAAAATATTAAAGTAGGGGTAGCCCCATATTTATTTGATTAAATCATTTCACATCATACGAGCAGCAAATGAAGGCTACCTTTAGGGGTGAAAAATTCACCGACAGTTTTAGTTGCGAGTGATGATGCATTTGAACTAGCAGCTCTCAGCGCAGCGCTTCGCTTGCACGCTATAAATGTTGTAGCCGAAGCGCACACCGAGGAAATTGCACAGAATCTTTATAAATATCTCTCTCCGCAAGTTGTCCTAATCGATCTGCAATTTGCTGGTGAAGAAGCGCTCGATTTAGTTAATAAATTCCGCAAAGTAAATCCGCTTCTTGGCATTGTTTTAATGACTGCTTGCCCAGATCTTCGCTTACTTGGATTATTAGAAAACCAAATACCATTGGGTTCTCAAGTCATTTTGAAGAAATCGGTCTCTGACTTATCGGTCGTAAGCCATGCGATAAATAATTCTCTTGTTGCCATAGTTGAAAAAAAGAAGATGTCTTGGATCGATAGCCACGGTTCACTTCACGAAAATGCCTTCCATTCCGTATTGAGTGATTTCACCGACATCCAGATTGAAACTTACCGTTTACTTGCCAAAGGCTTGAGTAACTCAGAAATCGCTAAGGTGCGTTTTGTCAGTGAAAAATCAGTCGAACAGATTGTTGCCCGCATTGCGCAACATTTACGAGTTGTACCCGATAGGGCACAGAATCTTCGCGTTGTATTAACTGGTGAATACTTCAAATGGATCGGCTCACCGCGCCACTAACCAAGAGTGGATTAACTAACCCAGTAAAGTGTGCCGCATGGATGCGCACCTCTCGCTCGCTGACCTGCGCAGCCGCTGGAATGAAGTGCTCGATCATCTAGAAAGCCACGATCGCATCGCCTGGATCGCCTACTTCGATGCCCGGCTGGCTGACTTCGACGGAGCTAAACTCTCGCTCGATTTCTCAGATGCCCGAAAATTCTCTGGTGGGCATGAATATTCACCAACCCGAGAAAAGCTAGAAAACTCATTAAAGACTTCCATTAAAACTATCCTAAATCTCGAGTTAAAGATCGAAGAAATTTGATGAAACGGTTCATTTTCTTTCTCGTAATGAGTCTTGGTTTTTACTCTTTACAAGTTATCGCATCGGATGCTGCTACATCAAAAATTAGTATGTCTCTCAAGCAGACTCCAGGTGGGACTGAACCAATTGTAACTTTATATGGAGCTCTTAAGCCTGCTAAATCTGGAGTGAAAGTATCTGTACAAATTCAACTCGATGGGAAATGGCAAGATACCCGTTTCTCATCTAAAACCGCGCGCGTTGGTACTTGGCAAATAATTGCAGTTGCAACGGCGTTAGATGCCAAGGTTAAATATCGTGCCAAGGCAAAAATTGGTAGCAAATACATTTACTCAAATATCAAATCGATCACTGTCAGGGCAGTTGCTGAAATATCTGATGCCGCCTCACTTGCAGTTGTCGATCAGTTTGGTCCTGGTGGAAGAATTCATGGCGCCGATATCAGCCGTTGGCAACACCCCAATGGAGCGCTAATTAATTTTGAAAAGATGCACCAAGCGGGTGTTCGATTTGTAATGATAAAGGCATCTGATACTCGTGATGATGCCGATGCTCTGGCACTTAAATATGTGATGTTAGACCGTTCTGCCGCGCAAGCAGCTGGTATTTTTACTGGTTTTTATCACTATGCAGTCCTGCCAGATGTAAAAACTGATCAACAAGTAATTATCGATGCACAGACGCAAGCACAGAAAGCGCTTTGGCGCTTAGGCTCCTTAGGAGGCTATAACGAGCGTGATCTGCCTTATGCCTTAGATTTAGAAAACAACTGCGTGCGGTTATCTGGAAAAACCTGCGCAAGATATCTACCTAAAAAACAAATAACCCTTTGGGCTAAGACATTTTTAAAGATTGTAAAAGAGAAGACAGATCGCACCCCCATCATTTATTCATATCCAAGTTTCTTAGAAGGAGCGATGGTGCGCGATGATGAGCTGCGCCAATATCCATTGTGGTTGGCTCAATATGCGATAAATCCCGCCGACCCACTAGCTCAACCGGGGCTAAAAGATGGCGGTTGTTATGTTCACTCTTGGACGGCGGCTAATTGCTCTTCTACTTGGACTATTTGGCAATACTCGTCCTGCGGTATCGCCCCTAAATATGGGGTTCCGGGGAGCCGGTTAGATTTAAATGTATTTCGCGGCGCTCCTTCTACTTTTTTAGATTTGATTAAGGGGCGATGGGTTCCAGAAGTTGCTGATCAAATGCCGAAGAATGAAGCCACTGCATTGACATTTAAAAATATAAAGTTTTCTACCGCTGAAAAACCGGTTAGCGTAGAAGTTGATGTGATTAGACCTGATGGCCGACCAGTTGTAACCGGAACCGTTCGTTTCTACGTAAACCCACTTACTCCGATCAATCCCAAGCCCACACAAACTGTTGTACGGGCAACTAGCGGTTCTTGGAAGTTGAGTATCAAAGGAATTCCTGCAGGGCCTTGGACAGGTGATATCGGCTTTGTAGATGCAACTGGTACACACGCTGTGAGCAAATTTCCGATCGAGTTCACCATTGGAGAAGCCCTTCCAGTTTCTCCATCTGCTACCCCGAAGCCAACTCCAGCTCCAAGCAAGAAACCCACAACCGATGGTTGTAAGTACCAAATAAAAAATTAATTTCACTAAGTAAATACTCGCTTTAAGTTATGTAACCCGTAGAGTTATCCTCTATGAGCACGGTTAAGAAAATTGGTGCAGGAATAACGCGTAGCGATTTAGCTATGGCCGATGGCCGAACTATTCGTTACTACGACACCCAAGGACAAGTTCGTAGCGCCAAGGATCAACGTCCTCCCGAAAATCAGCCCGCTATAGGTGAGCTTCGTTTAGATCCACTCGTGAATGAATGGGTGGTAATGGCTGCACATCGCCAAGGCCGAGTCTTTTTGCCACCAAAAGAGTTGTGTCCGCTCTGTCCAACTAAAGGTGACCTCTTCACAGAAATTCCTGATTCAAGTTATGAAGTTGTTGTCTTTGATAATCGTTCACCTTCAATGCGCCGCCCCGAGGGTGATTGGGCGATTCCCGATATGGTCGGAACCGAAACAGATCCTGGCTTGGCGGCTGGTAAGTGTGAAGTAATCACTTTTACCGATAGCCACGGGGCTTCATTCGCAGAACTGACGCCGCAGCGAGTTCGTGTACTGCTGGAGGCCTGGAAAGATCGTGTCTACGAACTATCGCAAGAACCATATATCCATCACATCGCGCCTTTCGAAAATCGCGGCGAAGAAGTTGGAGTAACGCTTTCTCATCCACATAGTCAAATTTACGCATACTCGTACCTGCCACCGCGGGTACAGAAGATGCTGGCGGTTGCACAATTGCACTTTGAAAACACTGGCCGCGTCCTGTTCGATGATGTTGTTGCTCGTGAGTCAAAAGATGGCGACCGCATCATTGCTAAAAATGCACATTGGATCGCCTTTGTTCCATACGCTGCGCGCTATCCATTTGAAATTCACCTTGCTCCATTACAACCAGTTGCCGATCTTGCCGAACTCTCCCCCGACCAATCTGATGCCTTTCCAGAAATTTCGCTAGAAGTTATGCGAAGGCTAGACGGTGTCTTCGGAATTGAGATGGCATACATCGCAACTTGGCATCAAGCACCAGTGCGTGAAGGACGTGATTTATTGCGTTTGCATTGGCAGATTACCAGTGTGCGGCGCGCACCAGGAAAGTTAAAGTATCTGGCTGGTAGCGAATCAGCGATGGGCGCATTTATTATGGATTTAAAGCCTGAACAATCTGCGGGCCAGCTGCGAGATGTAGTTATTCCACCGCTGTAACAGATATAACTTCAACGCCGCCGATTGATCCCAGAACTTCTAATAAATCTGTGGGATCAGATCCCGGAACCGCAACAGTTACATCATCAAAACCACGACCACCTTCAGATTTAACAACTACTAAACCTCTGATGTCGCAGCCCGCTGCTCCAATTGCTGAGGCCAATAGACCCAGCGCCCCTGGCCGATCGGGTAGAGAGAGTTGCATACGAAAGAGCGCCATAGGGAAAAGGTTACCTTGTCTCTTGTAACAATTACATTTTAGTCTAAGAAGAGTGCGTTAATTAAACGGCTGGGGCTGAGCCGAGTGTGACCTTGTAGCTCTTGCTCGAACCATCGGGCAAAGTTAAGACCACGGTAATCACAGCGCCCGGGGCGTAAGAACGAATTTTAACGATTGCTGCATCGCGATTTGAGATCTTGACGCCATCGATTGAAGTGATGATTGATCCAACGACTATTCCCGCTTTTTGTGCACCTTCTCCTGGAGTTAACTGGAGAATCTTGGCTTGCGTATCTGCCGTGACATCATCAAAGACCACACCCAAAACTGGTCGAGTTGATTTACCCGTTGCAATAATTTCCTCAATTACTCGTTTGGCTTCATTGATAGGAATAGAAAAGCCCAGCCCGATACTTCCGCTGGTACCACCTGAAGTTAAGGTTGCGATTGCTGAGTTAACGCCAATAATCCGACCCCGCGCGTCTACTAGTGCGCCACCCGAATTTCCTGGATTAATTGCTGCATCAGTTTGAATAGCATTTACATATGAAGTTGAATCTAAGGTGCCCGCCGTAACTGGGCGATTTAAAGCTGAAACAATCCCTTGCGTAACGGTGTTTGCCAGCCCAAGTGGTGAACCAATTGCAAGTACTTCGTCACCAACGCTGACTTTAGATGAATCACCTAACGAAATAGCGGGCAGGTTTCCTTTTTTGACTAATAAAACGGCTACATCATACAAGCGATCGCGTCCGACAATAGTGGCCGCAATTTCTGACCCATCAGCGAATTCAACTTTAATTGTGCCAGAAGTTACTGCGCTCTCAATTACATGGTTATTAGTGATTATGTAACTAGAAGTTGCACTCGTTTTATAAATCGAACCAGAACCGGTTCCACCGCCCGTAGTTGTCTTTACAGAGATTGAGACAACTGAAGGAGTCACAAGTGCTGAAATAGATTTAGCATTTATCGAATTACTACCAATTTCAATTGCAGTTTTAGTTCCTGAGCAAACCCCTGCTTTAGCTAAAGTCAGCGCCTGTGTGCGATTATCAGCACAAACCACAACACTGCTAACTACAGAATTAGTGTTGGCAGTTGCTACCGAGCCAGCGATGATCACGCCAAATACGAAGGCAACGGTAACTTTTAGTGGGGTCTGATTAATTCTCATTGTTTGATCATCCCTTTAATTACTTAGAGTTTCCTGTGAACCGATTGCAAACTTTATTACGATTCTACGATCCAAGCACCTTCTGTGGCGACTTTGATCTTGGCGAGCGGTTGGTTAGTTGGTCCGGTTACTACCTTTGCGCCATCAAATGGGTCAAAGACCGCGCCATGGCAGCCACACTGCAATTTTTTGGAGGCAGAATTGAATGTAACGGTGCACCCTTGATGGGTACAGACGGCGGAGTACGCAAAGACCCCTGTTTTAGTGCGAAGGAGTACTGCCGGAGTTCCAGCTTTCGATATAAAGGTATGGGTAGCCCCAACCTTGATATCTCCACCTTTAATAATTTTCTTGCTACCTGGTTCTCCTCCAGCGCTGGCTGTTTCTGACGCTCTCCTTGAAAATAATTTTCCAACTACCGCTCCCGCAACTGCGATGGCGGCAACTGTTGAAACTCGTAGGAACCCCCGTCGATCAACCGAAACTTTGCTATTGCGGCGAGATCCATATAAGAATAGGAAATAAGTTAGCCATAAAATTGTGTAGGCAGAATTGCTAGCCAAGAAATAAGGTTTAACCTGCCAACTGCTTGCTAGCCATAAAGTCAGTGACATCACAAAACCGCCCATAGCCGCCCAAGTCGGTGCGATCCAGAACAAGGTTGCTGCACCAATTGCGAACTCAGCCAGCATCACAAAGATGCCAATTTGTGTGGCATTTTCTAAGACGCCATTTATTGCAAAACCAATGGGTGAATTTGTGGCAAAGGCAGAAAGTTGGGTACCAATAAAAGTGGGTGAACCTGAAGTTAGAAAGCCCGGGTCGCTCGCTTTATCCCAACCCGCATAAATCCAGGTGACACCGAGCCAAGCGCGCAAAATACGGAGTGGCCAGAGTTGGTTTCGCCAAGAAGTTTTTAAATTCATATGCAAAAAGTAACCTCTTTGGATCTAAAAATGGAGCTGCCCCACCTGGCCTCGATCCAGGGACATCCGAATTAACAGTTCGGCGCTCTACCAACTGAGCTATGGGGCATTAGTTATTAACTTGTCGTGCAGGCGCACACTCTAGCGCAAGAGATGCTTGGGGTCTAAATCGATTCGGGTCTAAATTGAGCGAAGTGCCAGGTCGTGTAGCCCACGACGGGTGGTTTCAAGGGCGACCAGAGCAGCAAATGCTGCGTTGTACTCCTGTTCATTTTCAACTGGATTAAGTCGCTGCAGAGAAGATTTCAATTCAGCAATTGATCGCGAGATCGCAACTTCTCGTAGCCTCGCAACAATACTTTCGACGTAATGACCGGTAACTTCACCATCAGCGCGAATCGGTTCAACATTTAACTCTGTAAATAGTGAACGCATATTTTCGTCTGTGACATCTCCTATTTCTACTGAACTCTCTTCTGGATGGGCGCCAATAATCGCAGCTAATTGGCCATAAGCAGGATGAGTAAATGCATTGCTTTCAATTTGGCGCCAATTTGAAATCAAAGTCGGCATTTGCAGACGGGCCTTTAGTACTTCACGCTCGAGAATAAGTCGCGGCTCTTGTGGGTTAGGGCGCCATTGGACACTGGCAACTGTTTCATCTGTTGGCGCTGATTTAGTATTTTGTGGTTGCTTCTTCAACCCTTGGTTAACTGCCGCGGTCACTAACTCCACTTCAACGCCCAGCCAACCAGCAAGTAAGCGAGCATATTCAGGGCGTAGCGACTTGTCACGAATTTGTGCAACTAGTGGCGCAGTGGCATTTAAAGCATTGACGCGACCTTCAGCGCTATCTAATTTATGAAGACCAAGCTCAGTACGAATTGCAAATTCGAATAATGGAACGCGCTTTGCAATTAAATCTCGCAGCGCAAGATCACCCTTTTGTTGACGCAAATCGCAAGGATCCAACCCATCTGGCTCCACTGCAACAAAGGTTTGTGTCACAAATTTTTGATCTTCACTAAATGCGCGCAGTGCTGCTTTCTGTCCCGCAGCATCGCCATCAAAGGTAAAGATAACTTCACCGCGGAAAGCATCATCATCCATCAAGAGTCGGCGAATAATTCGAATGTGATCTGCTCCAAAAGCGGTGCCGCAAGTTGCAACTGCGGTTGTAATCCCAGCTAACTGCGCCGCCATCACATCTGTATAGCCTTCAACAATAACAACTTGGCGCTTCTTGGCGATCTCTTTCTTAGCCATATCAAGGCCATATAAAACCTGGCTCTTCTTATAAATTGGGGTCTCAGAAGTATTTAAATACTTCGGGCCTTGATCTTCTTCATCACTTGCTAATTTACGTGCGCCAAAACCAACGACATCACCTGATATATCGCGGATCGGCCAGGTCAGGCGGTTGCGGAATTTATCTATAGGTCCGCGCTGTCCCATCTTGGAAAGCCCAGCAGTTTCAAGTTCGTCAATGGTAAAACCTTCAGCGCGTAAGTATTTTGTAAGACCATCCCATTCATCTGGTGCATAACCAACGCCAAAAGTTTCGCAAGCTGATTTATCAAAGCCACGCTTAGTCATCAACTCGCGGGCGTGAGCTGCACTTGGTGAAGTATTTAACTGCTCTTGATAAAACTTCGCGGCTAGCGCATTTGCAGCAATCAGCCGAGAACGATTACCAGCGGGCGCGGGTGTGAAGTTACCTTCTTCATATCGAAGTTGGTAACCAATGCGATCTGCCAGACGTTCAATAGTTTCGGTAAAACTTAAGTGATCCATCTTCATCACAAAAGAGATGACATCACCACTTGTTTGGCAACCAAAACAATGAAAGAACCCTTTACTTGGTGTTACGTGGAATGAAGGTGATTTCTCGTCGTGGAAAGGACAGAGCCCCTTCTTCTGTCCGCCACCTGCTGATTTAAGTTGGACATAATCAGCGACAACTTCATCTATAGGAGCGCGTTCGCGGATGTATGTAACATCCTCTTCTTTGATCCGTCCGCTCATGAGCCCAGCCTATCTGAGCGCACTCAGGCGAGCATGTAAGGCATATGCACCTGGGTCAGTCAGGCTGGCGATCTGATCAATAACAATGCGCATCCGCTCAGTATCGTTTGTCGCAACTGCCCAATCTTTTGCGAAGATTGAATCTAAGTTTGTAGCAGCATGTTTATGGAGCATCTCAACTAGCTCCTTAATTAATAGTTGCTGTTTGGCGTAGCGCTCTTGCGATGCCACAGCATTAATTAAGTAATGGCCAGCGATCGCCTTAAGAAAATCGACTTCCACCTGTTGTTCGCGTGGAATAACTAGGTCAGCGGAATATCTAGAAAGTGGCCCATCACCATGAACCTTGCGAGTTTCCAACTCAGCCGCCAAAACAAAGCGTCCGATCAATTGAGATGTCGAGTCTTTTAACCTCGCTAACGATCTGTGCGAGCCATCGTAATAACGAGGCCAGCAAGAAAGAGTCTGCAAGCGCTCTAGTGCGCCAGCTGCTTCCGCTTTCGTTGCAGTTGAGCCATATCCAGATTGCATTTCGCTGTGGAGGATATCGAAGTCACGTACTAAGTTCTCAACTTTGATTTGGCCTACAAATATCGCATCTTCTAAATCATGAACTGAATATGCGCAATCATCTGACCAATCCATAATCTGGGCTTCTATACATTTGCGATCAGCTGGTGCACCTTGGCGTACCCAATTAAAGATCTCAACATCATCGTCATAGACACCAAATTTTCTTGGATTGATCGCGCGTGGCCAAGGATATTTTGTTGCTGCATCAAGAGATGCGCGAGTTAGATTTAAACCAACGCTCTTGCCATCTTTATCCACGGTCTTTGCTTCAATTCGGGTTAATAAACGCAAACTCTGTGCATTTCCTTCAAAGCCGCCAAATTCTTTGGCAACCTCGGCGAGTGCTTCTTCACCGTTATGGCCAAAAGGTGGATGGCCTAAATCGTGTGACAGGCAAGCTGTTTCAAGTAGATCAGGATCTGCGCCCAATGATTCACCTAGTTCGCGACCAATCTGAGCACATTCCAGTGAATGCGAAAGGCGAGTGCGTTGAAAATCATTCTCCCAAGGAACTGCAACTTGCGTCTTTGCGGCTAAACGGCGAAGCGCTGCTGAGTGAATAACGCGCGCGCGATCTCGCATAAATTCGGTACGTCCGGCGCGTTTGGCAGGTTCAAATAGGAAGCGCTCTTGATCTGCTTCGCTGTAATTTTTCGCCCCGCTCATAGCCCTACCCTAAATGATCGCTGATATGAATGCC
>Ga0209550_10006063_pt1 | contig 11302 bp, 9 predicted proteins | sample LauGreSuBDMM15SN_2_FD_187567 | JGI IMG/M metagenome (GOLD analysis project Ga0209550, IMG submission 187567) | Freshwater lake microbial communities from Lake Michigan, USA - Su13.BD.MM15.SN (SPAdes) (version 5) | ecosystem: Environmental > Aquatic > Freshwater > Lake | place: Lake Michigan, USA... | reverse complement strand
GCCCAAAGAACCAACAGAAAAGACTCGTAAGAAGAGAGAACCAAAAGTGAAAAAAACAGAAGAAGTCAAGGAACAAGTCAAGGAAGAAGTGAAAGAAGAACCGCTTGTTATCGAAGATGTAAAAGTTGAAGAACCAATCGTAATACCAGAAAAAGTGAAAAAAACGAGAAAGAAGAGAGAACCGAAGGAACCCAAATCACCCAAAAAGCCAAAGGAGCCCAAACCTCCGAAGCAACACAAAGAACCAAAAGAAAAAACGAGAAAAAAGAGAGAACCTAAAAAGCAGGCATCACCTAAAGAAGAAATAAAAATAGAAAAAGAATCTAAAAATAATGATATAATAATACCAGAGATGCCTTCTCCAAAAGATAAACGACAATCACCGAAAGGAACAGAAGCGCTTTTGGAAGATTTCAAAGTCAAAGGTTTTGCGTTTATTGAAGCATTGTCTGAAAAACAATTGTCAGATATGGTGAAAGTCGCAAATGATTATTATCATAACACAAAAACACCCATTATAACAGATAATGAATACGATATCATCAAAGAATATTTGGAAAGAAAATACCCTAAAAATGCGGTATTAGAAGATGTAGGCGCACCAATAACAAAAAACAAAGCGAAATTGCCTTATGAAATGGCGTCGATGGATAAAATAAAACCCGATTCAAATGCGCTACCCGGATGGTTGAAGAAATACAACGGACCTTATGTAATATCCTGTAAATTAGATGGTGTAAGTGGTTTATATACAACGGAAGGAGATAGTCCTAAGTTATACACAAGAGGCAATGGAACGATTGGTCAAGACATATCACATTTATTATCCGTATTACAATTACCCAAAGAACCGGGCATTGTTGTTAGAGGCGAGTTTATCATACCTAAAAAAGTATTTGATGAAAAATATAAAAATGAATTTGCAAATCCTCGCAATTTGGTTTCGGGTATTGTTAATTCGAAAACACTGGATAGTAAAGCAAAAGATTTACATTTTGTTACTTATGAAGTTATCAAACCGGTTGTGAAACCTAGCGAACAAATGGAGAAATTGAAAGAAATCAAACACGAAGTTGTTCGAAATAAAACGATTACCGAATTATCGAATGATATTTTATCTGAAATATTGATGGAATGGCGTAAATCATATGAATACGAAATCGATGGAATTATTATTTGTAATGATCAAATATATGAACGAAAATCGGGTAATCCCGATCACGCATTCGCATTCAAAATGGTTTTATCCGATCAAATGGCGGAGGCCAAGGTCGTAGATGTTATATGGACCGCAAGTAAAGATGGTTATTTAAAACCAAGAGTTCGTATAGAACCTATCCGTTTGGCCGGTGTAACCATTGAATACGCAACTGGTTTTAATGGAAAATTCATAGAAGATAATAAAATTGGGTTGGGCGCTCTTATTCAAATCATTCGTAGTGGAGATGTTATCCCACATATCAAATCCGTAACCACTCCAGCGGAACACGCAAAAATGCCTTTGGTTCCATACTCATGGACCGCTAGCAAGGTAGATATTGTATTGGAAAATGCGGGAGAAGATATAACCGTTCGTGAGAAAAACATAACTGCCTTTTTTGTATCCTTAGAAGTAGAAGGTTTATCGAGTGGTAATGTGAAACGTATTATGACCGCGGGGTTTGATACGATAGCAAAGATATTGAAAATGACCAAAGAAGATTTTAAAAAAGTAGAAGGTTTCAAAGAAAAAATGATTGAAAAAGTGTTCCATGGTATTCATGAAAAAGTAAGAAAAGCGAGTATACTAGATATTATGGTCGCGTCTAATTTATTAGGGCGTGGTTTGGGTGAACGAAAATTAAAACCTATCATTGAGAAATATCCAACTATATTGATCAGTCCTGAAACAAATGAAGAGAAAAACAAAATGTTAAGGGGTATAGACGGCATCGGCCCCGAAAACGCCAAGAGTTTTGTGAATAATATTCCAATGTTTATGGATTTCTTGAGAGAATGTAGTTTAGAAGGAAAATTGTCGGAGGCACCTAAACATGTAGAAACTACAATGGTAGAATCAAACGTCGATACATCAGGACCATTATATCAGAAAAAAATAGTGATGACCAAAGTAAGAGATAAGGAAATCATCGATTATATGGTAAAAGTAGGCGCATCATTAGAAGACAATATAAAGAAAGATACATTCGTATTGATTGTAAAAACCCATGATGATGTATCGAACAAAACAAAATATGCTACTGAAAACAATATTCCAATTATGACCCCACAAGAATTCAGAGACAAATATATGAATTAAATTATAGGGGAACAACTTAAAGTTATTTATCTGTATTATATAAGTAAAGATAAATGTATTATCAAAAACAAGATTACATTAGCACATTAAATTCCACTGCGTTCAAGGAAGAAAAGTCATTTCTGTATAGAAATCGACATATCCTATTTGTATGTTCATTATTGGGGTCATTGGGATTATTTGCCTATAGTGTAAATTATTTAAGTGATACACCTATGAATAGTGAATTATATGAATTAATAACACCTAATAAATACTCCGACTTGAATGAAAATGATATGATGGGATTATTTAAAGAATTTAAAACTAATTTTTCGCGCGCATATGAAACAAATGAAGAAGAAACATTGCGATATACTAATTTCAAGAATTTTTTAACAACTATTGATAAACGAAATGAAGACGAATTTATGTACGGAAGTGGAAAATCACTTCACGGAATCACAAAATTCGCGGATTTAACCGAAGATGAATTCAAGAAAGGGTTTTTAGGATATAGACCAACCTATAATACAAATGCCATCGTCAAAGAAGTGGAGCGATACACGGGTAATGAAACCGTAGTAAATTGGGCGAATATATATACGACCGCGGTGAAAGACCAGGGATATTGTGGTTCGTGCTGGGCATTTTCGGCAACCGAACAAATTGAAAGCGATAGTATTCGCACGGGTTTATTGACGGTTGATGACGCGTTATCCCCTGAACAAATTGTTCAATGTGATAATGTAGATTATGGGTGTGAAGGTGGAAATACCGATACGGCCTTCGAATATGTTATGAAGACGGGTGGTATGGAAACCGATAGCGATTATCCTTATACTTCGTATTATGATGTTACAGGTGAATGTAATTCGGATTCATCCAAATATGTAGTAACCGTGAATGAATATTATTCATTGAAAGACGAAGAAGATATGATAGCATATACATTGTCTACTGGTCCATTATCAGTGTGTGTAGCCGCATCCACGTGGTCATCCTATGTATCAGGAATAATAACATCATGTGATACAGATGTCGACCATTGTGTGCAAGCAGTTGGTGTAAATACAGAGGAAGGATATTGGATTGTACGCAACAGTTGGGGAACAGATTGGGGATTAGATGGATATATATGGTTAGAAACGGGGGTAGATATGTGTATGATATCATATGACCCAAAATACGTATCCACGAGTTTGGTGTAAAAATATAATTGGTAAAAAAATACTAATTATATTTTATTTGTTTTATTTACCTACAAGGGTTTGTTCCGCAATTTTTTGATAAAATAATCCGCCTTTATCGGTTGGGTCGGTGGGTTCTGGTGGTCGTAAATATTCTTCACTCAATATATCATAATATTTTGATAATACTTGTTGTAAATGTTCAAATTTATAATTATGCTGTCGTAGACTTGCCGCTTCCAAACCATTACACGGACCACCATATTCCGCTAAACGTCGTTTATCAATTTCTTCCGCTTCTAATAGTTTGGATTGTGTAATTTCATCTCCCGGAGTCATTGGTAATTGTCCTTTTAACCAATAATTTCCACCGGAATATTTTTCTTTTGTATCATTTATGTATAATGCGAGACACTTTTGTTCATCTTCATTGAAAAGTTCGCGGTTCAAATTTACGAATTCATTCAATTCATACAAAGATGGTTCTGGTATATTCATTTATCCGATTGTATAGTCTGGTAATATATCTACGTCCATTATCTTTATGTCATTTTTAACTTTATCGCCGAATTCAAATTGGCTAAATAAAGGATATTGTAATTGTTCTTGAGGAAGATGTTGATGAACAGTTCTAGCAATCATTTTATATAATTTAAACTCAGGATAACGTTCTTCACCATTTTTCTTATAAAGAACATTTTTACCATTATCATCCAAACACCAACGGTCAATTGTTTTTTGGAATTCATCATATTCCAATGGAGGTTCTTCATCATCAATAATAAAATCATAAATGGAACAACCTAGACGACATAAATCGAAACTATAATTAGGGTCAATACGCGCTTTATTCTCATTCATATATGGTTCGCAATTGTATTGAGTATGACCATCGCCACCCGCGGCGAAACTATCACTACAATATGATTTTCCTTGGAATTTATATATACCTCTACCAAAATCGATGATTTTGTATATTTTACCGTAAGTAGGAACCTTGTATAATTTGGAATTGTATTTATAATATACGAATTCTTCCGTTGTATTTACATACATGATATTGTTGGTATGAAGGTCATTGTGGGTAAAATGAAATGTTTTTTGATAAGTAATCAATGTCATGACGATTTGAAATAATATACTGGCACCGATTTCTTCCGTAATTTTATTCTTTACGAATAAATCGTCTAATGTTCCGTCGCATTTTTCAAGACAGATTAATTGAACGGGAAAATTATCAATATAGACAAATAATTCATCGCCTTCACTGTTTTCACTGGAAGATTCTTCGGAATTTTCGGTGGATGATTGAGAACTATTGTTTGAACCTTCGTTCTCGTCCTCTTCTTCGTTTTCGTCGTCGTCTTCTTCTTCACTACTATAATTAATTTCACTATTATTATCAGAAGAAGAACTACTTGACGTTGTGCTTACGGTAGAAACGGAATCGGCCTTTTCATATACGATTTCTTCATCTTCATTCAAAATTATATCTGATTCCACCAGTTCATCTAGTTCTAATTCTAGGACTGAGATTTCAGAAGTGTTTGATGTTTCGGATATATTCAATTTATTTTTATTTCCACGAGAACCAAAATTTGTATAACTCGTCGTATTATTTAAAAGAGAACAATGAAAATGACGACCAATATTTTCATTAAAAAAATTAGAGGTTTTTAAATAATCAACATCGTCAATGATATTCATTTTGTATTTGTCTTGTATTCCTAGAAAAGAACCATAATACTCTAAACCGTGAACAAAATCATGATGTTCGGCTAATTTGTTAGTTAAAAAACTGAAGAAACAATCTACATAGGCAGTATTATTTTTATCTACTATTTTAGGCAAAGTATTTTCAGCATTCGATAACAAGGTTGGTAAAGCACGTATTTTATCATCTTGAATATTATATTTTCCAATCATATAGCGGATAGGATCAAGGAGAGGACCACATTTGATAAATACTGGTTTCTTCGCTGTTGTATTGGTTTCTATATCCATAACTGTGTTCAAATTATAGAAATGATATTTATGATTCAAAGCAATTTTGTTGTAATTGTTCTCATTTAATTCGAAAAAATCATTGTATATTGGATTATAGTTTTGTAATTCTGTCATTTTGAAAACATTGTAATGATTATCGTAATCTTCTAAAGAATGTTCAAAAGATTCTACTAAAGGATTTAATTCTAAATGATTGATTTTAGAATAGTGGATATTGAATTTAGAAACTTGTTCGACCATGATGTCTATATTGTATTTTTAACATTAAAATATGGAATTTTGAACTTATTCGTTATTCTCTATGGAAAAAAATATACGGTTGTTATAAACATGACTTTAGAGTTGAAAAAATTCGATATGAGAAGTATTACATTTAAACCCGATGAAAATAAAGGTCCGGTAATTGTAATGATTGGACGTCGTGATACTGGTAAATCTTATTTAGTGCGCGATTTATTATTTTATCATCAAGATGTTCCTATTGGAACAGTTATTTCTGGAACTGAAGCTGGAAACGGATTTTATGCGGCTCATGTTCCTAAACTATTTATTCACGAAGAATACAATTCCATTTTAATTGAGAACATTTTAAGACGACAAAAAGCTGTATTAAAACAAGTCAATAAAGAAATCGAAAGCTTTAGAAGAACCACTATCGACCCTCGTGCATTTGTTATTTTAGATGATTGTTTATATGACCAAACATGGACTAAAGATAAGTTGATGCGTTTACTCTTTATGAATGGTAGACATTGGAAGGTAATGTTGATCATTACTATGCAGTACCCATTAGGTATTCCACCAAATCTCCGTACCAATATAGATTACGTTTTTATATTGAGAGAACCAACATTTGGTAATAGAAAACGTATTTGGGAGAATTATGCGAGTATGTTTCCTACGTTGGAGTCATTTTGCTCAGTCATGGACCAAACCACTGAAAATTATGAGTGCTTAGTTATCAATAACAATGCGAAATCCAATAAATTACACGACCAAATTTTCTGGTATAAAGCGGAAGGACACCCTGACTTCAAATTGGGTTCAAAAGAATTCTGGGAAATATCAAAAAGTATGGGTTCAGATGATGAAGATGACGCATATGACCCTAGTAAATCGAAAAAGAAATCTGCTCAACCGATTAATGTAAAGAAATCAAAATGGTAAGTGCGTCAAATCACCCTCCCTAATTGAATCCACAACAATAAATAAATTTATTTCTACTAATAAATTTATTCAATCTTCCCAAATACTTATTCGGAATCCAATCGTTCATTCGAATCTACCGTATGAAAGCCAATAATGGTTTGTATAGGGCGAAATACATCAATATCTAAATTATTATTTCGGTCAATAATATCCTGTTCTTTTTCTTCACTTTCATACGTATCATTGCTATCATCGCTTTCATTCGTATTATCGTCAGTAGTAGTCTCATCCAGATTATCATAAATAACAATTAAATTTTCGTTTCGCTGAATCGTATCGCGTATATTTTGACCTATTTCTTCTTCAGGTTCTTCCTCTGTATCTTCATCTTCGTCTTCGCTAATATCGTCATTATCATCTACATACGCATGACTATTCATAAAATCTTCTTCATCGTCATTTTTATATGTTATAAATTCCGTATTGAACTTGGTAATATATTCTTTCGTAAAATATAAATTTACTTTTTTAACCATTTTTTTCCTACCAAAATTTCGATTGAATTCAACAAATCTTTTTAATTTTATATTTAATAAACGATTATACGCATGTTTTTTATTTGTTTCAGTCGTATATTGTGCGTGTAAATATAAATTTAAATAAGGTTTCATTGTTCTTACTAAAATATCAGTGGGGAAATCTTTATGGATTTTTATATTTTTACTGAATCTATTTGTTCGCAACATTGTAATACAATTCGTTCGTAATTTTGATTTTGACGATACATCTAGATGTTTTTTAATAGCATATTCACGAATATTATCCTCATTTTCCAACTTGTATTTGGTCAAATTAAAATTCGTTAAAAAATAATTGCGAAACATCGTAGAGATAACAATATGTTTAGAGAGCATAAAAAAATAAATGTTATACAAATCCGCTTTATTGAAGGGTATATTATTATACGGATTTTTACAGACTTTTGGTTCAGCGAAAAAATAATGAGTGTTTCCCAAAGCTTCATTTAATAAATTCACTAAATCACTCGTGGTAAATAAATATTTTTTATTGTTTTGAAAGATAATCATTACATTTTTATCCGTTTCATCAATCGGATTCAAACAAATATCGTGTTTCACATGTATTTCTGCCTTTCTAATTATATAGTTTCTGAAGAATCGGATGAATACGTAATAATGCCGTTGAATTTTTCCAAAAATAGTTAAAAATTCCGCTTTATTTTCATCGGATAAAAATATATTTTTGTAAACACTTGCTAAATAAGAAAATTTGGTCTTATAATTAAAATCTTCTTTACTGGTAATTAAATTAGAAAATAAATTCTTTATGGTATTGTTATGTATACTTTCACTATTCAGATTTTTATAATATTCTATACAATGTTGAATATTATAAAAATCGTCATAGATTGGAAATGCGAATTTCAATACATATTGTATAATTAATTTAAATACATTCATTAAATATATAAACATTTATAATTTTATATATTTTTATATAATTATATTTTGATTTTTACTTATAACGCTTGTGATGATTCTTGTTCTACTTGTTGTTCTTTTTCTTTTTGTTCGCGTTCAAGTGCTGTCTTCAGTAATAATTCATTGTGTAATTTCATACTTTCAGGTTCAGCGACTTCGCGCTCATCGAAATCAATAGTATCTTTCACTCCGATCAATTTGCCTTCTTCGTCCATGGTTTGGGTTAATACATTACCTGATTTTTCGGCTAATTTAATATTTTCTTCAATTGCCTTTTTCTTGGTATCCTTAATACGTTTTTCGAATTCCTGCTTGGCCTTTTCTTCGTTCTTCAACTTTTCTTGATGTAATTGATTTAATTCTTCTTCCATAAATTCAACACGTCCAGTTTTATAAGCATCAGGGTCCCAAGGCATCCACATACCAACAGGTCCTACTAATATATCATGATTCGGGTCGAATTCGCGTAGTTTTTTACATCTCAATTCGGCTTCTTCTTGAGTTGGGAAAACACCACGCACTTTTAAACCACGTACAGAGGTTTGGAATGAGTGTTCGCGATTGAAACGTTCATTCAACTTGTCTTCCTGTTTGTCTAGGAAAGTTTTATAATCATCTAGGGTTGAATTTTCTTTTAAATTCGCTTCTTCTTCTTTCGAGAAATCATTTAGGTCATTTAATACTGCTTCAACATTCAAACTATATTTGTATGAAATAAAATGAAGAAAATCATTGAATTTAGTCATAGATTTAGTAAAATCCCATTGTCTAACAAATTCATCGAATAAATAAACTTCACGCTTTTTCAATATCTTTTCGGGAGAAATAAAAGACATACATACAAATTTTTGGCCAGCGATTGGTTGGTCTTCATCACATAAATCAATATATTTAGGATTAGCTTGACCGTTTTCTAATATTTTTCTTTCGAAACCCGACATATTTATATAATAGAACAAAATTAACGTTTAAGTATTTTCAATAATATATTATTTTATTTAGGATAATTTTTTTGTTTTTCTATTATATAAACGTTTCAATGAACGGCTTACTAGACTTTTCAGAGATTGTAAAGAGAATCATCAAATACTTGGTATTAGGTTTATGCATTGCTATTGTCGCAATTGTCATTCCAAAGAAATCTTTAAATGTTGAAGAAATCCTTATTTTATCACTTTCCGCAGCTGCTACATTCAGTATTTTAGATACATTTTTACCATCTGTTGGCGATAGTGCTAAAATGGGTATTGGTCTATCCGTAGGCAGTGCTTTAGGCGGAGGTATTCGTACTCTAGCAATGTAATCCAGAGAACCTACGGTTCCCTCGGACGCTCCCTCCCTTGGTAAGGACATATTAATGTTCTGACTTTACTATTTAAAATATAATTTATTATAGTTATAATAAATTATTAGGAACACTTTATTGGGGATAAAAATGACTACTATACAATATAGTTGACTACATGTATAAACATATAATTGGACTCTCTTTGATTGATATCAGTAGGCCTTACCTACGAAAACAGTTATTACTAACACTCAATCCAATTGAATATATGTACCTGAATACATTTTTGATAAATACTTTGTTGATTATGTATTTTTCCTATATTTTTGTAAATCAAAAACACATGATAGACACTGCTTTGATACAGTATAAAACATTATCTATGAAACAATTATCGACGATTACACTGTCTAGTGTTTCCACCGTAGCGTCAACCGTTATGTTATTGGATTTGGATAAAAAATATAATACTCCTGCTGTGAATAATATTATAATCAAATCATCATCTATTGTTCTTGTATTTTTCATTGGATATTTTTTTTTCCAAGAAACATATTCGATAAAACAAATAGTAGGAATTATAACTATGGTTAGTGGCTTCTGTGTAATAATATACTAGATTCCTCGAAAAAGGAAGGGGTCCTAGGGGAAACGTAGTTTCCCTAGACGGATGGAAAAAATACCCAATCCAAATCCTTACAAACCTTCTTCCAAATCATATCTTGTTCTAATTGTTTTTCACGGTCTTTCATCATAGGAATATACGGTAAATATTGTGTTTGGTCTAACAATACACACAATTGATGTAAAGTATACGTATAATTAAAAAAGTTGGTGCGGTTGGCTGGACAATGTGTCGCCCACGGTTTTTGTATTTCAATAAATAATACACATAAGGTTTCGTGTAATTCTTCATTCATAATAGGCGGTTTAATACCAAAAATAGAATTAATATATTGAATATGTTCAAAATATTTATTAAAACCCAATTTTCGTAAAATATCACGCATTTTATCGTAATTAATAGTAGACATATCTTTGATACGCTCTTTCTTGATTCGCGCACGAATTGCCTCAATGACTTCGTCCGGAATTTGTGTCGTTTCTTTCGCTTGAAATTGCGACAAGATTTCTTTGAAATGATTGAGACGAATATAGGCGGTATATGATACCTCATTTGGTGGTTCTTTATTGGTTGGTTTTGAACTATCAATAATATATGTAATGAATTTTCCGCACTCCCCATTATTACATATTAAAATCCCCTCTTCATCTTGTGGTATAAGTTCTCCTCGATTACATTCCAAACATATATCAGAAGAAACCACATAATCTTGTATATTAATAATTTCGTTATTTACATTCCGCCAGTAATTTTGGTATGTTTTTTTGGCTTGATTGTACTTGCTACTATTTAGGTTAGAACGTTCTTCTGAATTCGCCTTGATTTTAAAAAATGAATTCAAAATTTTCACATTTTGATTATTATCCCCCGAAGAAATCTTCTTCTTTTCCTCAAAATAATTGAAAATATATTTTGAATTATCCAACAAATAATTTTTCTTCTCTTGTTTCAATTCTTTGATTTGTTTTTTTATCACAAGAATCTTGTCTCGAATTTCCATATACGCATCGATTTCGTGGTCTTGTAAAGTAGGTATTACCGATTTCAATTTGTCTTTTTCAAGTTTCAAATTGGGTATGATTTCAGTCTCTATCTCATGAAAATAATTCAACATTTCGGTATGTTTTTCATCAATCGTAGAAGATTGTTTAGGTGGAGGTTTTTTTGAAATAATTTGATTCATTTAATTATATTTAGTATGGTATTTATATATTTTTTTATCTCGAATATATAAATGCCAGTAAAAAAAAATAAAAAAATGAA
>Ga0209550_10006061_pt1 | contig 11303 bp, 4 predicted proteins | sample LauGreSuBDMM15SN_2_FD_187567 | JGI IMG/M metagenome (GOLD analysis project Ga0209550, IMG submission 187567) | Freshwater lake microbial communities from Lake Michigan, USA - Su13.BD.MM15.SN (SPAdes) (version 5) | ecosystem: Environmental > Aquatic > Freshwater > Lake | place: Lake Michigan, USA... | reverse complement strand
GTACGTTTTTGATATGCAAGAAATTATCAATGACATCAAAAAGGAATATAAAACTACCGAACCCAACTTAATTATTGAAATTACAAAATCGGAATTACCGGGTAAAGTAATGGATTTGGGAGTTCAAGAAGGTATTATTCGTTCGATTTATGCGGCTCACAATGGGGTTTATAGAATGAGTGCTGATATGGAAGATTTAGTTGAAACTTCAAATAATGTGGCCAGGGTAATTATAAAAGATGGCGAAATCACCGTTGGTAGTTTGACTCGTTCTTCAGTCGAAACGTCCAAGTTCGATTTGGCAAATTCTTTACGTTCCGTATTTGAATTGTGTGGTTGCGAAGTTACGCTATCAGGATCTTATCCTGGATGGACTCCAAATGTAAATTCGGAAATTTTGGATGTTTTGGTATCCATTTATGAAAAACAAAACAATGAAAAACCAAAAGTGGTGGCTTGTCACGCAGGTTTAGAATGTGGAATTTTAGGAACTAATTATCCTGACATGGACATGATTTCATTTGGGCCAACCATCCATGGGGCGCACTCTCCGGATGAAAGAGCAAGTATTAAATCGGCTCAAAAATTTTGGAAATTTGTATTAGAAATATTAGAGAATATTCCAATAAAAAAATAAATGATTTGTAAAAAAAAAGCCCCGTAATTGGGGCGTTTTTTTTATAATGAAATTACTATAAATTCACTTCGTCTATTGTATTGATGTTGCTCTTCGGTACAATCCACTCCATCGGAACAGTTGTTTACTAATTTGGTTTCACCATATCCTTTTGCCGTTAATCTATCCGCAGCAACACCTTGTTTAATTAGCCATTTCCGAGTAGATTTTGCTCTGTTATTAGACAAAACAACATTATAGGCATGTGTTTGACGACTGTCGGTATGGGAATTAATTGCAATTTTCATAGTAGGATATTCCAATAATACCTCTAAAATTTTAGCCAATTCAATCGCAGCATCCTTACGAATATTGTATTTATCAAGATCAAAATAAATCTCTTTAATATGGAAAACTTTAGATAAATCGGTGCCAGGTACAATTGGAATTTGTTTTTTCTCAATAGCTAAAGTTGTTTTAGTTTCTCCAGTATAATTTGGTATTAGAATTTCTTTTTCATCGGTAGAATATTCTGTCTTTGATGCTCTAATATAGAAACCTGAACCACAATCTACGTAACCGAAATTAAATTCACCATTCTGATTTGAAATTTGTGTACTAATTAACTGATGGTCTTTTGAAAATAAGTTAACCTCTGAACCAGGAAGAATATCATTTGTTTGTTTGTCTACTACATTACCAGCTAATTGCTGTTCGCAAGGATATTGAATTGGTTTGTTTTGGATAAATCCATAAATATCATCATTTCCAGCACCTCCATCTCTATTGGAGGTGAAAAAACCTTTTTTGGTGGATTCGTTGATACAAAAAGAAAAGTCATCCATGTTACCATTTACGGGAGCACCAATATTTAATACAGAATTTCTTTTGTCAATATTATTTAAATCGACTTGAAAAACATCCAGTCCACCTAAACCAGGTCTTCCATCTGAAGAAAAATATAAAATTCCAGATTCAGAAATAAAAGGAAATGTTTCGCGACCTTCAGTATTGATACTTTTTCCTAAGTTTTCGGGTTCTCCAAAAGTTCCATTTGATTTGATTTCGACTTTATAAATATCAGATTTTCCAATGGTTCCTGGACGATCGGAAACAAAATAGAGCGTTTTTTCGTCTGGACTTAAAGCGGGATGTGCTACTTGAAAATTATCAGAATTAAATGGAAGTTCGGTAATAGCATCCCATTCTTGTTTTTGATTAATTTGAGCTCGATAAATTTTCAACAATACCGTTCCGGTCTCATTTTGACCTTTTTTACCTTTTAAATAATTATTTCTAGTAAAATATACTGTTTTTCCATCTTTTGTAAAAACTGGAGTAGATTCATTGAATTTTGAATCAATTGACTTTGCGAATTTTTGAGAATTAGAAACTAAACCATCAACATTTATAGTTCCAGAATACAAAGAGGTGAAAGGTAATCCAGTCCATGAGTGGGTTCTTTTGTATATATTTTTGGATTCTCTTGAAGAAGAAAAAACCAATTGGTCTTTATAAAAAGAACCTCCAAAATCAGAGTTTGGTGAATTAATTGATAATAATTTTAAATCAAATCTATCAGAATTTAGTTTAATATTCTGTAAATATTTTTTTTCATTTTTTAAAATTTGAACTCGATTTTGCTCTGGCACTAATGAAATAAATTGAGCCATATACTTATCGGATTCTTCTAATTGGTTAGATGATTTCAATGAAATTGAAAATCGATAATAGTATTCCGGATTTAATTCTGAGTTTAATGAAAAGGCTTTTTGGTACCAATCAGCAGCAATTTTATAGTTGGCGTTGTAGTAATAGGCATCGCCAATTTTGCAACAAATTTCAGCATTTACAAAACCTTTCTTTACAATTTTCTCGTACGTTTTTATTGCATCAATGTAAGCTAGTTTTTGGTTTTGTTTATCGCCATTGATAATTTTGTTATTTTGAGAGAATGCCCCAATAGTGAAACTAAATAATATCGTATAAAATATATTTTTCATAATCTTCTAAATTAAAAAAATCGTGGTGAAACTAGTTTGTCTTTTTTGAAAATAAACTCATAACGAATAAAAACCTCATGAGAACCATAATTGTAATTGGTCAAAGAAGTGGTGTCAAAATCGTAACTGTAACCGATAAATAAGGCATCATTAACTTGGAAACCCGCTAATCCACTAAAGGCAGCATCCCATCTGTAAGCAGCTCCTAAAACAAATTTATTCATGAACAACGCATTTCCAGAAAGGTCTAACTGAACGGGGGCTCCTGTAACTATTTTGGAAACTACTGCTGGTTTAAACTTAATCCAATTGGAAACATCAAAAACATATCCTCCAATCAAATAATAATTCATTCTTTGAGAATTGACAGCAAATTCATTGTCATTGTAATAATTTGATTCCAAAAGATTCGGGATTGAAATTCCTAGATAATATTTATCAGAATGAAGATACGTTCCTACCCCAAAATTAGGAACTACTTTAGAACTTACACTTTTCCATTTTGGATCATTTGCTTGAAATGGGGTAACTTTATATTGGTCAAAACTAAAAAAACTAGCGGTTCCTTTGGCGCCGAAGGACAAATTAGTCTTTTCGCTTAAGCGAATTGTATAAGATATATCTCCTGAAAAAGTACTTTGTTCGGTTGGACCAATTCTATCTGAAATTGCTGATAACCCAAGACCTAAATTGGTTTCTGGAATTGGGGTGTTAATTGAAAAAGTACTGGTGGTTGGAGCACCATCAAAGCCAACCCATTGAGAGCGATGTAATGCCAAAACACTTAGTACATTTCTAGTTCCTGCATAGGCAGGATTTACAGAAATTGTATTGTACATGTATTGTGAATATTGCGCCTCTTGTTGTGCGTAAATAGAATTAAATATAATTAGAGTCAATAAAATTAGTATGTTTTTCATATAATTAATATTTAATAGGTTAAATATAAATATCCTGTTTTTTCCAACCTCACTCCGCTTCTTGGCTTAGTATACTTAATTACATAATAATACGTTCCTGCTGGAAGATTGGAATTTACATCAACGGTAACTCTTCCTTCAGATCTACCTCCAAATGATCTATCGGCATTGTTATATCCATTAATTTCGAAAACTAAAATACCCCATCTATTAAAAATTTGAACATTATTATCAGGGTAAAATGTGATTCCATCAATTGTAAAAATTTCATTCAATCCATCATTATCAACTGAAACAAAGTTATATACGGTTACATCACATTCGTTAATTTTTACCAAAACAGGAAATCTCGTTAAGCTAGGACATCCATTAATAATCCCCTCCGCATAATAGGTCGATTGATTTTGCAATACTGTTGTAAAAGGAAGTGGAGTTCCACCAGTTGCTTGACTAAACCACTGAACTGTATTGCCATTACCATTAACAATTAAATCGGATAGTAATGCCGTATAACAAAATTCTTGAGTTGAATTTCCTGTTGGAGTTGAAGGTAAAGGTGTTATATTTATTGTGGCACTGTTTGAAATACCAACACACGGTAAAACAGCAGCAATACTATAATTAAAAATACTTGTATTAGCACCAAAAGCAGGAGTATACAAACCTAAATTTGCATTAAAAATACCCCCGGTTCCTGACGATTGATTCCATAATCCTCCGTTTTCTTGGTTAGAAATAACTGTGTTTAAATCTATAACCGATCCATAATCTTCACAAATATCTAAAATTCCATTTAACCCTAGTTGCGGTTGACGATTTAAATTAATTGTTGCAGTACTTTCATCATTACTACACCCTACCAATCCGGTAACAGTATATTTAAAAACACTAGTTGTTGCTCCTAAAGCAGGAGAATAAGTTCCAACGCTCGAGTTAAAAGTGCCTCCAGTTCCCGAAATTAACGTCCAAGATCCCAGAGGTTGTTGGTTAGAAATAACATTAGCTAAATTAATTGGAGTAGCATTACTATCACATCTAATTAACGATCCATCTAGTCCTGCATCGGCATGAGGATTAACTACTACAGTTGCGGTATTTGTCACATTTACGCACGGAGAAACCGCCGTTACTGTATATAAAAAAGTACTTGTTGTTGCAGCATTTGCTGTAGTATAAGTGCCATTATTGAAAATTCCTCCTGAACCTGTTAATTGTGTCCAAGTTCCCGAGGGTTCTTCATTAGTTACTATTGACGACAATTGAATTGGAGTAGTATTGGTATCACATATAGTAATAGAACCATCAACTCCAGCAACCGGTTGCCTTTCAATGACTATTGGAAAACTAACATTTCTTGCCGGACAACCCTGATAAGCAGGAATTAAGTAGTTAACATTGTAAGTGTTAGATGTGACTTGAAAAGGTGAAAATTCGCCATTATTAGAATTTACCCCAAGACCAGTAGGTACTGATGAATAAGAACCACCTAAATAACTACCAGTTCCGCTTAATTGCACCTGTTGTAAACTTGAATTTGAATTACAGAACAAACTAATTGGGTAACTTATGGTAGCTGTTGGTGGAGCTACAACCGTAATTTGTTTGGTAATAGAATCCACACATCCTATTGAATTTGTTACAGTTAAAGTAACATCATATGAACCAGGATTAGCATAAACATGAATTGGAGATACTGAAGTAGAGGTTTGCCCATCTCCAAAATTCCATAAAAATGAAATTGAAGTTAAATCAGTACCAGGCGATGTGGTAGATAAATTTGTAAAATTAGCGCCGGTTGTACAATTGTTTTGGAGAGATAAATTAAAATCAGGAATTGGCGGAGCGGGTTGCAATACCGACGTTAAACTAACCCTACAACCCGTTACTGATGTTAATTGACAACTTACTGTTTGACCAATAATAGGGTAGTTGATTGTAATGTTCTGTGTTGTTGCACCATTACTCCATAAATAAGTAAAACCTATTGGAGCTGAAAGAGTTATAACATTTGAACCAGCACAAAAATTCGTATTAATTCGTAACGCTGTACAATAAGCATCTAGGTAAGCGTATCCATAATGACCTCCTCTATCACAATCTCCAGTAGCAAAAACCATACTGATTTGTTGACCAATATAGGGTGTTAAATCAATTCCTACGGTAGTCCAATTTTTGTATACAACTCCTCCACAATTTTGAAAACCTGGAATATTATCATCAGCAACAACAAGATAATAACCACAAACAGGGTCAATAACTTGACCACTGGCATTTAAAATTTTTAGTTCAAATCTAGGTTGGTCGACCGCGGTATGATTAGGATCTTGAAGTACAACTGCATATTTGTAAATAAATAATGCATTTGAAGCATCAACAACTGGAATAGTATAAGTTAACTTTTCAGCTTCACGACCTACATTTGAATTTCCTAATCTTGCGGAATAAGTCCCGCCTGGTGCAACATAGGTCACATTGTTACAAGTATTTGGGTCTGTACCCGTACCGGTCATAATGGTATGTCTGCCGGAAATAATTGTAGAAGACGAAGTTGAAATAGGACAACAAGAACCTAGTTCTCCATTCCATCCATTAAAATTTCCTAATTCAAAATCTGAGTTAGTACAAGCAGATTGACTTTGTACTAGATAACTTGAAAAAATAAAAATAAATAAACTAATTACACGAGCAAATTTCATAATTTATAGTAATCTAGATTAATAAAAAAATTAATAATAATTAGGACAGCCAAAGCATCTTTCGCTTTTATCAAATTCATAAGAGATTGAAATTTCATAAACTCCACCTGTCCTACCAATTTGGCTCGTACTAAAATCATAGGAATAACCAAATTTAAACCCTTCATATTTAAACCCAGCATAAGCATTCAATGAAGTCAGCAAATGGCTATTTGGATTTTTTCTAATAGGATTTGTGGCGGCTAACAAACCAAATGAAAAATTACCATTTACATATTGAGTACCCATATCAAATCTGTTGTACTCTCCTTGATGCATAAAATTTGTTAATAAATACAAACTATCTTCATTTCCTAGTCTGCCAAAATTGGTGTTTAATGGAAACTCAATTGAGGAATGTACAGACAAGAACATATCTAAATTATTATTTTCTTTGTAAGCCATTGAAATATTTGGTTTATTCAAATGTTTAAGGGTTAAACCAACCCATGATCTCTCATTATTAATTAAAATAGAGGAACTAATGTCAAAAAAATTAATTTTCTCATTTAACAATATTGGATCAATACTCGTGGTTCGGATCACACCATTGTTGATATCAATTTGATCTCCTAAAAGTAAATCCTGAAATCCAAAAGACTTATTTCCGTAGCCAAGAGAGATACTTGGCCTAAAAAACCAATCGTCATTAATTTGAAATTTCAAAGAGTAATTTAAATTGACTTGAGTAAAATTATAACGGGTAGTTGTCTCTTTATGATTTAAAACACTAATTCCAATTCCACTATTCAATTCCTCAAACCAGTTATCCATGTAAGCAAATTGAGTATTGATGCTAAAATTAATTCCAGGCCACTGAGTTCTGTGAATAATTCCAGCTTTTGGACCTTCTTTAGCACCAGTGAAAGAGGAATTGATACTCTCGGGAATCATAAAATACTGAGTAAAAATAGGGTCTTGTGCATTTATAAAATTAACGCTAAATAATACACCTATTATAATTATTATTTTTTTCATGATCTAAATTATTTTAATAATGTAAAAGGGCCGTTATAATCAATTGCAGCTCCGAAAAGGGTTGTTGCTTTAATAACAATGATGTAATTTCCATTTTCACTTTCGCGACCATTTATTGTTCCATCCCACCCTTTTAATGTAGTCCCAGTTTCAACATATAGAAGTGAACCCCAAGTGTCATAAACCTTCATTTCAACCTCTTTCATGCAATTAAATTCTGGTTTAATAGTGTCATTTATACCATCATTATTAGAAGGTGTAAATGCGTTTGGGACCACCATGTCATATCCTCTAGTTACTTTTATTTTTTCTGTAATACTATAGGTACAAGTAACTCCTCCAATGGTATATTTAACTACTAATGTAATATTGTGATCTCCAATTGTAGTAAAAATATGAGAAACAGAATTGGCTCCACCCAATGAAATTCCGTCTACAGACCATTCAATTGAAGTAAAGTTACCCGTTGAAATATTTGTAAATGAAATTGGGTCATTAATTGAATAAATTCCACAAATCGACATTGCACTAGAGGATATACTCATTAAAGGATTTCCAATTACTGGTAAATTTACTAGAACAGGAACTTGAACAGGAATACAACCTAATAAAACTCCTTCTTGATCATTAACATTTGCCGTATAACTTCCATTAATATCTGTAGTCATACACTGCGGATTTGGTGGCCCAGGACATGGCGTTCCACCTGACCAACTATAAGTATAACCAGGAACTCCGCCTGCTGCAAAAACAATATTGGTTTGAGATACATTTTTAATTGGGCAATTCACATTAACATTTGATGTAACAAAAGCGGTTAATGGAGTTGGTCTTGTTAAGATTACTGGTGGTAATGTATTTGACGGACAACTGTTTGCATCAGTAATAGCAATAGGATAGTTCCCAGCGCTCAATCCGGACAGACACCAATCATTTGGTGTTAATGGAGAAGTTGAACGCACCCAACCTAGCCCAACTGGAAAAGGATTTGTTCCGCCGGTAATTGTGATGCAAATTGTTCCATTGTCATACAATCTATTTGGAAAACAATTTGGATTGGCTGAACTTTTAATTGTAAATGCTAAAGGACTTGGTTCTGTTACTATTATTGAAGTTCCAGATCTACATCCATTTGCATCAATTACTGTATATTGGCTAGGTCCTGCAGGAACAATATAATTACCGAAATCTCCAGGAAAACCATTACTAGTATAAGGAGGGGTTCCTCCAGTTGCTGTAACATTTACTGTAGCATTTCCGCCATTACATAATACTGGAGCTATTACTGAAGAAGAGGCAACTAATAAGGTGGGTTCAGTAACAATTACTGATACTGTATTAGAAACACAATTATTTCCATCCCTAACTGTATAGATGTGGGGAATTGAGCTTGCATAAACGGTGAAATTTCCTGTTCCAACGTAACCAGTTCCTGGCACACCACCAGAAGCACTCACTGTAATTACAGCCGTTCCGCCCTTACACAATACTGGCGAAGTTATTATTGCTGTTGCAACAACTGGAGTTGGTTGTGTTACAGTTATTGATGCAGATGCGGTACATCCATTTGCATCAGTGATTGATGGGGTTGGGGTTCCAGCAGTAACTGTAATTGGACCAATTCCTATATAAAAAGGTGAACTTAGAAAAGGGGTTCCTCCTTGTCCAGAAACTGTAATTACTCCTGTTCCACCGTTACATAATATTGGAGTAGTCAATGAGGCAGTTGCCACTAAAAGTGGTGGTTCTGTAATAGTAAGTCGAACTTGCTGAGAACAACCATTCGCATCCGTTACTGTTGTAATTAAAACATTTGATCCAGCAGCAACTTGGAAAGCTCCTGTTCCCGTGTAGGTTCCAGTTCCTCCAACAGCTGTTACTGTAACAGTTGCATTACCTCCAAAACATCTTATTGGAGTAGTAATCACTGCAGTTACCTGTAATAGAGGAGGTTCAATAACTGGAATAGTAACTGTTGCTCTACAACCATTAACATCTGTAATTGAGTATATTGGAGACATCCCTGCTAAAATGCCAGTATGAATTCCAATGTCACCAAAATATCCAGGAGTACCACCGTTTCCTGAAACTGAAATGGAAGCAGTTCCACCGAAACACAATATAGGATTTGTTACTGTTGCAATAGCAACTAATAATTGTGGTGGTGTATTTGTACCGTTAAGTGTAAATTGACAACCATTAGAATCTGTTATTATGCAATTAAATGCTCCAATTGGAATATTACTAACTGTTCGTGTAGTAATTCCATTCGACCATAAGAAAGTATAACCACCTGTTCCTCCACTTGGAATTGCTTCATAAATTGATTGATCACCAAAACATAATGCTTGGGTAACAATACCTAAAGTAGCAGTAACTGGAGTAGCAGGTTGTGTTAATACAAAATTTCTAATAATATCTGGACAATTATTCAAAGAATCATGAATTACTACTCTATAGGATCCTGCTGTTAAACCAGTGAATGTAGCTGGATTTGTAAGTGTAATGCTACTAGGACCTGGATTTAATATAATAGTAATTCCAGAATTTATTGCACCAGTTACATTTATTCCTATGGTTCCATTGTTACCACCATTACAGGAAACTTCATATCCATTATAATCTGATACCGTTGATGTAACAACTAATGGTGTAGGATTTGTAATCGTATAAGGTCCAAATTGCCTTTGACAATTTACCCCATCGGTAACCACAAGCATATAAGTCCCACCACATAAATTTTGTATAATACTCGTATTAACCTGAGTTAATGAATTTGTAATTGGAATATTTAAACCCAATACAACTTCATACCATTGGAAAAGATATGGATTTGTAGCTGACGCAAACGGGGTTCCTCCAGAAATTACTGCTTGAATAATTCCATTACAAGATGCTGGGATATCACAATTTGTGTTGTTAACGGGATTTACAGAAGGTATAGAAATTATAGCGGGTGGAACTGTTACCGTGTAAGGAAAATTGTAAATACAAGAATACGAATCTGTAATATCAACAGTATAATTTCCTGAACACAAATTTGTTTGAGTATTTGTTGTTCCCGGAATACTCCATTGATAAGAAAAAATACCTGTTCCTGTTGGCGTTGGATTTAAAGTAATACTTCCATTACACAGCGGTGGAAAAGAATTACATAAAACATTTACAACAACTTCATTAGGAATAACTTTTGGATTTACTGTTATTGTAATTGTGAAGGGGGCTCCTTGGCAACTCCCGGTAATGGGTGTTACATGATAAACTACATTATAAGGAACCGTATCGTTATTATTTAATGTTTGTGAAATATTTGGTAAAGGAAAAGATAAATTATCCGAAGCACCAGTGACTAATGGGCTAGCTATTGGATCAACAAACCAGATATATTGAGTTCCAGATGGAACAATTTCTGGAAAAACAGATCCTGCTGGAATAACATTAAATGTAGAACCACTACAAATTGGAGCTGTTTTATTAGGAATAAATGCTATAGAATTAACTATAACAGTTGAAATAGTTGTGGTTAAAGATCCACATCCTCCTGCAGAATATTGAATTATACAATAATAGTATTTAGTTTCCGGAATATTTGTAGATGGTGTATAGGTCGGGTTTATTGCCCCTGCAATTGCAGTTCCTCCCACTATCGAATTAACAGTATTTGAATACCATTGATATGTAGGAGTTCCTGTCCCATTAATTACAGTTACACTAAGTGTATTTGATGGATCATTTTGACAAATTGTTTGTGTGGCAACTGGTTGATTACTAATTGTAGGAACTGAAACAATTATGACCCTGGAAGCAGAGGAGGTTACAGAGCATCCTAAACCTGTTTGGGTTATTAAACAATAGTAATAAATAATCCCAACAACTGAATTTTGGGGCGTATAAGTAGATAAATTTGCTCCAGAAATAACTGTTCCAGTTGATATATTATTTGAAGTATTACTATACCATTGATAATTATACGTTCCTACTCCTCCAATTGGGGTTACCACTAAATTTGTTGGGGTAGTTCCTTGACAAATAGTTTGACTACTCGGGGTAA
>Ga0209550_10006060_pt1 | contig 11304 bp, 11 predicted proteins | sample LauGreSuBDMM15SN_2_FD_187567 | JGI IMG/M metagenome (GOLD analysis project Ga0209550, IMG submission 187567) | Freshwater lake microbial communities from Lake Michigan, USA - Su13.BD.MM15.SN (SPAdes) (version 5) | ecosystem: Environmental > Aquatic > Freshwater > Lake | place: Lake Michigan... | reverse complement strand
CGACCGCCTCCTCTGCATCCTCCCGCGGATCCGTCGCCCTCCAGGCATCACAACCTACCGCCGCTCCGCGCACCTCAGCTAAAATGTTGGCTCCCCGAGCCCTCGCTTTTTCTCTCTCCTCTAAAACCAAAAAGCCCGCTCCCTCTCCCACCACAAATCCCGAACGACCCAACCCAAACGGTTGGCAAGCCTCCTCTGGCTTTTCCCTAAACCCCCGCGCCAACGCCCCCAACCGGTCGTAGCCCAACACTCCCCCCGGATGAGCTCTCCCATCGGCCCCACCCGCCACCATCTCATCCACCTCCCCATCCCGAATCATCCAAAACGCCTCCGCAATCGCATGGGTCGAAGCCGCGCACGCCGCCAAACTTTCCGCCCTCTCTCCTTCTAACTCAGCCACCTCCGCCAAAATTCTTAATGGATCTTGTCCCTTTCCCTTCTCGCCTGGGCCCGGCCAGCCGATCGCTCCGGAAATTCCCGCCCCACGCCCCACTCCACTCATCTTCATCGCCTCGTGCAAAGCCAATCTCGCCCAATACAAACTTTTCCACTCATCTCTCTTCTCCGACCTCTCTTCCGCAATCTGTGCTGCCACCTGCACAGGCGCCCCCTCCCACCCTTCCCAATCCAACGTTTTTACTGCTGATCGCCCCGCCAGCACCCCATCCCATAATTTTTTCCATCCCACTCCATACCCCGTCACCGCCCCCACCCCCGTTACCACCACTCTCCTTCTCATCGTTTCTCTTCCAACATCAACCTCAACCTCTCCGCCAACTCCGCAACCGAAGGATCAGGCTCAGCAAAAAGAATTTTGTCCTCCAACGCTTTTCCTAACGCCTCTTCGAATCGAAAGGTGAGATCGATTCGATCGATACTCTCCGCCCCCAGATCCGCCCCCAACCGCTGCTCATCCAGTATGGGAACTTTTTTCCGCAACGTCTCCCCCACCGCTTTCCTTACCAACTCTTTCAACTCCTCCGCCGTTTTCATTTCCTTCCCTCCCATCCCCAAACCTCCGCCTCCGCCCCCTCCTTCATCAGCCGGACCGACACCACCCACTCCACTCCCCGCGCTCCCCACCGCTGAATTCGTCTCTCCACATCCCCCTTGGAACTCTCTCTCTCCCTCACACTTTCCACAGGTCCTCTGGCCCCAATCTCCGCCGCCAACTGCGCCACCGGCAAATTTGGCAGCCTCTCCAATAACCATAACGGCGATCTCTCTCTCCACCTCTCCACCACCTCCCTAGAATTCATCCCCTCGAACCACTCCGGCCAACTTCCCCCCTCCACCACCCCAATCACCCCCACTTTCCTGCCCTCCTCCTTCCCCACTTTTCCCAACCCCCAAGCCCGTAACCCCGCCCTCACCATCCACCCGCCCCTCTCCCCCAACCACCTGCCCGCCTTGCCCCCCTCCCAAGGATCCACTCCCTCCTCCCCACTCCTCCACTTCGCACTCCTGAAAACCAAGAGCTTGCCCGCCCCGCCCCTTCCTTTATGATTTCCCTCTTGTGTCTTCCCACCCGAAGCATTTCGGGGGACATGAGAAACAACCTTTACCATAGAAACATAGCGGTCCGTTGACCGCCCTCAAAATGGAGCCACTTCATCGGCTCCCACTCTAACCCAAGAAACTTAAACATATGACCAATTTCGAAACTCTTTTATCCCAGTCGATGCAGAACTTTAAGGAAGGCACCATTGTCAAAGGCCGGATTATCGAACGCCGCCCCCGGGAAGTCATGGTCGATATCGGCTATAAATCCGAAGGCGCCATCGACCTAAACGAATTTAGCTCTGCAGACGATCTCGCCATCGGCCAAGAGATCGAGGTCCTTCTCGAACGGCTTGAGAACGAAGACGGCCAAGTCATCCTCTCCCGCCAAAAAGCCGCCCACAAACAAAATTGGGACAAGATTCTCAAACTCAGCCAAGGGGGCAAAACCGTCCAAGGCATCGTCAGAGGCATCGTCAAAGGCGGCCTCATGCTCGACGTCGGAGTCGAAGCCTTTCTTCCCTCCTCCCAGATCGATATCAACCCCCCGAAAAACCTTCGGGAATTCCTCGGCCAGACTCTCGAGTGCCGCATCGTGAAGCTGAATGAAGATCGCAAAAACGTTGTTCTCTCACGCCGCGAGTTGATCGAAGAAGAGCGTAATGAAAAACGCTCCAAGCTCCTGTCTCACCTCGACAAGGGCGCCAAGGTCAAAGGCCGTGTCAAAAATCTCACCGAGTTCGGTGCCTTCGTCGACCTCGACGGTCTCGACGGTCTCCTCCACGTCACCGATATGACTTGGGGTCGCCTCGGTCACCCTTCCGAAATGCTCCAGACCGGTCAAGAGATCGAAGTTCTCGTTCTCGAGATCGATAAAGAGCGCCTCCGCGTCTCCCTCGGCCTCAAACAGATGTCGGAAAACCCATGGGACAAAATCGCCGAGAAATACCCGGTGAATCTCAAAGTCCGTGGCAAAATCACTAGCCTCGTTCCCTACGGCGCCTTCATTCAACTCGAACCCGGTGTCGAGGGACTCGTTCACGTCAGTGAACTCTCTTGGACACGCCGAATCAACCGCCCGAGTGATATTCTTCAAGACGGCCAGGAGATCGACGCCATCGTGATCAGCGTCAGCAAAGAAGAGCAGAAGCTTTCCCTCTCCGTTCGTCATCTCGAAGCAAATCCTTGGGAAGAGATCCATCTGCGCTATCCCGTGGGTCGCCCCGTCAAAGGAATCGTTCGCAACACCACTGCCTACGGAGCCTTCGTCGAACTAGAAGAAGGAATCGACGGAATGATCCACGTTTCCGATATGTCGTGGACGCGTAAACCTGCCCACGCTTCCGAAATGCTCAAAAAAGGAGACACGGTGGAAGCCCAAGTCCTCGGAATCGATAAAGCTAACCAGAGAATCTCTCTCGGACTCAAACAGCTTGCCGAAGATCCCTGGAAACAGGTCGAGACTCGATTCAAGATCGGTCAGATGGTCAAAGGAACCGTCAGCAAAGTCGCCAGCTTTGGTGCCTTTATCCAACTCGAGGGAGAACTCGACGGCCTCGTCCATATTTCCCAGATCTCCGAAGAGCGCGTGGCCAAGGTCAAAGACGTTCTCAAGCCCGGCCAAGAGATCGAAGCTCGCGTCATTCGCCTCAATAAAGCGGAACGGCGCATCGGTCTCTCGATCAAAGCCGCCGCTTACTCCGACGATGCGTTCGAAAAAGAGCGCAACGCTTTGGAAGATACCTCCAAGTCGACCGACTTCTTGGGTGGCATGGAAGCCGCTTTCGAAAAGGCGGAAGAAGAGTACCGCCCGGGCGAAGGCTCCAAAAGCTAAGCGACCCTCACGGGCCGCTCTTCCCTTATGGCCTCCGACGACATCCTCCTCGAAACCGAGGAGAAAATGGAAAAAACCCTTCGCAAGGTGGAGGAGGACTTCCAAGGAGTTCGCACCGGCAAGGCCTCTGCCTCTTTGGTCGAGAACATCCGCGTCGAAGCTTACGGTTCAACCATGCGCCTCAAAGAGCTCGCGGGCATCACTGCTCCCGAACCTCGCCTCCTTGTTGTCCAACCTTGGGATGCCACCACCGTCGATCCCGTACGAAAAGCATTGGAGGAGTCTCAGTTGGGCATTACCCCCCAAGTAGATGGCAAAATCATTCGCCTCCCTATTCCCCAACTCTCAGAGGAGCGACGCAGAGATCTAATTAAACTTATCGGAAAACTGGCTGAGGATGGTCGGGTCGCACTGCGTCACGAACGTCGCCACGGCCTTGAGGCACTGAAAAAAGAGCAAAAGGACGGAAAGATTACCGAGGACGAGTTAAGCCTAGGGGAAAAAGAGGTCCAAAAACTTACCGATCAGTATACAGGAAAAATCGAAGCCCTTGTCACCGGCAAGGAAACCGAACTCCTCAAGGTCTAACCAGAAGCCTGAAGTTACTTAGCCGGGGCGGGCTGATACGCCTCCAATTCCTTGGCCGTCTTGGGATCCAGAGTAGAAAGCTTCTCAAGAACCTTCGCATAGCGGCTCTTGTCCCCTTTGCTTTTTGAGGTCACGCCGAGATTGGCCAACACCTCCACGACATCCGGTTTCAATTCGAGCGACTTTTCAAAACTCTGAATCGCTTCGTCCAGTTTCTGAGCTACAAAAAGCGCCTTTCCTAACCGATCCCAACTATCCGCATCCTTTGGGTCCATCGCCACCAGCTTCCGCAAGGCCCCAATCTCGCCCGACTCATCGGTTCGTGCAGAGTTCTCTGTCGAAGGCCCTTCTCTTTGGCTTGAGGCAACTGGGGCCCCGATTTTCTCCGGCGAGAACTCCATCAAATCTCGGGCTAATTTTGGGTCCACCAAGGCAAGGCTCTGAACAATTTTTTCGTACTCTGTCATCTCTCCAGTTGTTTTGAACGTTACCCCCAGGTTCGCCAAAACCTCCGCCACCCCTGGCTTGATCTCAAGCGCTCGCTGAAAAGCACGAACCGCTTCAGCATTCTGACCTGAGGTGTAGAGACTTTTTCCCAGACGATTCCAGCTATCAGAATCATTTGGCTCCATCGCCACCAATTTGCGCATCGCTTCCACCTCCCCCTTACTCTCGGCTCCCACTTGTGATCCTTGGGGGATCTCCTTTTTCATGCTTTCCGCATTTCGCCAATCCTTGACCGCATTCGTTGCCTTCACTCGGGTTGGCTCTCCTGGAACCGGCTTCGAATCCGGAGCCACCAAAGGTAAAAGGACCGTGGGCTCCTGAATGAGTGCGATTCCGCCCGCCACAGCCAAAACAATCCCCACCACGCTGAATAAAATAATCTGAATTCGCACTCCCATGGTCAATCCACGAAACCACTCTGCCAACCAATTTTCCCTAGGATCTTCTCCTAACATAATACCAACCTTAACCCGCCCTCTCTCCTTAATCCAGACAGAGTCTCAAAACCCCTTCCTCCAACGCGCGAATCCGATCCCCACCTGAGACCAGCTCGATCTGCAACTCATGCAACCGATACAAAGCTCTTCGTAAACCCGAGGCAGGCCGATGAGCACAAAGTCCTGTAACTTTTCCCAACCGCCATAGGTTCGGCTTCTCCCCCTTCGCATTTCGCGGCAAAAATGGGTCCGCCGCTGAGTCCAGAGCCGGTTGCCCATACCCACCTGGCGCAGGAAGCCGCAACATCCTCGCCTCTTGCAAAGCCTTACCCAATGCCGCCAAACGTAAACTTCCCGCCAAGATCATCACTAAACCCACATCGCTTTCTCCTTGGTCTAACAACCGGCGCAACCCCGCCCTCGCAGGGCCCAACTTTCCCGCCACCACCGCATCACACCAATCCCAAACCTCCAGCTCTCTTCGCCCCGCCCCCACCTCCCGCACCGCCTGCTCGGTGACTTTGGTCTCCGGCTTCAAATACAACCTCAGCTTCTCCAACTCCTTTTCTAAAGCCCGCCCGTCCCACCCAACAATCTCCACCAGCAGCTCCACCACCCCCGGCCCAGCGGTTAAACCCACTTTTCGCAACCGGTCACTAATCTCATCCATCCAATCCCCACGATCCCGCCCCTTGCGTAAATCGGGCGGATCGAAAACCTCAACCTGACCCAGCTTTTCAAACTGACGAAAAAAAGATCTTCTCTTATCCACCCCAGGAGCCGAAACCAAAAGCTGCGCCTCCCCAGGCGGCAAAGTGGCCAGCAACTCATGCAACGAAGCCAGCGAATCGAGCACATCCTTATTTCGCCCCGCAACGTTATCTCCTAGAAAAGTGCAGTCTGCTAACCAAACCAACTTTCGCCCTCCTAAAAAGGGTAGAGTCTCCAACCCCTCCCTCGTTTTTGCGATCGCCTGCAGCGCCCCTTCCACCGTCTCGACCCGCCCATCCACCTTCTCCGCATTCAGCGGATCCTCTGGAGCCCACTGCGCAAAAAGCTCCCGCGCCCGTCGAGAAACCTCCGGCTCATCCCCCCCTCCAACCATCAGGTGTTGAGGTTTGCCCTGCTCTTGAGTCGTTGCCATTCTTACACGATGGAACACCTCTGGGCCCCTTGGCGCAATCGCTATGTCACCGGAGCTGAAAAACCTAGTGAAGATCTTTTTCGAAAAATCGCCCAATCCTCCGACGATGCCGCCCACTTCGTCCTCGCCCGCACCAAAGCCTCCTTCGCCGTCCTCAACCGCTACCCCTACAACCTCGGCCACCTCATGGTCTGCCCGTACAGGGAGGTCAGTGACCTCGCCGCTCTCTCTGCTCAAGAGTCCGCAGACCTCTGGACTCTCGTGAATCGAATGGTCGCAGCTCTAAAAAAAGCCATGAACCCAGAAGGCTTCAACCTCGGCATCAACCTCGGTTCCGCCGCGGGTGCGGGTGTTCCTCTTCACCTCCATGTTCATGTAGTTCCCCGCTGGCCCAACGATGCCAACTTCCTCACCACCACCGGCACCACCCGAATTCATCCAGGCGATCTGCCCTCAGTGTACGCCAAACTCCTCGAAGCCCTCACCTAACGATGCAACCCATCGCTCTTCTTTTTTCCGGCCAAGGCGCCCAACGCGTAGGTATGGGATCCGATCTCGCCTCCGCCTCCCCCGCGGCTCGCAAGATTCTCGAACTTGGCGCTGACATCCTTCCGCAAAACTTCTCCACTGTTCTTCAATCCGGCCCCGAAGAAACTCTTACCCGTACCTCCTACTGCCAACCCGCTCTTTATCTTCACGGTTTGGCTCTCCTAGCTGCACTCCGTGAAAAAAACCCAAACTTCTCATTCGCTGCCACCGCTGGCCTCTCCCTCGGCGAATTCACCGCTCACGCCGCCGCCGGAACCTTCTCGCCCCTCGACGGTCTTCGCCTCGTGGCCCGTCGCGGAACTCTCATGGAGGAGGCATGCACCCAAACGCAAGGCGCCATGCTCGCACTCTTGGGCACAGACGAGTCGGTTGCCTCACGCATTGCAAAAGAGTCCGGATGGGAAGTCGCGAACCTCAATGGGGGCGGCCAAGTTGTTCTCTCCGGCCCTGCCGCAAAACTTGCCGATGCCCAAGCCGCCGCCAAAGCAGCCGGAGTGAAACGCTCCATCCCCCTCAAAGTCGCCGGCGCCTACCACTCCTCTCTCATGAACTCCGCGCGCCAAGGCCTCGCCGATTCGATCGCCAATACCCCCTTCGCCGCTCCCTCCGTCCCCGTCAGCTCCAATGTTCTCGGAAAGCCAGCAAAGGGAGTCGACGCCATCCGCCTCAGCCTCCTGGAACAAGTCACCGGCACCGTTCGGTGGGAAGCTTGCCTCAAACAGCTCGCAGAATCTGGAATTCGTCACTTTCTTGAGCTCGGTCCGGGAGGGGTGCTCGCCGGACTATCAAAAAAGATTCTCCCCGATCTTCCTTGCACCAGCGCCGGAACTCTGGCGGAACTAGAGAAGGCCATTCATGAACTCCCCCGTTAACTCCCGTATCGCCCTCGTCACCGGAGCCAGCCGTGGCCTCGGTCGCGCCATCGCCCAGCGTCTCGCGCAGGACGGTTGGACGCTCGCCCTCGTCGCCCGCCAAGCCGACAAGCTCCAAGAAGTGCGCACCGCCATTGAAGCAGCGGGCGGAAAAGCCTCCGTCTACCCAGCCGATATCTCCGATCCCAAAGCCGCCGACCAAGTCATCGCTAACGTGGAAAAAGATCTCGGCCCGCTTGGCGCTCTCATTAATAACGCTGGCATCACCAAGGATGGCCTCGTGATGCGAATGGAAGATTCCGACTGGAGCTCTGTCATCGATACAAATCTCACCGGCGCCTTTCGCTGGATCCGCGCCGTCTCTCGCGGAATGCTCAAAGCCCGTTCCGGTCGGATCATCAATATCGGCTCCGTCGTCGGCCTCGTGGGCAACGCCGGCCAAGCTAACTACGCAGCCGCCAAAGCTGGCCTGATCGGCCTCACCCAATCGGTCGCCCGCGAGTTTGCCTCCCGTGGCGTTACCTGTAACTGCGTCTGCCCCGGCTTTTTTGATACCGATATGACCTCAGTTTTGAAAGATGATCTTAAGTCTAAAGTTCTGACTACCATACCTTTAAATCGATTTGGGAAGCCGGAAGAGGTCGCAGGACTCGTCTCTTTTCTCTGCGGTCCTGACGCCGGATATGTCACGGGGCAGGCTTGGGCCATCGATGGCGGCATGACGATGTGAAAAATTAAATAGCCCCCCCTAAATTTTCTTATTGCCTTAATGCCTCCGAGAATCCTTACTGCGCTCCTCACAAACACAGGAGCAATACCACTATGAGCGAAAAATCGATCGAACAAAAAGTCAAAGACATCATCGTTGAGCAACTCAGCGTCAACGCAGAGCAAGTCACACCCGAAGCCAAGTTTATCGAAGACTTGGGCGCCGACTCACTCGACATCGTCGAGCTCGTCATGGCGTTTGAAGAAGAGTTCGGTGTGGAAGTTCCTGATAGCGATGCCGAGAAGCTCCTCACTGTCGGTGATGTCGTCAAGTACATCGAGGACAAGCAGTCCAAATAACGCTGGTCCTGATGTGCGCTGATCGGAAAGCCTTTCCGCTCAGCCTCGTCATCCCTCGTCTTTCATGAGCACGCGCCGCGTCGTCGTTACAGGTTTAGGTACACTCACCCCACTGGCGAACGACTTCCCCAAAACTTGGGATCGCCTGATCCGTGGAGAAAGTGGCATCGCCCCCGTCACCGCTTTCGATACCACTGGGTACGATTGCCGCATCGCAGGCGAAGTTCGTAACTTCGATCCCGCCACCGCCTTTAAAAACCCTAAAGACGTCCGCCGCACGGATCGATATACCCACCTCGCTATGGCTGCCGCAGGAGAGGCCTGGAGAGACGCCGGCCTTGAACAAGCCTCGATCGACCTCGACCGCGCTGGCGTTCTCGTCGGCTCAGGAATTGGAGGCCTCAGAACCCTTGAGGAGCAACACACCATCCTCAAAGATCGGGGCCCAAAAAAAGTTTCCCCCTTCATGATTCCCATGATGATTAACAATATCGCCTCGGGCCATATCTCGATGCACTTCGGCCTTCGCGGCCCCAACTTTGCCATCGTCTCCGCTTGCGCCACCGCCACTCACTCCATCGGCGAGGGGTGGCGTCTCATTCGCGAGTCGGAAGCAGACTTAATTATCGCGGGAGGAAGTGAAGCTGCTGTTGTCGGTCTCGGCCTCAGCGGCTTCGGCGCCATGAAAGCTCTCTCCACCCGCAACGACGAACCCACACGTGCCTCTCGCCCTTTTGATAAGGGGCGGGACGGCTTTGTCCTCAGCGAAGGAGCCGGAGTCATTGTTTTGGAAGAGTACAATCACGCAAAAAAACGCAACGCCCGCATCTATGGAGAAATCCTTGGCTACGGTGCAACGGCCGACGCCTACCACCTCACCGCCCCCGCTCCGGAGGGAGCCGGCGCCGCCCGCGCCATGCGAATCGCACTTCAACACGCCAAGATCAACCCCGAGCAGGTCGACTACATCAACGCCCACGGCACCTCCACCCCTCAAGGCGACATCTGTGAAACCCAAGCCATCAAAGCCGTTCTCGGTGCCCATGCCAAAAAAGTTGCCGTTAGCTCCACAAAATCCAGCCTAGGCCACCTTCTCGGTGCCGCCGGCTCTGTCGAAATGGCCATCTGCCTCAAAGCACTCGAAACCAATCTTCTTCCCGCCACCATCAATCTGGAAGATCCTGATCCAGAATGTGATTTGGACTACATCCCGCAAAAACCCAGAGAGCAAAAAGCAAACATTGTCATGAACAACTCCTTCGGCTTCGGGGGGCACAACGCTTGCATCGTGGCCTCGCGTCTGGTTTAATTTCTAATCCATGAAGGCGGAAATCCATCCCAAGTTAGAAGCCTGTATTATGACCTGCGCCTGCGGTGCAGTTTACCATACTCGCTCCACAAAAGCTCAAGTCCGCTTGGGAATTTGTGCCTCTTGCCACCCTTTCTTCACCGGAACCCAAAAGCTCGTCGACACCGCTGGCCGAGTAGAAAAATTCCGCCGCCGCTTCGACGCCACCACCGCCGCCCCCAAGGCGAAAAAGCGCTCGTAGGCGCTCTCGCGGATCGACCGTCCCAGCGCCCCATGGCGTTGGCTCGGTTCCGCCCCTCCCTCTGTGGACCCCACTGCACAACTCGCTCGGCTCGAATCCCGCCTGCAAGAGTTGGATCGCGACATGGCCGATCCGGATCTTTATCGCCAAGGAACACGCGCGCGTGACCTTGCCCGAGAACACGCCCGCATCCGCTCCGGCACCGAAGCCGCCCGTCGCCTCGTTTCTCTCACCGCCCAACTCCAGGAAAACGCCACCCTTCGCACCTCCACCACCGATCCCGAGATGCGCCAAATGGCAGAGGAAGAGGCCGCCGAACTCACTCGAGACGAGGCTGCCGCCAAAGCTCAAGTCCTGCGCTCCATCCTTCCCCCCGATCCGGACGAACATCGCGATACAATCGTCGAAATCCGTGCTGGAGCAGGCGGAACCGAGGCCGCCATGTTTGCCGGAGATCTCTTTCGCATGTACAGCCGCTACGCGGAAACCCGTGGATGGAAACTCGACCCCCTCTCCTCCAGCCCCTCCGAGCTGGGTGGGTTAAAAGAAATCGTATTTGAACTGACCGGCCCAGCTGTATTTGCTGCCATGCGTCACGAAAGTGGCGTCCACCGCGTCCAACGCGTCCCCGCCACCGAAGCCCAAGGCAGAATTCACACCTCCACCGCAACCGTGGCCGTTCTTCCTGTCGCCGAGGAGGTGGAACTCCAAATCCGCCCCGATGAAGTTCGAGTCGAAGTCTGTCGCTCAGGCGGACCTGGCGGCCAAGGAGTCAACACCACCGATTCCGCAGTCCAAGTCCTCCACATTCCCACAGGCTTAATCGTCCGTTGCCAAGACAGCCGCTCTCAAATCAAAAATCGGGCGACCGCCATGCGCATCTTAGCTTCCCGACTGCTTGAGAAAAAACGAGAGGAGGAACGCGGCAAAGTCGAGGCCGCACGGCGCCAACAGGTCGGCTCAGGTGAACGAAACGAAAAAATTCGTACCTATAACTTTCCCCAAAACCGCCTTACCGATCACCGCATCGGTTTCACCTCCCACGATCTCAGCCTTGTTATGGAGGGGAGAATCGAGCCCTTGGTCGAGGCTCTTGCCGCCGATGATCTTCGCCGCCGATTAGAGGAGTCCGGTCTGGGCGCATGAAACTCCTCTCCGTCCTCGAAGCCACTACCACCCATTTCACAAAACACGCTCTCCCCTCCCCTCGCCTCCAAGCAGAGCTCCTCATCGCCCACGCCCTCTCCCTTCCCCG
>Ga0209550_10006058_pt1 | contig 11306 bp, 10 predicted proteins | sample LauGreSuBDMM15SN_2_FD_187567 | JGI IMG/M metagenome (GOLD analysis project Ga0209550, IMG submission 187567) | Freshwater lake microbial communities from Lake Michigan, USA - Su13.BD.MM15.SN (SPAdes) (version 5) | ecosystem: Environmental > Aquatic > Freshwater > Lake | place: Lake Michigan... | reverse complement strand
CCATGAATCTGAACGTCGTGGTGAAACCTTCGTAACGCAGAAGATTGCCTTGGGGGCTGCTCGAATCGCTCATGGCAAGCAAAAGGATCTGATTTTGGGAAACTTAGATGCGATCCGCGACTGGGGATACGCACCAGAGTTCGCAGAAGGAATGTGGAAAATGCTTCAACACAGCACTCCAGACGATTATGTTCTCGCAACAAATACAGGTTACTCCGTACGAGATTTCCTAAAATTTTCTTTTGATGCGGTAAATCTCGATTGGGAAAAATTTGTGAAATTCGATAAACGATATGAACGACCTACGGAAGTTGACGCATTGATTGGAGATTACTCGAAGGCAAAAAAACTTTTGGGTTGGAAGCCAGAAGTTTACACTCCAGAACTAGCAGAAAAAATGGTGCAATTCGAAGTTGCAAAACTTCTTCACCAAAAATAACTTAACAGATAAATGTAAAGGTCCACACTCTTTTTGGATAAAAATCGCGGGTAACTGTCCACACGATCAAACTTCCTTGATTTGAATTAAGAACTTAGGATGAGGCTTTTGAAAATATAAAAATCATCGGCTCCGACCTGAAAAATCCGAATAAATCCTTTTGACTCGAGAAATTCCCATACATTTTTTGAGCTTAGATTTCGCTCCACTAGAATAATCGATACGTCGACAGTCGCAAAGTCTAGAGACTCTAAAACGCCCATTTCGCCACCTTCTACGTCGATCAACAAAAGATCGATCCGGTTTATGTTTCTCTCCGCACAAATACTAGAAAGCTTCTTCGTCCTGACAGAGATTCTCTCTGTATTCCCTGCAAATACTTTTTGTTCCCTAGCAATTCGTCTCATGTGTTTAAAAGAAATCGAGGTCGCCAGGCCGCTCAACATCTGCGTGTAGCCAGAATTTTTAACAAACTCTGCCTCTCCTTCACTATCCGCTACTGCAGCCTGAATACATATGCGCTCTGGACGATTTCTTTCCAAGACGTTGAAAACCTCGGGATTCGGCTCAATTAGCACCCCATCCCAAACTCCTGTTTCATCTAAGAATCGAGAATTGCTGAATGTGACTCCATCATGGGCCCCTATATCAACAAAGACATAACTACTTTGGGTAGGTAGTAGTTTTATCATATTTCGAATTACAACCTCTTGCCCATATTGTGAATAAACATTGTGCAGTGGACCTGAGCGAGGCAAATCTAATTTCGGGCAGGTTAAGTCCCGCAGGAAAGAGTTGGACAATATCTTACGTTTTAACGCTTTCTTAACCTGTAACATCGTCTAAACTGTAGCATATTGAAATAAATTTTACATAATGTATCAGGGTATTTTTAGGATGATTTTGGAGAAATGATGCGGGTTCGCTTTTCTAATTTTTGGGAGGGTTTTGATCCTAGTTCCAATCTCTTTTCTGAATACATGAGAATCCAGTTTCCTGAATTAAAAATCATTAGAAATAATGTGTCTAAAGTAGAAATAGAATTCTTCTCAGTCTTCCCAAATCTGAGGCAAAGGATTCAATCAAAGCTCACTACAAGTAGATCAGGAATTAGTTATAATCTAAATAAGTCAAATCAGCGTATTTGGTTTTGTGGCGAAAATCAAGAGCTCCCTAGCACTGGTGGTTTCGATCAGTACTACTCCCATAACGATGATGAAATGAAAAATGCTTTCTACTTTCCATTGTGGAAATTTGACATTGATTGGCTAAACTCTGGCAGAATAAACCTAAGGCTCGGAAAAAGATTAGTTCCATCAGATCTAATTTCTAAACGTTCAGTAAACAATGCTAAAAAGAACCGCGTTTGTTTCTTTGTAAGAAACTTAACTCCAGAACGTCAAGAGTTAATCACTCAAATAAGCCGCTTGATACCAGTGGATGTATACGGTTCAACTAAACATAACAGAATAACTTCAAAACTCGATATCTCTAAAAATTACAAATACATACTCTGTCCAGAAAATACGATCTCACCAGGCTATACGACCGAAAAATTAGTTGAAGGTTATTTCAGCGAAGCCATTCCAATTTACTTTGGCTCATTGCCTCATAGTAATTCATTCAATCCCAATGCATTTCTATACTTTGATTCTTTCGCTCAAACAGACGCTCTACTTGAGACGCTAAAATTGATTGATGATGAATTATGGGAGCAAAAGTACAGCAGCGCCTTGTTCACGTCTCCCCAGGATGTTAATGAATTGCGTGGGTTAAACTCTGTGTTAACTCAATCCTGAATTGTCATCACCAAGTATGCTTGGTCTGTGACTTCATTCTTTAAGTTCCCGGGTATTAGTAAAAACTCTTCTCTTCTGCCTCTTATCAAGATTTATCAGAATGAACTTGAAAGAAGAGAAAAATTACTTTCAGCTATCTATGTTTTCTCTCAGGTCGTACTCTCTATGTTGGATATTCTCGCAGCCCTGACGCTAGGAATTTTTGCATTGAAGGTCACGGTGGGAGAAACTGCAAGTGGTAACAGCTTTTTGTATTCCATCCCAAACATTGATTTTCTTTACGCTCGCCCTCCTGGGGCCCTCTTGATTATTGCGGGAATTCTTTTCTTATCCAAGAACGTGCTCCAAATTTTCTTTCTAAAACGTCTCTTGGTCTATTTACCCAAACTTTCCCGCAGATACTCAGTAAAGCATTTCAGAGAGATTATCAATTATCCCAACCGAGCTAAAAAGTTAAAGGATCCTGATTCTGTTGCTTTTGCTTTAAACTTGAGCGCTGAGTACATTTTTATTGACGCACTTGCCTCAATATTAATTTTTATTAGTGAGCTGATTCTTGTAATCACTTTTTTTGTTTTTCTTTTCTGGGTGAATCCTCTAACAACTCTGATTTGTTTTTTTGTTTTACTTTCAGCCGCAATTATAGTTTACAGGGCCATAAGTTTACACCAAAGTGAGTTATCAAATCTTCGTAATTTGAGTCAAATTGAAAGTAATCGCTCGATTCAGGAAGCATTGGGAATTTTTCGAGAAATTTCACTTTCTCCGTATCATGAGACGTTTGTCTCTAGATACAACGAGAAGCGCGTACAATTTTCTAATTCTCATGCACGTATGATGCTTGCAGGGTTATTGCCAAAGAATTATTTTGAATTGGTTTCGATCCTAGGCTTATTTTTTGTCGTAATCATCAATGAGATAACTTCTAAGGATGATTCTCCAGTTGTGGGAATAACTCTTTTCTTAGCAATTTTTAGCCGTGTACTACCCTCTCTTTTGAGGATTCAGTCGTCGCTATCTATGTTAAAGGCAGCTAGCGGATATTTAAATCCGTTATCGTGCTTAAAGGAACTGCAGAGTAATTTGATCCAATCGCGTTTTCAATTCGTATCCGCCAATCTTGAAAAGACATCTCCGATTTTGAGTTTTCGGAATACATCCTTTGTTTTTCCGGACACAAAGCGAACCTTGTTGAGGCCTTTCGATATTGATTTTTACTTAGGTGATTTCGTGGCCCTTACAGGCAATTCCGGTTCTGGAAAGTCGACTTTTTTGGACCTGTGCTGCCAAACTGAAATTCCAACGACAGGAGAGGTTCTATTAAAGACACCGAATAATGAGTTAGCATTGGAAAATAGAGCGCAGGTGATGGGTTATGTTCCACAGAAGTCCTTCTTAATTTTTGGAACTCTTCTTGAAAATGTGGTTATGGGATGCCCGCCATCAAGAATTGATTTATCGAGAGTTTATGAGTTGTTAGAGTTTGTTTACCTTGACAAACTTGCCGACAAATTGAAATCGAATGGTGATTTTCACTTACAACAAAACATGGAATTAAGTGGGGGAGAAAGACAACGGCTAGCTCTGGTCCGAGCGCTCTATCCAGATCCAACTATCCTTCTTTTAGACGAATTTACTAGCGCAATCGAAGAAGACTTGGAGCGAGATATTCTTCAGAAACTGAAAGTTATCTCAAAATCAAAACTCATCATAACTTCGACTCATAGATCGGCTGTTTCCGATCAAGCAAATCGACTTTTTAGATTAGAAGATTGTGACCTTACTGAATTATAGTTTCCTGTGGAAAGATAATTTAAAATGATTAGTGCCACGACCCAGCCTACTGGATTCTGAAAGGATGGGTACATGCTTGCTTCAGTAATGCCATAACATGAAACACCAACCACAACGGGTTTAATCCATTCTCCACTCAACCTATAAGTCGAGTGAGAAATAACTATGGCAAATAGAATCGTCACGACTAAACCAAACCTTGCAAAACTTGTAGGAATTACTCCATGTTCATGGTGGGGTAAAAAACTTAAGGTGGTACCGCTCCAGAATTTGTCATTTATAAAATTCATGCCACCTCCAGCAATAATTAGCTCTTCCCAAGAATTCCTGATGAATTCGTAAATTTGCCCTCTGCCTGTAAGGGTTTTGCTAGGAGAAAATAAAAGAAGCAAGATTGAAATCGATACAAACGTTTTAACAATTAGGCCCATTAAGTTAAATTTTCGTGTTAGAAAGAAAATAACCATAAGCGCATATGCAACTAGCCCAGTTCTTGAGCCAGTTGATATGAGAACAATTACAATAAAAATGATCTTCATGGAAAGTAGCCTTCTATGTACACCGATAAGAAGTCCGATAAGTACAATCAAGAATAGAGAATAGCCTTGCTCATGAGGGTAAAAAGAAGTGTTTAGAGTGCCTAAAAAGCTGCACTTTTGAGATTTACAGGGGGATAAGCTGTAGCGTGGAAAAACAAAAGTGTATAAAACAGAAAAAATAAAGATCAAGAAATAAGCGTTCAAAATTTGGTGAAAGTCGAGTTTTACTACATCGGAGCTGTTCACAAAAACTATTACAAAGCAAAACATGAAGACCTGAAGTGATCTCTGCCATTGCCAATTCGACAGGTTTAAAGTCAGACTTATCATAATAGTAGATGCCAATGAGATCGGAAGAATCGAGTTTTTCTTATCCTCTACTCGTCTCGACCTAAAATTTTTAAATCCTAACATCAAGATTAGAATTATCTGAGTGACGGTTTCTAAGATTGTCACCCAGTTCGAAAATTCGTAACTACTTGAATAGGTTAAACGCCTAAAGGCATCAGAGGTCAAAATTCCCCGGTCAACTACCTCTCGAACTATGCCTCTTAATGCCTCTGCTACGGGCAAGGACAAAATTAGAATTAGGAACATTCTGTTGTAATTTTTGCTGTTTACCCTTGGCAATACATCCTGCAATAGAGGCTCCTATACACTTGGGTTATGACAATTCTCTCTATAACCACTGCGGACTATACCAGTTACAAGTCGGGGACCTTAAGCGGATTTCTACGCAGCTGCGAAAATGCTCAACTGGATGTTTTTTTGGTTTTAAGAGACTTTGATACTATTCCCGACCTGGATACACCCTTGCTTGTTCATAAATTATTCGTCCCACAGATGTCGCTGTCCGACGCACGAAATGCAGCCCTTAAATACATCTTTGATTCTAATTTTGACCTATCGAATTATTCTTTGATTACCTTTCTTGATGATGATTGTGAAGTGACGTCTTCTCTCACATTGCTGGAAAATCCCTCCCTCGAAACAGATGTTTTTGTAGGTTCATATGGACCTTCCCTAGATGAAAGATCAAACAGATTCAGCTCCAAAAGCAAAAAAAGTGAAAGTATGGGTCGTACAATAAACAGAGTTGCGAGTTGTACTTTATATTTTAAGCCTGTTGTAATCCAGTCCCTTGGATTCTTTTACCCTGGACTCGGCGTCCCTAATCACCCATTCTCAAGAGGTGAGGATACAGAGTACTTTTTACGGGCTACCGAAAAGGGTTTTTCTTTTAGTGTTATACCCTCAATTTTCGTTAAGCATCCTTACAAAAGCGTTAAACGGGAAGACACAATTCTCTCAGATTTATTAATTAGCTTGCGGTATTTCTCAAAATTGGGGCTAACACGTGTTTTTAGGCTATCTATTAAGGCGCTCATCTTTGTTTTAGCAAAGAAGATCGATACTCAAGACTTTTTAAAAGTTTTACCTGAATCAAAGGCCTTGAAAATGTATTCACTCCGTAAGCGCAAATAGATTTTCCTAATTCTGAATACGTTCCTAATTCTAAGTACTCGAATCATGGCAATTAGTGTCGATTTTTTCCAAAATCCAAGTTCCAGAATTTTAATAAGGATCTTCAGCACAGTCACCCCACTACCTGAATTTAAAGCACGCTGAAGAGTTACTCCGGCCAAAAAATTTCTGAACTGGTCACCAGTCATTTGTTGAGAATGCATTGTGAGGAATCGTGGGGGCCAAGGATTTGATCTATTTCGCGACTCCCCGGATCCTGTTTGGTCTATGACCACCAAAGTATCGGCATGCATAACAAATTTTATTCCCTCAGCTTGTGCTCTAAAAATAAAATCCCAATCATCATGATCAATTTCTCGCCACCCTAACTTTAAAGCAATATCTGTTTTCATGAAGTAGCCCGTTATCGGAAAAAAACTATCTCCAGGAATGAAGTTAATGTCACCAAACAAGTACTCTATGACGCTGATATTTTCTTTTATCAACTTCCTCGGCCAGTCAAATTCGCCGAAATTAGATTTAATTCTTGCCCTGCAATTATAAATAATCAAATCTTGATCACCACTCATAATTTCAAATTGCTTTTCAGTTTTCTCTGGCAACCAGTAGTCATCATCATCTAAATACGCAATATATGGTGTCTGGACTAAACTTGTACCAACCTGCCTATTTTTACTTGCCGTTTGCGGGTCGAGTGTTTCAATGATTCGCAATCCTGGGAAATCTAACTTTAATAAATCTGTTTTAGGTAGATTGTGACCAACGACTATAACTTCTTGAGGAGGAATTGTCTGATTAATCACTGAAGTTACTGCTCTTAACAGAATTTTGCGGCCTATACTTGGAATAATGACTGAGTACGAGTATAAATTCATTTAGATAGAAGAATTCTCAATAAATTGATCGTTCCAAAGTAATATCTTTGAAACAGCCGCTTGGGATCTTGAATTAATCTCCATAGCCACTCACAATGCAATGTACGTATGTATTTTGGCGCTCTCACTTCTTCTCCGGTTAAAAACTTGAATAAACCACCGCAAGTTATTACATTCTTTGCATTAATTTCATTTAAATTTTCAACAACAAAAATTGACTCTTGGGGTACGCCCATTCCTACGAAAAGAATGTCCACTTTTGCGGATATAAGTAGCCTCTGTCCCTTAGACCAAGTTTCGGGGAAACCATTTATGGCAAAAACAACTTCTGCATTAAACCGGTTCTTTAGAATCAACTCGGTCTTTTCAACTAAACTTTGACTTCCACCGATTAGCCCGAACTTTAAGGGAATGCCAAATTCAGACATCTTCGCAAAAATTGCTGGCGCAAGATCGGTTGTAGGTACTATCTGAATGTTTGTTACGCCAAGGCGCTTTGCTGCAATCGCAACAGCGACTCCGTCAATATAGAGGTCAGATTGCATCAAAGCTTCAAGGTAACGTGAATTCTCCAGATTTAGAAAAAAGGAAATATGTAGAGCCATAAAACATCTGTTTTGACGATCTGGTTGTTTTACATTAAAAATTTCGGTTAAGATCTCACTCATACCTTGGCCAGATGTTTTTCCCAGAATTAAGGCGAGCTCTTCGCTAATCACATTACACACCTCTCCGTACCTGACGATGCTCAATAACCACATATTACAAAATTCAGAACACCGGTTGAAGTGTATTCGACAGAACTTCATTAGTAAGTCATTCGGAACTATTTTATAAGGAACGTTATCAAACCGGTCCTCCATGCTGTGCGCTTTAGAGCATAGGATCATGGCTGAATCACGATAGGATTACCCTATGACATATATCGTTACCGGCGGCCTTGGGTATCTCGGGTTCGCTTTAGTGAATGATTTGCTTCGCAGATCTAATGAGCAAATAATTGTTATTGATAGTGAGTCTCCAGGAGAGTTTTTTCACCGTAATCCGAGAATAAAAGTTCATCAGGGCGACATTTCCGACAGAGAGTTTCTTGGAAGTATTCAACTCCCATCTGACACAAAAGGGGCGTTTCACTTAGCTGCAAAAAAATCTGTTTCAGAGTCTTTGTTAAAACCCAATGAATACATGAAAGTAAACCTCGAGGGCACAAAAAATATTCTGGATTTTTGTCAAGAAAATGGAGTCGAAAATTTTGTCTTTACATCGAGTGCTGCCGTTTACAGAGGGATCGAAGATTTGCCTTCGATTGATGAGTCATCCGACTTGGATCCAAGTAGTCCCTATGGAGTCTCTAAATTAATGGCGGAGAACGAAATCAAAAATTTTTCTCAAGTCCACGGACTTAGATCCGCTATTTTGCGTGTTTTTAATATTGGAGGCTCAATAGGTGGGTGGACGCCCATTAAGCCTGAAGAAAATCTAATTCCAATTTTGATTCATTGCATATTAACGGATCAGGCTTTCACTGTTTTTGGTCAAGACCTCCAAACAAAAGATGGCTCATGCGAACGTGACTTCATACATGTGAGTGATGTATCTGATGCCCACATCAAGGCTATGAAAAAATTGGAGGGTGATAACACTCAAGATTGCAAGATTTATAATATTTGCAGCGGTAACGGAAGCTCTGTCTTTGAAATTTTGAATCTCCTTGAGGAGGCGTCCGGTGAGGTTGTCCAAAGGATTCTTCAGCCCATCAGGGTTGGGGAGTACCAAAAAGTAATTGGCAACAATGAAAATGCCAAGCAAGATTTAGGTTGGTCTATTGAAAAGACATTACAGGATATTGTTATGGACTCATGGAATAATCGCGGGTCTAAGGCATCAATTATTAGTTAAGGTACCAAGAAATTAAATATCTGAAAATGAATGAGTCTATAAACGGTTTGCAAAATCCATTATTCCTCTAGTATCGAAAATTTGAACTCCACTATTCCCTAGAGTTTCTAAAGATAACATCCGACTATGTTGAAGAACCACAACCAGATCGTACACATTTATATTATTGGGGAGCTCCCCTAGTATTGAAATATTTTTACCATCCAAATCGATACTTTTTAGAGCAAAATCCAAAACATCTACATGGACTTTCTCCTCAGCCAAACCTCTATAAATTTCAAAGAATGGAGAATTACGAACATCAGATGTGTCTGATTTATACCCAACGCCAATTAGCAGCACTCTTGGGGAAACCGCTTTGAGATTAAAGGAAGGAAGATAATTAAGAGTCCTTTGGAGAATGTATCCAGGCATTGAACTATTGATTTCTTGTGCTTTATTCACAAGTTCTAGACCCTTGCCATTAAACTGGCTGAAGTAATCTGATAGATACATTGGATCGACAGGAATGCAATGTCCACCTACTCCAGGTCCTGGAAAAAATGCTTCAAACCCGAAGGGTTTTGTCGCCGCCGCCCTTATTGACTCCCAAACATCGATTCCTGCCACATGACAATACTTCGCCAATTCATTAACAAAAGCCATATTAATTTGTCGATAGGTGTTCTCAATTAACTTTGATAGTTCTGCTTCGCGGACACCCGGGGTCACATAAATTGACTCAACAAAAGATGAATAGAAATCAGTCATTTCTTTTGATGAGTTTTTACACATTCCAGAAATAACCTTCGCGGTATTATGAATACCAAAATTGGCATTACCAGGATCAACTCTCTCCGAAGCGAATCCTAAGTAAAAATCGCGAGAAGCTACTAAGCCTGATTCCTCCAACACTGGTCTTAAGATTTCTTGGGTTGTTCCAGGCGAACATGTAGATTCCAAAACAACCAAATCGCCTGTTTTCAATATCTTGGAAATAGTTTTTGCAGCATCTAGAACGTGTTCTAGACTTGGCTTATTGTTTTTAAGCGGGGTAGGCACACAAATAACATAAATATCAGCAACCTCAAGCAGATTTTTATCATGCTCGAAGGAAATACTTATTTCCGAATCCGAGGCTATGGAATTTTGCATATCCAAAACTACGGCCTGATTGACATCAAACCCAATTAAATTGTATTTTTTTGTGTTCTTAATATGCTCAAAAAGGGAAAGTCCAACGTATCCCATTCCTACTATCATTACTTTCTTTTTGCAAAAAAGCGTGGGCTTACTCAAAGTCATAAAAATACATTATCAAAGAATTTGGGATTTGGTCAAGGTTGGTCATTTCCTATGTCTTATTTCTTCACAAAATTAATCTATCCACATTTCGCGAAGTCAAATTGGTGTTCGTTAGGATACAAGTACATATCCACTGCAGTAGCAAATTTTACCTTGATTCTATTCAATAGTGTCCTGTATATACTTCAAAAACTGTCCCAATATCGATATAATAGCGACATGAATTCAGAGCAAGAATACAATCTCGGTCATGCAAGTGAATCTCATGATTATCTGACCCGTGGCTTAAAAAATAATATGGAGGCATTGGCTCTCAAAGAGAATGCGAAAATTCTAGATTTAGGTTGTGGAAATGGATTCGTTACTCAGCAAGTTGCAAATTGGGGCTACGAAGTTATGGGAGTCGATCCACATCCTGTGGCGATAGAGGCTGCCCAAAAAAATTATAAAGGTATAAATTTTGAATTAAAGGATAGTTCAGATAAAAACTTAAAAAAAGCCTCTTTCGATTTCATATATGCATTAGAGGTAATAGAGCATGTGTATGACCCTTTCAGATTTTTATCCGATTGCCACAATCTCCTGCGACCTGGAGGAATGCTTTTACTTTCCACCCCTTTTCACGGGTATTGGAAAAACCTTGCTTTGGCGGTCACAGGAAAGATGGATGCGCATTTCACTGTATTGATAAATAATGGTCATATTAAATTCTTTTCAATCCCAACTATCGAAAAGATTCTAGTTCACGAATCATTTTCTATTAAGAAAATTGATAGGCTAGGTCGCATTCCATTTCTTGCAAAGAGCATGATGGTCTTGGCCCAAAAAGAATCCTTAGCACCCTCCCAAAACTCCTAAATTACAAAGCTAAACCCATTTCATTAAGAGAAGTAAAGCTTCAAAGTGCTGTAGAAAAATACGGAAGTTTTGAACTTAGATTTATTGATACTAAAAAGTGAAAATACATCTTTTTAGAACGTGTAGTGCCCTCATAGCCTTTAGAGCCTTAGAGGCTCTCTCGTAATCGAAATCTTCCAAGTTCTAAGTTCCGACTACTCATAAACTATGAGGCAACACAGTGAAAAGCTAAATCGAAAACGGTTTTGAATTCCTTTAAATCTCTTGCGATTTTGAGATCTTTCCAGGATCTAGACTCTCTTATCCCATGGGCTTGCTAGTCGGATTGAGCTAT
>Ga0209550_10006057_pt1 | contig 11306 bp, 10 predicted proteins | sample LauGreSuBDMM15SN_2_FD_187567 | JGI IMG/M metagenome (GOLD analysis project Ga0209550, IMG submission 187567) | Freshwater lake microbial communities from Lake Michigan, USA - Su13.BD.MM15.SN (SPAdes) (version 5) | ecosystem: Environmental > Aquatic > Freshwater > Lake | place: Lake Michigan... | reverse complement strand
GGGAAATCTATATTTCCTGCGTCATATGTTCCTTATAGAACATCTGGTGATGGCTTATGCTACATCCATTCAACATTCCGTTCAGTATTCCTCTTTTACTATTCGCAAGATAATACAGGATCACGATTGCGACGATGGTTACAATCATTGCGCAATTATATGTTGTTACATATGACTAGTCTCGTTGCTAATATCGAAACTAGAGACATCGTAATCCCGGATGATAGACATATAGAAGAGCTAATTTCTGCTAATTACGAACTGATGATCGCTTACGGTGTGAATATCATGCGTTTTGTCGCACAACATTGGTACAATCAAGAAGTTCATATACCAAACTCTGCATATATTGCTCTTGCACTAACAAATAGTAACAATCTCATCCCATCATTCAGAATGTCAAATGGAATCTCTCGTAACAATTCTGTATACGCAGTTGATAATCATGGACGCAATTTCGTTATGTCAATTCTCGGTATCCGCAGAACTCTAGTTCTCCAAGATAACATCCAAGATAAACGTTGTGATGCACAAGTGCTTATGCAATCTATATTGAATACTGATGGCAATTATTCTGGATTTGAAATTTATAGTGAACCAGGTTCTACAGTAAACGAGCGCTATCCTGATATATTCGCTGATTTCAGTGATCCATTATCGGTATCGATATTTTCTTTGAATTCAAACCACTATGACATCTTGCTGACGATTCAGTCTGGCAATGTTGCAACTCCAGTAGAGGTGTTTGGATCAGATATGTTACCACCAGTTGCTCCTACTAGTAAATACACTGGTACTTATGATGTCATTGTAGGTTTCGATTCTAAGAAGTCAGCGGTTGCAAAAGAATCAACTAATATCTCCATTTCTACTTCAGGAAGCGATATCGAAATCACAATAGGTGCAGAACAACATATCATTTACGAATCAATGACAGATGAAATGCTGTGCGAATCACTGTCAATGTGTGATGATGACAATATTCGTGATTTATTATTAGCACATTGTATGTCGCGTGGAATCTTTTAGTACCATATCAACCAATTTAAGGGCAACAATTTTAAGCCCAACATTAAAGGATACTAAGGAGTTTAAAGTCAGATCAATATAGCATACCTCCGTAGGCTACATAATATTGCTAGATTTATTGAGATAAAATCTGCTATCTGTTTTTCAAAAAGAAAAAAAATATAAATATGTAAATCACGTTGTACATATTAACCTACCAAAAATAGGGGGATCCATATTAGATATGGTGAACATTTTTTTATTTTCTAATCTCTCAGTTAGTTTTTTTCTTTTTTAATATATTGTCATCATTGGACTATTTAATGGTAATCCTTTTTTTATTGTATCATAACCTGTATTTTGTAAATCTAAATCAGTAGCCATATTACAACATTTCATTTCATAGTAATTATTATAACTATTATTTACACCAATTAAAAAAGTATTATTTGGACAAAATCCTCTACCTGATTCAATATCATATGTTGCAGATACACATTTTGATTTATCTATTTTTGTAAAATACCAATCAACATCTTTTCCATTTGGACCGGGTAAACCACTTTTACCGATAGGACCTTGTAAACCAATAGGACCATCAGTACCATTTATTCCATTAGGACCTTTAGATCCACGATAACCAATTGGGCCTTGATTGCCATCAATACCTTTTGATCCTGGAGGTCCTTTAGGACCTGGTTGACCAATTGTAGTATATGGTAATATACGTATAGTATTTTGAGTACCTTCAGGACCTTTATCACCAACAGAACCAGTTAATCCTTGTGTTCCAGGTAAACCTTGTTGACCTAAATTACCAACTTTAGTTATAAAACTATATTCAAACCAAATAATAAATAAATAAATAAAAGCTAAAATAATAAAATTTTTAATAATATTTAAAACCAATGAATCTATTTCCATAAAATTAGTTATAAAAAAAATAAATAAAAAATAGTATTATTAATATGGATAAAAATATAAGATTAACAACAATACAAAAAAAGATAATTGACTCAATCAAAAAAAATAATATATTTAGTACAAATGAACAGGAAACAAAAGATTTAAAATATTATAATAATATACATCAACAGATAAAAAATTTATTAAATGAATTATCTATAGAGCCACATGAAATATTAACTTTATTAAGTAATTATAATGGATCAAATGAAACATTTATATATTTAAAAAATATAATAAATGGAAGAAATGATTTTATAATAAATAAAATATATAGTTCTGATCAATGGAATAAAAATATAAAAAAAATAGCATGTCAAATAAAAAATAATTATTTAGAACCATCCAACGGTATTATTGAAAAATGCTGCAATGATGAATTATATAATATATTAAAAGATGAGATTAACACATTTGATATATTACAATGTAAAATATCATTGGATGTAAAAAATAATTTAAAAAGTATAAATATGGTAAATTTAGATGATCAAAAACGTATAATTAAAAAAATAACTGAAATTGGATGCTTAAAAAGATAATTCTTTAATGTTTATATTCAATTAAATTAAATTGATTATTTATATTAAATTGGTTAAAAAATTTAATATAAATAATCAATTATAAGTATAAATAGTCATGAACAGCGATAGAAAAAATAAATTATTTAATCAAACCGTTAATAGCAGTGATAAAAGTATAAAAATTAACGACCGTCTACGATTTATAAAATTTTTATTAGAAGAAACTGGTATTCAACCATTATTAGATTTAGGTTCTTGTTTTGAAAGCACAGAATATTATCAAGAGGATGTAAATAAGTTTACATATAATTTTACTGAAGTTATCACTAAAATTGGTGGTAAATTAAAATATATAAAAAGTGGTACAACTGGTCATACATTCCAAGGGATATTTTATCCAGATGAAAATTGTAAAACGGTATGTATACATTATGCTGTAAAAGTAGTTGCATATCCTATAGAGAAAAATTATGCTGATATTAATAATAAAACTAGACCAGAAAATGTAGAGTTATCTATGTTAAAAATATTAAGTCAATTTGTAATTACAAATCAAACTCCACATATAGTATTACCATTAGCAACATTTAACTCATATATTGAGCCATTCATAAATTTAAAGACAAATAAGTTTATAAATAATAAAAAATATGATGCATTTGTAGATAAATATAATAATAAACAGTTACATAATACAGTATCTATATTAATTAGTGAATGGGCAAATGGTGGAGATCTTTTAGAATATATGAGAAATAATTTACAAAATATGGATCTAAAAGAATGGCGTGTGATGTTATTTCAAATATTAAGTGTACTAGCAGTAATTCAAAAAAAGTATCCTGGATTTAGACATAATGATATGAAAGCAAACAATATTTTAATTCAAAATATTCAAGGAGATAACGTAATAGGTAATTTTTTTAGATATCAAATAGATAATACAATATTTTATGTTCCAAATATCGGATATCAAATTAAATTATGGGATTTTGATTTTGCATGTATTGGAGGAGTTGTTGAGAATGCGAAAGTAAATTCTGAATGGACAAATCAAATGAATATATCAAATAGACAAAATAGATATTATGATCTATGTTTTTTTATGGTTAGTTTACAAAAACCTGGATTTTTACAACAATTTAGAGAATGTAGAGAAGTTCCACATAAAGTGTTTGATTTTTTTGATAGTATAATACCACATGAATTAATGAATAGTCAATTAGTAAATGAAAGAGGTAGATTATTATGTGATTTAGAATATACCACACCTACAGAAATTTTAGTAACACATCCATTTTTTAATAAATTAAGAATGAAAGATGATAGAGTTTCAGAAGACAATTTTAAACCAAGTGGAAAACATCTTCTAAAGAGAATTTTAGAAGAATTAAAGAATAAATCTTAATTTAAACTATATTACCTATAATGAATGATAATAATCCTAATAATAACACACTACTATGAAAAGTTATTAAATCTCTACTATTTCGTGTTTCCCTAAAAAGATCCCATGATTTAAGTTTTGTTTTATTGTTATCAAAATAAAAATGATTTGGTTTAATAACCAATATCATTGATATTAAAATAGTGTATAGTATAATACTTTTAACTAAACAGTTAGCCATATATATTTATAATATATATAAAAAATAAAAGATAAATTAGTTTTTCCAGTCTAATGAATATATATCTTTTATGAATATGTCCAAATTGTTATCGTTTTTTCTCAAAATTAAATGTATATTTAATTCACATTTAATTGGATTCTTTTTATATATATTATCATACGGATGATCTATTGAAGTATTTAATATACATTTAATAAATTTAGTTCCAATATTATCAGTATAAGATTCAAAATTAGTAATATTAACATTTGAAATAGCTAATGTTGTATTCGAATAACTGTTAATATAACTAATAATATTAAATAATAATGGTTTGTAAATATTAAGCTTATTATCTAAATCTTTGTCTTTTATTGCTTTAATAATATTAAAATTAATATTAGTATAATTTAATTTACTTTTTATTTCATCTAAAATTTGTCTTAAAGAACTAAATGTTAATGATTCTTTAATTTTAGTTGTTTTAAAATATTTATCAGTATTTAAATATTCCAAATTACTATTTTTTTTTATTGGTAATCTAAATTCTTTTTGATATTCATAATTTAATGGTAAATATGCAAATTGTTGTATATTTGTTTTTACTAAAGATGGTTGTTCAGATGAATATGCAAATTGTTGTGAATTATTATTTATAGATATTATATTACTATTATTAGATGGTTTATTATTAATTAAATTAATTTTATTACCCGGTAAGAAATGTTCAACATTATTAGAACAATTGCATGAGCCAGTTTGTTTTTTTTTATTGAATAATAAATAAACAAAAAATACTAAAAAAATAAATAATAGTATGGTTTCCATATTATTATAATTATAAATTATTATTTTTTAAATTGTATGTTAATTATTAAACATTACAAATACATTTAATGTATAATATGCATCAACTAATGGATTATGTGCTCTAATTTCATTATCCATAAATTTATTTAATATTTTAGTTGAAACTTTATTTGATTCTTCATGTATATAATTTTTATCATTAATTAAACATTCATATGATTCTAATAATTTTGCACTACCACATTTTTTATATATTTCTGAGTTATATTCGGCAATGTCTATAATATTAATTGATCTTATTATAGATTTTATGTCTTGAATTTTATAAGATGAATTATATGTTTTATAATTTAACATGTAATAATGATTAATAATTGCTTTAATATCTTCACCGCCTTTAATAATATTAATCCCTCTATTATTAATAACTAAATTATAAAAACTAGATATAACCATATTATGATTATATACATCAACTAAAATAGATTTAATATATTTATCTTCAAAATATATTTTCATAATTTGTTCAAATTGAACCTTTTTATTATAACTTTTAATAAGTTTAAGATAAATAAGTGATTTTAATGCAACTATAACTTTTTTAATAATATTTTCAGATTCAGACATATTATTAACTTCTAAATATTCAATTAATTCATTTAATAATGTTTTTAACTTAAATAATATTGATTTATTAGATTTAACAAGAAAATGTTTAGTTAAGTTAATTAATGATTTTGATAACATGGTTGCATCTTTATTTTTTTTAAAGTTTGACCACATAGATTCTAATATTAAATGAGGATATATCTTTTTTTCTAAATTTATTATTTTATTTTTATTATGAGATAATACAGACATATATTCATTATAAAATGGTAAATAATTATCCAAACTATTATCAAAACGATTATTTAAAAATCCTAAATGAAATAAACCAGCAATATAAATTTGTTTATTAATATTAATAAGTAAAATTAGTCCAAGTTCAGATATACATCTTACAACTTCTGTATCTAAAAATTCAGTAATTAATAATTTACTATTAATATATTTTGGTTTTTTTAAAACTTGAAATTCACAGTCCCATATTAAGGTATAATCTTTATTACTTAGTAGTTTATGTCCGGATTGAGGTAAATTAATTTGTTGATAACATAAATATTTACTTTTAGTTAAATTAATAAAATTAACTAAATCTGGATTGTTAATTAAAAAATTATTATTAACAGAATTAATTTTTGTAATCCATTCATTGATATTCATTATATTATTTATATTATATAATATAAATAATATTTTCGTATTAATTTTCTGATTATAAATTATATTACATGTCTCGATTATTATCAAATATTCAAAAGGCACCATTTTTATTTTTAGAAGATCATCCAGATCAGTTTTACGAACAAATTAATGAAACTATGGATCAGGGTTATAATGAATTAAGAAGTATGAATGTAGATGTTGATGAAGTGATAAAAGATACATTTTATTCAGCAAGAAATATAGATTTAATTCAAAAATGGTTAATAAAAGAAATAGTTTCAAAAAAAAATATTAAGATAAGATATCAAAAAGTAGAACATTTACTTAATATTATGGCAGGTATTTATGAGACATATTGTCAATATTTACCATTTTCATTAAAAGAACAAATATATGAATTAGATCGTAAAGTTGTCGAATTTTGTATCCCAATTGTTTTGGATGAAATTTTAGGTAATGCAAGATATTTAGAAAAACTAGATACTGCTAATTATATCGATCAGCCATTGTATGTTAATTCAAAAGGTCAACGTCAATTACCTTCTGTATATTCTTCTAGAGATTAAAATAATAATTATTATTTATTTATTATTTTAACTAATTTAAAAATTTAGAGTATCTTTTTAAAGATACTTAACTTTATCTGTTTAATAAAAACCTCTTTGGTTGGCAGAGACAACATCAGAAGTTTTACTGGCATAAATTAAGACAGTACCGTATTTTTGTACTAGATCGATGAATGATCTGTATTGGTATTCATCAGAATATGCTAAGGCTGATACAGGTGCATTTTGTTCTATACTTGCTCCGGTATCTGCTTTAAGGTGAGCCATAGCAGGGTTATATAAGTAGTATCTATCAGACCATTGATTGCTTTCACTTGGTTCGTGGCGAAGAACAGCACATGAACCGATGATTAAACCAGTTACATGAGGATGAGTTAAGAGAGAAACAGCAGATTTGAATACTAAGTTATTATCACCGCTGCTGTTGAGACTGATACCACCATTCATTTCTAATGGGACATTAACATTTAACATGTTGCATTTTTCATAGGCAGAGACAGTAGGGAATAGATTTTGCCAGTTGCGGGGTTCTAACATAGTACTGTAAGTTGGGTTACTAGTACGACGACCAACATGGAAGATGACAACACCACGATTGTAGATGATTTGTTGCATTTTAGGGACTAATGAATTATTTTCAAGGTGATATTGAGGAGTATTTAAAGAATCTAATAAATCGAAAGATTGTACTTGACCTTGGTTGTAAGAAATTGGTAATCTGACAGAAATCATAGGAATGGCAGTTACACGATTCATGTTAACTGGGAAATTAGCAACATTACTTGAGATAACACCATAGATTGGCATACTAGAAACTACGATAGGTCTTAAAGAGAATGCTTGTAATAATCTTCTAACGATAGTTGCTTCATCACCTAAGTAGATAACATCAGGGGCATCAGCATTACTGAGTTTGCAGTTATCAATAGCAGATAAGAATTGATTAGCAGTGCAATCGTAGTATCTGCCACTACGTAAAGCTAAGACTGATTGCCATAAACTTTCTTGTAATAAGACTCTGTTTCTTAAATCTTTAAATGGAGAATCAATGTCGCATACAACGTCATTAGGATCAGATATCATCGAATAGAGTAAAACATAGTCAGGCATAGTCATGACAGAATTCTTTTCATATCTTGCTTTAACAATATGGGCGATGTTAGCATATAAGAAAGTATCAGCGAAGATTTTAATTTTGGGTAAAAACATAGCAGCAATTACAGGGTGTATATGGCATGCAATATTGTGTTTACTTGGTTCATAAGTACCAGTTAATGCTTCTAAGCCATATTCTTCATATAACATTTGTTGAATGATAACACTGGCATGAAGTGGTTTGTGTACACTAGCTAATTTGATAATTTCTTGTAAGAAAGGATAATCTGCTTGTTCGGCACGGATACCTTCGTTAGTTTCAATATCGATATTACCTAAAGCTCTAGATAAGTTGGTATTGATTGCTAATAGACCATTAGTTTTGGTGTATTCTTCTTGGCCATTTAGACTAGTGTGTAAAACAGCTTTGAAATATTCGAATTCAGGATCGGTTAATCCTAATTTTTCTTTGTATTTAAGAGCACGTCTTAATAAAGTATGTAAAGGGGTATTTTGACCAGAGTGTTTAATAACAGCTTTGGCAAATTTATGGGCACGAGATTTGATAGTAGCAACTCTTTCACTTAAACCTTCAACGATCATGTCAATTAATTCATTATTATTGTATTTAGAACGTAATTTGTTCATTAATTTAGAATTAACTTCAACATTACCTTCGGAAATAAGTTGTTGAACGTCCTTCATGGCATTGGCGTAAGAATCACTATGTTCATTAGTCATTTTTCTAGAAACATCTGTTGAACTCATTATTATAAGTTATATATATATAGAATATAAATTTTTTTTTGCAATAAACTGAATAATATAAAAAATCTAAATCTATATGTTTAATAAAAAAATTATTGTAATGTTATTATTATCGCTATAATTCTTTAATATTTTATATTTTTATTACATATTACCTTTCTAAAATATAATTTGTTAAATTTAACTTTTTTATCCTTTCCTTTTTATCTTCTGTTATAATATTTTTAACATCGTTAATTTTATTTATTAAATTATCTATATCATCATAATCAAACCATATTATAATATCTTTTAATAATTTACTATAAAAACAATTAGATGTTTCAGATATTACAATTTTATTATTTAATATTAATGGAATAATTCTACTTACTTCAAATATTTGATTTTTATTATAATAATGTATATTTATTATGATCTTACTTTTTATTATTAATTCTTCTAATTCATTACCAAATACTTTATTTACAACTAATATTTTTAAATGTGGTAATCTTTCTTTTATTTCGTTTAATATTTTTTGTCTTCTTTCATTTATCGAACCATAAAATAATATATCTATTTCATATTCATCTAAAGTATAATTTAATTTATTATAATTATCAAACCAAATATATGGTATAAATTTAGCATTAAAATTATATTTTTTCCAAAACTCAATATTTTCAATAGCATAATCCCATATTGCTATTGCTTTATTACAATTATATAAAAAATTATTTTTTATTACTCTTTCTGTAATTAATTGTTCAAAATTATATAATATAAATCTTTCTGGTAAATTTTGAATCCCAAAAAATGTTAAAATTATATATATCACGTTTTTATCAATATTATTTTCTATTATATTACTCTCAATAGTTATATTTATACCTTTGTCTACAACATTGTTATAAATATTATAACATAAATCAGAAATATATTTATTATTATTTATGATAATGTATTTATGATTTATATCCATAATATATATTTAAAAATAATAATATTAAATTAATTAAACATAATTAGTTTAATTAATTTAATATTATTATTTTTAAATATATGAGTAAAATTATTCCTATTATCGTTTTTCATTGGAATTATATAGATATTGGATTAGACATTTATAATAATTATGTACTTGATTGGATTAATAAATATTCACAAACAATATTAATAATAACAACCAATAACAAAAAAGAAATATTAAAACATATTAACGAATCTAATAATGTTTATATTCATGAATATAAAAATAAGGGCATGGATATTGGACCTTTTATTAAAACCATTAATTTTATTTATAATAATTTATTTAATTTAAATAATAATTTTTATGTTATTAAAATTCATACAAAAAAAGATCAAGAATGGCGTAATTTTTTAATTTCACATTTATTGAATATTAATATTAATATAGATGAATTGTTTAATGATAATATTTTGTATTGTCCGCATAAATATATATATGAACTTGATAATATTAATAAAGATAAAACAATCTTTTTATTAAACAATTATTTAAATTATAATGCATATGTGTATGATGTTATCGATGAAGATAATTATACAAAATATGAATTTGATCCTATATTTTATATAAAATATAATAAATTAAATGTAAATTATGATGAAAATAATAATATGGATAAGATGTTTATCAATTTTCATTTTTCAAAAAAAGGAGTACTAAAAAAACTACCATATAATGAAAAAATGATATTAAAAAAAAAAGAGTTAAATTGTTCATTTCCGGCTGGTACTATGTTTGGGATTAATTTTAATTATTTAATAACTTATTTTAATATTGAAATAAATGACAAAATATATGAATTATTAGAAGAAGACCATATTACAAATGTAACTTCTACATATACCCATTCACTTGAACGAATCTTTGGTATATTATTTAATAATTACGATTAAATATAATATTAAAATTATTTAATATTATATTTATGAATAAAAAACAAGATATCAACACAAATAAAACTGATCTAATAATTAATAATTGGACCTTATTATTTCCATATTATATTAAATATAATAATGATCTCGAGAAGACCATACAAAATCAACATTATGGTTTAAAACATTATCTTAAATTTGGTATTAAAGAACATAGATCATTTGGATTTGATGTAACATTAGAAAATATAAATAAATTAAAAGTAAAACAAAGAATACCTAATATAGTAGAAAATAAAATAATATTAGATGATGATTCTATAAATAGTTTATCAATGTCAATGTTTAATAAAATTGATACTTTTAATAAAATAGACACAATTGAATCTATTGATATTATAAAAAATAATAATTATCGTAAAGAAAAATCATCAAATAAAAATATAGATGATTCTATATTAAATTCTTCTATGATTAATACAATATGTAATATAGTAACAAATAATATACTTACTGTTTTAAATAAAACAGAAGAAAATAATAATACTATTAATAATCAGTCTAACTTAGAAGATAGTGAGGATGGATTTTCACCAATAATTACACATGAAGATAAAAATGATATGTATGCTGATTCATCTAATATAATTAATTTTAATAATTTTATTAATCCGAGTAAGCAAGATGAAACATTTAATAATAATACAGACATTATGAATATATTATCAAATATTCCATCAACTAATAATATAAATATTTCTAAACAAAATAATAAAGTAGATAATCTATTAAATTTAGAT
>Ga0209550_10006056_pt1 | contig 11306 bp, 11 predicted proteins | sample LauGreSuBDMM15SN_2_FD_187567 | JGI IMG/M metagenome (GOLD analysis project Ga0209550, IMG submission 187567) | Freshwater lake microbial communities from Lake Michigan, USA - Su13.BD.MM15.SN (SPAdes) (version 5) | ecosystem: Environmental > Aquatic > Freshwater > Lake | place: Lake Michigan... | reverse complement strand
CGGCGATGATCTCGCCGTCTTTAATTAGGCACGCGGCACTGTCATGATAAAGCGCGGAAATTCCGAGAATGTATGTCATCGGCACTTTGTATTCTACAGACGAGCCACAGATGCACTGTGCCGTCAGAGAACTGACTGGTAGTTACCGAATGGTCGCGGGGAAGATACGAATTAGCGGTCGCGCAGTTTGGCCAAGAGGCGCAAAATTTCGAGATACAGCCAGACCATTGTCACCAAAAGTCCGAATGCTGCATACCACTCCATATATTTTGGCAAGCGAGCTTGTTCGCCGCGCTCAATAAAGTCGAAATCAAGTGCCAAGTTCATCGCTGCGATACCCGCGACGAGCAAACTAAAACCAATGCTGAGCGAACTTGAACTGTTGAAGAACGAAATATTGGCACCGAAAAGGCTGGCCAGAAACGACACTCCGTAAAACAAAGCAACACCCATCGTTGCGCCGATGATCGTGCGGCGCATTTTGTCGGTGACGCGAATAACGCCAGTGCGATAGAGCACGAGCATCACAACGAACACACCAAGCGTTATGCCGACGGCTTGCAACACGATGCCGTCATAAGCCGTGTTGAAAACTTTTGAGATTGCACCAACAAAAACACCTTGAGCGATTGCGTAAATCGGCGCAAGAATGCGCGAAAGTTTTGGCTTGAAAGTGAGAACCAAAGCGACAACGAAACCCGCCAACGCACCGCCGATCGTCCATGCTGGAAACTGCACGGCACCATCAACCGATTCGCTGACTGATGTCCAGCCGAAAATTGCCGAAGCGAGCAACAACAATGTCAACAACAAACCCGCACTCGCTGTGCCGCTTGCAGTCATTACTTCGGATGATGCGTATGGCGAAACAGGGCCGTCTGAAATCGGCGCATTAAATGTCGGTTGACTTGTGCGCTGATTCGCTTGCGGCGCTGCCCAACCTGAGTCGCCAGCAGAACGCTCTACAACTTTTGCAAATGACTTTTCATTAAGAATCGGATTTGACATAAGCAAATAATACAGCCTCGTGGGCGCGAGTGGCTTCGATGTGGCGGCAAACTAATCCGAAAAAGACCCCTAATTTCATGCATAAAATTCTTCTTTTTGGCGTGTGAGATATGCACCTCGTCGGTATCGTTAGGCGTGTCGCACCCAGTGTGACGAATGAAATTCAATGTTATTTCGTGTGAAATTTGATAAACGGGAGATTTCGTGGCCAAAGAGAGAATTGACCGAGACGACGAAGATCTTGTCCGGCTTTATCTCACAGATATTGGTCAATATGTTCTGCTCACCAAAGATGACGAAGTTCGATTGGCAAAAGCGATCGAAGAAGGCAAATCTGCCGAAGCGTCTTTGAAGAAATCTGAAAAACAAGTCACTCCGACTCGTCGTCGCGAGCTGAACAAAGTTGTTCGCGCCGGAGCGCGTGCTGAACGCCAATTCGTGCAATCAAACTTGCGCTTGGTTGTGTCAATTGCCAAGAAATATCAAGCATCCGGGCTGCCGTTGCTCGACTTGATTCAAGAGGGCAACCTGGGTTTGATGCACGCCGTCGAAAAGTTCGACTGGCGAAAAGGCTTTAAGTTTTCAACATATGCAACCTGGTGGATTCGCCAAGCGATCACTCGTGGTATCGCCAATACGGGTCGCACGATTCGGCTTCCGGTTCACGCTGGCGACACGCTTGCTCGTTTGCAAAAAGCCCGCTCGCGCCTCGAGTTGAAGTTCGGTCGCCACGCAACGCTTGCCGAATTGGCAGAAGAAGTCGACATGCCAGCCGACAAAGTAACAGAAGCACTTCGTTTTGCTGCTGAGCCACTCTCGTTGTCAGAGCCATTGCGTGAAGACGGCGATGCCGAACTTGGTGACGTTGTTGAAGATCGTTCAGCAGAGTCACCGTTTGAAGTTGCCGCAACTGCATTGTTGCCCGAAGAAATTTCGCGACTGTTGGCGCCGCTCGATCAACGCGAGCGAGAAATCTTGGCATTGCGATTCGGTCTTGACCGTGGCGAGCCACGCACACTCGAAGAAGTTGGCGAAGCATTTAACTTGACACGCGAGCGCATTCGTCAGATCGAAGCCCGCGCGATGAGCAAGTTGCGTCACCCGTCTAGCGACACTGGCGCTCGCGACCTTCTTTCGGTTTAATCTCGCCTCGACGTGTTGTGCGTCATCGGCGATCTTGTCGAAGACGTAGTCGTTTGGTTGCCAACAAACTTAAGTTACGGCACCGACACCCCTTCACGGATTGTTCGCACGCGCGGAGGTAGCGCCGCAAACGTCGCAGTTTTTGCCGGCGCCGTTGCTCAACAGCAACACAACAAATATCGCGCGCGATTAATTGCTCAAGTTGGCACCGACACGCTTGGTGATCAGCTTGTTGAGGCGCTCGAATCTTCGGGTGTGCACCCGTGCGTCGTGCGAAGTGGACGAACTGGCTCGATCGTCGTGATTGTTTCACCAGACGGCGAACGCACGATGCTTACCGATCGTGCGGCGGCAACTGAGCTAAATCGTGCGCCAGCAAATTGGCATGAGGGTGTTTCAGTTCTGCACGTGCCTGCATATTCACTGTTTTCGCAACCGCTAAGTGAGGCGGCTCAACAATGTATTGAGCAGGCTCACGAAAAAAATATTGCCATATCAATTGATGCATCTTCAGCGTCGCTGATTAAGTCATTTGGTGTCGACAAGTTTCGCGATTTGGTGCACCAACTTCGACCAAAGATATTTTTCTGCAATGCAGACGAAGCAGAAGTGATGAACTTAAAAGAGCAACCCCTCGGCCTTGAGATTGTGGTGATCAAGGCTGGTGCTCGCCCAACTACGGTGATCGAAAACAGCGTTGTGCTGTCAGTTGATGTAGAGCAGGTCGATGAAATTGTCGATTCAACTGGTGCAGGAGATGCCTTTGCCGCTGGCTTCTTGACGAAGTTTGCCGAACAGCGCACTGCCGCAACGTCAAGTGCAAGTCACGACACATATATATGTGTCGTTGCAGGTCATGCACTAGCCACGCGCGTTTTACGCAGTCCGGGCGCGACAATGGATACCCCATGACCAACTATCAAATCCGCATCAGCGACGAAGTTGGCCAAGCTCTGTTACGCGGTCAACCGGTGGTCGCCCTCGAATCAACTATTTTTTCGCACTTGGGTTTGCCCTCACCGTCGAACCTTGAGGCACTCAACCGTTGCACAAGTGCAATTCGAAGTTTCAATGCAGTTCCAGCGATTACTGCAGTGCTCGACGGCGTGGGCCGAGTTGGTATCGACCAAGCAGATTGGCCCTTGATTTGTGGCCCAGCAAAAAAAGTTGGCGAACGTGAATTGGGTTTGGCGATTGCTCAGCGTTGGGCAGTTGGCGCAACGACCGTTTCTTCTTCATTGCTTCTTGCCGCTCGTGCCGGCATTCGAGTTTTTTCAACAGGTGGCATTGGCGGTGTGCATCGTGGCGCTGAAACTTCTGGCGACATCAGCAGTGATCTCGGCGCACTCGCCCAACATCACGTTGTCACAGTTTGCGCCGGCGCAAAATCATTTTTAGATCTGCCACGAACACTTGAATATCTTGAAACATTAAGCGTGCCCGTAATTGGTTTTGGCTGCGATTTTTTTCCAGAGTTCACTGTTCGCGAAGGCGACATTCCGATACCTGCACGTGTCGACACGATTGAACAACTCGCTGATGTTGTGCGAGCGAACGACGCGCTCGGCCGAAAAGGCGGCATCTTGACTTGCGTTCCCGTACCTGAAGCAGATGGTTTGTTTAAGTTGTTTATGGATGACGTCACCGAAATGGCGATAAAAGATGCGACCACGAAAGGCGTGACCGGTGCGGCAGTTACTCCACATATTTTGAAGTTCATTGCGCGCGCAACCCAAGATGCAAGCGTGAAAGCGAATCTCTCACTCGCCGAAAATAACGCGCGTGTCGCCGCGCAACTGGCTGTCGAACTACTGCGCTAAAAATCAACTGCCGTCGCGCGAAGAGTTTTGGCGGAGGCGGACGGGAATCGAACCCGCCAGACGAGGTTCACTCGTCCCAACCGCTTTGAAGGCGGCGGAGCCCACCAGGTACCCGGACACCTCCATCGCGAAGGCTACTTGTGGATTAATCGAATGACGCAGCGCGAGTAACGCGCACACATCAGGGCACTTCGATCGCAAAAGGAGCAATCAGATGATTGTTTGTTGGTCAGTCAAGGGCGGAAGCGGAACAACAGTTGTGGCGTCGACATTGGCGCTTGTACATGTGGCGCAATCATCACGCGGTGCGTTGATCGTTGATCTCGCTGGTGATGTGCCGGCGGTTCTCGGTTTGGCTGAGCCGACGGGCATTGGCGCAAGTGAATGGTTGGCGCAACCAGAAAAATCTGCGCGAATGAGTTTGCAGTCGATTGCAATTCAAGCCACTGCGAATTTACAAATGATTTCACGTGGCGCAGTTTCAATAAACAGTTCAAGATTCGACGAGTTTTGTGCGTCACTTCAGACTTTTGATCTGCCGATCATCATCGATGCAGGTTGTGGCGTGCCTGACGAAGCTTTGATCTCACGGGCGAGTTCTTCGCTGCTGATTACTCGCCCGTGTTATTTGTCGTTGCGGCGTGCCGCGCAACTAAACGTCTCGCCGACAGGCGTCGTGCTGGTCAACGAGCCGGGCAGGGCTCTTGGTAAACGCGATGTTGAATCTGTGATCGGTGCGCCAGTCACAGCCGAAATAACTTTTGATGCGTCAATTTCGCGCGCGGTAGACGCGGGCTTGCTTGCGAGTCGCCTGCCGACGATGTTGTCGCAGCAGCTTGCGGGTGCCGCGTGAACCGCGTCGCACTGGCGCGAATTCCATCAGGTTCGTCACTATCGTCGCGCCGAATCGAAGAATTTTTCAAGGATGAAACTGTCAGCGAAGTAATGATCAACGGTGGGTCTGAAGTTTGGGTTGAGCGCAACGGCCGACTCGAACACGTCGACACCGTGAGCCAAACCGAGACACGATCTTTCATTGAACGCACACTTTTGCCGCTGGGTCGGCGCATCGACATCACCGCACCAGTTGTCGATGCGCGGCTCGGCGACGGTTCAAGAATGTGCGCAGTGATTGAACCAATTGCAATTGACGGACCTTGTGTTTCAGTTCGCCGTTTCAGCGCCAAGCGCATCACGATCAGTGATTTTGCTTGTCAGCAAGTGGCTGAAATCTTGCAACAGCTTGTTTTTGACCGACGAAATGTTCTGATCAGCGGTGCAGCATCGGCTGGCAAAACGACTTTGCTCAATTCATTGTGCGATTTTCTTGGCACCAACGATCGCATCGTGACGATTGAAGACATCGCCGAGTTGCAACTCAGCCACCGCAATGTTGTGCGACTTGAAGCTCGACCCTCATCGCCAGATGGAAACCTCGAAATTTCAACGAAAACTCTGGTGCGCACCGCACTGCGATTGCGCCCAGATCGGTTAATCATCGGCGAAGTGCGCGGCGCCGAAACGCTCGACATGTTGTCAGCAATGAACACTGGGCATGACGGCTCAATGTCGACTATTCATGCAAATAGCGCTCGCGATGCTTTACGCCGAGTTGAATCGCTCGTGCTTCAACATGCTGCCAACTGGTCGCGCGAAATTGTGCAAGACCACGTGGCGTCTTCGATCAACGCGATTGTTCACGTGGCGCGCAATATCGACGGCTCACGATTCGTTAAAGAAGTCTTGTTGGTTAGCCGTGAAGGTCTGAACGAAGTCGTACTTGATGGTCGAGTTTTACGCGAGGTCTGGTAATGAAAACACTTTTCTTAATCTTTGGTGCGCTTAGTTTCGGACTGCTCGTGTTCTTGGTTGGTTTTTGGTATGGCCAACCACTTTTATCGCGCCAATTTGTGCTGCGACGATTGAATCAAACAAAAATCAAAAAGACTGTCAGCGTTAAGCAAAGTCACGAACTCGATCACCTGACTGATCTTTCAGAGTTGCTCGACTCAACTGCCCGACAATTGCGACTCGGCAAGTCTTTGGCCAGCGCGTTACAAACCGCAGCCGAGACAAATTGCGTGACCGACAAAGTTATTGGTGATCTCGTCATGGCGACCAGCAATGGTGAGGCTTTTGGTGATGCAATAAAGCGCCTTTTAGATATTTCGGTGCCGAGTGATCTTGCATTTACATTGCGCACACTCGAACTTGCCGCAACCGGAGGTGTCGGCGGCGTACTCGCGCTTGAACGGGCTGCAATCGTGTTGCGGGAGCGATCTGTGAATATTCACGACCGTAAAACACAAGCAGCACAAGCAATGCTGTCGACGCAAGTTCTCTCATGGGCGCCTGTTGTTGTCGCTGGATGGTTAATAGTGACAAGCACGGCTGTGCGGAATTTTTTGTTATTGAGTCTCGCCGGCTGGTTTTGCATTTTGCTCGGGGTCAGTTTTAACTACGCAGGAAGGAAGTGGATGCAAACAATCGTCTCACCAACACCACAATGATCTCGCTTATTGCGCTCGCCGTTATCGCCGGCATTTTTTATTGGTACCGCAAACAAAAGCCAGATGATCCGCAGATCAAACAAGATGTTCCTGAGTTGATTGACACTCTGCTTGTTCTCATTCGTGCAGGTCACGGCCCCGCAGCGGCCATGTCACAGATTCATAACTGGGCACCTGAAGTGTTGAAGCCAAACCTTTATCGAGCACATACCGAGTTGGTTGCTGGTCAGCGGTTTGCTGAAGTGATGAAGAACCTGCGCACAAATCTTGGGCCGAGCATCTACCCAATCTGTGACATTTTGGTGAGTGCCGACCGAGATGGGCTGCCGATTACATCGGTTTTAGATCAACTTTCGTTTCATGCCCACCAAGAGCGACGAAGATTGCGCGAAGTCGAAGCAAAAGAATTGCCAGTTCGCTTGCTGTTTCCGCTTGTCTGTTGCATTCTTCCCTCATTTATTTTGTTGGCAATGGTGCCGCTGTTAATCAACTCACTAACTATCGTCTCGGGGCAAATCTTGTGAAAAAACTAATTTCGTGTTCAAAACTGAAAACTGATTCTGGTCAAGCCACGACCGAATATGCACTGGTGCTACTCGGTGCGGCGGTTATTGCGTTGCTGGTAATCGCTTGGGCAACTGATGGTGGCGGTGCCGGTCGAATCGGCGAGCTGTTTGACACCGTACTGTCAGGCATCTTTGATCGCACTGACAGTGTTGGCTAAAAACTATTTTCAAAAACTGGTCTCTGCGCAACGAACGTGGCCAAGCCACGGTTGAGTTCGCTCTTACTTTGCCATTTTTGTTTTTGTTTTCAATCTGTGTTGTGCAACTCGGCAGTGTGGCCAACGATCAGTTGGCACTCAATCACGCGGCACAAGTCGCTGCCCGAGCGATTTCATTGGCTGACATACCTGACGAATCGGCCCAGCAGATCGCTATTTCAACAGTTGAGCAGACTGTGAACCTAAATGATGTTGAGGTGGCGGTCGAATTAGATCGCGATACTGCCAAAGTTGACTTACGATTTTTGCGCGAAGTAGCCGTACCAATAATCGGCAGATTATTTAAACGAGTCGAGTTGCGCGCATCTGCAGTGATGCCGCGACAACTCGCAACTAATTGATTTTTCTCATTCCTTTACGGTTTGAGAGTCGTACACGAACTTTCTGTTCATCTTCAAGCGCAAGTTCTTCGGCAACAAGACGTTTCATGCTCTCGAGCCGTTCAATTGAAATTTCACCCTTGGCGATGGCGCCGCGCACGGCACAATTTGGCTCGTCTTCGTGTTTGCAATCGCGAAATTTGCAGAGTTCGGCAAGCTTAAAGATGTCGGCAAATGCCCGCTCGATGCCCCGGCCGCTTGTCCATAAGTTGAGCGCTCTCAAACCTGGTGTATCGATCAGCCAACCGCCGTTGGGCATTGGCACTAAATCTGCAGCAACAGTCGTATGACGTCCGCGCTGATCGCCGTCGCGAACCTCGCCAACTTGTTGAGCACCGTTGCCAACGAGACGATTGACCAAAGTTGACTTGCCGACACCGCTGGCGCCAAGAACGGCAACTGATCGATGATTTTCGCCATATTTTGCCAGAGCATCTAAGCCTTCACCGGTCAGCCCACTGACAACATGACACTCGATGCCACAGACTCGTGCGACTTCGCGGAGCTCAGCAATATGTTGCGGTGCGTCTTGCAGATCGTTCTTCGTTAAAACCAAAACCGGTGTTGCGCCACTATCGAAAGCCAAAACAAGTTCGCGTTCGACACGTCGCTGATTTGATTCGTTGGTTGCTGCGTGAACAATAAATACAGTGTCGATGTTGGCAGCAACAGCATGTTGTTCGGCACGCACGGCATCAGAAGATGCACGACGAATCAGTGCGGAGCAACGTGGCAAAACATGATCAATGCGTTCAAGATTTTCTGCGAACGCGACCCAATCACCAACTGCAACATCTGCGCCAATGTTTCGCACGCGAAGGTTGCCGATTTCTGTCGGCGATGCACTCATTTTGATCGTGCTCCAACCTCGATCGAGTCGACTTACACGACCAATTAAAAGAGAAGAGTCAATTTTTTGCGCCGCATCCTCGAATGTTTGATTCCATCCAAGTGCGAGCAGATTGGGTCGCATGTCATCATTTACGCTACCGACGCAACCCATAGTGCATTTGGATTTAAACGGATAACCTTGACAAGTCCATACTTGACCACCTAACGATGAATCTACATGTCTAACGCTCTCGTCATAGTTGAGTCGCCTGCAAAGGCCAAAACAATTTCAAAGTTCCTTGGTGACGGCTTCGATGTTCGCGCATCGGTCGGTCACATTGCTGACTTGCCGAGCAAGGGTCTTTCTGTTGATGTCGAGAACTCTTTCAAACCAAATTACGAGTTAACCGAGCGTGGCGCACAAGTAATTAAAGAACTAAAGGTTCTACTAAAAGATGCAGATGAGCTTTATCTAGCAACCGACGAAGACCGCGAGGGCGAAGCAATTGCTGCCCACTTAATGGAATACTTGAAACCGAAAATTCCCGTAAAGCGAATGGTGTTTCATGAAATCACCAAAACGGCGATCGCCGAGGCGCTTGAACATACTCGCGACGTCGACTACAAGTTGGTGGACGCCGCCGAAGCACGCCGAATTCTTGACCGTCTTTATGGCTACGAAGTTTCACCAATATTGTGGCGCAAAGTAAACCGCGGGCTTTCGGCAGGCCGAGTTCAAAGTCCATCAATTCGCTTGGTCGTCGAACGCGAACAAGAACGCATGGCCCACATTGCAGCTGGCTATTGGGACCTTGAAGCCACAAGTGCAACTACTCCTATATTTAGTGCAAGTTTGCAATCGGTCGACGGCAGCCGAATTGCGATGGGCAAAGACTTTGATTCGCTCGGCGTGGTCAAAGAAGGCGTGGTCGTAATTACCGAAGCCCGCGCTGGCGATCTAGTTGCTGGCTTGGCTGGCGTTGATTTGAAAGTTCGCAGCGTCGAAGATCGACCGTATCGCAAGTCGCCGCGAGCACCGTTTATGACCAGCACCTTGCAACAAGAAGGTGGCAACAAACTTCGGATCACCGCGAGTGAAGTTATGCGTCTAGCGCAAGGTCTTTATGAAGGCGGCTTCATTACCTACATGCGTACAGACAACGTGATTCTTGCTGATGACGCGATGACTGCGGTGCGCGGTGAAATTTCATCCTCATTTGGTCAAGAATTTTTGTCAGCAGAACCGCGACAGTACAAATCAAAAGTTAAGAATGCGCAAGAAGCACACGAAGCAATTCGTCCAACTTTGCCGCTGCGTAGCCCAGATGTGATTGCATCAGAAGTAAACGCACGCGAACTTGCGCTATACAAAATTATTTGGCAACGCACGCTCGCATCGCAGATGGCTGACGCAACTGGCACGACCGTGACGATCAAACTTGGTGCGCAAACATCTGGCGCGGTCAAGGCCGACTGCGAATTTTCGACCAGCGGTACGACAATTACCTTTGCTGGATATCGCCAGGCGTACCAAGAAGTTGAAGAAGACACTGAGTCTGAAGAAAAAGAAGCGTTGCTGCCACCGATGAAGGTTGGTGACAGTGTTCAGATTGATAAATATTCGGCGAACGGTCATGAGACATCACCACCGGCCCGATACACAGAGCCAACTTTGGTCAAGAAACTCGAAGAGCTCGGCATCGGTCGGCCAAGTACTTATGCGGCGATTCTTGGCACAATTCTGAACCGCGGGTATGTCTGGAAGAAGGGTCAAGCCATCGTGCCTTCATGGACTGCGTTTGCAGTTGTGAAATTGATGAAGAACCATTTCACCGAACTAGTCGACTACACGTTTACGGCAACCGTTGAAGAAGAACTAGACGAAATCGCCCAAGGCTTGCGAGTCAAAGAAGTTTGGCTTGGCGAGTTTTATTACGGCAACGGCAAAGAGTTGCCGGGTCTCAAACCACTTGTTGAACACAACATCGCCAATATTGACGCAGCGACATTGAATGCATTTCCAGTTGGCATTCACCCGACGACTGGCGAAGAGATCGTGTTGCGTCCAGGAAAATTTGGACCATACGTGCGATGCGGTGAGAACACTGCATCGGTGCCTGAGACGATGACACCAGATGAATTGAATGTCGAAATCGCAGTCGCTTTGTTGGCAGCACCAAAATATGTTGACCCAATCGGCGAACTAGACGGCTTGCCGGTGTTTTTGAAGACTGGTCGTTATGGTCCGTATGTTCAATGGGGCACGATTGAAACACCGCCACTTGATTTAGAAAAACCGAAGATGGTTTCGTTGTTCAAGTCAATGGCAATTGAGAATGTGACGATGATCGAGGCGTTGCAACTTCTTTCGTTGCCGCGCACCGTGGGTGCCGATCTAACTGACGGCGAACTAATCACGGCGCAAAACGGTCGATACGGCCCGTACATCAGCAAAGGCAAAGACAGCCGCACGCTTGAAAACGAAGAACAGATTTTCACGATCACGATTGAAGCAGCATTGGCAAAACTTGCTGAGCCGCGCGTATTCGGTCGACGTGGACCAGCAAAGCCACCACTAAAAGAATTCGGCGCTGACCCAGTTAGCAATCGACCAGTTGTTGCCAAAGATGGAAAGTTCGGCACCTATGTAACTGACGGCGAAACTAACGCAAGTCTCACTCGGGGTGATCGTCTTGAATTCATCACGCCTGAGCGAGCATTTGAATTGCTAGCGATTCGACGTGACTACACAGCATCCAACGGTGGCAAGAAGCCTGCAAAGCGCGGCGCGAAGAAAGCAGCGAAATCTCCGAGCAAGAAGCCGGCGGCC